>Ga0302187_10001332_pt1 | contig 21087 bp, 18 predicted proteins | sample II_Bog_E1_3_FD_202120 | JGI IMG/M metagenome (GOLD analysis project Ga0302187, IMG submission 202120) | Peat permafrost microbial communities from Stordalen Mire near Abisko, Sweden - II_Bog_E1_3 | ecosystem: Environmental > Terrestrial > Soil > Wetlands > Peat | place: Sweden: Abisko...
GCGGCGCGGGCCTTGCGCCAGGCCATCTCGCAGGAAGAATTGGCCCGCGAGATTTCCTCGACCAAAGCCGAAGGCACCGCCGAGGCATGGACCCAATCGCGGCGCATCTCGTGCAGATTGGCCTTCTGCCAGCCATGCAGGGGCTCGTCCGAGGCCTGCTCCAGCAGCACGGCGACGTCCGAGGCCGTCAGCATCTCGTGATGCAGGGTCTTCAAGGTTGCCAACTGCCCGGCCCTTCCTCCGGCCCCGCCTGCCGGCATCATGGCCGACATGTCCCAATGTAGGATGTTCAGCGCCTCCTCGATGTGGGACAGGCGGGTGAACAGGGCTTCCAGTCGGTTATAGGCCGGGGTGGTCATGGCGGGATCTTCCGTTGCTTCGGCAAATTGCTGTCTTTACCCTAGCGGTTAATGTTGGTCATCCCAAGCCCCTAGGAACATGCCATGAGCAAGAAATCTCGTATCGCCGTCGTTCTCTCCGGCTGTGGCGTCTATGACGGTGCCGAAATCCATGAAGCGGTGATGTCCCTGCTGGCCATCGACCGCCAGGGGGCCGAGGCTGTTTGCTTCGCCCCCAATGTGGACCAGATGCATGTGGTCAACCATCTGACCGGCCAGCCTACGGATGAGCGCCGCAACGTGCTGGTGGAAGCCGCCCGCATCGCCCGAGGCACTATTTCCGACATCGCCGGCTTCAAGGCGGCGGATGTGGACGCCATCCTTTTCCCCGGCGGCTTTGGCGCAGCCAAGAACCTCTGTTCCTTCGCGGTGGATGGTCCCGATTGCACGGTGGAGCCGGGTGTCGAGGCCGCCATCAAGGCCATGCGCGCCGCCGGTAAGCCCATCGGCGCTTTGTGCATCGCTCCGGCCTTGCTGGCCCGCGTGCTGGGCCAAGGCGAGGTGACCATCGGCAACGACCCCGAAACCGCCCAGGCCATCGAAGCCATGGGGGCCAAGCATAAGGTCGCCGGTCATGGCCAGGTGGTGGTGGACGCCGGGCTGAAGATGGTGACCTCGCCCTGCTATATGCTGGACGCTACGATCTCGCAGATCGCCGATGGAGCCGATGCGGTGGTGCGGGAGTTGCTGCGGCTGGTGTAAGTGGCTGATTGGGAGGGCCTTCGAGACGGGCTTCCCGTGATGCTTACTCCGCCGCCTTGCTGATGTACTGCGAGATATCCACCTCGTCGATCTGTTCGGGCGGCAGGAAGGTTTCGGCGTATTGCTTATAGACGCCCGAGGTCAGGAACAACTCGAACAGTTCGGCGTCGATATGCTGGTCCTTCTTCATGAAAGACATGATCTTGACGCAGTCCGACAGTTTCTTGGGCTGCTTGTAGGGGCGGTCGCGGGCCGATAATGCCTCGAAGATATCGGCGATGGCCATGATCCGCGCCGGGATGCTCATCTGCTCTTTCTTCAGGCTCTTGGGGTAGCCGGTGCCGTCCATCTTTTCGTGATGACCGCCGGCCCATTCGGCAACCCGCTTGAGGTTCTTCGGGAAGGGCAGGGCTTCCAGCATGATGATGGTCTGAACGATATGGTCGCTGATGTGGTAGCGGTCCTCGTTGGTCAGGGTGCCGCGCGCCACCGACAGATTATAGACCTCGCCCAGATTGAACTTTTGGGCCGGAGCCTTGGTGGTGAAGCCCCATTTGTTGTCGGCCCCCAGCGGCGGCTTTTCCCAGGCGATGATATGTTCGGCCTTGTCGGACAGCAGGAATTCCTGGGCCGGCAGGCTTGGCGCTTCGGCGGGCTTGCGGTGGCCTTCTTCCCAGGATAGGCCGATGCGGTCGTCCAGGGTGCGCATCCAGGGGGTCTGGGCGATCTGCTTCAGGCGCTCCACTTTCTCAGGCGCCATGAATTCGCCGCCCACATTGCAGTCGGCGACGAAGGCGTAATCGGCGTCCAGCTGGGCCAGCTTGGCGTCGCGCTCGGCAGCCAGGGCGGCTTCATCGCCGCCGGCTATAACCGCCTTCAGATAGGTGATCTCGGCGTCGCGCTTGACCACTTCGAAGCGGGTGCGGATTTCGTGGAGGCGGTTATAGATGGTCTCCAGCTTGGTGGCTTTATCGACCACATATTCCGGAGTGGTGACCTTGCCGCAGTCGTGCAGGCCGCCGGCCACATCCAGCTCGTACCATTCGTCCTCGTTCATCTTGAAGTCGGCGAAGGGGCCTTCGGTCACTTGATCGGCGGCTTTGGCCAGCATGGTGGTCAGGGCGGGGACGCGGCGGCAGTGGCCGCCGGTATAGGCCGACTTGGCGTCGATGGCCCCGGCAATCAAGGAGATGAACGAGGTGAACAGATGCTTCTGGGCATCCAGCAGCATCTGATTGTCCAGGGCGACGGCGGCTTGGCTGGATAGGGCCTCGATCAGCGGCGTGATCTCGGTCGAGAAGGGGATGACCCCGTCGCCTTCTTCCGTGGCGTTGATTAACTGTAGGACGCCGACCACATCGCCGTCATGGTTCTTCAGGGGCACGGTCAGGAAGGACTTCGAGCGATAGCCGGTGTTGGCGTCAAAGGCCTTGGTGCCGGTGAAGTCGAACTTCTCGGCGTCATAGGCGTCTTCGATGTTCACCGTCTTGCCGGTGACGGCGGCATAGGCCGAGACGTTCTTTTTGTTGGGCTGGCCGTCTGCGCCGTAAAGCTGGACCGGCGGGAAGGGGATGGGTTTTCCGGTGGTGCCGCCCATGGCGATGCCCAAGCTATCATTGCGCATGATCTCGAAGCGCAATTCCGTCCGGGCCTCGTTGCTGAGATAGAGCGTGCCGCCGTCGGCGTTGGTCAGCTCTTTGGCACCCAAAAGGATCATTTCCATCAGGCGGAAGTGATTGCGTTCCGCCGAGAGGGCGATGCCCAGATCGATCAGGCGCTGATAGCGAAGCTCATGGGCGTCGGTCATGGAATGAGCTGTCATGCTGCACCCTTACTGAATGTCTATCCCCCATTCCGCATAATCAGGGTAAACCCAATAATGTCAAATGACCATATGGGCCTCAAAGCCCACGGCGGGGCTTCAACAAAGGTTGGTCTTGCCGCTTGACGGCTTGGGGGGCTTCGTCTTCCAATGTGTGACTTCATCCCCGGCTTTTGAAGATCGGATCAATGCCTTATTCCTCTTTGCGTGATTTCATGGCCCGGCTGGAGGCCGAGGGACGGCTGGTGCGGGTTTCCGCCCCGGTTTCTCCCCATCTGGAAATGACCGAGATTCAAACCCGCCTGCTGGCCGAAGGCGGACCGGCGGTGCTGTTCGAAAACGTGGTGCGGGCCGATGGCTCGAAGTACGACATGCCGGTGCTGGTCAATCTGTTCGGCACGGTCGAGCGGGTGGCCTGGGGCATGGACCGCGAGCCGCATCAACTGCGAGACGTGGGCGAAACCCTGGCCTTCCTGAAACAGCCGGAACCTCCGTCCGGCTTCAAGGACGCCCTGTCCATGCTGCCCTTGCTGAAGACCGTCATGGCCATGAAGCCCAAGACGGTCAGCAATGCGCCTTGCCAGGAAATCGTCCTGACCGGTGATCAGATCGATCTGTCCAAGCTGCCGATCCAGGGCTGTTGGCCCGGCGAGCCGGCGCCGCTGATCACCTGGCCGCTGGTGGTGACCCAAGGCCCCCATGTGGATGAGGACAAGCGCGACAGCTTCAACCTGGGCATCTACCGCATGCAGGTGACGGGCAAGAACACCACGCTCATGCGCTGGCTGCGTCATCGCGGCGGAGCCCAGCATCATCAGCGCTGGGCCGCGGAAAAGCGGGAGCCCCTGCCGGCGGCGGTGGTCATCGGCGCTGATCCCGGCACTATTTTGGCAGCGGTCACACCTGTGCCCGATACCCTGTCGGAATATCAGTTCGCCGGTCTGCTGCGTGGCAAGAAGGTCGAGCTGGTGGACTGCAAGACCGTGCCCCTCAAGGTTCCCGCCGAGGCCGAGATCGTGCTGGAAGGTCATGTCTCGCTGGAAGAATACGGCGACGAAGGCCCTTACGGCGACCATACCGGCTATTATAATTCGGTCGAGAAGTTCCCGGTCTTCACCATCAGCGCCATCACCATGCGCAAGAACCCGATCTATCTCTCCACCTTCACCGGCCGTCCGCCGGACGAGCCCTCGGTGCTGGGCGAGGCCTTGAACGAGGTGTTCATACCCCTGCTTCAGCAGCAGTTCCCCGAGATCGTCGATTTCTGGCTGCCACCGGAAGGCTGTTCCTATCGGGTCGCCGTGGTTTCCATCAAGAAAGCCTATCCCGGCCATGCCCGGCGGGTGATGATGGGGGTCTGGTCGTTCCTGCGCCAATTCATCTATACCAAGTTCGTCATCATCGTGGACGACGACATCAATGCCCGTGACTGGAAGGATGTGGTCTGGGCCATGTCGACGCGCATGGATCCGGCCCGCGACATCATGGTGGTCGAGAATACGCCCATTGATTATCTGGATTTCGCCTCGCCGGAATCCGGCCTGGGTGGAAAACTGGGTCTCGACGCCACAAATAAGATGCCACCCGAGACGCACCGCGAATGGGGCCACCAGATTCATATGGATCAAGAGGTCGTCGATCTGGTCAGCGGCAAATGGACTGAATACGGCCTGCCCGGCAGCGGCAAGCCGATCTGGAAATGATGCAAAAAGAAAGGACGCGCCCGATGGCCGCCGAGGATAGCCTCACTCTTCTGACCGACCTGATCGCCAAGGCCAAAAGCGCCGGAGCCGATGCGGCGGACGCCGTGCTGGTGGATAACACCTCTTTGTCGGTGGGCTTTCGCCTGGGCAAGCCAGAGCGGATCGATCGCTCCGAGGGCGGCGATGTGGGCCTTAGGGTCTTCATCGGCAAGCGTCAGGCCATGGTGTCATCCTCTGATCGCGGCTCTTTGGCTCTCGACGAGTTGGTGGAGCGGGCGGTGGCCATGGCGCACCGGGTGCCGGAAGATCCTTACTGTGGTTTAGCCGAGCCCGAGCAACTGGTTCAGGGCATTCCCAGCCTGGATATCTTCGATCCCACCGAGCCTGATCCCGCCGTTCTGGTGGATTGGGCCCAGCGGGCCGAGGATGCGGCCAGGGCGGTTCCCGGCGTGACCAATTCCGAAGGGGCCGACGCCGGTTGGGGCCGCACCTTTGTGGCCATGGCCGGCTCCAACGGTTTCGCCAACAGCTATTGGCTCAGCCATGCCTCGATCTCGGCTTCGGTGCTGGCCGGCGAGCAATCCACCGGCATGGAGCGGGATTACGATTATACCTCGGCGGTCTATCTGTCCGATCTGAAGGAGCCCGAGGTCATCGGCCATTCCGCCGGTCATCGGGCCGTGCGCCGCCTTGGGGCTCGCAAGGGCAAGACCTGCCGGGTGCCGGTGGTGCTGGACACCCGCGTTTCGGCGGGTATCCTTGGGCATCTGTCGGGGGCCATCAATGGCTCTTCCATCGCGCGGGGCACCAGCTTCCTCAAGGACTCCCTGGGCAAGCAGATTCTGCCCAAGGGCATTCATGTCATCGACGATCCCCACCGCCCGCGCGGACTGCGCTCCAAGCCCTGCGACGGCGAAGGCTTGGCCAATGGCCGCCGCGCCATCATCGAGGACGGCGTGCTGACCACCTGGATCCTGGATTTGCGCTCGGCCCGCCAGCTGGGGATGCAGAGCACCGGCCATGCCGGTCGCGGCACCGGCGGCCCGCCGTCCCCCACCACCAGCAACCTGTGGCTGGAGCCCGGCGTTCTGACGGTGGCCGAGATGATCGCCGACATCCCTGAAGGCTTCTATATCACCGAGCTGTTCGGCCAGGGCGTTAATGGGGTGACCGGCGATTATTCGCGGGGCGCAGCCGGTTTCTGGATCGAGGGCGGCGAGATCGTCTATCCGGTCAATGAAGTGACCGTGGCGGGAAACCTGCGGGACATCTTCATGAACATCACCCCGGCCAATGACCTGACCTTCCGCTACGGCACCGACGCGCCGACCTTGCGGATCGACGGCCTGACCATCGCCGGGGCTTAAGTCAGCAGGCCTAATTCCACAGCCCGCAATATTTGGTGCTGTCTTCCATATTGGCTTTATCCCCGACCTTCTTGACCCAGCCATTGGGCTTGGCGGAGGTCGGGGTTGCGCCGCAGTTGGTATGGACCCAATGAATGCCCAGGCTGCCGCCGCTGTAAAGCTGGCCGCAAAGGCTTAAGTGGTCGCCCTTGGCGATGCTGCTCAAGGGAGCCGGGACGGCCTGGCCCGCGCTGTCGTAGCCGGCGGCGAAGACGTTATCCATGGCCACGTCATAGGACTTGCCATCCTGATCGGCGGTGATGGTCACATGGGTATGGGATAGCTCGACCCCCTTCAGCTTTTTGCCGCCCTGGTAATAGGGGGCGGTGGTGACCTTGCCGGTCAGATAGCTGCCGGCGGCGTTTGAGCAGTCGCTGGCTTCGTCAGCGAAAGCGGTGGTCGAGGCGAAGATCAGGGTGAATAGCAGGGCGGGGGCGAGAAGAAGCTTACTCATGGCATATCCTCCGGGATGAACGATCCCTCGTTTTAATCCGCCCAGCGGAATATCCTCTTGGGAACGGCAACCGCCACGTTTTGCCCCACTTCCTCCACAATTGCCGTCCAAAGTAATCCTGTCATTCAAAATGAGGAGCATCCGATGCTGCAGTTCCGTCACTCCCTGTTGGGCGCCGCCGCCATGTTGGCTTTTGCCGGTTCGTTGGCCTTTGCCGCTCCGGTCCTGGCCGCCGACGCCTCGCCGGCTCCTGCCGCCAAGGCCGCCAAGCCGGCCGTGGACCCGGTGGAGGCCCGTATCACCAAGCTGCATCAGCAATTGCAGATCACGGCCAGCCAGGAAGATCTGTTCAACGGTCTGGCCCAGGTGATGCGCGACAACCGCACCGCCCACGACAGCCTGGTCATCGAAAAGAAGAAGGCCGAAGAGACACAGACCGCCCTTGACGATCTGCAGGCCTATGCGGCGATCGCCCAGGCCCATGCCGATGGCGTCAAGAAGTTGGCGACGGCCTTCGAAGCTCTCTACAACTCCCTTTCCGACGTTCAGAAAAAGGCTGCCGACGATGCTTTCCGTCAGCATAAGCAGCGCATGATGCATCAGGGAATGCACCATGATCATGGCGCCATGCATCATGGTTCGATGGCTGACAAGCCGGCTCAGTAAGGAGGACGGATATCATGTCCGAATCCACAAAATCTCCAGCCGCTTTGCGCTGGGGCGTGGTCTTGGCTGCCGGATTGATGGCGCTGGGGCTGGCCTCGGGGCCGGCAATGGCCGATGGCAGGCATCATGACGGCCCGCCTCCTGGCTATGGCCGCGAGGATCGTCGTCCCGAATGGCGTCATGAGCGGGATTGGCACCGGCATTATGTGCCGCCGCCGGTGATCTATTATCCGCCGCCGCAGACCTATTACGCGCCGCCGCCGGTGGCGATGCCGATGCCCGGCCTCACCATCGTCGTGCCGCTGCGGTTGCGCTGAGACAAAAGAACGCTCCGATCGGGAAATCCGACCGGAGCGTTTTTCTTATTCGGCCGGATGCTGGAAGACCTGGAACAGGGCCTTGGACAGATTGCGGTCGATGGCGATCAGGGCTTCGATTTCCTGGTCGTTCCATTCGCCATCGGGCTTGCCGATGATGGTCATGGAATAAGTCATCACCCGGTCGGGAATTTTATAGCCCAGAGTCGGGGCCGCTTTGCGCATGCCGCGCCACACCTTGCGCTGATCCCTCATGGCGGCCACGAAGGATGCCGCGTCGCGGGCTTCGGCCAGACGATCGGCTGCGGCGGACAGGCTGGCGGCGAAGTCCTTGGAATGCTCTTGACCCATTGCTCCCCCCTATATCTTGTGGCTGGGAGTTATTTAATCCCATATATTTAAGGAATGATAACTTATGACCAGCCCAGGTCAATATGCACCCCGCCGCGCATAGGCTTATGCCCCAGGTCTGGGGGTGGTATAGGTGGGGATTAGGTTTGAGGCTTAGGTATTAGGGAATCACCAGCGTCAGGGTTTTGTCCGAGACGCCGATATCTACCGGAAGTTCGGCAATGATGTCGCCGTCGGCTTGGACCGGCAGCCCCACTTCACCTTCGATGCGGATGGAGCGACCGCTTTCGATGCGGACGTCGGGCAGGCTGTGCAGCCTGCCCATGGTCAAAGCCAGGCCATATCGCAGCACATGCAGCCATCCGCCCTTTTCCAGCAGGCAGACCTCGAAGGTCGGCTGGGTCAGATCGGCGTGGGGGGCGGCGATGAAGGGGCCGCCGTAATGCCGTCCGTTGCAGACCACCACCGAGCAGGCCTCGAAGTTGCGCCCATCGATGGTGACGCGGCAGGCGGGGAAGCCGTAGTGCAGGGCTTGCGCCAGGGTCTCGATGACATAGGCCAGTTTGCCGGTGGTGCGCTTCAAGGCCAGATCGACGTTGGAGACCACATGGGCGTCAAAGCCGACGCCGGCCATCATGATGAAGTGACGGCCATTGGCATGACCAAGATGGGCCTGCATCAAGGGGCCCGTGGCGATGGCTTCGGCGATGGCGGTGGGCTGGCCGCGCAGGCCGATTTCCTGGGCCAGCACATTGGCCGTGCCCAAGGGAATGATGGCCAGGGGCGGCACGTCGCCGGACGCATTGATCAGGCCGTTGGCCACCTCGTTGATGGTGCCGTCGCCGCCGGCGGCCACCACCACGTCGCAATCCTCCAAGGTCAGCGACTGGGCCTTGACCTCGGCGTCGCCGCGATGGGTGGTCTTATGCAGGGTGATGAGACAGCCCAACTCCTCGAGTTCATCAAGGGTCGCTTGCAGCCGCCGCCGACGCCATTGGCCGGCGGCGGGATTGTAGATGACCAGGACGCGCCTCGCCCTCGTCATCTGGGTGCCGCTGTCGGCAGGGGTTTCTTGGGCCATATGCATGGGTCTCGTTAATAACCGCCGCGCCGGGGATAGGCGTGTGAAACTTAGGTGACGATAATGCGGCGATATTGTGAAATCTCTGTCGCCACATACAAAGTATATGTACATGCGAAGCCCCGGTACACTAAGAACGGTTCCAGCTATCCGGGGGAAGCGATGGACGTGGGCGAGCCATGACGATGATCGGCACTGTGCAGAACTACCGCGCCATTTGGATTTCGGATGTCCATCTTGGGACCCGTGGTTGCAAGGCCGAGTTTCTGTTGGACTTCCTGAAGAACACGGAATCCGAATATCTCTATCTCGTCGGCGATATGATCGATGGCTGGCGGCTGAAAAAGTCCTGGTACTGGCCGCAGGCCCATAATGACGTGGTGCAGAAGCTGCTGCGTAAGGCCCGCAAGGGCGCTCGGGTCATCTATGTTCCCGGCAACCACGATGAATTCGCCCGCGATTACACCGCCTTTCATTTCGGCGATGTGGAAGTGCTGGAGGAAGCCATTCATACCATGCTGGACGGGCGCCGCTTCCTGATCATGCATGGCGACCAGTTCGACGGCGTGGTGCAATACGCCAAGTGGCTGGCCCATCTGGGTGACAGCGCCTACACCATGGCCCTGACGGTGAACCATTGGTTCAACTGGGTGCGGCGCAAGCTGGATTATCCTTATTGGTCGCTGTCGGCCTATCTGAAAAACCGGGTCAAGAACGCCGTTCAGTTCATCGCCAACTTCGAAGAGGCCATGTCCGAGGTGGCCCGCAAGCGCGGCGTTGACGGCGTGATCTGCGGCCATATCCATCATGCCGAGCTGCGCCAGTTCGGCGATATCACCTATGCCAACGACGGCGACTGGGTGGAAAGCTGTTCCGCCCTGGTCGAGCATCTGGATGGCCGGCTGGAGATCCTCCACTGGACCCAAGCCCGCGAGCTGTCCCTGTTCGACGGCAAGATCATGAGCGTCGAGTCCACCTCAGAAACCGCTGTCTAACAGGAAGCCCCATGCGCATTCTCGTCGTCACCGATGCTTGGCATCCTCAGGTTAATGGGGTTGTTCGTACGCTGGGCACGCTGAAGAGCGAGCTTGAACGGATGGGGCACCAGACGGTTTTCGTCACTCCCGATTTGTTTCGCAGCCTGCCCTGTCCCACCTATCCCGAGATTCGTCTGGCCTTAAGGCCCGGCCCGCGCCTGCGTCGGATGATCGAGGACAATCAGCCCTGCGCCATCCATATCGCCACCGAAGGCCCCTTGGGCTGGGCGGCGCGTCGCTATTGTTTGAAGAAAAAGGTTCCCTTCACCACGGCCTATCACACCAAGTTCCCGGAATACATCAAGGCCCGCTTCCGCGTGCCGCTGCCGGTCAGCTATCGGGTGGTGAAGCGTTTTCATGCTCCGGCGGCCAGCATCATGGTGGCCACCCAGACCATTCAGGACGAGTTGGAAAGCCGCGGCTTCGAACATATCCGTCGCTGGTCGCGCGGCGTCGATACCGACCTTTTCCGTCCCCGCAGCCGCGAGGAGTTGGAGCAGCTGGTGCCGCATATGACGGCTCTGTCCGGCCCCATCTTCCTTTATGTCGGGCGGGTGGCGGTGGAGAAGAACATCCAGGCCTTCCTCGATGCGCCTCTCGATGGGACCAAGGTGGTGGTGGGCGACGGCCCGCAGCTGGAAGAGCTGCGCCGCAAATATCCCAAGGTGCTGTTCACCGGCGCCAAAATCGGCGAGGAACTGGCGGCCCATTATTCCGCCGCCTCGGTCTTCGTCTTCCCCAGCCGCACCGACACCTTCGGGCTGGTGCTGCTGGAGGCCCTGGCCTCGGGCGTGCCGGTGGCCGCCTATCCGGTGCCCGGTCCGCTGGACGTCATCGGCGACAGTCCGGCCGGTGTCCTGAACATCGATCTGGCCGCCGCCGCCCATGCCGCCCTTGGCATTTCCCCGGACGTTTGCCGTGATCACGCCCTGTCCTTCAGCTGGGAGGCCTGCACCCGCCAGTTCCTCGCCAACCTGTCGCCCTTCGATGCGACCCTATGGGATAGCGCGGCTTAACGACTGGTCGTAAAGGCCTATATCTGCTAGGATTTTACCGCAGTTAACCCGTGGCGGAAGAACCACTATGTCCCATCTCACCCAGACACCGGCCTGGTGCGCCCTGGCCGAGCATTTCGAAGCTGTGAAGGCCGTTCACCTGCGCGATCTGTTCGCCGCCGATCCGGCGCGGTTCGAGCGATTCTCGCTGCGGTTGGGGGACTTCCTGCTGGATTATTCCAAGCATCGCGTCACCGACGAGACCCTGTCGCTGCTGATGTCCCTGGCCGAACAGACCGGGGTTGTCGATGCCCGCGACGCCATGTTCTCGGGCGAGCATATCAATAACACCGAGAACCGCGCCGTTCTGCATACCGCCCTGCGCAACCGCTCCGACCGCTCGGTGGTGGTGGATGGCCATGACGTCATGCCCGACGTCCGTCGGGTGCTCGACCAGATGCGGGCTTTCTCGGGCGTCATCCGCAGCGGTGCCTGGAAGGGTGCCACCGGCAAGCCCATCACCGACGTGGTGAACATCGGCATCGGCGGCTCGGACCTTGGGCCGGTGATGGCGGTCGAGGCCCTGAAACCCTTCACCAAGAAGGGGCTGAACAGCCATTTCGTCTCCAACGTCGATTGCAGCCATCTCTATCAGGTTCTGCTGAAGTGCAAGCCGGAGACGACCCTGTTCATTGTCGCCTCCAAGACCTTCACCACTCAGGAAACCCTGGCCAACGCCCATTCCGCCCGCGACTGGACCATCGAGGCCTTGGGCGAGGCGGCGGTGAAGAAACATTTCGTCGCCCTCTCCACCAACGCCAAGGCGGTGGCCGAGTTCGGCATCGATACCGCCAATATGTTCGAATTCTGGGATTGGGTCGGCGGGCGTTATTCCTTGTGGTCGGCCATCGGCCTGTCCATCGCCATCGCCATCGGCTTCGACCGCTTCCAGGAGATGCTCGAGGGCGGCTTCGAGATGGACGAACATTTCCGCACCGCCCCCTTGGCCGAGAATATGCCGGTGATCATGGCCCTGTTGGGGGTCTGGTACGGCGATTTCTTCAAGACCGGGGCTCAGGCCATCCTGCCCTATGACCAATATCTGCATCGCTTCCCGGCCTATCTGCAGCAGGCGGATATGGAGAGTAACGGCAAGACGGTGCTGCGCGGCGGCAAGCGCGTTGATTATGACACCGGCGCCGTGGTCTTCGGCGAGGCCGGGACCAACGGCCAGCATGCCTTCTATCAGCTGATCCACCAGGGCAGCCGGCTGATCCCCAGCGACTTTATCGCCGCCGCCAAGAGCCAAAACCCCATCGGCGAGCATCAGACCCTGCTGCTCTCCAACTTCTTCGCCCAGACCGAGGCCCTGATGAAGGGCAAGACCGCCGAGGAAGTGCGGATCGAGCTGACCAAAGCCGGCCTGTCGGGCGAAGCCCTGGAAGACGCTATTCCCCATCGGGTGTTCGAGGGCAATAAGCCCACCACCTCGATCCTCTATGCCCAACTGGACCCCCGCACTCTGGGCCGCCTGATCGCTCTTTATGAGCATAAGATCTTCGTGCAAGGGGCGATCTGGGGGGTCAACAGCTTCGACCAGTGGGGCGTGGAATTGGGCAAGCAGTTGGCCAAGGCCATTCTGCCGGAATTGCAGGAAGGCGCCCCGGTCTCCAGTCACGACGCCAGCACCAATGGGCTGATCAACCACTTCAAGGCGGTCAGGTAAGTCTTGTCCCGCTGCCTCTGAACTCGTTATGTTGGGGGCATCCTTCGGGGTGCCCCCTTCATTTTGTGGTTAGAGCCATGACGATCCGCCTGCTTCCCGCCAATCTGGTCAATCAGATCGCCGCCGGCGAGGTGGTGGAACGTCCTGCCTCCGCCGTTAAGGAACTGGTGGAAAACGCTATCGACGCCGGAGCCGGGCGCATCGAGGTGGTGTTGGGCGAGGGCGGGCAGGCGCTGATTTCCGTCACCGATGACGGTTGCGGCATGACCCCCGACGAGCTGGAGCTGGCGGTGGAACGCCATGCCACCTCCAAGCTGCCCGACGACGATCTGTTCGACATCAAGGCTTTGGGCTTCCGCGGCGAGGCCTTGCCCTCCATCGGCTCGGTGGCGCGGCTGCGCCTGACCAGCCGGCCCAAGGGAGCCGATAGCGCCTGGACTCTTTTGGTGGAAGGCGGAGCCAAGGGCAAGCCGGAACCGGCGGCTCATCCCTTCGGCACCAGGGTCGAGGTCCGCGACCTGTTCTTCGCCACCCCCGCCCGTCTGAAGTTCATGAAGACGCCGCGCTCCGAGCTGGGCCATGCCCGCGATGTGTTGGAACGTCTGGCCATGGCCCATCCCCGCGTCGGCTTCTCGTTGGCCGATGAGGCTCGCAGCGTCCTGAAGTTCCCGCCCTGCAACGGCGACGACGAGACGGCGCGGCTGGAGCGTCTGGCCGCCGTGCTGGGCCGCGACTTCGGTCCCGCCAGCATCGCCATCGAGGCCGAGCGGGAAGGCATCCTTCTCTCGGGCCGGGTCGGTCTGCCCACCCACAACAAGGCGACCTCGACGGCGCAATATCTGTTCGTCAATGGCCGCCCGGTGCGGGACCGCCAGCTGACCGGGGCCGTGCGCGCCGCCTATCAGGACGTGCTGGCCCATGATCGCCATGCGGTGGTGGCCTTGTTCCTGCATCTGCCGGCGGAAACAGTGGACGTTAACGTCCATCCCGCCAAGGCCGAGGTGCGTTTCCGCGATCCCGGTCTGGTGCGCGGCCTGATCATCGGGGCCATCAAACATGCCCTGGCCAATGCCGGTCATCGCGCCGCCCAGCCCTCGTCTGGCCTGGGGGCGCTGGGGGCTTTCCGTCCGCAAGTGTCGGTGCCTCTGACCCAGCATCAGCCCAGCTTCGCCTCCTGGGCTCCGCCCCAGCGTCCCAGCTATGGCCAGATCGAACGGGCGGCAGAGGCTCAGGCTCCGCTGGGGCTGTCGGAGTTTTACCCCCAGGGCCGGGTCACCGAAGCGCCGCCCCAAGATGCTGCGGAACCCAGCTATCCCCTGGGCGTGGCCCGGGGGCAAGTCCACAACACCTATATCATCGCCCAGACCGAAGACGGCTTGGTCATCGTCGACCAGCATGCCGCCCATGAACGGCTGGTCTATGAGCGCATGAAGGAGGCCTTGGCTTCCGGTGGCGTCGCCCGTCAGGGCTTGTTGATCCCGGAAGTGGTGGAATTGGACGAAACATCTATCGCCCGCCTGCTGTCCCGGGCCGAGGAGTTGGACAGCCTGGGGCTTTCCATCGAGCCCTTTGGCCCCGGCGCCGTGGCGGTGCGCGAGGTTCCGGCTCTGCTGGGGGATTGCGACGTCAAAGGCCTGGTCCGCGATCTGGCCGACGAATTGGCCGAATGGGGCGAGGCTCTGGCCCTGAAGGACAAGCTGGCCCATGTCTGCGGCACCATGGCCTGTCACGGCAGCGTGCGGGCAGGGCGCAAGCTCAACGCCCAGGAAATGAACGCCCTCTTGCGCCAGATGGAGGCCACACCTCATTCCGGCCAATGCAACCATGGCCGCCCCACCTATGTGGAGCTGAAGCTGGCCGATATCGAGAAGCTGTTCGGGCGACGTTAAGCCCGCGCGGCGTTTAAGCGAGCCCGGCACGGGCTGCGGCACGCAAAGTCTTATTCCGCCGCGAAGCGATCCCGGTAATCTCCCGGCGTCACTCCCAGCTGCCGGACGAAGGCCCGGCGCAGGGCGTCGGGGCTGGAGAAGCCGGTCAGACCGGCCACTTGCCCCATGGCGAGACCCTCGGCCAAGGCCTGACGGGCGGCATCGACCCGGGCCCGCTCGATGAAACGCCCCGGCGGCAGGCCGATCTCGGCGGCAAAGACGCGGGCGAAGTTGCGCGGGCTCATGGCGGCCCGTTCGGCCAGATCGGGCACCGCCAGCGGCTTGTCCAGGTTGTCCATGATCCAGCCCTGCACCGCCTTCAGCGCCGGAGTCTTGGCCGACTGGCCCAGCAGATGGGCGGAATATTGGCTTTGGCCGCCCGAGCGGCGCAGATAGAGCACCAGATTGCGGGCAATCTCCAGGGTGATGGCGCTGCCGCAATCTTCTTCCACCATGGCCAAGGCCAGATCGATGCCCGCCGTCACCCCCGCCGAGCTGTAGAGGCTGCCGTCCTTGATCCAGATGGCGTCGGCTTCGACGCGGGCTGTGGCGTAGGTCTCGGCCAGACGCTCGCTGCTGCGCCAGTGGGTAGTGACCTTTCGCCCCTCCAGCAACCCGGCGGCCCCCAGGATGAAGGAGCCGGTGCAGACTCCTCCTAAGCGGCGGACCAGGGGCGATTGACGGCGCAACCACTCCAGCAGGGCAGGCTCCTTGGCGGCTTCATGCACTCCGGCCCCGCCCACCAGCAGCAGGGTGTCGATGCCGCCGTCGCGCTCATCGATGCGGGCGTCGGACAGGACCGACAGCCCGCCAGAACCACGCACCGGGCCGCCGGTCAGGCTGAGGACCTCGGGTCGATAGCGGAGCTCCTTGCCGCGCCCGGCCTCGGCCATGAAGCGGTTGGCCTGGGCGAAGACCTCGGCGGGTCCGACCACGTCGAGAATCTGGCAGCCCTCATAGGCATAAAGGGCAATAAGGCGGTCTTGGGGCATGGTGTCATCCTCCTGCCGTCATTAGAACGCCGGAACGCCCTTGGCACAATGACAGCGAACAGGCGAATTCTGCCAAATCATGGGCTGCCGTCATCATATTTTCACGGAAATTTTTTCCATTCGACGGGTAAAGGCCGTCCTTTGAAAGTCCCATCAGGGAATCAGGCTTTTGCGTTTCCCCCCACTATCGCCACACCGTATTTAGTAGGTTGATCAACGAGCGCTGGCCGGGAGCTTTGCGGGCCGATGATCCCATTCTGCAGGACCGTCCGGTCTAGAGCGAAATTCCTAGCGTTCAGTAGGAAGAATCGGGTGCGAAATTGATTTCGGGATGCTATGGTTTTCACGTTTCGCTGATAAAACGGCGGGCAGAAGGGTCTTTTGAAGGATGGTGCGGATCAGTAAGAACGTGCAATTCCAAAGGTGCGGCATAGGCGCCAAACCGATGGGGACACGAGACGGCGAGCAGGTCCCTCGGCAGACATTGACGACGACAACTTAACGGAAAGAGTACTACACATGTCATGGCAGCGTGATAGGTCTGAACACCGCCGTCGCGGCGGCGAACGGCGCCGGGACGACTTTGGCGACTTCGGCGGCGGGAGCAGCGGTGGTTTCGAGGCCGCTCCGGTTCGCACTTCCCGACCCGCTTTCAGCCAGCCCACCGTCGATCAGGCTAATGTCTCGGCTACGGTGAAGTGGTTCAATGCCACCAAGGGCTTCGGCTTTGTTTCCCCGACCGATGGCACCCCTGATGCCTTCTTGCACATCTCCGCTTTGGAGCGTGCCGGCATTGGTGAGGTCTCCGAAGGCGCTACCGTGGTGTGCGACCTCGGCCCGGGCCAGCGCGGCCCGCAGGTCGTCGCCGTTCATTCCGTCGATATGGCGACTGCGGCTCCCCGCCGTCCCGCCGCTCCCCGTGAGGGTGGCCCCGGCGCCGGTGGTGGTGGCTTCGCCCCCCGTGGCGAGCCCGGTCCGACCGTTGAAGGCCGCGTGAAGTTCTTCAGCGCCGACAAGGGCTTTGGCTTCATTGCCGTGGACGACGGCGGCAAGGACGTGTTCGTGCACATCCGCGCCCTCGAGAAGTCCGGCCTGCGTTCGCTGGAACCCGATCAGCGCGTCCGTCTGACCATCACTCAGGGTCAGAAGGGTCCGCAGGCCGAGAGCGTGGCGATCATCTGATCGTTTGATCTGGTCTAAAGCGTCGAGCGTCAAATCTGTCGCGCGACGCGGCTGGAGGCCATTGAGGCCGAGGCCAAGGGGCGCATGCCCCGCCCGGTGAGGGACTTACGGGATGCGTATTTTACGCATCACGGTATAAGATCGTGAAAAGGGCAGCTCCCTCGCCGGGGCTGTCCTTTTTGCGTTTTGATGGATTGTTACAATCTGCCGGAGCGCACTCTTATTTGCAGAGGGTGGCTTGGCAGCCGCGCTTTAGACTGCTTATACTTAGCCCATGAGGGGCGTGCTATTTCACTGGGCGGAGGGTTTATGCATAGGCTGAGCAGTCAGGGTGGTGATCTCATCATTGCGTTGAGCGGTAAATTCACCCATGCCGACTATCGTGAATTCCTGGACTTTACCAAGGACCTGGATTTCACCGGCAAGACCCGTCTTATATTCGAGTTGTCTGAATTGGATTTCATCGATTCTGGCGGCGTCGGCATGTTGGTGATGGCCGCCGATCTTTGTCAGAAATACAACGCCGAAGTGGTGCTGCAAAACTCTCACGGCCATGTGCGCACCGTGATCGATAATTCCAATCTGGCCGAGGTCTTCACCGTTAGTTGATCTGGCGAAAAAAGTCACGGATTCCGGGACTTGTCGGTGATACCATTCCGGCAACGGGGTCTATTGGGGTGCCTTCATGTCTCAGGCGGCAGCCGCTTCTGACAATTCTGACGCTTCCTTGAACGAATCGGCCGAGCAAAGGCTGGAGCGGGTGGAAGCTCTTTGGGCTGCCGACCACAAGCAATTGCAGGAAAAAGTCTCCCTGTCCACGGCCGAGGCCCAGCAGCTGCGCGACACCATCAACGCCCTGCGCGACGCCATGGAATATGCCCGTATCGGCGAGCAGGAACGTATCCAGGCGGCGGCCATGAGTGCTCATGATGACGTGCGTCAGCTCAAAGGCACGGTGGACGCCCTGCGCGAAGAGTTGGAACGCCGCGCCGCCGGCGAGGCCGAGCGGACCCAAAAGGCCTTGGCCCTGTCCAATGCCGAGGTGGTTCAGTTGAAGGATAGCATCAACGCCCTGCGCGACGAGATGGAAGTCCATCGCCGCCAATATTTGGACGAGGCCGGTCAAAACGAGGTCGTCTATCAGCGGGAATTGTCCCAATTGCGCGAGACCATCCAGGATTTGCGGCTGAAGCTGGAGGCAGTCCATGAGTGACCGCCGCGCCGCCGCCATGCCCGGCAAGGGCGTGGAAAGCACCTCTCTGCGAGCCAAATCCCGCACCAAGTCGCAGATGGCCGAGCTGCTGCTGGAGGTCTCCAACCGCCTCGCCCTGTCGGAAAACCTCGACGAAGCCTTGCGCACCATGCGCGACATCGCTACCCAGGTGATCGGCACCGAGCGTGGCTCGATCTTCCTCAACGACGCCGCGACGGGCGAGCTTTATTCCCGCATCGCCGGGCGCTTCGCCCGCGAAATCCGCATTCTCAACGCTACCGGCATCGCTGGCAGCGTTTTTACTACCGGCCAGGGGTTGTTGATCCCCGACGCCTATGCCGATGAACGCTTCAATCGCACCATCGACCAGCAGACCGGCTTCAAGACCCGCAACATCCTCTGCGTGCCCTTGCGCACCCTAAGGGGAGAGGTCATCGGCGTCGCCCAGTTGCTGAACAAAGTCGATGGGCATTTCTCCGAGTCCGACATGGGACTGCTGGAGGCTATTATCTCTCAGTCCTCGGTGTCGCTGGAAAGCTTCCGCACCATCGAAAGCATCGAGCGCAGCCGTAAGCAGGAGCTGGAGTTCTTAGGGGTGGTCTCCGAGATCAGTTCGGAACTGAAGCTGGGGCCGCTGCTGCAAAAGATCATGGCCGCCATCACCCGCCTGTTGGACGCCGAACGCTCGACCCTGTTCATCAATGATGAAAAGTCCAACGAGCTTTATACCGAAGTCGGCCAGGGCCTGGGGGCAACCTCCATCCGCCTGCCCAACCATCTGGGCATTGCCGGCACGGTCTTCACCTCGGGCCAAAGCGTCAACATCCCCCACGCCTATGCCGATCTGCGCTTCAATCCGGCCTTTGACCGTAAGACCGGCTTCTTTACCCGCTCGATCCTGTGCGTGCCGGTCAGCAATAAGAACGGCAAGGTCATCGGCGTAACCCAGGTGCTGAACAAACGCGGCGGGGCTTTCTCCAGCGATGACGAGGCGCGGCTGAAGGCCTTTACCTCGCAGATCTCCATCGGCCTGGAAAACGCCAAGCTGTTCGACGACGTTCAGACCATCAAGAACTACAACGAGAGCATCCTGGAATCGATGACCAACGGCGTCATTACCCTGGGCGAGGATGGCTCGGTCGTGACCTGCAACGTCGCCGGTATGCGCATCCTTAAGGTGGCGCAAAAGGACATCATCGGCAAAAAGGCTGAAGACTTCTTCGCCGGTGACAATAGCTGGATGCTGGACAAACTGAAGGCAGTGGACGGCAGCGACCATGACGAGGTTCTGGTCGATGCCCAGCTGCATGTGGGCCCTGAGACCCTGTCGGTGAATGTCACCGTCATGCCCCTGACCAACGCCGCCGACAAGAAGCTCGGCAAGATGGTGATGATCGAGGATATCTCCTCGGAAAAGCGCATGAAGTCCACCATGTCCCGCTATATGGACCCGGCCCTGGCCGACCAGCTACTGGCCTCGGGCTCGGACTTCCTGGGCGGCCAGTCGGTGGAGGCCACCATCCTCTTCTCCGACATCCGCAGCTTCACCACCCTGTCCGAAGAGCTGGGACCGCAAGGCATCATCAGCCTGCTCAACGAATATTTCACCCTGATGGTCGATGCCCTGACCGAGCAGGGCGGCATGCTCGATAAATTCATCGGCGACGCCATCATGGCCGTCTTCGGCACCGCCAAGCGCCACGAGGACGACCCCGACCGCGCCGTCCGCGCCGCCATCGCCATGATGACCGAGCTCCACGGCTTCAATGTCCGCCGTCAGGCCGACGGCAAGCGCCCCATCGATATCGGCATCGGCCTGAACACCGACGAAGTGGTCTCGGGCAACATCGGCAGCCCCAAGCGTCAGGATTACACCGTCATCGGCGATGGCGTTAACCTCGCCTCACGCCTGGAAAGTGCCTGTAAGCAATATGGCGCCCATATCCTGGTCTCCGACCATACGGTCAAGAAGCTGAAGGGCACCTATCGTTCCCGCGAGATCGACCGGGTGGTGGTCAAGGGCAAGACCCTGCCGGTCGCCATCCACGAGATGCTGGACTTCCACACCGACGAAACCTTCCCCAACATGGGCGAAGTGATGCAAGCCTTTCAATACGGCCTGAAAGCCTACCGCGACGGCCGCTTCGACCAGGCCCTGCGCTCCTTCAACGACGCCGTGCGCGCCAATGGCAACGACTTTCCCAGCAAAATGTACATCGAACGCTGCGAACACCTGCTGGCCTATCCCCCCGGCGACGATTGGGACGGGGTGTGGGTGATGAAGTCGAAGTAGGTTTCGGCGGGGGTTCGGGGGTTCGGGACGGGGTTTTATGGGCTCCGCCCACGCCCGCCAAGGGCCATTGGCCCTTGGAACCCGGGAGAGTAGTGCACTGTCACCGTAATCCCAAAGTGGAATAATTTTTTATTGGCTAAAAAATCTATCCATTTCTTCTCCTGAAGAAATAAATACTCCTCTGAATTGCCATCCACTGCCAATATTGCGGGTGCGGCATCTTATTAGTAATTCAGTATCTCCAACTACATAATATAAATATGAAACAACTATTGATGAGCCAAGTTTTTTATATCCAACCTCGTCAGAAAAAACTAATTTTCCGTTAATTTGTTTTGGGATAACCATTAGTCCGCTCACCATTCTTTTAATGGTGTTCAAGTGAGAGTTGTCAGGTTCATTCGCCATTGCTATGGAAAGAGCCTTTTCTTCATTTCCTAGAATTGCCTCTGTCATAAGATTGCGGCAGAAGCGAACGGGATCTGTTTCACCAGCGGCGTAGGATGGTGATCTTGGGACTAGGCATAGCCCACAAAAAACAACCACAGATATTAACAATCTCACCGCAATCATACCGCCCCCTCTTTCCTTTATCTCCTTCAGGAAAATACGCTTGCAACTTTGGTTTGTAAATTGACTTTGGAAGCGGTGAGTTAGGTCGCTTTTTCCCGGGATTACGGTGACAGTGCACTAATCCCCCGGCGATCCAAGGCCCCTGGCCTTGGCGGGTGCGGGCAGAGCCCGCGTTTCCCCCCCACGTAAAAGCTTAGGGCGCCAACAATGACGCCAGTGACGCCGAAGAAGCCAAAGTCTCCGCCTTC
>Ga0302187_10001347_pt1 | contig 20930 bp, 17 predicted proteins | sample II_Bog_E1_3_FD_202120 | JGI IMG/M metagenome (GOLD analysis project Ga0302187, IMG submission 202120) | Peat permafrost microbial communities from Stordalen Mire near Abisko, Sweden - II_Bog_E1_3 | ecosystem: Environmental > Terrestrial > Soil > Wetlands > Peat | place: Sweden: Abisko...
TCGAGACAATTCATGTCACCGATACACCTGCAGTTGGACTTCCAGTTGTCGCAGCGATAGTCGAGACCATTCATGTTACCGATACACCCACAGTTGGACTTCCAGTTGTCGCGGCGGTCGTCGAGAAAATTCATGTCACCGATACACCTGCAGTTGGACTTCCAGTTGTTGCGGCAATAGTTGAAACCATCCATGTCACTGACACACCCACAGTTGGACTTCCAGTTGTTGCGGCGGTCGTCGAGACAATTCATGTCACTGATACACCTGCAGTTGGACTTCCAGTCGTTGCGGCAGTAGTTGAAACCATCCATGTCACAGACACCCCCGCGGTCGGACTTCCAGTTGTCGCAGCGATAGTCGAGACCATTCATGTTACCGATACACCCACAGTTGGACTTCCAGTCGTTGCGGCGGTAGTTGAGACGATTCACGTCACCGACAGGCTGGCTGCTGCGCTGCCAGTAGTTGCGGCAGTTGTAGAGACCATTCACGTCACGGATACGCCCGCGGTTGGATTACCAGTGGTTGCAGCGGTAGTCGAGACGATTCACGTTACCGATAGTCCCGCAGTGACATTGTCGACTTTGCCGAGTACCGGTCCCGTCTCAACCCAAACCGTGCTGAGTTCGTCGGCCAATCCATCCGTCGCCGGCCAGACCGTCACCTTCACTGCAATCGTCTCATCCGCATCTTCCACCGCCGGTGTCCCCCAGGGCACGGTGCAATTCAGCGTGAACGGAGCAGCGACCGGTGCGCCCGTCGCACTTAGCGCGAGTGGCCAGGCGCTCTATTCCACTGTCTCACTCGCCGACGGCCAAAGCTCGATCACCGCCGTCTACAGCGGCAACAGCAGCTTCGATGGAAGCACTTCAGCCTCGCTTGTGCAGTCGGTCCTTGACTTCAATTTCACGCCGACAACAATCTCATCGCGGACCATTCTCCCCGGCCAGAGCGCAACATTCGTATTCACGATCGCCCCACAGGGACAGTTCGGCAGCCCAATCACATTTTCCGTCAGCGGTTTGCCACCGGGGGCGACAGCCGTCTTCAATCCTCAATCCGTTACCCCGTCTGCGACTTCAACGACTGTTGTGCTGACTATCCAAACAGCGAAGCTAAGCGCTGCACCTCGCCCCGTTTGGCCGTTTTCCGCGCCGTCCCCTCTGCTTCTCGGCATTCTGGTCCCGCTGTACGGCATCCGCCGCTCGCGCCGCGGACGAAGGCACCGCGCCCTTCTCTTGATTGCGTTGACATCCCTCGGCATGGCCGTAGCCATCAGCGGTTGCGGGGGCGGAGGATTCTTCGACCAAGCCCCGCAAACGTATCCGATTACGGTGACGGCAACCAGCGGAGCCCTTCAGCATTCCACCACCATAAACCTGACGGTCGAGTAGAAGGGATCCTTCAAAGCGGTCAGGCCGATTCCAATCGCAACCCTGCTGGCGATGCGGCCGAATGCTGTGGCGAGCTCTAACCAGACGGACGCAGAGCGACGAAGACAGACGCGTAGCCCGGCCTTGCGGAGCGCGCGCGATTGGTACTTGCCACTCTCGACGCGGATCTGCGGATCCCGATTGTATTACTCTGCCGCATCGAGTTTCACCAGATGGATGGGGAGATCGCAGTGATTCGACGTAAGTTCCCATCGACGCCGGCCATGAGGAAGATTGGTATCCCGAGCCGGGCCAGTATGGAAGACGGCAGATATGCCTGGCCTGGTAATGGCGGCCTGACAGGCGACGGGCATGGGATCTGGGCGTGCTGAGTGCTTGCAATCCGATTCTGGATGAGTGACGTGGGTTGTCAACGGTCAATTGACCATGGATCTTCGGATTGGGGCCAGATGTCTGGCCTTGTTCCGCGGCAAATCCTGACGGCCTGCCAATCCGATCCTTCCTTTCATTCAATCAGCCACGTCCTATTTGATTTTGCCGGTGACGGAGCTGTTCTTGCCTCATTAAAGAAACATTTGTGCGGGTGGACCGATGTCCGCCAAATGAATTTGCAAGGAAGAGCATGAGTACATCACCGCGAATCCTTCGAGTTGGGGTATATGATTGCCCGTCATGAAAAATATATCTCGCCTTGTTGCTTCCTTGTGCCTTGTTGCGTCGGCAATTCTAACCGGCTGCGGTGGTTCTTCATCCATCGGAACAACCACCACCACACCGCCCGCTGTGACCTCGATCAGCCCCACGACGGTTATGGCGGGATCTGGGCCGTTAACACTGACGGTCAACGGGACAGGATTTCAGAGCACGACGACCATCCAGGCCGGCGATGTGGCTGAAGTAACAAGCTATGTGAGCGCTACCGAGGTAACCGCGACGTTGACGGCAGAGCAGTTGGCGAGCGGAGGACAACTGCCGATCATCGCGTTAAATGGGACGGCGAGCAGCGGGTCAGGTACGGCGATAAATCTGAGTGTCACGAATCCGGCTCCGGTAATTTCGTTATTGACTCCGACTGTGTTGACCACGGGAGGTGCTCCGGCAACATTGGCCGTAACTGGCACAGGATTCGTTCCGACAACGGTTGTCGACGTGAACGGCAGTGGACGGGCAACGGTCTTCGAAAGCGCCACGCAGGTGGATGTCACTTTGACGGCGACCGACATGGCCGCGGTGGGCAGTCTCTCGTTGACGGCCGTGAACGGGACGCCGGGCGGAGGGACTTCGACGGCGGCAACAGTTGCAATCAACAATCCCGCTCCGGGGACCGCCATCGCGCTTATCCCAAGCAGTACCCAGGCGGGCGCCGCGGCGGCCACCACGGTGACTGTGACGGGGACGAATTTCATCCCGGCGTCGACGGTTCAGGTGAATGGGGCAGCACGCACCACAACCTATGTGAGCGCGACTCAAGTCACGTTCCAGCTTACGGTGGCGGATCAGGCCACGGCTCAACTGATTCCTGTAACGGTTGTGAACCCCACGCCAGGGGGCGGATCTTCCCTCGCAGTAACGCTTACTGTTGCTAATCCAGCGCCGGGGACGAGCATAACGCTTGCCCCGACCACTGTGGCCGCGGGCAGCACCACACCCACCAGTGTGACAGTCACCGGGACAAACTTTGTTTCATCATCATCGGTTCAAGTGAACGGGTTTGCTCGCTCGACGACCTTTGTAAGCGCGACGCAATTGACTTTTCAGCTCACGGTGAATGACGAGGCGAACGGGCAGGTTATTCCAGTAACGGTCAGGAGCCCGGCACCGGGCGGCGGAACATCGGGAAGCGCGAACATTACCATCAATAACCCTCCCCCCACAATTTCGCAAGCTCTTCCGACGACAGTGGTGCTTGGGGCGGTTTCACCGGTCGTTGCGCTGGTGGGTACGGGCTTTGTCCCCACTACGGTGATCGACGTGAACGGCCAGGCGCGGTTGACGGTTTACGTGAGCGCGACGCAAGTTGAGGTCACATTGACGGCAGCCGATGTGGCAGCTACGGGTAGCCTGTCGTTGACTGCGGTGAATGGGACTCCGGGTGGGGGAACCTCGACGGCCATGACGGTTGCCGTCAACAATCCAGTTCCCGGCAGACCCATCAGTCTTTCGCCGTCGTCAGTGGCGATCGGCGCAACGACTTCTACAACAATAACGGTTACGGGAACGAACTTTATTCCGACGTCGACTGTTCAGGTGAGTGGGGCAGCACGCACCACAACCTATGTGAGCGCGACTCAAGTGACGTTCCAGCTCACGGTGGCGGATCAGGCGACGACTCAACTGATTCCTGTAACGGTTGTGAACCCGACGCCAGGGGGCGGATCGTCCCTTGCAGCTACGCTCACTGTCGCTAACGCAGCGCCGGGGACGAGCATAGCGCTTGCACCCAACAGTGTGACTGCGGGCACCACCACACCTACCATTGTGACGGTCACCGGGACGAATTTTGTCTCATCGTCATCGGTTCAAGTAAACGGCGTTGCTCGTTCGACAACCTTTGTAAGCGCTACTCAATTGACCTTCCAACTCACGGTGAGTGACGAGGCGACCGCGCAGGTTCTTCCGGTAACGGTCACGAGTCCGGGACCGGGCGGCGGAACATCGGGAAGCGCGAACGTCACTATCAATAACCCTGCACCCACGATTTCGCAAGCTCTGCCGACAACAGTGGTGCTTGGGGCGGTTTCACCGGTCGTTGCGCTGGTGGGTACGGGCTTTGTCCCCACTACGGTGATCGACGTGAACGGCCAGGCGCGGTTGACGGTTTACGTGAGCGCGACGCAAGTTGAGGTCACATTGACGGCAGCCGATGTGGCAGCTACGGGTAGCCTGTCGTTGACTGCGGTGAATGGGACTCCTGGAGGGGGAACATCGCCGGCTACAACGGTTGCGGTCAACAATCCAGCTCCCGGGCCTATTAGTCTTTCGCCTTCGATGGTGGCAACGGGAGCCACGACTCCCACTACGATAACGGTTTCGGGAACGCACTTCATTCCAGCGTCCACGATTCAACTGGGCGGATTTGCATCCTCGGTCACTGCAGTTGCTGTCCCGACGACGTATGTGAGTTCGACGCAGTTGACTTTTGCTCTCACAGTGACTCAACAATTGACGGCACAACAGTTCATTGTGAGCGTGGTGAATCCGGCTCCGGGTGGCGGCACTTTCAGCGGTGGAGTCCTCACTGTCTATCAGCAAATGCCGACGCCGGTGATTACTCAGGTTTCGCCAACGCAATTTCTGGTTGGAACTGGCGGCACGACAATCACTGTGTCGGGTACGAATCTGTTCCCGCAAAGCGGCTCAACTGTCACGTCCTCGACCTCGAATCCAACCGTTTTATGGAACGGCACCGCCCTGACGAACGTGGAGGAATGCACGGGCTGCAGCGGCTACCCATACACCGGAGAATCGTTAATCGCTACGGTTCCCGCCAGCTTGCTGACAGCCACGGGCACAGCAACCATTACCGTGAACAATCCCGAGTCGAGCTCATCCTTATCGAACGCACTGACAGTGACAATTGCGAATCCCCCCGTACCTATCCTGACGTCAATCTCACCAAACTCGGGACCAGTCAACACAACCGCGACTGTGACGCTGAATGGAACAGGTTTTGCGCCGGACTCGACGGTGGTGGTGAATGGGACGAACATCCCGACCACGTATATAAGTTCGACGCAACTCTACGCTACGATACCGGCTTCTGACCTCGCGTCGCCGGGCACTGTGAACTTGACTGTGACCACGGCGCCGCCCGGTGGAGGGACTTCCGCGGCGCTGCCTTTCACGGCCTACAATCCTCCCGCGCCCACGATCACTCAGCTCTATCCTGCAGGCAGTCCGATGAATACGACCACGCCGGTGACGATTTATGGAACCGGATTCGCCGCCAACTCCACTGTTGCCCTGAACGGCAATGCCATCTCCTCGCAGTTCGTGAATTCTACTCAGTTGACGGTGACAATCCTGGCTTCGGCCATTGCGGTACCGGGAAATGTCAACCTCACGGTCACCACCCCTTCTCCCGGAGGAGGAGCGTCTGCACCGGTTCCGTTCACCGCGTACATAAGCATCACGAACAACGATATCGTCTATAACCCAACCGATGGCTTGATCTATGCTTCTGTGCCGGGCACCGTCGCCGGCATTGGAAATTCAGTGGTTGGCCTCGATCCCGTCACCGGGAATGTAACGCGCCAGATTTGGGTAGGCAGCAATCCGAACAAGGTTGCGCTTTCGACGGACGGAACCCAACTCTTCGTCGGCCTCGATGGCGCTGGTGCAGTGGCGCAGGTCAATCTGAGCGCGGGCACCGTGGTCTCGCAGTTCTCCGTAGGAACCTCAAACTACAACGGAATCATTACTGCCTTGTACCTGGCCACAGTTCCTGGACTGCCGAATTCCGTGGCGGTGACCAATTCGAATAACGTTCTGACTATTTACGATTCCGGCATAGCCCGCGCCAATAACTCGTCCTCGGTCGGATATAACTACTACGGGCCGATCTGTTTCGGTTCCTCTGCCTCCACAATGTATGTGGCCAACTACGGCATCTACGTGCTGACCGTGGGCCCCTCGGGCTTCACGGCCGGAAGCACGCTTTACACGTCCAATACCGGCAATACTGTGAATTCGTGTCAGTATGATAGCGGTCAGATTTACCTGCCCGATGGGGTGGTTGTGAGTGCGGTGACCGGCAAGGAGCTTGGCACGTTCTATGCAACCGCCAGCTCGGCGGCCACGGGACCCATCGTTTCCGATTCAACTTTGGGGCTGGCCTTTGTCGCGAGTGGATCGTACACGTTGAACGGCAATCAAGTTCTTGCCTTTAGCGAAAGCACCTTTAATCCGACGGGCAGCATCGTTGTCAATGGAGCCAACTCGTCCAACTACCCATCCGGTTTTGAGAAGATTGTGCGCTGGGGGCAAGACGGCGTAGCGCTGAACACGACCACGCAGATCTTCTTGTTCCAGTCGTCAGTGGTTCAGAACCTCTCGTCGTCTCCCGCCGATCTTTCAGCCGCCCTCACCGCACCTGCAACGGCAACTACTGGGACTTCGATTTCGTATGTCGCCGCCGTGAACAATGCGGGGCCCAATCAGGCGCTTGACGCTACGTTGGCGCTCACTTTGGACTCTTCGCTGATTATCAACAGCGTGACACCGAGCCAGGGCACTTGCGGAACCGGGAACACTTTCTCCTGCGATCTGGGAAATCTGGCAAGCGGGTCGAGTGCGACTGTGACCGTGAGTGCGACTCCGACCACCTCCGGAACAATCGCGGGCACCGCTTCCGTAACTTCCGTCAGCGTCGATCCCACATTGACCAATAATCAGGCGACAACAACCACGACGGTCTCCGGCAGTTTCTACGGCATGGTTCCCTCAGTCTCAGCGATCTCGCCTCCGCTGGTGCAAGCCGGCTCAGGAACATTCACTCTGACGGTGACGGGCAATGGGTTCAACTCCGCTTCAACTGTCAACCTCAACGGGACTGCTCTCTCCACGGAATACATGAGTGCCACGGAACTGACGGCAGCCGTGAACGCCTCAGCGATCACCAACTACGGATGGGCACCGGTGACGGTCACCAATCCATCTCCGGGCGGCGGCACCTCAGCAGTTGCGCCGCTGACAATCTACGGGGTGGTAAACGTGCCTGCAAACTCAATCATCTTCGATCCCTTTTCGCAGCAGATCTATGCCAGCCTGCCCAGCGCCGCAACTACGCTGACGGGAAACTCGATCGTGGCCATCAATCCGTTTACTGCCGCTGTGGGCACGCCGGTGCTGGTCGGCAGTGAGCCAAACCCACTCGCTGAAACCTCCGATGGCGAGTACCTCTATGTGGGACTGACCGGAAGCGATAGCCTGGCCAAGTTCGACCTCATCCATCAGCAGCTGGTGGCAACCTTCCCGCTGTCGATCTCGCAGTATGGATCGACCAGCAACGTCGCAGCTACGGCGCTGGCAGCCATGCCGGGAACTGACGCAACCCTGGCAATCTTTACTTCCTCACCCTACGGATCCACCGGAATCTACGACATTTCCGGGAGCGCGGGAGCATTTCGCACCAGTCTCGCGAGTGGGACTGGACCGGTATTCGCGGACCCGACGCACCTCTACACCTCGACAGGATCCGGAATATATCGCTATAGCGTGGGCTCAACCGGAGCAACCTTGATCGACCAAACTTCGCTTAACGGATTTGGAGTTGGGGGCTCGTTTGAACTGGCGGACGGGATCGCATACGGAGGCAATGGAGGAATCGCCAATCCTTCCACCACGCCGCCATCGCAAATCGCTACCCTGCCCCTGATTGACTTCTATGGTTCGGGCGACATCGGCTATGCGGATGGATCTCTTCCGGATCCCTCAACACAAAAAGACTTTCTCATGATGGTGAATGACGCAGGAACCTGGGCCTTCGGGCTGGTGAGGTACAGCACCGCCGACTACCTTCCCGAGGCATCGTTGACGATGCCCGCGTCGAATTCCTCCGTCTATACCTCCTGGTCCATGCTGCGATTTGGACAGGATGGAATTGCCTTGCTGTCAACGGGCAACTCCGAAATCAACAGTGGAGCGGTTACGCAGATACTGCTGCTGAGCGGGCCGTTTGTAACACCCCAGTTGCTAACCACCAATACGGCCGCCGCACTGACATCGAGCTCTGAAACGGCAATCACGCATGGCGCAGGCAATGCGCTGCTCACCCTGACCGGATCGAACTTTGTTTCGGGCGTAGCAGTGACCTGGAACGGTAGTTATCGCACAACCACAATTGTGGATGCAACGAATGTGACGGTGGCGATTCCGGCCGGCGATCTGGCGAGCGCGGGGAGCGGATCGCTGGTGGCAACCAACCCGGGGGCACCGGCGTCGAACGCGCTGATTGTGACAATCAACTAATAAGTGGATAGGCAAGGCTGGCGGCACCGACTCTTCGCATTGGGAAGAGCCGGTGTTTTGTGCGCCCAGCATGGGCGCACTCTTACGGGTGCAAGTCCCGTCACAAACTGGTCATGGTGAGTGAAGTGAAGCGCAACTGGATGAGGGCGACCGATTGTGGGGAGGAAGCGTGGATCGAAGCTGCGGGCCGATGAACAAGAACCGGATAGAAGGCGGTGCCGAACAGGGCGAGCGGGCAAATGGCCGCGAAGCTCTTGTGACCAAGGTTCGGTGGCGTAGATCCGGCGGTTGTGCAGTGAAGGAGTGCGTTCTTACCTGGGGAGATCTCGCCTCATGCCTGAAAGGGCGACGATGCAAATCGGAGCGAGAAGTCAGCCGAGGCCGTAGTAGTTTTCCTGCAAGGTAGACGAAGGGCCAAACGAGAAGGAGTGGAATCCGGCATGACGATGTGGAGGGCAATGCGTCAGATGTCCGCGCCAGCGGAGCGGTCCGGCAGCAGGCAGGGTGAAGCCCTGTCTGAACCGGGCAGTGACGAAGCCCTCTGCCCGCGTCTTGAAGCGGAAGACACAGGGCCGGGACTGCTTGGCGCAGTTCTGGCCAGAGCGAACATGCAACAGGCAATGAAGCGGGTTCGCTCCAACCGGGGCGCAGCCGGAATCGACGGTCTTGGGATCGACGAGACGGCGGAGCGTCTGGTGTGGGAGTGGCCTGCTGTGCGCGAACAACTGTTGCGTGGGACGTACCGGCCTCAGCCGGTGCGACGGGTAATGATCCCGAAGCCGGATGGAGGCCAGCGTGAGCTTGGCATCCCGACGGTGACGGATCGATTGATACAGCAGGCCCTGTTACAGGTACTGCAACCCCTGCTTGATCCAACGTTTAGCCAGCACAGCTACGGGTTCCGTCCGGGCCGCAGTGCGCATCAAGCCGTTCAGGCGGCTCAAGCGTATGTGCAGTCGGGACGGCGCGTGGTTGTGGACGTGGACCTGGAGAAGTTCTTTGACCGGGTCAACCACGACATCCTGATCGACCGTTTGCGGAAGCGGGTGCGCGATGGCGGAGTGATCCGTCTGGTGCGGGCGTATCTGACGAGCGGGATCATGGACGGCGGGGTGTTTCAGGAGCGGGAGCAGGGAACGCCGCAAGGCGGACCGCTGTCTCCGCTGCTGGCCAACGTCTTGCTGGATGAGGTGGACAAGCAACTGGAACGACTGGGCCACTGCTTCGTGCGCTATGCCGACGATGCAAACGTGTATGTTCGCAGCCGTCGCGCAGGCCAGCGGGTGATGGTGCAGTTGCGGAAACTCTATGGACGATTGCGTCTTACGGTGAATGGAGCCAAGAGCGCGGTGGCCAGCGTGTTTCAGCGTAAGTTCCTGGGTTACAGCTTCTGGGTGGCCGCGGGCGGCAAGGTCAAGCGCCGCGTGGCCACGAAGGCGATGGCGACGTTCAAGCAACGGGTGAGGCAACTGACTCGTCGCTCGGGCGGACGCAGCCTTGAACAGGTAGTGGAACGGCTACGCAGCTATGTGCTGGGATGGAAGGCGTATTTTCGGTTGGCGGAGACTCCGAAGGTCTGGAAGGAACTGGATCAATGGATACGCCATCGGATGCGAGCCATCCAACTGAAGCAATGGCGGCGTGGCACGACCGCATATCGAGAACTTATGGCACGAGGGGCAAGTCCAGACGTTGCATGCATGGCGGCGGGAAACTACCGCCGTCTGTGGCGGAACAGTGGACAGGCGCTGAATGCGGCTCTCGGTATAAGCTGGGCCGATCAGTTAGGAATCCCGCGTCTCTGTTGACCTCAACTTCTCGAACCGCCGGATGCGGACCCGCTTGTCCGGTGGTGTGGGAGGGGAGAGCGGTTATCCGCTCCCCCTATGCCGATTTGTGCGCTGTGGGGGAAGGAATGGATTGCAGTGCCAAAGGAGTAAGCCGGTCCGGGCCATTACACTTCGCGTGTTGAATGTTGCCAAGAGCAGGTGTCAAATATCGAGACCTGGAGTGTCACAATCGCAGTTTCCGGGGCGGATCGTCGGCGGCCCGGAAGTGGTCTTGAAGTTAGCAGTTGTTGTGACCCAGCGGACATTTTCGAAGAGGGCTGCTCTGTATCCAGCAGAGAAGAGACGTACAATTCGCTCGTGAACAAACCTACTGACTTGGGAGTCTGCCTCCGGCCACCTATCCCGGAGATTGCCGATGCTGCTGGTCTTTTGAATAATGCGTGAACCGCTCACATCGACGGAAGGTTTGGGGAAGCGGCAAGCCTGATAAAAAGGGCTAATAGGCCCGCAATTATGGAATGGGCGAAGTCGATGGTCGGAAAGAAGTCGGAATACAACACACCGCGATTACGGCTCGAATCGCGCTCAGTAATTCCTGTAGCAGAACGGGAAAAGATGCGAATGCCCTCACCTGAGGGCATTCGCAGGCTGCATCTACGTTTTGGCGATCACTGCTGCTTTTGCGGGATTCCCGTCATCCGCAAGCAAGACCGAGAACGACTCGTCCTTCTCTACCCCGATTCTGTACTGTGGGGCAGTGGGGAGTACACCAGACATGGCGCAATTTACGCAATGAGCGCTCAATATGACCATATTGTTCCCCATTCTAGAGGAGGACAGAGTGACGTTGGAAACCTTGTGCTGACCTGCCTTCCCTGTAATTGTGGTCGCAACGATAACACGCTAGAGGAAATGGGCCTCCTCGACCCCAGAAAGCGCCAACCCATTGAATGCGTCTTTTCAGGTTGGGACGGTCTTGAGCGACTTCTACTGTAATTCGCTAGTCCGCACATTGGTTTTTTCTGGTTTTTCACGGATGGACGGCTCCTCGGGGCAAATCTATCGCTGAAGAGGTACTTCCGGCTCCATGGATGCGACCTTTGGAAAGAGATGGAGATGAACATGCCGCAAACGCTCAGCAGGTAAACGCAAACGGATTCTGACGAGCAAATGGCGGTTCAACAGATGACGGTCGATGCCATTTTCGGAGCGGCCGGAACGGCAATTCAGTAGGCTTTGGGTGATTCTTGGGTGAGATGAAATGGCTTCGGAAGCCCTAAACCATTGATAGATATAGCACGACTGAATCTATAATATGGTAGGCACGACTGGACTCGAACCAGCGACCTCTTCCGTGTCAAGGAAGCGCTCTAACCAACTGAGCTACGCGCCTGCAACGCAATATTTTGTAGTTTATCAGGATAAGGGCCTCAAGGAAAGAAGGGGTGCGGCGGGGTTGCCGCTTGTTGTACCATCGTTCACTGACGAAGGACAGCTTTCTGCCAAGTTCGCCGCGCCTGTTATCCCCGGATTGGGGGGCGCTCCCCGGTCGCGCTGTGCGTCGTCCGCAGGCGACAAGAAGCTGCCATGGCTGATGATTCGAACTCCCGACAGAATCCGTTCCGCACTGCGCCCAACCTGCTGACGCTGCTGCGCATTTGCCTGGCTCCGTTTCTTGTCGCGGCTATCCTGGAGAGCCACTATAAGCTGGGCTTTGCCCTGTTTGTGGCGGCTGGATTGACGGATGCGCTGGATGGAACCCTAGCGCGGCTGTTGAAGCAGCGCAGTGTCCTGGGCCAATACCTTGATCCTGTGGCCGACAAGTTGCTTCTCAGTACCCTTTTCGTCGTGCTTACCCACATGGGGCTTATTCCAACCACGGTCACGGTCATGGTCTTCGGCCGGGACGTAGGGATCCTGACGGTGGCGGCGATTCTTTATGCCGCGGTCGGGCGGCGGGAGTTCGCCCCCAGCCTGCTGGGCAAAGCCAATACAGCAGTCCAGGTGGGCGCAGTAGGGGTGGTGCTGCTGCAGCAACTGATAGCGGCCTGGTGGATAACCGACCTGCGCACGATCATGCTTGACGCGACGATGGTGCTGACCGTCGCGTCCGGGTTTCACTATGCATGGATCGCGGCACGGCGCGGGGGAACCCACCACGCTGGCAACGGGCATGGCCCCGCGGATGCGGCCTGAGCGAGCTGGCTTGGGAGCCGGTGCTTAAAGTTCGTTCTGGGCTTCCTCGGTTTCGACGGTTTCTTCAATCTCCATATCGCGGAACTCATCGGAGTCAAAGACCTCGCCACACTCCAGGCACTCGACAAACTCAGCGTCTTCGTGCCGGGAAACGATTCGTACCCTGGGGTGTTTGCAGATGGTGGCCATCGCTTCTGGATCAGGTTGGATGAAGTACTCTTTCCGCCAGATTGTAGCGGTCTTTTCCGTAATTGAAAACGGATATTTGTTGAATTTTTAGGCAACGGCTCAGATTTCTTTGCCATTGCCGAAACGATTCGGATCGGCACTTGAAATCCCGACAGATTTGGTCGTATACTAAACACGGACCGAAGAAGTCGGATATTCAATGCTCAAGCTGACAAAGAAGGCCGATTATGGGTTGATGGCGCTCAAGTTTCTGGCCGAGCACCCGGAGACGCCTGCGCTGAGCGCGAAGGATGTGGCCGACGCTTACGGAATTCCCGCGCAGTTGCTGGCCAAGATTCTGCAGTTGCTGACCAAACAGGGTCTGTTGCGTTCTCATGCCGGGATGAACGGGGGCTACGCGCTGGCCAGGGATGCGCGCCAGATCTCGGCCTATGAAGTGATTCTGGCCATTGACGGGCCGTTTTTTATCACCTCGTGCACCAAGGGCACAAAAAGCTGCGAGCTGACGCCGAGTTGCACCATCAAGGAACCGCTGGCGCGGGTGAACGACACGATTGCCGGTGTGCTGAAGAGCATCAGCATTCAGGATCTGGCGGAGCACGAACAGCCCGCCGCACGGGCGCAGCAACCGCATGGATTAGTTTCTCTGACTGTGTGACCGATTTATTTTGTAACGATTTTTCCTCCGCGATGAGTGGAGCAGAGCAGTAAAGAGGATGGAGAACAGGATGAGCACGGTAACCAGCCAAGTGGAAGTGCCGGCAGGAGTAACCCTGCCAATTTATATGGATAATCACGCCACCAGCCCCATGGATCCCCGGGTGCTGGAGGCGATGCTGCCTTACTTCACGACCAAGTTCGGCAACGCGGCGAGCCGCAACCACTCGTTTGGCTGGGATGCCGAGCAGGCCGTGGAGATTGCGCGCGAGCAGATTGCCAAGCTGATCGGCGCAACTGCGAAAGAGATCATCTTTACTTCAGGCGCGACCGAGAGCAACAACCTGGCACTCAAGGGCATCGCGGAGATGTACCGCGAGCGCGGCAACCACATCATTACCCAGGTGACCGAGCACAAAGCGATTTTGGACACCTGCAAGCGGCTGGAGAAGAACGGTTATCGCGTCACCTATCTGCCGGTGAAGGCGGACGGCCTGATCGACATTGAAGACCTGAAGCGCGCCATGGACGACAAGACGATCCTGGTTTCGATCATGGCGGCGAACAACGAGATCGGCGTGCTGCAGCCGATTCGCGAAATCGGCAAGCTCTGTCATGAGAAGGGCGTCATCTTCCATACCGATGCGGTGCAGATTGTCGGCAAAGTGCCGTTCAACGTCATCGCAGACAATGTCGATGTGGCTTCGATCTCCGGCCACAAGATCTACGGGCCCAAGGGCGTTGGCGCACTGTATGTTCGCCGGCGCAACCCGCGGGTGCAAATTGCCGCACAGATTGACGGTGGCGGGCACGAGCGCGGCATGCGGTCTGGAACACTGAACGTCCCGGGCATTGTGGGTCTGGGCAAGGCTTGCGAGATTGCGTACCAGGAGATGGATGCGGAAGCGGCGTATCTACGCGGATTGCGGGATCGCCTGAAGGACAAGCTCGAGTCGGAGCTTGACTACATCCACATCAATGGATCGTGGGAGCATCGTTTGCCCGGCAACCTGAACGTGAGTTTTGTATATGTCGAAGGCGAATCTTTGCTGATGGGCATTAACGACGTTGCCGTATCCAGCGGTTCGGCCTGCACCTCGGCCACGCTTGAGCCATCGTATGTATTGAAGGCGCTGGGACTGGGCGACGATGTGGCACATAGCTCGATTCGATTTGGTCTGGGCCGCTTCAACACCCAGGCGGAAGTGGACTACGTGGCCGCCAAGGTGATTGAGATTGTGAAGCACCTGCGCCTGCTTTCGCCGCTTTACGAGATGGTGCTGGAAGGCATCGATCTGACCAAGATTCAGTGGGCGGCACACTAGAACAGTGGTCAGTGATCAGTTTTCAGTGGTCAGTACCGATGAACCCTGAGACTGACAACTGACATCTGATAACTGACAACTTTTACGCGGCTTCCCCGCAGAGGAGACGGACCATGGCATACAGCGACAAGGTAATTGACCACTACAACAACCCGCGCAACGTGGGCCAACTCGACAAGAGCTCAACCGAAGTGGGCACCGGTTTGGTAGGCGCTCCGGAATGCGGCGACGTGATGCGTCTGCAAATCCGCGTGAACCCTGAGACGCAGGTAATTGAAGAAGCCAAGTTCAAGACCTTCGGGTGCGGCTCGGCTATTGCCAGCTCTTCGCTGGCCACCGAGTGGATCAAGGGCAAGACCGTCAGCGACGCGCTCGAGATCAAGAACACCGACATTGTGAAGGAGCTTTCGCTTCCTCCGGTGAAGATTCACTGTTCCGTGCTTGCCGAGGACGCGATTCGCGCGGCCATCGGTGACTGGAAGAAAAAGAATGGCGTTGCGGAAACGGCAGATGCCGCGGCCGTAGCGCACTAAGAGGCTTCCCCTTTCCTTAGCGGGGTCGTGGCTGTTCATCGCCGCGGCCCCGGGCTCGAAGGGGAATTGCAAGTGAAAAGGCAAGTATGTCGAATATGGTCAGTATCGAATCGAAGCCCGCGCAGGGAGCCTTTGCTGCCCCGCCGCAGCCCACTGCCGCGCCCAAGTTGGCGGCAGGCGCAGCCGGCCAGAGCGCAGGAGGCCTGCAGGTGACCGAACGTGCGGTCAAGCGCATTCGCGTGGCCATGGCCAAAGAAGGCGTGTCGCCCGAAGAAGGCGGATTGCGCCTCGGCGTTATGGGCGGCGGTTGCTCGGGGCTTTCCTATTCCATCAAGTTTGATTCGCAGCCCCGTGAGCGCGACCGCATCTACGAGTTTGACGGTGTGCGGGTTTTCGTCGATCCGAAGTCATTCTTGTATCTGCACGGCATGACGCTGGACTATGAAGAGACGCTGATGCGGCAGGGTTTCAACTTCATCAATCCGAACTCTACACATTCCTGTGGCTGCGGTTCATCGTTCTCCTAGCCTGGTTCGGATCAAATCTATGCTGAAAGTCCTGGATTCCGCGGTTCCTATTGCCTGTTGGTCCTGTTCTATTGGGCACAACGACGTCACCCTGTTTTGCCCTCATTGCAGCAAGATTCAACCTCCTCCGGGTGGCGACTTCTTTTCAGTATTCGGCCTTGAACCGCGGCTCAATCTTGATTTGCCAGCGCTGGAAACTGAATTCCACCGCCTCAGCCGAAGAGTGCATCCCGATCGTTTTGCACGCGCAGGCGAGAACGAGCGCGAGTGGAGCCTGGCAGACACGGCTCTGTTGAACGATGCTTACCGCACGCTCAAAGATCCCATCCATCGCACGGAATATCTGCTCAAGCTGGAAGGCGCGGAGATTGGCGAAGAGCATGCCGGCTGGGAGCCAGGCGAGGCCCGAAAAGGTCAGAAGGATCCGTCCAGAGTTCCCGCCGATCTGCTGGAAGAAGTCTTCGAACTGAACATGCAGCTTGAAGAGATGCGCACGGCCCGCAAGATGGGCGAGACCGATCCAATTTTGCAGGCCGACATGGAACAGGCCAAGAAAAAATTTGAAGGCCTGCTTGGCGATGTGGATGATGATCTCCACGGTCAATGGCAGGTGTGGGACGAGGGCGATGCAGCCGTGCGGCTGGCCGCGCAAACTACGATGGTGGCCCTGCTCGATCGGCGGCGCTACCTCAGCAACCTGGTCCGCGATGTGACCGAAACTCTGGGAGCTTAAAAGAAGAGCATGGCGGAATCTAACTCGACAGGCCGCGTTGTTGGCATCGATCTCGGCACAACTAATTCCCTGGTCGCCTATATGGAAGGCGATGCGCCGGTGGTCATTCCCGGCGTCGACGGATCGAACCTTGTTCCGTCGGTAGTTGCGCTTGATCCCGTGCCCGCAGGCGGCGGACGGTCTACAGTTACCGTGGGAAACACCGCGCGCAAGGCGCTGATTGAGACGCCGGATCGCGTCATCTATTCCGTCAAGCGCCTCATGGGCCGCGGGCTTGAAGAAATTCAGGATGAGTTGAAGCTGTTTCCGTTTCGTCTCGCAGACGATGTGGAAGCGGGCGAGGTTCCGCGCATCACATTGGGCGAACTACGCTTTACCCCTCCCGAGATTTCCGCCTACATTCTGCGCCAGCTCAAGCGCAATGCGGAGCGCTTCTTCGGCTCGCCTGTTACTCAAGCCGTCATCACCGTGCCAGCCTACTTCAACGATGCGCAACGCCAGGCCACCAAAGACGCCGGGCGCATGGCTGGCCTGGAAGTGTTGCGCCTGGTGAATGAGCCCACTGCGGCCGCGCTTGCATACGGACTTGATCGCGCCAAGGAAGGTACCATCGCCGTCTACGATCTGGGCGGCGGTACGTTTGACATCTCCATCCTCAAACTGCGCGACGGCATCTTCGAAGTGCAGTCGACCAATGGCGACACGCACCTCGGCGGCGACGACATTGACAACCTGCTGACTGCCATTGCGCTCGACGAAATTCATGCCGAGCACGGGGTGGATTTGCGCGGACATCCGAGTGCTGTGCAGGCGTTGCGCAAAGCCGCCATCGAAGCGAAGATCAGCTTGTCCACGGAAGAAGTGGCAAAGTTCGATATCGAACTGCCCAACGGCGACCGCTATCAGCGCGAGATTCCCCGCGCGGTGTTCGAATTATTGATTGAGCCGGTGCTTGAACGCACGGCCGGCCCTTGCAAGCAGGCTCTCACCGATGCGGGTATTACCCCTGAGCAGATTGACGAGGTGGTTCTGGTCGGTGGCTCCACGCGCATCCCCGCAGTGCGCCAACTTGTCGACGATCTCTTCCATCTCGCGGCGCGCGACAAAAAGCCGCACATTGAATTGAACCCCGACGAAGTGGTGGCGCTCGGTGCAGCGGTGCAGGCCGACATTCTGGCCGGCGCCTCGAAGTCGACCGAAGAAATGCTGCTGCTCGACGTGACTCCTCTTTCGCTGGGTATTGAAGCCCTCGGCGGCACCGTTGCAAGGATCATTCAACGCAACTCCACCATCCCTGCTTCGGCCACCGAGCACTTCACCACTGGCGTAGACGGACAAACCAACGTAGCCATTCACGTTGTGCAGGGCGAGCGCGAGTTAGCCGCCGATTGCCGGTCGCTTGCGCGGTTCGATCTCAAAGGTATTCCGCCCATGTCTGCCGGCCTACCGCGCATTGAGGTCAAATTCCTGATTGATGCAGACGGCATTCTGCAGGTGACGGCCCGCGAGCAGCGCAGCGGGCAGGCTGCACAAATTGAAGTCAAGCCCACGTATGGATTGACCGATGAACAGGTCGAGGGCATGATCCTCGACTCCTTCGATCATGCTGAAGAAGACTTTGCCAAGCGGCTGTTGATTGAAGCGCGCCTTGAGGCGGAGAAGATTCTCTCACTCGTCGATCGCGCTCCGGGAACTCCCGCATGGATGCAGTTGACTGGCGAGGAGCACGCTGCAATTTCTGCGGCGCGCGACCATCTGGCGAGTGTGAATTTAGGCGAAGACACGAATGCGATCCGCCAGGCAACACTTGCGCTGGACCACACCACGCGGCGCTATGCGGATTTGCAGATGGATGCCGCGGTGAGCAGCGCAATGCGCGGCAAGACAATGGAAGCAGCCGGGGAAGACCTGGGCGATGAACTGACCGCGCCCCATCCCATGGCTCCGGCGGAGTTCAAGTGAAACTCTTCCGGCGAGGAGCGATCATGCAGCACAGTTGCCGGTCTTGGGTGTACAACAATGCGAGCTTGAGGAAACAGGGATGAAATCTCTTCTTTGTGTCGTTCTTCTTTCTTGTGCTTCTGTTGCGAGCCTTGCGCAGAATGGGCCTGCAAAAGAGTACCCGATCAAGGTGCATGTGAGCTCTTCGGAACTGCACGGCTTTGCCATGCAGGAACAGCAGGTCTTGCGGGTCGTCATTGATGGGAAAAAGTATCAGCTGATCGCAGTTGGCTCCAGGCCCTGGGCGTTGCCGGTGGGTGACTATCAAGCGCGCATTACCGTGGATAAGCCGGTTCAAGGGGGGCAGTATGAGCGGCGCTATGAGTTAATGTTCCCCGATGGAAAGACGGCGCAATATTACGTAGGTGGCGAATCGGAGTAGGAGAGAGAACATCTACAAGAGTGTTGCAAGAATAATGATCAGCGCGCATATGGTGCCGGGTGCCCCACCCTCGACGCGTCTCTGTTTTTGCGGCTAGGGTGGGACGCTGGGCGTGATAGAGAAAGAGACGGATTTTATGAGCGAAGCAAACACAAAGAACATTCCCGCCGACAAGCTGGTGCGGGTCACATTCCAGCCCGAAGGCAAGACCGTGGAATTTGAGTTCGGCACACTGCCATACGATCACCATGGCAAGCCGATGTCGTTTCTCGACGTGGCGGAGAACTTCAACATCTTTCTCGATCACGCCTGCGGCGGCGTCTGCGCATGCACCACCTGCCACCTGTGGATCAAGGATCAAAACGGCATCACCGAAGCCGACGACGACGAGATTGACCGCATGGATATGGCTGCCGATCAGCAATTGAATTCCCGCCTCGGCTGCCAGGCCGTGATTACCAAGCCCGGCGTGTACGAAGTTGAGATTCCCAAGTGGAACCGAAACTACGTCTCCGAAGGCAAGCCACTGACGCTGGCCGAAGGCAAGTAGGAGGAATCAATGCCGCGCGAAATCATGTGGACCGACGCCGAAGAAATCGGCATTCAACTTCAGGAGAAATACCCAGACCTTGATCCGCTGACAGTGCGTTTCACCGATCTGCATCGCTATGTCACGGAGCTTCCCGGCTTTGCGGACGATCCCACCAAGTCGAACGAACCAAGGCTGGAAGCAATCCAGATGGCGTGGCACGAGGAGTTTGAGGACGCGAAGGACTAAGCGCGCTTCCATCGTCTACCGCTCTTCGTAATCCCGCCGGTCACTCCAGCCAAACGATCCTTCGAAGTGTTGGAACTCCCTCTCTTTTCCCGGGACGAGATACACGCTCATCACATCAAATCGGGCAGGCGGCGCGGTCTCCTGCGGCAAGTGGCGGATATACTGCCGGGCCAGCCGGCGCAGAATGTTCCGCTTGTTCGAGTCAACGGCGACTTCCGCAGGCGTCAAGTCGTGCGCGGTGCGAGTCTTTACTTCGATGAAGCAAAGCATCGGGCCATCCCATGCAATCAGATCCAAGTCGCCAGGGACATTGCCCGAAGACCAGCGCCGCGCCACCACAAGATAGCCTTTGCGGCGCAGGAAGAAGAACGCCGCATCTTCCCCCTCGATGCCCGTCACCAGATGGATAGGCAGGCTTGCCTGGCGTCCGCGCCGATGCGCAACCCAGGCGAGGCCGGCGAGAGAACGCTCCTCCACGCCAATACGGATTTGCTCCAGCCATGTCATGACAGTCCATTTTCCACTTGATGCGCGAAAGGCGCAAATCGGCGTGCCAATTTGGGACGGGCAATTCAGATTTGGGAAGACATCGTGGATGGCGGCGAATCCACAGCTTAACTCCCCCTCTCTGCCGATTGAGTTGAATGAGACTGAAGTCAGAAGATCGCAAGAAAGGGTAGCTATGTCCCATGGTGTTTTAGAAGGTTTGTTTTCGCACCGCAGTGCGCACCCATCGCAAATTTCCATGGGCGTTGATGCGCCGCCGGCCGTTGAGTCAGAGACAGGCAACGATCGCAATTTTGAGTTTGCCATGGATGCTCTTCCCTGCAATGCAATGTTCTGCGATCGCGAGTTGGTTCTGCGTTTCCTCAACCGTGCTTCGCGCAAAACGCTGCTCTCTTTGCAACAGTATCTGCCGTTTCCGGTGGACGAGCTTGTGGGCAAGTCGATTCATGTGTTCCACAAGTCTCCGGCGAATGTGGACAGGCTTCTGGGAGCAGGTCAGCACAACGGCATACATCATCTGCCGCACAGAGCCACCATCCCGCTGGGCCCGGTGAAGCTTGATCTCGAGGTCGAGCAGATGATCGACGCGCGCGGCAAGTTTGTCGGCGCTGTGGTGGTTTGGGGAGTCAACACACAGCAAAAGCTGGATGCAGTTCGGAAGGCGCAGGAAGCTCAGCGCAACGACATTGAACATCTCAACAGCAACCTGCAGATGGTTGCTACCGCAACCCACGAAATCGAGTCCAGCATTGCAGAGATTGCAAAGAACGCTGTCGAAGTGGCGCACTCCGCGGAGAAGTCCCGCGTGGCGACCACAGAGAGCAAAACTTTTATCGAGAGCCTGCGCGTTTCGAGCGCGGGAGTAGCCAAAGTGGCGGAACTGATTGCTTCCATCGCAACGCAGACCAGCGTGTTGGCGCTGAACGCCAACATCGAGGCGGCGCGG
>Ga0302187_10001349_pt1 | contig 20922 bp, 13 predicted proteins | sample II_Bog_E1_3_FD_202120 | JGI IMG/M metagenome (GOLD analysis project Ga0302187, IMG submission 202120) | Peat permafrost microbial communities from Stordalen Mire near Abisko, Sweden - II_Bog_E1_3 | ecosystem: Environmental > Terrestrial > Soil > Wetlands > Peat | place: Sweden: Abisko...
CGAAGTCTACTCGATGCAGGCCTATCGAGGCGACGAGGGTTTGCGCCTATTTCGCTCGATCGCGGCTGAAGATCTCACCGACCCCGGCGAGGTTCTCGCTTCGATGCACTGTCTGAGTGTGGAGTTCATATCGCGAAAGGAGTTGAAGCGGCAGGATCGCGAGTTGCTTGCCGCGCTCGGCCATCCGCAGGGCAGGGGTCTGGCATCGCCCGTCTTCCGTGTGATACGTCCGGGCTTTCATCCCTGGTTCGTCAATGCTGAAGAGGCGCGCACGCTGGCCGAGTGCATCCGCTCCGTGGTTGTCATCTGCGCGGCTATTGCCAATCAGAAGGATGTTAACTTCTGGGATCGGGCCGATACCTATCCCATCGTGACGCGGGCCGATGGCACCGAACCGCGATACAACATCGACTTGATCAAGCCGGTGCTGCCAGCGCAGCCTCCCATCGCGCCGGTCAATCTGCCGGAGGGGTTGTTACATCCGCTGCGCGGCCAGGACTACGCCGTGCGCGGTGCGATGGAGCTTGAATATGTTTTTAGCGGCGCGGCCGTGGGCAAGGCCAATGAGCGCGCCGCCTGTGTTGCGATTGCTTTGGCGGTCGATGCGGAGACAGGCATTGTCTATGCACCGGAGGCGATCGACACAAGCGTGCCAACCGCCGAGGCGCTGGCTCGCGTCTTTCTCAAAGCAGTTCTAAGCAATCGCGCGTTTCCCCGCGAGGTCCGTCTGCGCAGTCAGAAACACGCCGCGAGCCTTGGTCCGCTGATGGAATCATTTGGCGTCACTCTACGCGTTGCCAACCGTCTTCCCGCCGCCGAAGAGGCCCGCGCGCATCTGCTCGGCTTTATGGGTGGGAAGCAATAGCGCGCGGCCTTGACCTGAAAGCGGCAATCTCACGGGCAGGATCATTCGATCAAGCGACAACCAATAACCCTTCGGTTAACAGCTACAGAAACCGCCATTCCTCCTACTGTCGTCAATTTCTGTAACCCACCATATACCAAGGCGTTACAGACATCAACAATTAAGGAAATTGCTGTCGATTGCGGCCAATTTTGTGCCCTTTTTTGAAGGAGCATGGGCGCAAAAATGGGCACAGTCCACTGGGGCGTCTTCGCTATATTCTGTGGGCAAAATGCGTTTACACCATTTGGCCAAAGGGCTGATCGGCAGTATTGCGTCGTTTGTCAATATAACACTTGAAACGCACGATCACATGTGCTATGTTATCGTGCATATCCATTGTAGCGGAGCGGCAGGTGCAACCCGAACTCCAGGAACTCGAGCGCTATGTTCACGACGCCCTGGGTGCCACGGTGAAGACTGCGCCTTGGCGAGGAGCAGGCAATTTGCCGCCCGTCCTCAGGGAGAGGTACAAATTCGCGCAGGCGGAACTGCTCGGACTGCGCGCCCTTCTCATCATTGATTCCAACCCCGAGGAGCAGCCGCCGGCAACGGTACGCAAGCACATGGACATGCTCCAGGCCAGGCAGCAAGCGGACCTGATCTATGTCCGCGCGCAGGTGACGGCGTACAACAGGAAGCGGTTGATCGAACAGAAGGTTCCGTTTATTGTTCCAGGCAACCAGATGTACCTGCCCATGCTGGCGATTGATTTGCGCGAGCACTTCCGCAGAATCCGCGAGGAGGCTCCCACCTTCAGCCCATCCACGCAGGTTTTCGTCCTCCATGTGTTGCTCCGCGATGCAGGGGAGGTGCTGATTCCTGCAGAATTAGCTCCGCAACTGGGATACTCGGCCATGACGATGACCCGCGCTTTTGACCAGTTGGAGACCGCGCACCTTGCCGAGGTCACGGTCCGCGGTCGGGAGCGTTGTCTGCGTTTTATTGGAGGCCGAAAAGAGATATGGGAGAAGGCTCTGCCCTTTCTCCGCAGCCCGGTAAGCAAGCGGCTCTTTATTCGCCGCATCAAAGAAGCGGAAGGCGCAATTCGCGGCGGGCTCACGGCGTTAGCGCATTTCAGTATGCTGGCGCCGCCAGAGTACACGATCTATGCGCTGAGCCGTGAGGATTGGAAAGCTCTTCGGCAACGGCACAAGACCATTGAGGTTCCAGCTCAAGACCCGGATGCCAGCGAGATTGAGGTCTGGTGGTATCCGCCGGCGCTCTTCGCCGAAAATGGCATCGTCGATCGGTTATCGCTCTATCTTTCTCTGAAGGAAGACCGCGACGAGCGCACCGAAACCGCGTTGGAAGAGATGATGGAGAAATTCAAATGGTAAAAGGGTTGGAGGCTTCGCGAGCACTTCCAATCTGCCGGCAATTCGCTGGAAGCTGATGAATCTTGCATTGCTACAAGCCAAACAACCAGAGGAATAGCGGACGAGGATTCAGGATTTTGGTGCGATGTTGACGGGAACGCCAAGGTCGTCGATGTGGTTCCCGGGGATAGGCCCCAAAAATGTTCCTACGGTTGTCGCGAAAACAGCTTCTGTTTGCCGCGAGTTTGGCCTCCGCAAGCGACTTTTGCAGCGTCCCGACGACCAGATCTCTAGTTTCAATTTCGGCACGCATTTTCTGCCTCCGAATCCGTATGTCCGAATATTTTCGCACACTACGAAAATATTGATCGTTTTTCCTGGAGGCGGTTCTTCAAACTGACGGATCGAGATTCGGATCTACTTAATTCTAAATAGCTTATGTGTGGCGATGTTCTTCGCTTTTCCTGCGCTTTTATCGTGTAAATTATTGAAAATAAACAAGTTAGTTGTGGAAGTGGCGGGAGTCGAACCGGACATCGGTGTTGAAAACGCTCAACTTATTGATTCTGGGAATGCCTGAATTGGCATGATTTCCAAGATTGCCAAATCTACTGTACGGTCACTGTACAGTCTTTTCCCAGAATTACCAGAGCTCCCAAAGCTCCACCTTCAGACGGCCTCTTTTGACGAAAAAGCATTCTGAAGTGCGGTTGTAGTATTTCACAGATATGCTCGTACAACCGGAGGGAAAGCGAAATGGAAGTAGTGTGCCGAGCCAGGGGACCGGTATTCCTCGTTCCTGCACCCTTGACTCATCCGCGAATTAGTTCCATCGTTATCACAGCCTATCCTTCCGATGATACCCGTCCGTAAGCTCTTCGCCTACACCGCCCTGGCCAGTTGTCTCTGCGTCCTCCGCCCTGACGTTGGCGACCTCACTCCACCCCCCGGCCGGATGAATAGGCTCCCCGCCCGTACTCTCTGGGTATGGGAACGTCCCGAGGACCTTCGTTCCATCGATCTGCGTACCACGGCCATCGCAACACTTGATCGAACTCTGGTTCTCGGCCGCACGATGAGTGTGGTCCCACGCCGGCAATCTTATCTCTATCCTGCTGGAACGCGGCGCATCGCGGTTGTCCGCATCGAAGCCCCCGGAACGATTGCTGAGGGGATGGAGCCGTTTGCCGCAGAGGCGATCCTCGAGGTGGCTGGCGATCCCGCGATTGCCGCCCTCCAAATCGATTTCGACGCCCGGCGATCCCAACGAGAGTTTTATACAGCGCTTCTGCGAGACCTGCGCCGGCGCATGACGCGCAGCCTTCCGCTTTCTATTACGGCGCTCGCCTCCTGGTGCAGCTCGGACGACTGGATCGCTGCGCTTCCTGTGGATGAGGCTGTGCCGATGTTATTCCGTATGGAGCCCGGCCGGCGCTTTGCCCGGCCCGGAGTTCCCGAATTCCGCATTCGCGAGCCGCTGTGCGAGTCCAGCACCGGCGTCTCCACGCGCGAGCCTACATCTGCCAATCTTGAAGGCAAGCGCGTCTACGTCTTTGCAGACGCCGGATGGCGTGAAGATCTTCTTTTGGTTTCCACCGTCGCATCCGTCGAAAGGACCCAGCCATGAAACGGCTTCTATCGTTCGCTCCGCTCGCTGTAGCGATCGCGTTTCCTTTCCTCTCCGTTCAGGCCTGTGGGCCCTTCTTCTTTGACGACGTATTTGTCCGTCCTCTTCGCCCAGACCATCCGAAGCTGTTTGTGCAGGGCAAACTCGGAGTCCTGCTGCCCACATATCCGCGTGAGGATTTAGCGGTCGCCTATCGCTATCTGAACGGCGGTTCGCTCACGGTCGAAGAGCAGAAGGCATACGAGCCCACACAGAGTTTCTCCGAGACTGAAGGCATCGGAACGACCGATGACGCCGAGTTGGATGGTAGCTCAGCTAGCGACAGGAATGGCTACGCTGAGCCGCCGGGTCCAGCCGATACTTGGCTCAAGGCCCGCAACCGTTATGCTCCGATGCAGTCCGAGATCCACCCGGTGCGCGAATTCGGGCAGGTCTATCCTGCGGGGTTTTTCCTGGCGGGCAGTTACGAGAACTGCCAGGCAGACGGTTTCCGGAACGCAATCACCACGCTCGAAAGCCGCGCTCGGACATGGGGCGCGAAAAGCCCCGAACTCGCGGATTGGATCAAGGGTCAGGACGCGGTGTTTTCGCACTGCGGCAGCGACCAAAATCTCTCGTGGATGAAGGATCGGCCTGTCATCCAACCGCTGACTCCGGCACCCGCGCCTTCCGGCGCGCCGCTCCTGCTGCGCCAAGACCGCGCTTACCAGGTAGCGGCGGCGCAGTTCTACGCCGCGCAGTTCGCCCCGGCCCGCGTCTCTTTCCAGGCTATCGCAGAAGACACGTTCTCTCCCTGGCAGGGCATCGCCGCCTACCTCGTAGCTCGCGCACTGGTGCGTGACGCTTTTCTCTCGGCTCCTCCGAACGACAGCCAGCCCCTGGCCGGTTTCGACTCCGACCAGATGAAGCAGGCCCAGCAACAGCTCGAATCGATCCGCAGCCGACACTTGACGGGCATTTCGGAGCGCGCAATTCAAGAACTGCTGAACCTCGTGCGGCTGCGTACCGAGCCGCAGGCACGTCTGCGCGAACTCTCTGCCGCGGTCGCAGGCCCGAAGGCCGATCCCTATTATCAGCAGGATCTGGGCGACCTCACTTGGTATCTCAACGCCAAGCTCGACGGCATTCCCATCCGCGAAAACACGGATGACTACAACTTCCACATAGACCGCCCTAAAGACGATTACAGCCCGCTTACGGTGGCCCAGAAGCAGCCTGGATTCAACAAGGCTTTCAGCGACGTCGCGGATTTGCGCACTCTCGCGCCGATCATCGATTGGCTCATCACGTTCCAGTCCCCGGCCGATGGCGCAAGACGACACGCGATGGCCGAGTGGAGACGCACCGGCAGTACGCCCTGGTTACTCGCTGCGCTTGCTAAGGCTTCGCCGTCGGCTGCTGATGCTCCGGCTCTGATCGAGGCGGCCGGGCACATTCCATCAACTTCGCCGGCATGGTTCACCGCTACGTACCATCGCGAGCGGCTACTGATTGGAACGACAGATATTGTCATCGCAGGAAAGAAAACAGAGGGCATTAAGGCCGCGGGAATCGAAACGAGCGCACAGATGAAGGTGGTTGAGGAAGGTGGCAGCGAATCCGCGACCAACCTCTTCCGTGGTCTCCGCATGCAGGCGGCCACGACTTTGGACGATGCGCTCGTCTACGCGCCTCGCCGCATTCTCCAGCGCGCCTCGGAGGAGCAGTCGGCAATTGACGAATGTCTCAACGTGATGAAGAACCCAAAGCGCAAATACAACTGCGCTGAACCGAAGATTGACGTGGAATTCGGCGAGGGCTCCGCCGCTCTCCTGAACAGCGAAATGCCCGTTGCCATGCTGGCGCAGGCGGCGCAGTCTCGGTCCCTTCCGCAGCCGCTGCGCCAGTCGGTCGCCATGATGACATGGGTTCGGGCCGTGTTGCTCAAGAATGAGGCCGTTGCCGCACAGATGCTTCCACTGCTTCCTGAGGAGCTTCGCCAGCAGGCTGGTCCCGGAGTTGGGTTCCAGCCCCAGCTGACGATTCTGCGGAATCCCGGCCTGCGCCCTTACCTCGACCCAGGTGTGCAAAGGAGTTATTCCTACGATTTTGTCGAAAGCTTCGAGGACAACTGGTGGTGCTCCAACTGGAGGAGCGAATACAGCGATGGCGGAAAGTCGATGGCGCCTTCGCCTCTCGCATTTCTCCCAACTGAGGCACGGACAGCTGGCACGGAGGAAACCCGGAGACTATTCGCTCTTGGGAGCGCCGATGAATATCTCGGTACGCAGGTGATCGACTATGCACGCGCCCACCCTAACGATAAGCGGGTTCCCGAGAGCCTCTATCTCACGTTACGCATGATGCGCTATGGCTGCTATCACGGCTACGGCGGCGAAAAGCCGGGAACAGATAACGCTGCGGAGATCGCGCACCAAGTGGTGGAGTTAATGCGCCATCACTACCCCGCCGATCCGTGGACAAAAAAGGCCACACCATTCGTTTGGCTTGGCGAGAAAAAGGAGAACTAGGTGTGTTCCCGCACCCGCCTAACTTTTTGAATCCGAAGTAAGAATGTCTACCGGCCACCCTAACCCATGGGTGATTCAGGTCACGTCAACCGCACCATTCCAACAATGCTCCCGGAACAACAGTCAAGCTGGCGGTGTCTAAGCTAACAAGCCTAAGCAACCACGAACACCCTGTGTGGAGAAGAAAGGTTCCCGGTGGCGAAATGAAGATCCAGTGGCGACGCGGACTGGTCCTGGCGGGAATTCATCTGGCAGTTTGCGGGCCGCTAATCGTGTGGGAAGAAGCAGGTAGGTGGGATTGGGTTCGTTCACAGGAGAAGTTGCCGCACTACGAATTGTCGCCCCCACCTCCAGCGCCAGCTCCGCCGCGTCCTGATGTGGTCACCCAGGCGGACGAAGGCGAAACGGTAACGTTCAGCCCCTGTGGCATGTGGTATCACACCTCGCTGCAGCAACGAATTATTGTCCTGGGTGAATTGCCCGCGGCGGCTGTTTCAGGTTGGCGCGAACCTTGTCCGCCGGCATGGTCGCTCGCGGGCTTGGTTGGCTTGAGTTGGCTGAACCGCGATAGTCGGCGGAGGGAGGTAGAGTCCTCAATCGGTCTTTGCGGCCTGATCGCATTGCAGTGGATCCTGGTTGGTGGGTTTCCATTGATTCATCCCCGCAAATGGTTTTGGGAACCTGGCGCGCTCATCACTATTTGCACCTGCACGGGGATTTTTGCGTTGTTTGCGCCATTTCTATGGCTGTTCTGGCTCGTTCTGCTCGTGCGGAGGCTGCTTCAAGGTGGCTATCGCGGAGTGGTTTTCGCCTGGCGATTCTTTCGCCACACCGCTGCCGGAAGCTCGGTGGCAAAATGAGGCGGAGTCAATTCGAGAACTGCGAGTGGTTGACCGGCTGTTGCGCCGTTTAAGTCGCCTCTTTTAGGAGGATCTCTCTCGTTATTCCGCCGTGGTTGTCACGTTGCGTCGGAATGAATAGGGGTCTGGAATCCCTGGCGAATCCGGCCAGCCCTTTCCAGGAGCATTTGCCGAACGTGACAGCCTCTCGATGTCGGTCTCAATAATTGCATGTGTGACTTCGCATCGCGATGGATCTAGTTTCTTTGCTCCGATTATTTTCAGATACTCAGGAACTGCCGCAGCCTCAATGAAAATCTTGCCCGACCCGGCCCAATGGCGATCCTCGCCGTTCTTCTTGATCCCTGAGACCCAGAACGATTCACCGGTCTCCATGTCTATGTAATTGCCGCCGGAATCCCCCGGCGCTGACCTTTCAGCTTCATCAAACCGCGTCCGTTGAAGTAGAGGGTGCGGCCGGTCTTCGACTGACTTGCATAGCCAATCCAAGCGGGGCCGTTGTCGGCGTACCCACTTTTGAGCTCGATGTACCTGAGAACCTTCACGACTAGAGTGTGCCAGATTCAGACCGGAGTTGACCAGTTCCCATCATAGAGGTGGCCCAAGTCCTTCAGTTACCGGCGGCAGGAAAAGGTATTTTGGCATCTGACCGTAAAATCATGAACATGTCTGATCTGAGCGCGATTGCTTGCCATGTTGTCGAGGACGGCTATGCCATTCAAGAAAGTGTTTTGACCGCGCCGGTGATCGACGAACTAATCGAAGCCCTTGAGCGGCAGCAAGACGGGGAAAAACTGATCCGGAGCGGCAAGATCTTTGCAATGCGCAATCTTTTGGATCTTCCGGAGATCGGAAAATTGGCGGAATCGGCACTTGTGCATGAATTGGCTGAGGCGGTCCTTGGAAAGAAGGCATTCACTGTTCGTGGCATCCTCTTCGACAAAATCCCAGAGGCGAATTGGAAGGTTCCTTGGCACCAGGATGTCACGATCGCGGTGCGCGCGCGAGAGGATGTGGAAGGATTCGGGCCGTGGTCCGCGAAGGCCGGCATTCTTCATGTTCAGCCTCTCGCGCAAGTCTTAGAGAGGATGATTTCGATCCGGCTTCATCTTGACGCCTGCGACGAATTCAACGGTGCCTTGCATGTGATTGCTGGATCACATCGCGCAGGTCGCATTGCAGAGGGAGAGATTCCTTCGATTCTTGCGAAATCGCGGGCTTGCACGTGTACTGTTGGTAGGGGTGGTGCAATGTTGATGCGACCACTCCTGCTCCATGCATCATCGCCTTCACATGCACCCGCTCATCGCCGCGTAATCCATTTGGACTTCGCCTGCGAAGGATTGCCATTCCCTCTGAAATGGCTGTCGGAGCCTGACACTTCCACTTTGCCTGAGACTCCTGGGGTAACGATCGGCTAGCGAGAGCCTTTGTAGATCCTCATATCGTAGACTGCATCATCTCCCATGTCCGCCGACGCGTCTAAGGCACGATTAGGGGGTCGGTCGAGACGTCGATGCGCCGCGCGTCGAAGCACGTTGGCAAATGGCTATAGGGAACTTTGACCTTGGCGAAGACATTCTCGTAGAGGATGACCGTCGTCTTTCCGCCACGGTCGCACAAATGGCCGACGGCGCTAAACGACGTATTCTTGCTCTCTTGGAGCATCTCCGGTGGTTGAGCTATCAGTCGCGGCAGCCGGATCAGGTTGTGCGCGGCGCAACTGAAGACGAACAGCCAGTCCACTTTCTCCAGCCCCCGCAACTTCATCTGGCGCAGCGGACCGGTTTGTTTCAGCCATCCGAATCCCTTCTGCACAAGCCATCGGCGGCTCAGGCTAGCCATGCGATGGGTTTGTCCGTTATTGCGGAAAGAGTTGAGACTGAAGATCAACGTGAGTTCCTCGCTCAACTCGGCTGCAATTTGTTCCAGGGTTATCTTTTCAGCCGGCCATTGCCGGTCGAGGAATTCGAAGGTCTGTTGCGAAGCTTTGCCAAAGGCATGAACTCCAAGTCGAACAGGAAATCGGAGTCAGCGTGACGGTTGGATGTTTTGAACTTGGTGATGCGGAGGGTCAATTTGCCGCGGGCTCGCCGATGGACCGACGGGGGTCGTGAAGTCGCGAAATCCATTCTCAGATAAGCTGCAATGCTCGATTATGATCAGCCTGTAGTCTCGATCCAATCCACGTGGAGTTCCATAGGCAAAGGCGGCTGACCTCCTTTCCTATTTGACGTTATCGCTAACGTCGTGCTGTATTCTTGATTTGCGATAGCAACAGGTCGTTCCGCTCTTTCGTGAGGATTCCTCAAGGAGGTTTCAATTCATTGATCCGGCGTCGAGAGTTTCTAAGCGCTATCACAGCGCTTGGGGTTGCGCGAGTGCTGCCGGCGCGCCCGTTTGCACTTGGCAGTGCTGCGTCTGGATTGCGGCAACCTCCCAGGCAAGAAGTCCTGCTTGAGTCAAAGCCTTTGACTGTTACGCTCGATGGCGCGGACGGACTTCCCTTTCGCTACGAATACGGGGGTGAGACCATCTGGGGTGAGGATGCAGGGGATCCGATAGAGGCAATCCTTTGTCGCCTGGAGCCGCGCAGTTTTCAGACTGTGCCTTTGAAAGCGGCCTCGCTGGGACGCAAACCGCGCAGCGTAGTTTTCACCTTCGAAGTGCCCTGGGAGCAGGAGGCTGGAGCGCAGTTTGCGATCCGATATACGATTGACGACGCTTCGCTGGTGATCACACTGGAGGGCGTAGTCGAGCATCCAGGCTTTGAACTGATTGAAGTGGCGCTGCCCAACCTGGCGACGGTGCGCGAAGGGGATCGAGCGGCGTGGATGGCGCAGGGACGGGACGGGGGATCATTTGTCCGGGTGCGGGATGCGAAGGCGTTTCGCTATGCCGATGACGAGAACTTTGGCCGAATCAGTACCGAACTTCCCATGGGTGCTGTGGGGGTGGGCGGCATTGGCTGCGTGATGGAAGTATCGGCATTCATGGATGGGACTGAGACCTCGATTGCGGCGGTCGGTGGCATGCGCAGCGCGCGGATTGGAACCATCCAGGTGCACCGCGTGCACGGTGGCCGCTGCTACGAGATGAACGATGGCAATGACGCAGTATGCGGAAACGGAAAAACGGCTAACCTGCTGGTCGAGCAACAGCCGCGTTGCAGGTTGGATTTCTACAAGGTTGAGGATCCGCAGACTCCGTGGTTTCAGGCGGCAAAACTGCTACGAGCGCGGATGCCAGAGCGGCCCACCGATTACTTCGACGACAAGTTTTTGTTCATGATTGCCGGCAAGGAGAAGGTCGAGCCGGAGCCGAGGACTACATTTGCGGAAAGCAAGAACCTGATTGGTGAGATCGCGCGGCTCACGGACTACGCGCCGCAGGTGGCATTCATCAGTGGATGGGTTTATGAAGGGCAGGATACAGGCTATCCGTCAGAAGACGTGGTAAATGCGAGCCTGGGTAGCTATGACGAATTGATGAAGCTTATGCACGATAGCCAGGCGCTCAACGCAACCGTCAGCGTGAATGTAAATTACGACGATGCTTACAAGAGCAGCCCGCTCTTCGATCCGGCGTTCATCGCCCGCGAACCGAATGGCGCGCTTTGGAAGGCTCGCGCATGGGACGGCGAGGACTCTTACATTGTGGGGATGGCCAAGTATGTGTTGGGTGGGTGGGCGAGGCGGCGCATTGATGCGATGATGGCGCGCTATCGCCTGCAACATGCGCTGCTAATTGACGCGATGTCGTGGTTCACTATTCGGAACGACTGGGACGCGAAACATCCTGCCAGTGGCTACAAGAATCTCGTGGATGGCAAGTGGATTGTCATCGACGAGTTTCGCAAGCGTGGGGTACATGTTACATCGGAGAAGTTTCGCTATCCCATGGCTGGGAAGCTGGCGCTCACGGTGAACGGCCCTGAGGCGGCTGCCTGCCCGTTTGGCGGAGAACAGATTCCGCTGACGGCAATTGTGTATCGGAAGGTGGCCATCTTTGGCGGATCGGGCGATGGAAAGCTCCGGCCGCGGGAGAGCTTGTTCTGGAACAGCCGGCCGGGCTTGTGGTTTGAGAACAAGACTGATCGCAGAGAAATTACCAACTTCTATTTTCTAGTGGTGGTGCCTTACGGCAAGGTGCATCTGCTGGATGTGGAATCGTATAGTTCACGCGGCACTGTGCGAGAGATTCGCCTGGCGGGGGACTCGATGATCTGGATGGATACGACGAGTGCGTCCTACGGCGTGAAGTGGAACGGGGCTACGATTGCCGCGAATGAGTCAACAACTTGCCCCGTGGATGCCGAGCGGGTCGCCTTCTATTCCAAAGCAGGGGGTAGATTGAGTTATCCGATTCCAACGCACTGGTCCACCGCGGAAGTCACAGCGCGTCGCCTAACTGTGAGCGGACGCGAGCCATTCCCAGTGCAGGTCGAGGGCGGGCAAATTGTGGTGGAGATCCCGGCGCGGGTGCCAGTGATGGTGTATGAGCGGGAAAGCGCGATCTCGACGGACGGAAACCAATCAGCTTGATTGTCTCGGCGCACGCTTTTTTGCAGGAGTGATATTTAGCGGCTTTGGCGAGGTTTTTGTCGATTTTGCGCTGATGGTTTGGCCGGAAGTTGTCGCGCCCATGGTGGATTCGCGCACCACAAGAGTTGGGGCCAGGAGAATCGTCCTTGGCTTGTCCGCTTTCTTCGCGATCAGATCAAGCGCAAGCTGCGCAGCCGTCTCCCCGAGTTGCTGGGTCGACTGATCGACAGATGTCAGTGGGATCTGCAGGTACTTTGAATACTTCACATTGTCGAAGCCGACAAAAGCGATGTCTTTAGGAATCGAGAGACCCGCGTCCAGCGTGGCCTTCATGGCGCCGATGGCAACAACGTCATTGTGGCAGAAGACTGCGTTTGGCCTCGACTTACGCATCAGCAGCGTGCGCATCATCTCGTAGCCTGCGTTGTCGGCGGGCACTTCTTCGTTGGGCCTTGAGAGGATAAGGTCTTCCCGCAACTCGATATCGTTGTCGCGGAGGGCGAAGCGAAATCCGCGGAAACGGTCAGCGGCAGGGCTCAAGTCGGGACTGCCGATGTAGGCAAGGCGCTTGCGTCCCAGTTGGATGAGGTGCTGGGTCGCCAACTTACCACCGGAAAAATCGTCAGTCCCGACGAAATTTGCACGCAGGTGCGGAAACGGCCGGTCGAGCAGTACGAAAGGCGTGCCCTGGTTGTGCACGTTCATGAAACCCTCAAGCACTTCCTGGCAAGAGGCAATCAGCAGCGCATCGACACCCCGAGCAAGCATCATGCGGATCTCGGACTTTTCAATCTCTGGGTCGTCTTCGGATGAGGCGAGAATAAGGCCGTAGGATTGGCTGCGGAGCGCCCCTCCGAGGGACTTGGCCAACTCTGTGAAAAATGGGTTGAGCAGGTCTGGGACGATGAGGCCAACAATATAAGAATGGCCGGTGGCAAGCCCGCGCGCAGTCATGTTGGGCTGATAATCCAGTTCCTTCATGCGGGCCAGCACGCGCTGCCGTGTCGTCTCGCTGATGTCGGTATTGCCGCGCAGGGCTTTGGATACGGTAATGACGGAGACGTTCAAGTCTCGCGCAATGTCTTTGAGGCGAATCGCCATCCAAGCTCCAGGAGAAAGACGAATGCGCACAGCCGAGGCGGAGGACACGCGGCGACGCGCAGCCTAAAGCATACAACATGCGCGGTGAACAACGGTAGCGCTGTCCAAATTCCTAATCGGGAGAAGGCAGGCAGGCGGGTATGTTCAACTATTCAAGCCTCACAAATTCCAAATCCATGTACTATGTGGTAGAGTTACCGCTAACGTTATGGCAAGGAAACGTTCGAGATCGACGAAAACGAAATGGCCCGTCAATTGTCGCTCGTCATGGCACGGTTTGACGGCGAAGGGTTGAAGCCTCGGGTAGGGACGAACTCTCCGGAAGGATGGGATGAGAAGCGAGTTGGAGCAACAAGTTGAACTCGTGCCCAGGGTTGGGTTCTGGGGTGCCGCATCTGCCAATGTGTTGAACATGGTCGGCGTGGGCCCTTTTCTGACCATCCCACTCGCCTTGGCTGCTATGGGCGGACCGCAGGCGATGCTGGGATGGATTCTGGGTGCGTTCGTTTCGTTGTGCGACGGAATGGTTTGGGCGGAATTGGGTTCAGCCATGCCGCTCGACGGCGGCCCGTATCACTACCTTATGCAAGCATTCGGGCCTCGGAGTTACGGCCGGCTGTTCAGTTTTCTCTTTCTCTGGCAGGCGATTGTGCTGGGGCCAATCTCGATCGCGGGCGGCGCGGTGGGATTTGCGCAGTATGCGGGCTATCTGCTGCCCCACTTGCATCATGCCGGTTCGGTTGCGATTGCGGCGGCTGTGTGCCTAGTGAACACAGCGCTGCTATACCGCAATATTCGTTCCATTTCCTATTTGTCGATCGGCACAGCCATCATCGTTTTGGGATCAACGGCATGGATCATCTTTACCGGCATTACACATTTTCATCCAGCAATGGCATTTGATTTTCCGAAACATGCGTTTCATCTGGACCGCGGCTTCTTTCTTGGGCTGGGATCAGCGACACTGATCGCCTTGTACGACTACGGCGGTTACTACAATGTGTGCCTGATCGGCAACGAAGTTTCCAATCCGAAGAAGACCATTCCGCGATCGATCCTGTTCTCGATCGTGTTGATTGCGGTCATTTACCTGGTGATGAATGTGTCAATCATCGGCGTACTGCCCTGGCGCGATGCGATGCACTCGGAAACAGTCGTTGCGGACTTTATGGTGCGCGCCTATGGCAGTATGGGCGGCACCTCCATCGCAATCCTGGTCCTTGTTACTTCGTTCGGCTCGGTCTTCGCCATTCTGCTTGGCTACTCACGCATACCTTATGCAGCAGCGCAAGGGGGCCAGTTCTTTTCAGTGTTCGGACTTCTTCATCCGAAAGGACAATTCCCCTACGTCTCTTTGCTGGCGATGGGGGTATGCTCGGCGATTGCTTGCCTATTCAGTCTTGAGAGCCTGATCACGGCGCTGATAGTTACGCAGACATTGCTGCAATTTGCAGCACAGTGCGTTGCGGTGATTCTGCTGCGCAGGCAGAAGCGCGTCACTGCGAATACCTACAAGATGCCGTTTTACCCATTACCAGCGTTAATAGCACTGGGAGGCTGGCTTTACATCGTGGTTACAAGCGGCGCAGTTTACATCGTGCTGGCCGGAGTTTTCTTAATTATTGGCATCGCCATCTTTCTGCTGCGCGCCCGACAACAGTTGAGTTGGCCGTTCTCGGAGGCAGTATGACGAAGCGTTGGGACGTGGTTACGGTGGGAGAAATTTATATCGACCACGTATTTTCCGGACTGCAGAATTGGCCGCTGGCAGGCGAGGAGATATTTACCAAAAAATATCTTAGGGAATTGGGTGGTGGGGCAGCCATCACGGCGTGCGGTTTGGGCAGACTGAATCGCAAGACAGCCGTTTTCGGTGTAGTGGGTGAGATCGAGGAACTGTGGATCAAAAAACGTCTGGAGGACTTCAATGTTGAGACCTTGGGGTTGCGAAGTGTGCCGGGCAGTTCCGGCGTCACGGTGAGCGTATCGGTGCGGAGCGAACGCTCCTTCTATAGCTATGCGGGTGGTAACGAGCGGCTGAGCGAGTACCTGGGCACGGATGAACTGAGAGAGCAGTTGAAGCAGGCCGCACACGTCCATTTTGCGGTGCCGTTGGAACGTAGATTTGCCGAGGCGGTGCTGCCGGAGTTGAAGGAGGCGGGATGCACTGTTTCGCTGGATGTTGGTTGGCAGCCGGAATGGTACGAGAAAGCGGAAAACCTTCAGACATGTATCGACATCGATTATTTTTTACCCAACCGGAAAGAGGCTGAGTGTCTGACCGGAAAGGCGCGGCCAGAGGAGGTGCTGCTGGGTTTGGAGCAGCTCGGATTCAGCCATGTAGTGGTCAAACTTGGTGCTGATGGCGCGGCGATACGAACGGGCGGCAGGATGCTGCAAGTTCCGTCTCCTGAAATCGATGTTATAGATACGACGGGAGCTGGAGACGCATTCGATGCAGGCCTGATCGACGCAGTGATTGCGGGGGCGGATGCGGAAGAAATGCTGCGGCAGGCAGCGGCCTGCGGATCCCTATCGACAAGAACGGCCGGGGCACTGAATGGTCTGCCGACAAGACAAGAAATTGAGGATGTGCATGGGCAATCGTAAAGTCACGCTGATCGGTGGAGGCGGGGTGCGAACTCCCCTTGTGATCTATGGAATCAACGAATCGAGAGAGCACCTGGGAGTTGACGAGATGGTGCTATACGACCTGGACGCAGACCGCGCACAGTTGATGTGCAAGCTCGGCCGTGCGCTGATCGATCGGGAAGGCGGCAACCTGAGGTTGCGCGTCGCGAGTGACCTTGAAGATGCTATTTCCGGCGCATCGTTTGTGCTGACGGCGATCCGCGTTGGAGGGATCCAGGCAAGAGCGATCGACGAGCGCATTTCGATCGAAAACGGTTATTCTGGACAAGAAACGACCGGGCCCGGTGGAGTGGCTATGGGCCTGCGCACGGCCACAGTTGCCATTGAATACGCGCGATTGATTGAGAAGCTCAGCCTCGATGCGTGGATGATCAACTTTACCAACCCGGCTGGATTGATTACCCAAGCAGTAAGTCATAATTCCGGCGTGCGGGTGATCGGCATTTGCGATACACCGACAGAGCTTTTCCATCGCATCGCTCATGCGCTTGGAGAGGTGCACGCCGATGTGCATTGCGACTACATTGGGCTTAATCACCTGGGATGGGTTCGGCGCGTGCTGCTGCGGGGCGAAGACGTAACAGACAGAATCCTCAACAGCGATGAGGCTTTTCGAAGCTTGTACCAGGCGCCGCTCTTTGACTTTGCGCTGCTTCGCAGCCTCAAGCTGATTCCTACCGAATACCTCTATTTTTATTACAGCCGGACCAAAGCGCTTGCCAATCAACGCACCGCGGGCACAACACGGGGCGAGGAAATTGGTGCGCTCAACCAGGAACTTTTCGCACAGCTCGGGGTACAAATTACAGACGGCAACATGCTGGACGCACTGACAACCTACGTTGACTATCTAAACCAACGCTCTGGCTCCTACATGCAGCTTGAGGCGAACGCCGGGTCAGCCTTCGACAAGTCGCACTCGCTGACAGAAGACCCTTTTCGCGTTGCCACAGGCTACCACCGAATCGCGCTGGACGTCATGAATGCGCTCTGTAGCGAGGAGTCGCGGCGAGTGGTAATCAATGTACGCAATCATGGCGCGATCTCCGAAGTGGAATATGAGGACGTGGTTGAAGTGCCATGTGCCATCTCCAGAAACGGGATCGTTCCGGAACGCTGCGGCTCTCTGCCGGAGGAAGTTCGCGGGCTGGTACTGGCTGTGAAGGCGTATGAACGCGCCGCAATCCAGGCAGCAGTAACCGGGTCAGCGCAGTTGGCTCGCAAGGCAATGCTGCTGTATCCAGCCATTGGCGAGTGGGAGCCCTCGGCGCAGTTGCTTCGCCAGTTCTCCAAGGAAAGTCCCGCCTTTCCAGTGTTGCGATAGATCTCGAATCCGGAGCTGGCGGGCCCGAAAACGGCAACGCAGCTTCGCGCACAATGCCACTCCTAAATCGCTACCGTAATCTAATGGATGCAAAGAACGAGCCGAAATCGCCGGTTTTCCTCGGATTTATCAGGTCTTATTTCTAAACGTAAACTTTTTACAGAATTTTCTTGCATTTGACGGTAGCGGTAACGTAAAGTGACGGGCAATCGAGGAATGGCGATTTTCAGGCTTTGAAAGTTGGCTCGCGACTCGCCGGCTTCAGTCCCGGCCAGGTAAGAAATCGCGCAGCTTGAGAGCAGGAAATCAGGGAATTGGTAAGACAGTGAAGGTTTGATTCACCGATGCGGATTCCAAGGAATGCTTCATCCAAGGACCGAATCTGAAGATTGCCAGCTCTCCGATGGTTATCGATAACTTTCTGATTTTCAAGTGCAGAGCTCATGGGAGCAGAACAAACTTAGGAGGCAGTTCATGAAGCGAATCCCAGTACTAAATCTGAATCAAATGACCGTTTGGTCTCAACGCATCGCATTTTGTGCCCTGATGGCCGCCCCGTTGATCTGCGGCCGCTTCGGGGTGGCACAATCTTCGACGAGCGCCCGACTCTCCGGTTCGGTTACAGATCCCAGTGGGGCAGTGGTTCCGAGCACGCGCGTAACTGTGCAGAACACCGGGACCAATCTCGAGGTTGTGGTCGAAAGCGACACAACAGGGAATTATGCGTTCAACTCGCTTCCCCCTGGGCAATACAAGGTGACTGCGGCGCGCGCTGGCTTTGAGACGCTGGTGAATACCGGTGTCGGTCTAACTGTGAGCCAGAACGCCACGCTCAACCTGGTTTTGAAGCCAGGTGGCCAGCAGGATACTGTGACAGTGAGTGGCGAGACTGAGTTGATCAATACGACATCTGCCGAGTTGGGCCAGGTTGTAGATGAGGAAACGGTCAAGGATTTACCCCTGAATGGTCGCGATCCAGGACAGCTGGTTTTCCTCTCTGCCGGCGTGACCAACGAATTGAACAGCCAGGCCTCAACTCTGCAAGCCACAAATTCGTTCCCCAACGAGTCCGGCGCTTCGGCAGGCGGGCAGCGGCAAGGAAGCACCTGGTATTTGCTTGACGGCGTTTCAAACATGGATACCTACACGCTGCTGGCGCTTCCCTTCCCCAATCCAGACGCGACGCAGGAGTTTCGCGTAATCTCAAACAACTTTGATGCGCGCAACGGATTTGCACCAAGCGCCATTGTGAGCATTGAGACCAAGTCGGGGAGCAACAAGTTCCACGGTGGGATTTTCGAGTTTATCCGCAATGACTATTTCAATGCGCGAAATCCTTTCAGCGGAAACCTCGACTTCCTCAAGCGCAATCAATTTGGCGGCGATGTGGGTGGCCCGATCCTCAAGGACAAGCTGTTCTTCTTCGCTAACTACCAGGGGACGCGGGAGAGCTATACGGCAGAAACCAATACCGCGTACACTCCCACGGCGGCGGAACGGAGCGGCGACTTCTCGGCTCTGTTAGGGGTGACAGACGGGAATGGCAACCCGGCACCCATCGTTCTGCCAGCGCCTTTCGTCAAAAACAAGATCGACCCATCGATGTACAGCCCGGGCGCGGTTGGGATGCTGAAGTACATTCCAATCGGCCAAAACCCAACCACGGGATACAGTAACTTCGCACTACCCAAGCAGGCGACGTTTTTCAATGAGGTTACGGCGCGCGTGGACTACACCATCAATGACAAGCAGCGGATTTTTGTGCGCAGCTTCGAGAATGGCTATAAACAGCAGGGCGTTACGATTCCCAGCAACATTCTTGCAGGAATTCTTGGTTCGAATGGTGTTTATCTGAACGAGGTTGTCAACCATACCTGGATGATCAACCCGACGACGCTGAATACGCTGGCCGTGGGTTGGGTGAGCTATGACTTCCACACCGGCACGCCGCTGCTGGACTCCAGCGGAAAACCGATTTGCCTGTCGCAGTTCATCAACGTAGTCGATCCCTCAAACGAGTGTTACCTGGAAGACTTCAACGTGGTTGCAGGCGGCGCGGTCAGCCCTTATCTTCCGCCGGAAGGATTCGTCTCATTCTCAAGCAACCCGGACGACACCAAGCGTCGCGATTATGCGCTGACGGATACTTTTACCAAGACGATTGGCAGACATACCATTACGACCGGTGGAGATATCTTTCATCGCCATCACACCGAGCGATCGGCTTTCATCCAGAGCCCAGTAATCGGTTTCAACGGTGAGTATGACAACGGCGTGCCGTTCGCAGATTTCCTCTTGGGGAAAGCGAACTCCATGACGCAAGGTGCTGGGGAAGCTGGTGCGACTTCGCAGTGGATGTTCGGCCTCTATGGTCAGGATCAATTCAAACTGAAGCCGAACTTGACGCTCACACTGGGGTTGCGCTGGGATCCGAATACACCAGCTGTGGTAGCGGGTGGGCGTGGAGCAACCTACATTCCGGGACAGCAGAGCACGCGGTTCCCGAATGCTCCGGTTGGCCTGGTCTTTCCCGGAGACGCGGGGATCAGCGACACACTCTACAACTCCAGCTTTACTTACTTCGAACCCAGGATTGGCATCGCCTGGTCCCCGCATCCAATGACGACGTTTCGGTCAGCATTTGGAATGTTCACGACTCCGATGGAGGACGCCTTTTACCAGAGAGTCTGGGATGTGGCGCCATTCGATCCGCAGTACAGCCCAATGTCGAGCACGAGTGAGTACATTCCGTTCGACAACCCATGGACAAACTTCATCGGCGGTCCGGGGCTTACGGCCGGTCAAAGCCCATTTCCTCCCTTCGCTGGACCGCAGCAAAATCCACCGGCGAGTTCGACATTCGGGAGCGGGGTCGGAGTGCCCGCAACCTTCATTCCCAACCTGAAGCTCGGAGTTACTCAAAGCTGGAATTTCTCGCTTGAGCAGCAGTTCACCAAGGCTCTGGCGCTTCACGTGGCATACGTGGGTAGCGAGTCTTATCATCAGGCCACGACTGTTGACCGTAATCCCGGACAAACGGGAGCAGTTGGTGTTGCCAATGATCCAGTGCGCGGATTGCGCGGGAATCAGGCATTCGGAGGCATTATCCAGGTGCAGGACGGCGGCACCGCAAGTTATAGCGCGCTGCAGGCAGGCATCGAGCATAAGTTTGCGCACAACTTCCAGATTCAGTCCAACTTCACCTGGTCGAAAACGACCGACGTTGGTGGATCGGGCGATCCGGACTTTGAGTCCAGCGTCAGCAACCCCTATAGCATCCAACACGACAAGGGGCCATCCAGTCTGAATGTACCCTTCGTGTGGGTAACCTATGGGCTATTGCACGGCCCTTCATTCAACGGAAAGAACATCGTGCTGAAGAAGATTCTCGGCGGCTGGGCAGTCAGCGCAATCTTTACTGCGGAATCCGGTGAACCGTTCACCATTAACGGTGGCAACGGCAACAACAACTCCGGCTACGATGAGGGGCAGGACCGCGGCGACCGGGTCCCTGGGCAAGCGTTCAAAATCCGCCAGGGCGGAAAGAAGAACTGGCTGAACAACTATTTCAACCAGGCAGCTTTTACCGAAAATGAATTTGGAACTCCAGGTAACTTGCCGAAGTTTTTCATTCAGAGTGCCCCTGCCCGCGACATGGATGTTTCGTTCTTCAAGAACGTTTCTATTCATGAGCGGTACTCAGTGCAATTCCGGTGGGAAATGTTCAATGCGACTAACACGCCCAGTTACGGTTCGCCGGACAACAACCCCACAGATAGCAATTTCGGGCAGATTACAGGGATCGGGCCGTACGCCCCACGCGTGATTCAAGGAGCATTGAAGGTGACCTTCTAGTACTACTGTGTTATAAAGTTGATACCCCTCTGAAAGAATTGCGGTATCTTTGTGCCGGCATGATTGTACCTTGTCTGCATGAGCGCCAAGTCGGGAACCTCAGGCGCCCGGCAGCAACGGCTGACGAGCTACCTTGACCGTCTGACCGAAGCCGCAGGGCACGCGGATCGTGCTGTTCCGCTAAAGCTGTATTGCACCGGGCTGCTGCTGCCCGGAGAGCGCAAGT
>Ga0302187_10001354_pt1 | contig 20900 bp, 21 predicted proteins | sample II_Bog_E1_3_FD_202120 | JGI IMG/M metagenome (GOLD analysis project Ga0302187, IMG submission 202120) | Peat permafrost microbial communities from Stordalen Mire near Abisko, Sweden - II_Bog_E1_3 | ecosystem: Environmental > Terrestrial > Soil > Wetlands > Peat | place: Sweden: Abisko...
GGGTGAGAGTTTCATTGATCCGGGGCGCGGTAAGTGACCACGGTATTGGTGAAGTATCTGGCAACTATGTTGGTGCCGCTTTTCAAATTATATGATCCAAACGACCATACGCAGTCTGAACGGATCATTCGCAAAGGCGGGTTGACTTGGACGGTTGTAAGCGTGATGTAGTTTGTGGCGTAAAATGGCGAGCCTGCGGTCGGGACATCCATCGCATAACTAGATCCTGAATAATTGGTGCTCCACGTGGCACCCGCAGAATTGGATACAGTCAATTCATCACCCGTTCCCGGACCGTTGGTAACAGGCCACATCTGCGAGTTCCATTGCGCAGCACGCGCCTGCTCCATGCCCTGTTGCGCCATTGACTGCGCGGCTTGCGACATTGATGCCCACTCCGCAATGCGGTTGGCCTGCACATAACCGCTTATAATTCCGCCCGTGAATAATGCCACGATGACAGTGGCAATCAAAACTTCAGCCAGCGTGAACGCGGCGCATCCTTCGTGAACCTTATTCCCTCCATCTTGTTTGCAACGAACCAACATAACTTCTTTTTGACGGCAAAATTCCTCTGACGAACCTGACACCCATTCTAGCACGCTCCATGCCATATGACAAGCCGCATTCCAGGCACCCGGCTTGTCCCAAAAATTGACAATGCGAACAAAATGGGACTGTCTGAGTTAAAACAGTCCGGTCGGCAAGGTGGCCGGAGGTGCCTTCACAAAATTCGTCTCCCGCAAATAAACCGGTTCCAACTTTTCGCCCGCCTGATAACCGTTCCGACAAGCGGCCAGTTTTGCCAGCACCGCTGCGCGCGGAAAAATTGTGCGGCCATTTGGAAACCATTTGGCCACCTCCGGCCCGGCTAAAACTTCCTTCGCGTCCGCGCGTAATTGAACTTCCGCCAAAGGCACAGTTTTCAGCGGCTCGATTTCCCGCCAGCCATCGGCTGAAACATCATACGCCGCCAGATAAAATTCTCCGCGCTGCGCATCAATTACCACGTTCACCCGGCCAAAAATTTTCTCCGCATGCGCGTGTGCCGCGATTGCCTCGACACTGCTGCCGCCGAGCAATTTGACCTGCCGCGCCAGTTGCCAGCCCTGTGCGATTGAAATCGCCGCGCGGATTCCTGTGTAGGAACCCGGCCCTAATCCGATGCACAGCACGTCAATATATTCCCGGCAAATTTTCGCCTCCTCCAGAATTTTTAGGATCATGCCAAACGCCGCCGTGCTGCGTCCGCCGGTTTCCACGGCTTCGGCCAGAACAGCTCCGTCGCGGGCGACCGCCACGCTCCGCTGTTCCGATGAAAACTCAAGCGCCAGAATCGTCATAAATAATTTTCCGTTCCGTCTCGCTCACAATTTCAATTTTTACTCGGACAAACTTTCCCCCATCTTCCAGCTTCTCTCTTCCAGCTTCCAGTCTCTCCGCCCATTCGATCACACTCACGCCATCCGGCTGCAAAAGTTCAGCAACACCTGCCGACAAAATCTGTTCCGGCGTCTCCAGCCGGTATAAGTCCAGATGAAACAATTTCAGCCGCCCGCCGCCGTATTCATTCACCAGCGTGAAAGTCGGCGAATGAACCCGCGCTGAAATTCCCATCCCGCGCGCGAGTCCTTTCACAAACTGCGTCTTGCCCGCGGCAAGCTCCCCGGACAGCGCGATGACAACTCCATGCTCAGCCGCGCGGCCGATTTTCTCGCCGAGCAATTCCGTCTCCGCCGGGCTAAGTGAAATGAACGTAGCCATGTGCGTTTAGTTTGTGTGAGCCGCCTTTGTCGCGGATCAAAATGCCGTCGCCCGCGACAATTTTCCCGATGCAGCTCAATTTCAATTTTGGAAATTGTTTTTTCCACGCGTCCAGCAGTTTCACCGCGCTTTTGGCGGCGACCGTGAAGAGCAGTTCAAAATCCTCACCGTCCGTCATCGCGGCGGCGAACGCGGGTTTGGCCGATGAATTCTTCCGCGCCGCCAGCTTTGCTTCCCGCGAAATGGGGATTGACGATTTCAGCAGTTCCGCGCCGACGCCGCTCGCGTTCAAAATGTGCGGCAAATCTCCGGCGAGGCCGTCGCTCAAATCAATCATCGAATGAATTGAAGAATGTTCCGCCAGCCAGCGGGCTTCCGCCAGCCGCGGTTCAAACTCAAGATGCTTTTCGGCGAGCGAACCGCCGAGTTCGCCCGTCACAAAAATCGCGTCACCGGCCTTTGCGCCGGAACGCAAAATCTGCTTTCCGCGCGGGACAGTTCCGACAAGCGCGATGGAAATCAAAATGTGCCTTGGATTCGTCGTCGTCTCGCCGCCGACAACCGCCACGTAATTTTTTTCTGCCAGCGCGTTGAGTCCGTCGTAAATTCCGCCGACAAATTCTGCGTCAAAATTTTCCGGCAACGCGATGGTCACAAGCGCGGCGACCGGTGTTCCGGCCATCGCGGCGATGTCGCTCAGGCAGCGTGCCAGCGCCTTGCGCCCGATTTTCTCTGGCGGCGTTTCGCGTGTGAAATGAATCCCTTCTACAACGGCGTCGGTCTTGAACAAAATCAATTTATCCTTCGCGCCCAAGTCCAGCACTGCGCAATCGTCACCCGCGCCTGTGACGACATTTTCATTTGCTGGCAGCGATTTCGTCAATTTTGCGATGAGTTCAAATTCGTTCATTTCATTTTGGCGCGAAAAACAAAACCGCAAGGTTCGCCGCATTGAACAGGCTGTGAGCGAAAATCGGCGCGAGCAGGTTATCCGTGGTTTCGTAAAGCCACGTCAGCGCCAGCGCAAATATGAAAAGCGGCACGAACGTGCCTGCGTCAAAATGGATCAGGGCGAAGAGCGCGCTCACACCAAGCCAGGCGGATTTCGGGAAGCCAAGCCTCTTAACGAACGGGAACAGCACGCCGCGGAAAACAAACTCCTCCGCCACCGGCGCGATGACGACGGCGAACGCGCCGAGATATATTTTCAGCCAGTTGCTTTTCGCGTCCGCGAACAGCATCACGGCAACCTGGTTTTCCACCGGCCAGCCGATTTTTTCCAGCACCGCGACGGACGCGCCTTGCAGCAGCCACGCGACCGGCAAGATCACAACCACTAGGACGACGGCTGCGGTCAGATCGCGTTTTAGATTTGTTCCGCTAAGGCCGAACGCGTCGCGCCAGAGGACTTGGTGCAGCCGCAAAAAAAATGGAATCAGAATCCATGTAGCGCCCTGAAAACTCAACGTGGCGAGCAAAATATTTCCGAAATCTTCATCCTGCGCAAAACCCTGGATGCGGAATTTGTGCAGAAGGCCGGCGGCTAAAATGCCGAAGCAGAGGCAGGCGAATTGCGCCGCGACAAATTGAATCACGGTTTCGGGCCGCCACGGTTTTTCCGAAAACATGATTTCAGCTTATCGCGGCGCGGCGCAAAAGTCATCGCGTTTCGTTTGCGTCGGTTTTATTTGCGCGTATCTTGGCAGCGTGAATTTTACGAACCGGCTCGCCCGCGAAAAATCGCCATACCTTTTACAGCACGCGCACAACCCCGTGGATTGGTTCGCATGGAACGCCGAGGCGTTTGAACAGGCCCGTCGCGAAAACAAGCCGGTTTTTCTGAGCATCGGCTATTCGACCTGCCACTGGTGCCACGTCATGGAACGCGAAAGTTTTGAAGACGAAGAAATTGGGAAATTTCTCGCCGAACATTTCGTCAGCATCAAGGTGGACCGCGAGGAACGGCCGGACGTGGACAAAATTTACATGACGTTCGTGCAATCCACGACCGGCTCCGGCGGATGGCCGATGAATGTTTTTCTCACGCCGGAGCTGAAACCGTTTTTCGGCGGCACTTATTTTCCGCCGGATGCGCGTCATGGCCGTCCGAGTTTTTTGCAATTGCTGGAACAAATTGCCGGGCTTTGGCGCGAACGAAAAAATGACATTGCCGCGAGTGCGGATGAAATCCATGCGCGTCTTGAAAGCGTGATGACAAGTTCAGCCGGGGCGGATTTTTCATTGACCGCCGATGTATTAATAAATGCGGCGGAAATTTTCAAGTCCAGCTACGATTCAACCAATGGCGGATTCGGCGGCGCGCCGAAATTTCCGCAGCCGTCAATTCCGTCGTTCGTGTTGCGCGCCGCAAAAAGATTCGGCGACGACGAAGCCGTCAAAATGGTATTGCGAACGTGCGACAAAATGGCCGCCGGCGGAATTCACGACCAGCTCGGCGGCGGTTTTTCGCGCTACGCCGTGGATGCCGAATGGCTCGTGCCGCATTTTGAGAAGATGCTCTATGACAACGCGCAGCTCGCGCAGTTGTATCTCGACGCGTTTCTCGTGAGCGGCGATGCACGGCACGCGGAAGTCATCCGCGACATTTTGGATTACGTTTTGCGCGACATGAAGCATCCCGACGGCGGATTTTTTTCAGCCGAGGACGCCGACAGCGAGGGTCAGGAAGGAAAATTTTATTGCTGGACGAAAGACGAACTTTCCAAGCTGCTGACCGTGGATGAATTTAACGTCGCCGCAAAATATTTTGGAATCACGAGGGAAGGAAATTTTGTTGACCACAGCCACCCGCAGCCGCTGGCAGGGTTGAATGTTTTGAGCGTCGCTGATCCATCCGTCGTCCGCGGAGACCTGTCATTGCTCGGTTCTGCAAAATCCAAAATGCTCGCCGCGCGCGCAAAAAAAATCCGGCCGCATCTCGACGACAAAATCCTCGTATCGTGGAACGGGCTCATGCTCGGCGCGTTTGCGCGGGCCTCTGTGATTTTAGGCGACGAAAACTATTGCTCGACGGCGGAGAAAAATCTGGCGTTCCTGCGTGAAAAACTTTGGGATGAAAAATCCAGGACGCTTTTTCACCGCTGGCGCGACGGAGAATGTGACGTCGTGCAATTGCTCGAAGACCATGCGTTTCTGTTGTCTGGCGTGATTGATCTGTATGAGGCGACGCTCACGCCTGGTCATCTGGATTTTGCGGTTGATCTGGCGACCGCGATACTTGCGAGATTTTACGACGCCGAAAATGGCGGCTTCTGGCAAAGCGTTGCCGAGGCGAAGGATTTGATCCTGCGTGTAAAGGATGATTACGATGGCGCGGAGCCATCCGGCAATTCCGTCGCCACTCTCGCGCTTCTGAAACTCGGCGCAATCACCGGCATAAAGAATTTCACTGAAGCCGCCGAAAAAACTCTCCGATTATACATGCATCGGCTGCAAACTTTTCCCCAGGCCATGCCGTTCATGCTGCAAGCACTGGATTTTTCACTGCAGGAACCGAAGCGCTTTGTCATCGCCGGAGATAACGGTTCCGAAAAATTCCACAAACTATTGCGCGCCGTTCATGCGGTTTATCAGCCGAACAAAATTGTTCTTGGCAACGCGGGAGCGGTCGAGGAATTTGCCAAAACACTGCCCGCAAAAGACGGTGCAGTCGTTTATCTTTGCACAGGCAACGCGTGCAAGCCGCCGACGGATAAGGCTGCCGAAGTATGGGATTTGCTGAAATAGCCGGGGCGGCAATTAGTCGTTCGGCTGTGGTTCCTGGCCTTCGTGTTGTTCAGCAGATTCTGGAGATTCCAGACGTCCCACCTGTTCGAGTAGCGACTGGTTCTCGGAACGTTGAGGACGATTTGGGCGATAGGGCAAACTTCGGCGTTCCGCCGGTTCGGTTCGATCGGGCCTGCCACCGCGCGATTGTAGCTGGCGCAGCGCGCGGAGAAGCGATTCGATTTCGCGCTCGTCTGTGATTTTCTGACGTTCGGCGTGTTCGACGAGTTCCAAAACATCCTCCATCTGTTCCAATGTCTCCCGCAATGATTCGACGACCTGCATTACTTCATTGACGGCCTGGCTGATCGCGGAAACATCCGGATTGCTTTTGCGCGGCACGGGGCGGATTTTCTCCTTGGGAGGTTCAATTGGATCTGGAGCCGGTGATGCAAATTGTTGATTTGATGGCGTGGGACGAACCAATTTTTCCTCGCGCAGGCGGATTGGCGGTTCGGTATGTTTGGCTGGCGGTTCCGATTGCGCCGGTTGCCCGGAAACTGGGATTGCCGGCACGGGGCGGCGGCGTCCGCGTCCGCCGCGGCGTCCGCGGCGACGTGGCACCAAGCCTTTCGGCGGCACTGGTCTCATTGATTCTGGCTGTTGTTCCTCTGGCATCCTGAAATGAGAATGGCTTTCCGGCGCACAAAAGCAATGGCGAATTATTCCCAGTCGCGATTTTCCGAAGGCGTCACAATCATTTTTTTACGAACAGCGCGAGCGATGCAGTGAAGCCATGAAGGTAATTCTTTTCGCCGACGGGGCCGATTTCGCCATTGCAGAAAAACCCGGCGAGGCCGAGCGGGCCGATTTCCTTCTGCACAAGTTCGGCGTCGTGGTCAGGCGTGCCAAAAAGATTTTTCCCCCGGCCGTTGCAACAGCAAAGGCAGCCGCCGTAAATCGTCGCACCACCTATTTTCGTCTTTGCGCGTTCCAGCAGTTCGCGCATGTCTTCGCTGGCCGCCGCCGCGTCGCGCCGCTGGAATTGCATGGTCTGACCTGCGCGAGGCTGCGCGCCGACCGCCAGCACGCCAGAATTCGGATCGCCGCCGATGAGCTGGCGCACTAGAAAATCGCCGCGATGAAAATCCTCGAGATATTCATTTACGACGAGGCCGATGAAAAGGTTTCCGCGCGCCTTCTGCTGGTCGGCGGGTGAAAGCTTTTGCACCGTGTCGGCGAGGACCGCATACGCCGGGCGGTTCGCAATCTGATGAATCAGGTTATGCTCCACGCGCGTGAGCGTCCAAGTGTCGCCAATCGGCGTGCAGCCTTGCGATATGACGCCGGACAATTTCACCTCGCCGCCGACGGATACCGCCACGCCGCCATCCTCAAAAACCTCGCCGTTCAGGTAAATCTGCGTGGCTTGTTCGGAAACAGGCCCGCTCGCCAGCCCTCCGAATGTCGGCAACGGTGCGAACGATTCATTCCATGAACGGATCCAGTTTTCCGCGTCCAGATGAAATGGGTCGATGAACGCGAGCCAGCCGTTGGTGTGCGTCGGTGGAACGCCGGATTCCAACGCCCAGTAACTTTGGCCATCAGCCGCTTCGACTTGCGTTTGCGTGAAACGAAAGCCTTTCAACTCAGCGCCGGGCAGCGAGTAAAGCGCAAGGACGATGCCGGTCGCATCTTCAATTTCTTTTGAACCGGCAACCAGGCTTGTGCTCGAGCAACCCGCGAGCAGAGGGATGCGAGCATGGACGCGCAAAATTTCCAGGGTGGCCTGCGCGTGCGGGAAAAATTTCGGCGACATGAAAACGAGGCCGAGCGAAACGGACCGGTCGCCGAGCTGCGTGCGCAAGTTCTCCGCCCAAAGGCGCAGGCCATCTTCATCAAAATCGCCTTCCCAGTAGGCGGCGGTAGAAAATTCACTGTTCACAAGTCCAGCTTAACTCCGCTGGGCGCGATTGCAAATTTTCTGCGCGCAGAAACGGATTTTGTTTTGATGAGATTTTTCGGCTATGCTGTCGCCAGATGGTTTCAACTGTTCCAACTGAATCCGCGAATGATGAAGACAGCGCAGCAAAGACGCGGCGCCCGCCCGAACTGCTCGCGCCCGCCGGCGATTGGGAATGCGCCAAGGCCGCCGTCGAAAACGGCGCGGGCGCGATTTATTTCGGCCTCGAAAAATTCAACGCCCGGATGCGTGCGGATAATTTCACCGAGGCTGATCTGCCGAAGCTGATGGAATTTCTTCACCGGCGCGGTGTGAAAGGCTACGTCACCTTCAACATTCTCGTTTTTCAAAATGAACTGGCCAATGCGGAAAACTATCTGCGCGCCATCATCACCGCCGGCGTGGACGCGGCGATTGTGCAGGATGTGGGTATTTGCCGGCTCATCCGAAAACTTTCGCCGGATTTTCCGATCCACGCCTCGACCCAGATGACCGTCACGAGCGCGGTCGGCGTGGAATTTGCCCGCGAACTCGGCTGCAATCTCGTCGTGCTCGCGCGAGAATGTTCGATTAAAGAGATCGAGAAAATTAACGCGGCGCAAATTTCTGACTCTCAACCATCAACTTTCAACTCTCAGCTGCCTTTGGAAGTTTTTGTCCACGGCGCATTGTGCGTCGCCTATTCCGGCCAATGTCTCACCAGCGAATCGCTCGGCGGACGCTCGGCCAATCGCGGCGAATGCGCGCAGGCGTGCCGGATGCCGTATGATTTGATTTCAGACGGCAAACTGGTTCCCCTCGGAGACAAACGCTATTTGTTAAGCCCGCAGGATTTGTCCGGGCTGGAAGTCTTGCCGGATTTGGTTCGCGCCGGCGTCGCCTCGCTGAAAATTGAAGGCCGTTTGAAGTCGCCTGAATACGTCGCCAGCATTACGCGCGTCTATCGTGCTGCGCTCGACAAATTGCTTTTGAACTGCGGAGACGTGGAAACGCGTCGAAATGAAAATGATTTGTACGGCTCGGCGTTTCCGCTTCCCGGCGGTGAATCAAAATACGAACTGGAAATGGCCTTTTCGCGCGGTCTGTTCACCGGCTGGTTTGGCGGCACCAACAACCAGCAGCTTGTCCACGCCCGCTTCGGCAAAAAGCGCGGAGTGTTCCTCGGCGAAGTCACGCGGGTTAAGAACGAAAGAGTTTTCCTGAAGCTCGAAGCTCCGCTGAAACGTGGCGACGGTGTTGTGTTCGATGCTGGCAGACCTGATGAAAAAGAGGAAGGCGGCCGTGTTTACGAAATTCAAATTTCGAATCATAAGACTAAAAACTCCGGCGAGTCTGCATTGGAGTTTGGTTACGGCAACATTGATTTCAACCGGGTCCACGTTGGCGATAAATTGTGGAAGACGAACGATCCTGAACTCGACAAGCGCCTACGCCAGAGCTTTGCCGGTGACACCCCGCGCTTTCAACGACCAACCGAAATGGAAATCCACGGTCTCGTCGGCAAACCGCTTACGTTGATCGCCCGCGACGAAGAGGGTCATGTCGTCCAGCTTGATTCCGCGATGCCGCTGGCCAAGGCCGAAAAACAACCGCTCACAATCGAACGGTTGCGTGAACAACTGGGCCGCCTCGGCGGAACGCCGTTCAAGCTGGGCGAAGTGAAGAATTTTCTGACGGGCGAAGTCATGCTGCCGATGAGCGAACTGAACCGCCTGCGCCGCGAGTTCGTAGGCGAACTGGAAAAACTCCGCGCTCAGCCAAAACGCTGGCAATTAAATGTCCACCGAGACGCAGAGATACAAGGTTCATTTACTTCCTCTGCGTCTCTGCGTCTCGGTGGCAAATCTGATGATTCGGAACTGATCGTCCTCGTCCGAAGCCTGCCGCAGCTCGAAGCCGCGTTGAAATGCGGCGTGCGGACGGTTTATTGCGAGTTTGAAGACCCCAAGAAATATCGCGAAGCGGTTGCCGCTTTTCATACGGCTCGCAGTTGCTGTGCGCCGCAAAGTTCAATCTGGGTTGCACCTCCCAGAATTTTCAAAACAGGCGAAGAGTGGATTTTGAAACAAGTCCTTTCATCAAACGCCGACGGCTATCTTATCCGCAATTACGACCACCTGAAATTTTTCGCCGGTTGCCGAAAGCGGGGAGATTATTCATTAAACATAGCCAACCGGCTGGCGGCAGATTATTTCAAAAATACATTTGGCTTGGAAAGCATCACGCCATCCTACGATTTGAATTTTGCGCAACTCGAAGCTCTGTTGCAGGCCGCGCCGCCGGATTGGTTTGAAGTCACAATCCATCAGCACATGCCAATGTTTCACATGGAGCACTGCGTATTCTGCGCGTTTCTGTCGAGCGGAACAGATTATACGAACTGCGGCCGTCCCTGCGACACGCATGTCGTCAAGCTCCGCGACCGCGTCGGCGCGGAGCACGCGCTCAAGGCAGACGCCGGATGCCGCAACACGGTCTTTAACTCGCAGACGCAGACCGGCGCGGAATACATTTCCAAGATGATCGAACTGGGCGTGCGAAATTTTCGCGTGGAATTTCTGGATGAATCTCCGGAAACCGTCGAACGCACCATTGCGAAATACCGCCAGCTATTGCGCGGTGAAATTGATGGCGCGCAACTATGGCGCGAGATGAAGCTGATGAACCAGCTCGGCGTCACGCGCGGGCAGATCGCAAAGTGAAATTCACTTCTGCCACGGCGCGATTTTTTCATCCGCCCAGATTTTTGCCACGGCCTGACGCTCGCGCACGGCGGCGAATTTTTTGCCGTTCACCAAAACTTCCGTCGGCAGCGGACGCGCGTTATAGTTTGAACCCATGACCGAGCCATAAGCGCCCGCGCTCAACAAGGCGATGGCGTCACCTTCGCCGAGCTTCGGCAGGGGCCTGTCTTTGCAGAAATAATCGCCGGATTCGCAAATCGGACCGACGACATCGGATGAAATCGGTGCGCCACCCTTTCTCGTGAGCGGAACGATTTCGTGATACGCGTCGTAAAACGCCGGACGGATCAGATCATTCATCGCCGCGTCCACGATGAGGAAATTCTTTTTTCCCGTGCGTTTCACGTATTCGATGCGCGTGACGAGGATGCCTGCGTTGCCGGAGATGAAACGTCCGGGTTCGAGCAGGATTTTCAAACCAAGCGGCCTGAGCAAGGGCACAAGGCGCGCGGCATATTTCGCTGGTGTCAGCACATTTTTTGCCGCCGCCGACTGCCACCAGTCCGCCGAACCGCTCGCGAGAACGGGCTGATATACAATGCCAAGTCCGCCGCCAATGCTGAAAAATTCCAAAGCATGTCTTTTCTTCAGCTTCTCCACCAGCGGGAGAACTTTCCTGATCGCCTGCTCGAATGGTGACACGGTGGTGAGCTGCGAGCCGATGTGCATCTGCAAACCGCGCAGCCGCAGGTTTTTTAACTTGCTGGCGCGGGCGTAGATTCCCTCGATCTTTTCAAACTCGATGCCGAATTTATTCTCATAGGTGCCGGTGGTGATCTTGGCGTGCGTGTGCGCCTCGATGTTCGGATTCACGCGCACGGCAACGGGCGCGATTTTTTTCAGGCGCGCGGCTACTTTGTTGATGCGCTGCAATTCCGGCTCGCTCTCGACGTTGAAGCAATAAATATTTTCCCGCAGCGCAAATTCAATTTCAGCCTCCGTTTTCCCCACGCCCGCGAAAACGCATTTGCGCGGGTCGCCACCCGCCGCGATGACGCGCTGCAATTCGCCGCCGCTAACAATGTCGAACCCGCCGCCCAGGTTCGCAATCGTCCGAAGCACGGCAAGGTTCGAGTTCGACTTCATCGCAAAGCAGACCAGATGGTCGAGCGCCCCAAGCGCGGAATCGAGTTTCTGGAAATGATCAGTCAGCGTCCGCTGCGAATAGACGTAAAGCGGCGTGCCGAATTTTTTGACGAGCGTCTCGACGGCGACGCCTTCACAGAACAATTTGTTTCCGACGTAACGAAAATCGTGCATGGCGGATGAGTTTAGGGTTCAGCGGGCAAAGTTCAAGTTCGGGAAACAAAAAGCCCGCCGGAATTTTTCGTCCGGCGGGAGCTGGAAAAATAATTTCTTACGGCTGGGCCAGGATGGCCGCGCGCTGCTGCTGATACTCCTCCGGAGAAACCTGGTCAGCCATGTATTTCGCCAGCAATGCCTGAAGCTGCGCCTGTTTGTCCGCCGATATCGGCGGTGCGGGCGCCTCAATCGGCTTCAATCCAAGCTCTTTTCCAGGATAATTCACGTCGGCCGCCGACGGCGTGGGCGTGGGCGCGGCCGCTGGAGCCTGAACCTGTGCGGTTGGAGCCGGTTGGGTTTCCACCGGATGACTGGTTTGTTCCGGCGCGGCCACGACCGGGGCGATCGTAATCACCGGCAATGTTACCGAATTTGTAGCAGCTTCCTGCTCATCCAGTTCCTGCATTTTTTGATTCAGAGCTGCCCGGGCAGCGGCCTGCGCATCGTTGTCCGCAGGTATAATAGCGGGGGCAGGCTGTGTTTCAGCCGGCGCGGTTGCCGGGGATTGTGTTTCAGTCGCCGCAGGAGTTGTGGTGACGGTTGCGGGCGGGGCGGGTTGTTCCTGCGCCGCGCCGGAAGGAGTTACCACGACTGCCGGCGGTGCCGCCGAATTTGTGGCAGCCTCCTGCGCATCCAAATCCTGCATCTTCTGCTCCAACGCCGCGCGCGCGGCGGCCTGCGCGGGATTGTCATCAGCGCGTGCGGAAATAAAACCGGCGCAAACGGCGGTTGCGCAGAACAGCGACAGGAACTTGGAAAATTGCATGATGCTTTTTACGTCAACTTCGCTTCAGATGCAACAGCTTTCCTGCCGGTTACAAACAGTTTTTGCCAGACGCCCGCAAACGGATAACCCGCCACCGACCGCAATAAAATCCCGCGCACCTCCCCACGCGTGATTTTTATCCGGTTTTGCGGGTCGAGAATGCCGCCCTCGCGCAGCCGCGAAATGGTTTTTGCGCCGATCAAGACCGGCCACGCGCACGCCAGCCGCACCCGCACATGGCCGCGCGGAATCGAATTCGTGTAATTCCAGCCCGCCGCCAGGAGCGTCTCCGCCATGTCCAGGTAGGAATTGTAAAGCCCGCGGAATCTGGCTTCGTTCGCGGGCGACAACAAATCTTCCGGCGACAATCCCGCTTCCGCCAGCTTTTCCCTCGGCAGATAACAGCGGCCATTGCGCAAATCCTTCGGCAAATCGCGCAAGATGTTCACGAGCTGCAAACCCTTGCCGAACCGGATGCCGTCCGCGATGAACTGCTGCTCATCCAGCGTCGCGTTCGGGAACAAATGCGCCCGGCAAATCTTCGTCCAAAACTCCCCCACGCAGCCGGCCACGCGGTAAGTGTAATCATCCAGCTCCGCCGCCGTTTCCAGCGCGACGATGTTTGGAGCGCGGCTGTCCCCAGCCGCAGCACTTGATAAATTATTCGGAGATGCGCTGGGTGAGGACACCCGCGTTCCGGCGGAAAATTTTCCAAACCGCCGCAAGTCCAGCTCCTGTCCGCTCGTGATCGTGTCGAGGACTTTGCGAATCAACTGCCGGTCGGCTTCGGAAAGATTTTGCAGCGCGGACAGACTCGCCTCGACTTTCTCCAGCAACAATTTTTCAGCGGACAAATTCTGCTGCTTCGCCAGCTCCCCAAAATTCAGCGGCGCGAAACTTCTTCCAGAAATTCGTTTGCGCAGATCTTCCAGCGCCACAATCCGCAGCGCGGGCGGGACGATTTCCGTGTCCGCGATGGTGTCCGTCGTGCGCGCGAGCAGGTAGGCCAGGCCGATCTGCGGGCGCACCGCCGCCGGCAGCACGCGCAACGTCAGATAGAACGAGCGCGACGTCGCCTTGAGCAGTTCACCCGGCAAAACTCTGTGCGCATCGGACATCGCCTGCATGAAACACCGAACCACCCCAAATGTCAGCATTGATTTGCAAAACCACTTTGGTTCCGCCCGCTTCAACTGGGGAAATACCCACGCCGGATATAAGATTGCCCAGTCCATCTGTCGAAATGCCCAGTCCAGATGCAGAAACGCGGAGTCCAGATTAAATATAGCGTAATCCGACTGAACTAAAGCACAATCCAGAGAAGCTATAGCATAATCCAGATGTGATAATTTCCAATCCAGAGGAACTAAGGCGTAATCCGGATGGATGACAGCGTAATCCAGTTGGACAAATGCCCAATCCGGTTTCAGGAAAGCGCATTCCATCTTGCGTGCGATTCTTGAATGAAATAGGCTTATTACCATGAATTCCACCCCTGCACCCGCTGAAACCACCAAAGCCGCCATTGCATTCCCCGTGCTGGAATTGCAACGATTGGCCACCGCCCTCGGACATGCCAAGCGGTGGAAGATGCTCAAGGAATTGAGCTGTGGCGAACCGCGCACCATTGACGAGATGGCCAAAGTCGCCGGCACCAGCTACGACAACGCCTCCAAGCATCTGGCCCGATTGCTCAAAGCCGGACTGGTGATACGTGGACGCGGGCGGCTCTATCAAATCCCGAAACAATATCTCCCCGCGCCCGGCCAGCTCGTGGTGGATTACGGCCACTGCCTCCTCCGGCTGGATGCGGTGTGATAAAACGGACGGGCTTGCGCCAATCACAGCCGCCTCGGCGATGTAGCCACGGAGTGGCGCAAGGCAATAGCCCACGGTGAAACCGTGGGTTGGCCGTTGAAAATAATTTCAAGCCCCGGCAGGGGCGGCAGAAAATCAACGGCGAAGAATTCTTTCGCCCCATCCGGGGCTGGATTATTTGGGGACGTGGAGACCCACGGTTGCACCGTGGGCTACTATCTGCCGCGCCTCCGGCGCTGGGGAATGGGATGGGCGCGACGTCGCCTTGAGCAGATCATTTAACGCCGTTGGCATTTTTAGACAGACCAATTTTTAGAATTCAATTTGCGCCGCCGTTTGCGATTGAATCATGTATAAAATCTAAATCCAAACTAATCTGAGTGGGTTGCGTGAAATTTTCCGCTTCAATTTTATCAACAGCCGCTCGAACAAAACTTACGATGCCGGTGTCAGCATAAAATTGAGTTCTTACTGCTCCAATAAAATGATCCATCCCAGCAAATTCAAAACTCTTCTCGCCAATTTTTTTGATAATTTTTATTTTCTTATCTTGCCCGAACTGAACCTCAAATCCATTCCGTTTCAATTCATCAATTAAAAACCCGGGGTTGTATAAAGTCATAACTCGCATTTTTTGGAAAATTATTGCTTTACGCACCGTGACGTCCAAAGGCCAAAAAAACAAAGGTATCATGCCAAATGGATGGAAGTATCTACCTTCTGCTGGATACAAAATCCAAGATGTTAGAATAAAATTTTGCGGCAGACTTTTATCAATAATTTCTGCGGTTGGGCTTTTTAAGTTTTCGAGATTTTGTTGAAAACTTGCACCCGTTTCAATTGGTTCTTTTTTTAACTGCGAATAAATTGGCATCTCGTCAAACTTCATCCCGACTAGCAACAGTCCACGGTCAACTTTAATGGTTCCCCACTTGCCCAATGATGAGCGATCAAAAAGTTCTTTGAGCTTCGTTTCAACCAGATGCATTTCAACTTTATTGGACGGATGATTCTGAAGCGGTGGTTTGAATGCTTCTTGCATACCTTTGACTTGTTTCTTAAGTCGGTCCAAAAGCTCTGGTGGAAGCTGCTCTGAATTTGGTTTGGCCTGTGCCTCCGAAATTTTAGGCAGCATTTCTTTCGGTAATTTTCCTCCGGCCAAGGTAATGTTGACTGAAATTTCAGTTTCGGATTTTTTATGTGATTTAATCTCACCAATAGCTGCAATTTTTAAGTCAATCGGGTCTATTAAGCTAAAATCCCCAAGGCGAAGAAATGTTGTGATTGAATGCATCAACACAATGTATTTTCCAAACCGAGGCGTATTTCTGGCAAATTCATATTCACCTCGCCCTCCTGTGTTAAGCGCAAGGTGAGGAATAAACTCGTGATCGTAGTGCCTTTTTAAGAGTTCTCTCTCGTTTCCATAAAAAATCCAGGCAAACGAATCACCCAACGCTTTGCCAACGTCCAAAACTTGGGTTAACACACGTTTGTAGCGAACCAATGTTTGTATGCTCTCGGAAATCTGTTTTTGATTGGACGATGTTTTTTGAGAATTGAGATTTCTTTCTTCTCGACAAATTGTGCGGTAAGTCGCCTCGATTTGATAAAGCGCAGTCAATAATGTGGGTTGAAATGAAAATAAAGTTTCCGCATTGTTCATAGCGGAAAGTTTTGCCCAGCAATCCTGAAATATTTCTTCAGCCTTTGAAACGGTTTGCCTGATTTGCGCTTCAGTAATCATGCAAAGCTATTATCATTTCACGAAAGCTGTTCCCGCCAGCGTGCCAGTTGCTTCTCGCGAACCTTTCCTAGGGGAAAAATGGTGCGCATAGCAGGACTTGAACCTGCACACCTTGCGGCACTACCACCTCAAAGTAGCGTGTCTGCCAATTCCACCATATGCGCGCGACCAGCAAAATAAAGGGTTTCAGGGTCGGAGGAAAGTTAAAAATGGTTCCGGCCCATGATCTGGCTTGGACTGATAATTGATCTGACAAAAAATGTGCGCCTATTTACGCCGTAGCCAGATTGTCCTCCAGCATTTTTGAATGCGCGGAATTTTCCGACGGCTGGGCGGCGGCGGGCGCTTTTTCAAAAACTTTGATCGGTTCGTAGAAGGTATTTCGTTGGACGGGCGTCAGGCCGGTTTCACGAATGGCCTTGATCATGTCCGCCTCGGTCTGCAATTGCGGCGAGGTGGCGCCGGCCATGTGGAAGATGTGCTCCTCGATGATCGTGCCGTGGATGTCGTCCGCGCCGTAACTCAGCGCCACCTGAGCCAGCTTCAGGCCGAGGCCCACCCAATAGGCGGTGATGTGGGGGAAATTGTCGAGGTAGATGCGGCTGACGGCGATGGTGCGCAGCGAATCATAACCGGTCGGCGGATGTTCGACGGGAATGTCGTTGTCCTCCGGCTGATAGGCGAGCGGAATGAGCGCGGTGAAGCCGTGCGTCTCGTCCTGCAACGCGCGCAACTGCCGCAGATGATCCACGCGGTCGGCGAGCGTTTCGACATGGCCGTAGAGCATGGTGCAGGTGCTGCGCTGGCCCAGACGGTGCCAGGTGCGGTGGACATCCAGATATTCCTCGGCGGATTCTTTTCCCTTGGCGATTTGCGAGCGGACTTCCTTGCGGAAAATTTCCGCGCCGCCCCCGGTGAGCGAGTCCAGGCCGGCGGCCTTCAATTCGGTGAGCGTTTCCAAAACGGATTTTTTGGCGAGCCAGGCGAGGTGGAGAATTTCAATGGCGGTGAAACACTTCAATTGCAGCCGGCCATCGAGGTTTTTCAACGCCTTCAGCATGTCGGTGTAATAGCTGAAGGGCAGCGACGGATGCAAACCGCCGACGATGTGCAGTTCGGTGATGCCGAGCTGGAGGGCTTCGCGTGCCTTCTCGACGATCTGCGGGACGGTCAGCTCAAAGCCGTCCGCATCGCGTTTCTTGCGCGCGAAGGAGCAGAACTGGCAGGACAGGATGCAATAGTTCGAGTAGTTGATGTAGCGGTTGATGATAAAGCTGGCGTGGTTGTTGCCGGTCTTTTTCCGCCGTGCAAAATCAGCAATCGCGCCCAGCGCATTCAAATCCTTCGATTCAAACAACCGCAGCGCGTCGGCCTCGGTAATGCGTTCGCCCGCGACCACCTTGTCGTAAAGGTCGCGAAGTTCGCTGTGTTGAATAAAGAAATTCATTCGTTTGCCTCCCGGAATGATTCAGATTTTACCGCGTCGGAAACCCGAAAGCCCGCGTTGCTTTCAAGCTGTCCGACAAATTCCCGGACTGATTTGATGAGCCGCCGGTGTTTCGCCTCCACCAACAAAGCCAGCAGCCCGGCGATGCGAACGCCTTCGCGCGCCGCCACCCGGCGTCCCAGCTTTTCATCAATCAGCAACAAGTCCGCCTTCGTTTCCTTTGCGAGCACGATGGCCTCGGCCTCGCCCAAATCCAGTTCCGCCTCCAGTCGCGCGACCATTTGCCGGTCGGCTGCATCGCGAACTTCGAGGAACGCCGGCAGGGCTTGATGCGCCCGGAACAATTCCTGCTGGACAACAGGCGGAATCAAAATTTTCCCGTGAAGTTTCTGGAGCAAATCCAGATGGCCGATGTGGATGAGCGACGTGATGACCGATGTGTCGCTGACAACGATCATTTTTCACGCAACGCCGCCAGTGTGCGCAGGTCGGCCCGCAGATCTTCGACGTCGTAATGAATGGAAATTTCACGACGGCCCAGTTCCTTTTGAAATTGCAACTGTGGCAATCGGGCAATTTCCGCCGCCCGCCCCAAAGTGATCCGCCGTTCCGTGAACAACCCCACAGCCAGCTCAAGCAAAGCCTGCGGTTCGGTCAATTCCAAACCGCGCAGCGTCTTGTCCTGAATTTCAATCACCATGCCGTTAGTGTAGCTGTTTTGTTTGGAACAGCAAGAGCCGGGCTGGAAGCGCTGTCCTACGTAAACGCCCCGAACAATGCGCGCATTTCCTCATCCACGTCCGCAGCATCGGCCAGCGTCTGTGAAATTTCGTCGCGCAGCAGGACGCGGTAACGCTTGCGCAGACGATGAACCGCCACGCGGACGGCGGTCTCTTCCATGCCCAATTTTTTGGCCGCTTCCGAGGATGACGATTCGCTTTTGCCCGTGGTAAGAAATATTTTCAAATGCCCGAAGATCTTCGCCTTGCCGTCCGCTTCGCATTCCTTTTGAAGGCGCCCAATGACTTTGGCGAGCAGCGCCAGCGCCCATTCGCGGTCGAACGCCTTGTCGGGGCTCGGCTCGTTGGTCGCGGCGACCTGAAACTGCGTGTCCGCCGTCTGCCAGTCGAGCGACAAATTCTTTTCCCCACCGCCGCGCTTGAGCCGCTGCGATTTTTTCCATTCGTTGATGAGAAAATGTTTCAGCGACGCCAGCAGGAATGCCCGGAACCGCCCGCGCTCGGCGCTCAAGCCCGCGAGATAATTCTTCTCCAGAAATCGCGTGAAAAATGCCTGCACCGAATCCTCCGCGTCCTCCTTGTTGTGGCCGCGGCGGCGGACGTAGGCGTAAAGGGGAAACCAGTAGGTGCGGCACAGTTCCTCCAGCGCGTGATCGGACTGCGGCGTGTGCCGCCGGCCCGCCGCGAGCACGACCGTCCAGTGCGTCGTGGCGAAGACGTCGCCCGGCGCGGTCGAGGCTGGCGTGGAATGTTCGGAGGCCATTTCAGAAATTGTAAGAGACGACGTGAGGAGTCTCTAACTTTTCTTTTAATTAAAGACTCGTCACCTCGTCTCCTACAAAGCGATACAGAAGCGAAACGGGAGAAATGTTACCAGATTTTTCCGGCGACGTGGGCGGCAGTGCCGCTGCCAGCAAAGTGCTTCGCAAGGGAAACGTCGAGGGGCGCAAGCGGCATCAAATCCAGCTTGAGGAGGGGTAAAATCACCCGGCTGCCGTCGGAAAGCGTCAAAGTTCGTCCTCGCGCTCGGTGTAAAATAATTTGTGGGCGCGGTCATAGTCTGCTTCCGACACGGAGACCTGGGCGGGACGACTCAAATCGCCGTCGTCGGGCGCGACGGGGTCAACGAACGATTGCGTGGCGGCGATGCCGTGCTTGTCGAGCATGGCGACAAGCATCTCGGCGTTGATGACCGGGCCGGTGTAGAACAATTTCACGCGGGGAATTTAGCCACAGATGGACACAGATGAAACACAGATTACGGAATCGCGAGGCGGTTGGTGGCGACACCGGTTTGGTAAAGCGCGTTTCGCAGGCTATAAAAATATGTTTCACGAGCGCTTCCATCAGCGAAGCCGATGTTGCCCAAACGAGGCTTATGTCGTGTGTCGGTCCAATCAACAGGAACATCAAGCCAATAAGCAGCCATGTTTGTCGAAAGTTCCAGCACGCCGGATTTTACAGGAACATTGCTAATGGCAAAATTGCCATCGCCGGAAAGAAACATTTGAGGATGATCTTCGTCAGCGTCCAAGCCGACAAAGTAACTGATTTTCCAGGCAAGTTCAGATGTAAAATTTGTAGCCGGTGGAAATCGTTCGGCGTCTGCGGGACAAATCAAAATTTTAGGCGTGCTCAACTCATTGGACATGACTAAAAAATTGAGCCACGCATTTTTCCCGTCAGCAATCAATTCCATTGTGCCGCCATTCGTCACCGAAACTTCCATTGGATATTTGTTGTCGTTGTCACCAGCCCAAAGGCGGTAAGCAAGTCCGACCTGTTTCAAATTGTTGACGCAGCTTATCCGCTGGGCTTTTCTTGGTCCGCCGGTGTTGGCAGGCAAAAGCATCGCCGCAAGAACTGCGACCATGAAAATGACCACCAGCAATTCAATCAGCGTGAACGCCCGGCTGTTTTGATTTGAGCGGCATGGTTTCATGTTTTCATTTTAGCACGATGGATGCCACGCGGATTTCCAAGGAATTTGCGGGATGAAATCCATTTGCGCGTGAATTGCACGCAACCTTGCGCGAATTTCACGCAAAAATCATTTCCAGTAAAATCTCAAGACCTGAATGTCTGTGGCGGTGTTGCGGAATAGGATGGCGGTGAAGTCGCGGCTGGAGTTGCCGATGTGCGCGGTGATGTGGACTTCAAAGGTGCGGCTGCGGACGTCGCACATGTTGTTCAACTGCGCGATGGCTTGCGGGTTGAGGACGCCGGCGGCGGCAAGCTGCCCCACGTTGCGGAAGGGCGTGTCGTCCTCCGTGCCGTCAATGCCGTCGGGGCCGGCTCGTTGCAGTATGATGGCGGCGGCGGTGTTGGTTTCCACGCCGGGAAGCATCTGGAGCACGTTGACATCGGCGGTGTTGATGTTGATGCGGCCGGAGGACACGGGCGTGAAAACATCCACCAGCCCGAACGGATAATCCGGCACCTGGCCGGGCGCGGTGCCAAGCCCGAGTTTTGGATGCTGAAAGTTGGCGGGCGCATGGCCTGATGCGGCGGTGCCCCAAAACATTTCCGGCGTGACGCCCTTGACGAGGAGCAGTTCGGACATGTCATCAATCGGGGCGTTCTTGGCGTAATACGGCGGGCTCAAGCTCTGGTAGTAGTCGTTTTCCGCGCCGGCGACGCGCGGCGGGGCGGGCGGGCTGCGCCAGTCCTGAATGGAGTCGGACACGACGGAAAGGCTGTCGGCATCCACGCCCATGAGCGTGAGCGCCTGCTGCAAGGTGGCGGAATTGGCGGTGTTGATGTTGACCTTGCGTTCAAGGTCGGTGATTTTGATGGAGATGGTGCCATCGCCGACGGGGAAATTGTCCATGGAAATTCCGTTGAGCGGGCTGTTGGTTTCGCCCAGGCCGCCGGGGCCGCCCG
>Ga0302187_10001383_pt1 | contig 20703 bp, 20 predicted proteins | sample II_Bog_E1_3_FD_202120 | JGI IMG/M metagenome (GOLD analysis project Ga0302187, IMG submission 202120) | Peat permafrost microbial communities from Stordalen Mire near Abisko, Sweden - II_Bog_E1_3 | ecosystem: Environmental > Terrestrial > Soil > Wetlands > Peat | place: Sweden: Abisko...
GGCGCGACGAGTGCGCGCAAATCCGCCTCTGGCCGCGCGCCATAGTGCGAAATCACTTCGGCCGCGCACACGGCACCCAGCGACAGGCAGGTTGCCAGCGGCAGATCGCGGACATGGCCATAGAGGAACCCGGCCGCAAACAAATCGCCCGCGCCAGTGGTATCGACCACCTGGGCCACCGGTGCGGCGGCGACATGCGCGTGTTCGCCCCCGCTGACCGCATGCGCGCCCTTGTCGCTGCGGGTGACCACCAGCGTCGGGATCTTGTCTGCCAACGCGGCAATGCCGTCGTGAAAATCCTCGCACCCGGTCAACGCGGCCAGTTCGTGTTCATTGGCAAACAGGATGTCGAGTTCGCCCGCCGCGATCAGCGCGCGGAAATCATCGCCATGGCGGGCAATCACAAAGGCATCGGACAGCGTGAAGGCCACCTTGCGCCCGGCGGCGCGCGCCGCCGCGATTGCGCGGCGCATCGCGCGGCGGGGCTCTTCGGGGTCCCACAGATAGCCTTCGAGATAGAGCACTTTGGCATCGGCGATCACGCTTTCGTCCAGCGCCTCGGCCGGCAGGAACTGCGATGCGCCCAGAAACGTGTTCATCGTGCGCTGCCCGTCGGGCGTCACGAAGATCAGGCAGCGCGCGGTGGTCGGCTGACCGCTGCGCACCGGGGTGGCAAAGGCAATCCCGGCGGCGCGGATATCGTGGGCAAACACTTCGCCCAACTGATCATCGGCGACCTGGCCGATAAAGGCGCACGGCGATCCCAGCGCGGCCATCCCGGCCAATGTGTTGGCCGCCGATCCGCCCGAAATTTCGCGCGCCGGACCCATCGCGGCATAAAGATCATGCGCGCGCGGTTCATCGACCAGCGTCATCCCGCCCTTGGCCAGATCGAGCCGGGCAATATCGTCGTCATGCGCCGGGGCCATGACATCGACAATCGCATTGCCGATCGCGACGACATCGTAACGGGGGGTGGTCTTGGTCACTATTGGCGTCTCCGCAAGGCAAGGATGCCGGTCGCCTAGAGCTTTGCCGCGCTTGCGACAAGGTGCAGCGCGACCGGGACGGATGCATCGCCCCCTCGATTGACAGGACGAGTCCCGCGCGCGATGGCGGGGCGGTGATGCGTGCGATCCTGCCGATACCCCTGGTGCTGTTGCTGGCCGCATGCGGCGGGGGCATAGTGGCGCCGCCTGCAACCACTGTCAGCCAACCGCAGCCCCATCCCGTGCACCATGCTCCGCTGCGCGAAGCCGGGCTGGGCGGGGTGATCGGCGCCGATGCCGATGCGCTGATCCGCCAGTTCGGCCCGCCCCGGCTCGACATTCGCGACGGCGATGCACGCAAACTGCAATGGTCGGGCACGGCCTGCGTGCTGGATGCCTATCTCTACCCCGACGACCATGGTGGCCGCGCCACCGCGACCTATGTCGATGCGCGGCGCGGCGACGGACGCGATGTCGATCGCAGCGCCTGCGTCACCGCACTGCGCCGGAATTAGGATTCAACCGCGAAACCAATCTCGGCGTGATCCTGCAGGCGTTTGACCAGCGCCGCGCCCAGAATCGAACCCGGTGTGCCGATGCCGCCAGGCGCGGTGCTTTCGCGCAAGGCAATTCCGGTTTCGGCGATCATCCGGCTGGTCGAGCCATAGCCCGGATCGTAGCGGCCCTTGACGCCATAGCGCAATGTGCGCCCGTCGGGCCATTCGCCAATGAACAGCACATCGTAGTGCCCGTTCGCGCGCTCTTCGGGGGTGGGGCCTTCGCCCGGCTTGGGATCGGTCGGCTTGCCTATCATCGGCGTTTTGGCCAGATATTCGGCCACCGCCTGGCCCTGATCGCCGGGGCCTGTCAGGACCATTTCGTCATAGACGAAATCGGCCCCAAACGGATGCCCCAGCAGCAAGTTGGTGCGGTGGACATTCTTGGTGTTGATCACCGCCATGACAAACGGCGCGGCCCAACTGCCGGTGGCATCGTCAAACATCGGTACATCGGCGCGCGGCTGGTCCGGGCCGGTAAAGCCCGGCGTCAGGCCGAAGGGGCTGGCCATGATGCGGCCCAGCGCGGGCTCTTTGGCAATGGCCGCCAGCGTCGCGGTCAGGCTGTAGGCGGTGCCACCCGAAAAACCGCCCTGCATCGCGCGCACGCGGCATTTGACGCGCGGCGCGGGCGTGCCGAACTGTGCGACCGCTTCGGCCTGCAACGACAGTACGCCCAGATCGAACGGGATCGAATCGAACCCCGACGAAAACGCGATGCGCGCGCCGCTGGCCCGCGCCTCGACGTCGAATCGGTCGATCATCTGGCGCATCCACACCGGTTCGCCGCACAGATCGGCATAGTGCGTACCCGCCGCAACACAGGCCGCCAGCACATCGGTGCCATAGAGCTGATAGGGCCCGACAGTCGTCACCACCACATGGGTAGAGGCCGCCATCGCGGCCAACGAGGCGGGATCGTCGCTGTCGGCCAGTATCAGCGGCGTATCGGCCGGCGCGCCGATCAGATCCCGCACTTCGCCCAGTTTGGCGGCGCTGCGCCCCGCCATCGCCCATTTCAGGCCCGAGGCGCCGTGCCGGTGGGCCAGGTATTCCGCCACCAGCCGTCCGGTGTACCCGGTCGCGCCATAGACGACGATGTCATAGATCCGTGCCATATCCTCTTCCCCCACAAGTGCTTTAACCGTCTGATTAAGACAGCGTGGGGGCCTCGGCAATCAAATCCTTGGCAGGGTGACCCCACGCTGGCCCATGTATTTGCCGGCGCGGTCGGCATAGCTGGTCTCGCACGGCTCGTTGCCTTGCAGAAACAGGAACTGGCACGCGCCTTCGTTGGCATAGATCTTGGCGGGCAAGGGCGTGGTGTTGGAAAATTCCAGCGTCACGTGGCCTTCCCAGCCGGGCTCGAGCGGGGTGACGTTGACGATGATGCCGCAGCGGGCATACGTCGATTTGCCAAGGCAGATCACCAGCACATCACGCGGCACGCGGAAATATTCGACCGTGCGCGCCAGGGCAAAGCTGTTGGGCGGGATGACGCAGACCGGCACCTTGCGATCGACAAACGAATTGGCGGCAAAATCCTTGGGGTCCACCACCGCCGAATCGACATTGGTGAAAATCTTGAATTCGTCGGCCACACGCGCGTCATAGCCATAGGACGACAGGCCATAGCTGATGCAGCCATCGCGCCGCTGGCTTTCGACAAAGGGTTCGATCATGCCGTCGGAAAGCGCTTTTTCGCGGATCCAGCGGTCGGACAGGATGGCCAAGACGTGCCTTTCGGTTGGGGAACGTTATTGTTCCAGATTGGCCGGGCCAAACGCCAGAGGCAAGAGCGCGCTCAACCGCATTTCCACGGTTTCCTGCGCGCCCACCGCGATTATCAGCGGATCGGTACCGCCCAGCGCGGCCAGTTCGTGCAGGATCTGGCGGCAACGTCCGCACGGGGCCACCACCGCGCCCGGCGTTCCACCCGGTCCGCCGACTACCGCCACCGCGATCAGCCCGGCGCGATGGCCCTGCTGGCTGGCCTGCGCCGCGGCAACCGTTTCGGCGCAGAGCGACAGGCCATAGCTGGCGTTTTCGAAATTGCTACCGGTCACCACGGTGCCGTCGGCAAAGCCCAGCGCGGCCCCGACGTGGAACCCCGAATAGGGCGCATAGGCCTGCGCCATGGCTGTATGCGCGTCGGCGATCAGGCGTTCGCGATCAAAAACCTGCGTCATTGTTGCACCACCACCCAGCGCACCGGACCATCGACCCCGGCGACATGCAGCCGGTGTGTGGCCGTCCACAGCACCCAGGGCCGCGCGACATAGCCCGGCGGACGAAAGTCGCCGATCACCCACACGTTGCGGTCGATCCGCGCCGCCAGGTGATAGCGCGCCTCCACCGCCGCGGTCGGCATCAGCACCACCGGACGGCCCAGGTGGCGTTCGACTTCGTTGAGAAAGGTCGTCAGTTCGCTGTCGATCGAGGCTTCGCCCGGGGGATCGGGACAGCGCCGGGCATCAATATCGAGCGCGATCGCGGCGGGCAGCATGTGTTTGTCGCGCGGCACGGTGGTGACGAAATTGCTGGCCTGCACATCGGCGGGCACGCACAAGTCATAGACATGCACCGCCCCCACCTGCAGCCCGGCGGCCCGCGCCGCATCGAACCCGGCGGCAAACGCGGGATCGCGATCGCCGGCCCCGGTACTGGCGGTCAGATAGACGAAATCGGCGCCATGCCCGCCCGGCCCGCTGGCCCTCAGCGTGGCCCATTCGACCGGACCGGATGCCGCATCAAGCCACACCCCTTGCGTGGGATAGCGCGCACGATCGGGCGCCCAGTGGATCACCCACCACCAACCCGCCAGCGCCGCCGCCGCCAGCGCGCATACGAGCACCGGCAGCAGCAGCCAGCGTTTCAGCCCTGCCCTGGCAACCATCAAAATTCCCGTTTCAAAACAAATGCCCCGAACCAGAACATGATGCGTTCAATCTCAATCGAATCATGGTCTGGAGTCTTTGTTTTCGCATCGTTTATTGCAAAAAACCGGTACCCACTTTTTTGCACGATGCTTTAGCCCTTGATATGCAAAACGCAGATTAGCGTAAACAGGCGGCGGGCGGTGGGAAAATCGGTCTCGATCTTGCCCTCCAGACGTTCGAGCAGCATCGTCGCGGCATCGTTGTGGACGCCGCGCCGGGCCATGTCGATCGTTTCGATTTCCTGCGCGGTGGCGCGGCGGATCGCCTGATAATACGATTCGCAGATCGCGAAATAGTCACGGATCGGGCGACGAAACCGGCCGAGCCCGAGTATCACCGTTTCCAGATGAAGTCCGGCCTCGTCTGTCACCGCCAGCCCCAGCCGACCGTCATCGACCGACAGGCGCAAGTGATAAGGCCCCAGATGCCCTGCGGCAAATGCGCGCAACGGCTTGAAGCTGTTTTCCTCGATCAGATCGAAGATCGCGATACGACGTTCCTGTTCGATATCGGCGTTGCGCCAGATGATCGTCGTTTCGTCGAGTTCGATATGGGAAATACGCAGATCCGCCATGGTCGCGCCCGTGATGGCATAGAGGCCAAGCCATCGGCAAGCCCTCCCCGCTATCCACAGGGGCAAACTGTGCGCTCGTCTTGTCGCCGCGCGCGGAACAGGGCACTGTGGCAGGCATGTCCCTGACCACCACCATCCTGCAGCGCGAGCCCGACGCCGTGCGCGCGCTTCCCGCCAATGTCGAGGCAGAGGCCGCGTTTCTGGGCGCCGTGCTGATCGACAACCGTATCCTCGAAGAAATGACCTGCCCGCTGACGGCCGAGCATTTCTTTGCCGCCGTTCATGGCCGGGTGTTTTCGCGCATTGCCGCGCTGATCGACCGCAAGGCGGTGGTCACCCCGGTCACGCTGAAACCCTATTTCGAAACCGACGAAGGGTTGAAGGAACTGGGCGGCACGGCCTATCTGGCGCGGCTGACCGCCGACGGGCAGGGCTTGCTGGCGCCGCGCGAACTGGCGCAACAGATCTATGACCTGGCGTTGCTGCGCGAACTGATCACGGTGGGCCGCACGCTGGTCGAACAGGCCATGGACACCAGCGAAAGCGTGTCGCCGCTGGGCCAGATCGAATCCGCCGAAGCCGCACTCTATGCCGTGGCCGAAGGCGCGCAGACCGGCAGCGAGGCGCAGAGTTTCGCCACCGCCACGCGCGCTTCGCTTGAAATGATCGAAAAGGCGCTGCTGTCGGGCGGGCATATTTCGGGCAAGACCACCGGGCTGACCTCGGTCAACGAAAAGATCGGCGGCCTGCACGATTCCGACCTGATCATCCTGGCCGGACGGCCCGGCATGGGCAAGACCAGCCTTGTCACCAACATTGCCTTCAACGCGGCCGACCGGTTGCGCCGCGACATCGCCGACGGCATCACGCCCAAGGATTCGGTGGGCGCGGGTGTGGCGTTCTTCAGCCTGGAAATGAGCGCCGACCAGCTCGCCACGCGTATCCTGGCCGAACAGTCGGGGATCAGTTCCGAAGCTTTGCGCATGGGCCGGATCAGCCGCGAGGATTTCCAGCAACTGTCGTTCGCCAGCCAGCGGCTGGCCGAATTGCCGCTGTTCATCGACGACACTCCGGCGCTGTCGATCAGCGCGCTGCGCGCCCGCGCGCGACGGTTGAAGCGGCGCCACGATATCGGCCTGATCGTGGTCGACTATCTGCAATTGCTGCAAGGGTCGGGCCGGACCGACAACCGCGTCAACGAAATCTCCGAAATCAGCCGGGGCCTCAAGACGCTGGCCAAGGAACTGTCGGTGCCGGTGATCGCGCTGTCGCAGTTGTCGCGCGCGGTCGAACAGCGCGAAGACAAGCGCCCGATGCTGTCGGACTTGCGCGAATCCGGCTCGATCGAACAGGACGCCGACATGGTGTGGTTCGTGTTCCGCGAAGACTATTACGTCGCCTCACGCGAGCCCAAGCGCCCGGTCGATGGTGACGAGGCCAAGATTCACGAGGAACACGCCGCCTGGGCCGCCGCAATGGAACGCGTCTATGGTCTGGCCGAACTGATCGTCGCCAAACAGCGCCACGGGTCGACCGGCAAAGTCCGGCTGCGCTTCGAACCGCGCATCACGCGGTTTTCCGATCTGGCGCCCGAGGAAATGGGTGCGAGTTCCTACGGGGACGATTGAGCTCAGCCGAACGGGGCAAGGCCGGTCAGCACGATCCTGACCAGATCGGCCTGCCCACGCGCGCCGGTCTTGGCATAGATCCGCTTTGAATAGTTGCGCGCCGTCTCGACCGTCAGGTGCAGGCGCGCGCCCGCCTCGCCCAGCGATTCGCCCAGCGACAGCGCGTGCGCCAGCGCCGCTTCGTTGGCGGACAGGCCGTGGCGCGCGGCCAGGATGCGGATTGCCGCGCGCGCCGGTTCGCGCAAGGCCTGTCGCACCACGCCGATCACCGCCGGGTGCGCACCGGGTTCGGCCAGCACCAGATCCGACCGCCGCAGCAACAGATCGCTGTCGCGCGTGTCATCGATCCGCACCACCTGGGGCAAGGCGGCGGGATCGGCGGCAAGTGTGGCGCACACCGCCTCCAGCCGCCGCGCCGCATCGGCGCGCAGATGCAGCCGCCGCCCCGGCCGGCCGCCCGGTTCGGGCACCAGCGTCAGCATGCGTTCGGCCACCGGATCGGCGGCCATCACCCGACCCTCGCCATCGAACGCCAGTTGCCCCACCCCCAGCCGACCCAGCGCGGCGGTGGCCAGCGCGGTCTGCAACCGCTGGTCGATCAGCGCCGCCAGTGTGCGCAGCGCGGCGGCCAGGTGCACCGCCACCGCATCGAGCAGCGCCACCGCCGCGCCGCTGAAATCCTCGCGCTCGCGCACCAGCACCAGCCAGGCGTCCGCCGCGCCGCCCGCCGAAACGCGCAGCCAGCGCCCATAACGGATGCCCATCTGTGCCAATGCCGTGCGCTGCACCGCCAGTTGCGCGCGATCGTCGTAATCGAGCATTTCATCCAGCGCATAGATCCGCCCCGGCCGGAGCGCGCCATAGGGATGCAGGCGCAAGGCTTCGAGACGGCGAAAATCGATCGGATCTTCCTGCGCGGCGCGCGGCGCGGCAACATGGATCACCGAAGGCGCCTGATCGGGCGCCGCATTGGCCAGGGTGATGATCATGAACGCGCGGCGCGCCACCATCCGCGCCACCAGATTGCGCAGGAACACGCCCCATGGTGGGCTTTCGTGAATCCCCTCGATCAGGGGCAGGAACAGCTCGCGATGATCGGCGGACAGAACGGCCATTGCGCAGGGGTGGCATGGCCCGGAAGCACGCGTCAAGCATTTTGCTCCCATATGGGAGGTTCAGGTCTGCAAGGCGCAGCCGATCTGGCCGAGACCCCTTTTGACCGCAGGCATCATGACCGACCGACCCACGCTGACCCACCTTGCCCGGCTAGAGGCCGAAGCGATCCACATCATGCGCGAGGTTGTCGCCGAGGCGCAGAACCCGGTGATGCTCTATTCTGTGGGCAAGGACAGCGCGGTCATGCTGCATCTGGCGCGGCTGGCGTTCTATCCCAGCCCGCCGCCGTTTCCGCTGCTGCATGTCGATACCACCTGGAAATTCCGCGCGATGTACGATCTGCGCGATCGCATGGCGCGCGAAAGCGGGATGGATCTGCTGGTCTATCAAAACCCCGAAGCCGCCGCACGCGGGATCAACCCGTTCGACCACGGCGCGCTGCACACCGACATGTGGAAGACCGAAGGGTTGAAGCAGGCGCTCGACAAATGGGGGTTCGACGCGGCGTTCGGCGGCGCGCGCCGCGACGAGGAGAAATCGCGCGCCAAGGAGCGGATCTTCTCGTTCCGCACCGCCAGTCACGGGTGGGACCCCAAGAACCAGCGCCCCGAGCTGTGGAACCTGTATAACGCGCGCAAGGCCAAGGGCGAATCGATCCGCGTGTTCCCGATCTCCAACTGGACCGAGCTGGATATCTGGCAATATATCCATCTCAACCACGTGCCGATCGTGCCGCTCTATTTCGCCGAGGAACGCCCGACGGTCGAACGCGACGGCATGCTGCTGATGGTCGATGACGATCGTTTTCCGCTGCGCCCCGGCGAAGTGCCGCAGATGCGCTCGATCCGCTTTCGCACGCTGGGATGCTATCCGCTGACCGGCGCGGTTGAAAGCACCGCACAGACTTTGCCAGAGGTGATCCAGGAAACCTTGCTGACCACCACCAGCGAACGTCAGGGCCGCGCCATCGACAAGGATGCGGGCGGCGCGGGGATGGAAGTGAAAAAGCAGCAGGGGTATTTCTGATGACCGATCCGATCCCCCCCGCAGGCCCGGTCTATGTCGTTGACGAGCTGATCGCGGCCGACATCGATGCCTATCTCGACGTGCATCAGCACAAGACGATGCTGCGCTTCATCACTTGCGGCAGCGTGGACGACGGCAAATCGACGCTGATCGGACGACTGCTCTATGATTCGAAGATGATCTTCGAAGACCAGCTTGCCGCGCTCGAAGCCGATTCGCGGCGAGTCGGCACACAGGGCCAGGCGATCGATTTCGCGTTGCTGGTCGATGGTCTGGCCGCCGAGCGCGAACAGGGCATCACCATCGATGTCGCCTATCGCTTCTTCAACACCGAAAAGCGCAAATTCATCGTCGCCGATTGTCCGGGCCACGAACAGTACACGCGCAACATGATCACCGGCGCCTCGACCGCCGATCTGGCGGTGATCCTGGTCGACGCGCGCAAGGGTGTGCTGGTGCAGACCCGGCGCCATTCCTATCTGTGCCACCTGATCGGCATCAGGAACATCGTTCTGGCCGTCAACAAGATGGATCTGGTCGACTATGATCAGGCCCGGTTCGACGCCATCGTGCGCGACTATACCGCGTTTGCGCGCTCGATCGGGATTGACCAGTTCACCGCGCTGCCGATTTCGGGCTTTGCCGGCGACAATGTCACCACGCTGTCGGATCATACCCCGTGGTATCGCGGGCCGACGCTGATCGACCATCTCGAAAGCGTGGACGTCAATGCCGAGATCGACCGCGAGCGGCCGTTTCGCCTGCCAGTCCAATGGGTCAACCGGCCCAATCTTGATTTCCGGGGCTTTGCCGGGCTGATCGCCAGCGGCGCGGTGCGCCCCGGCGATGCCATCCGCGTGCTGCCCTCGGGCAAGACCAGCACGGTGTCGCGTATCGTGACGCAGGGCGGCGATCTGGCCGAAGCGGTGGCCGGGCAATCGGTGACGCTGTGCCTGGCCGATGAAATCGACTGTTCGCGCGGCGATGTGATCGCGCCCGCCGATCACCCCCCGCAAGTGGCCGACCAGTTCGAAACGACGCTGGTCTGGCTGAACGACGAAGCGCTGATACCGGGCCGCGCCTACTGGCTGAAGCTGGCGACGCAGACCGTGTCGGCCACCGTGCAGCCGCCCAAATATGTGGTGAACGTCAACACCATGGAACACATGGCGGCCAAGACGCTCGATCTCAATGCGATCGGCGTGGTCGAACTGACCACCGACAAACCGGTCGTGTTCGAGGCCTATGCCGACAACCGCACGTTGGGCGGCTTTATCCTGATCGACAAGATCACCAATGCCACGGTGGCGGCGGGCATGCTGCATTTCGCGCTGCGCCGCGCGCAGAATGTCCACTGGCAGGCGCTCGACGTCACGCGTGAGGCGCGCGCCGCGCTCAACGGCCAGACCGCGCATGTGCTGTGGTTCACCGGCCTGTCGGGATCGGGCAAATCGACCATTGCCAACCTGGTCGAGAAAAAACTGCATGCCATGGGCAAGCACACCTTCCTGCTCGACGGTGACAATGTCCGCCACGGGCTGAACAAGGATCTGGGCTTTACCGAGGCGGACCGCATCGAAAACATCCGCCGCGTGGGCGAAGTCGCGCGGCTGATGACCGATGCCGGGCTGATCGTGATCACTGCCTTCATCAGCCCGTTCCGCGCCGAACGCGACATGGTGCGCGCGATGATGGCGCCGGGCGAATTTGTCGAAGTGTTCATCGACACCCCGCTCGAAGAAGCCGAGCGGCGCGACGTGAAGGGCCTCTACAAAAAGGCGCGCGCCGGCACGTTGAAGAACTTCACCGGCATCGATAGCCCCTATGAAGCGCCCGAACGGCCCGAAATCCGGGTCGACACGACGCGCGAAGCCGCCGAAGATGCCGCCGAACGCATCGTCGACCGCATCCTGGGCCACTGGATGCCAACGATCTGATGGAAAGCGCCCCGATGACTGACAAAGCGCTGACCGATGCCGCGCTCGCCGCGCACCTGGCCGAAGCGGCGGGCCGCCTGCTGCTGTGCGTGCGCGATTGCGACGTGTTGCGCGACAAGGCGCTGGGCAGCGCCGGCGATGCCACCGCCAACCAGTTTCTGTGCCATGCCTTGCGTGCCGCCCGGCCCGCCGATGCGTTGTTGTCGGAAGAGGAAAAGGACAATCTCGACCGCCTGACCCATGCGCGGGTGTGGATTGTCGATCCGGTCGATGGCACGCGCGAATATGGCGAGGCGCGCGCCGACTGGGCCGTCCATGTCGGGCTGGCGATCGATGGCGTAGCGACAGTGGGCGCGGTGGCGCTGCCCGGCGCCGGGCTGGTCCTGCGCAGCGATCAACCGACCCCCGTGCCCCCGGCACCCGCGCGGCTGCGCATGGTGGTCAGCCGCACCCGCCCCGCCAAAGAGGCGTTGGCGGTAGCGCAGGCCCTCGATGCCGAATTGCTGCCGATGGGTAGCGCCGGGGCCAAGGCGATGGCGGTGGTGCTGGGGCAGGCCGATATCTATCTGCACACCGGTGGGCAGTATGAATGGGATTCGTGCGCCCCAGTGGCGGTGGCGCTGGCACACGGGTTGCACGCCAGCCGCGTCGATGGCTCGGCGCTGGTCTACAACCGGCGCGATACCTATATGCCCGATTTGCTGATCTGCCGAAAGGAGCACGCCGCGCTGGTGCTCGAAACACTGGCGCAGGCCGCCCTATAGGTTCATTGCGGAGCGGCCTGCGCTGTGCGCCGCATCAGGCCGACGATACCCCGGAACCCGGACCCAGACTGACCGGGGGCTTTATGATGGATCTGCTGTGGTACGCGCTCGATCGCGCGGCACCCGCACTGCACACGCTCGTCGCGCTCTATGGCAAAGTGCCGACGGGGGCGACGACAATCGCGCTGCTGGTCGCGTTGTGGTACGTCGGGCGGCGGCTGGCCTTCTTCGTGATCACCTTGCCGGGGCTGGCGGCGGGCTGGGCGTTGGGCGTCTGGCTGTGGTATGTTCACGGCTGGCATCCCCTGCTGTGCATCGGTGCGGGGCTGACCCTATCGGCGGTGATATTCCAGATTCTGGCGAATTTCCTCTATGTGCGGATGGCCATCGCGGTGGTCGTGTGGCCGCTGGCGGTCGTGGCGATCTGGCATCTGGCGGCGGGCGCGCTCGATACGCTGTGGGCGCTGGCGATCACCTGGGTCGGCGCGATGACGGCGGGATCGTTGCTGCGCCGACTGGTCAACACCGAAAACCACGATCTCTATGTCTGGGTGACCGACCTGATCGACGACATCCGGGGCGACTGATCACGCGAATCCTTGACTCTGGGGGCACAGCGCCCTAGTGGCCCGCTCTTGCCCTTCCCTCCCGGTCAGATTTACGGAGTGCCCTGATGGCGCGCGTTACCGTCGAAGATTGCGTCGACAAGGTTCCCAACCGTTTCGATCTCGTGCTGCTGGCAGCCGAACGCGCTCGCGCGATTTCGGGCGGCGCCGAGCTGACGATCGATCGCGATCGGGACAAGAACCCCGTGGTCGCCCTGCGCGAAATCGCCGACGAAACCGTGCGGCCTTCGGTGCTCAAGGAAAACGTGATCCAGTCGCTGCAGCGCGTGCTGCCCGATGATGACGATCAGGTCGACGAGATCGGCTCACTGTCGCAATCGGCCGAAGCGCTGCGGATCACCGCCGCCGCACCGGTGCGCAACACCTCGCTGGGCGCCGATTACGACGGCTGAGCCCGTCGCAACGCCTGCCACCGATTGCCCGAAATTTTTTCGCCGGCGCCGGGGATAATGCCCCGGCGTCGGCTTGCGCTTGGGCGGCGCGCGCGCCACATTTCGACGCATGGCCAGCAAGCAGTCATGGCTCGGTGACCGGACCGCCGACGGGCGCGGCGCAGTGCGTGCCGTGCTGGGGCCGACCAACACCGGCAAGACCCATCTCGCCATCGAACGGCTCTGCGCGCATTCCTCGGGCGCCATCGGGTTTCCGCTGCGGCTGCTGGCGCGTGAGGTCTATGACCGGGTGGTGGCGATCAAGGGCGCCGACCGGGTTGCCCTGATCACCGGCGAAGAACGCATCGAGCCGAAGAATGCGCGCTGGCTGCTGTGCACCGCCGAAGCCATGCCGCACCGCCCCGATCTGGCCTTCGTCGGCATCGACGAGGCGCAACTGTCGGCCGATCCCGAACGCGGCCATGTGTTCACCGACCGCCTGCTGCACACGCGCGGTCGCGAAGAGACCATGATCCTGGGCTCGGCCACGCTAGAACCGATGATCCGCGCGCTGGTACCCGAGGCCGAAGTGATCAGCCGCCCGCGCTTTTCGACGCTCAGCCATGTCGGCGCCAAAAAACTGTCGCGCATTCCGCCGCGCAGCGCGATCGTCGCGTTCAGCGCTGAACAGGTCTATGCCATGGCCGAAATGCTGCGGCGGTTTCGCGGCGGCGCGGCGGTGGTGATGGGCGCGTTGTCACCACAAACCCGCAATGCCCAGGTGGCGATGTATCAGGCCGGCGAAGTCGATTATCTGGTCGCCACCGATGCGATCGGCATGGGGCTCAATCTCGATGTCCACCATGTCGCGTTTGCCGGGCTGACCAAGTACGACGGCCATCGCCAGCGGCGACTGACCACGGCGGAAATGGCGCAGATCGCGGGTCGCGCCGGTCGGCACCAGCGCGATGGCACGTTCGGCACGCTGGCCGGGCTGGGCGCGCACAGTGCCGAATTTGCCGACGATGAAGTCTATGCCATCGAGGAACACCGGTTTGCCCCGCTGACCCGCCTGTTCTGGCGCGAGGCCGATGTGCGGTTTGCCTCGCTCGACACGCTGATCGCGGACCTGACCAGCCCGCCGCCCCGGCCCCAACTGGCCAGCCCCCCCGAGGCGATCGACCTGTCGGTGTTGCGCCTGTTGGCGGGCGACGGCGATGTGGCGGGCACCGTGCGCGGCGAGGCGGCGGTGCGGCGGTTCTGGCAAGTGTGCTGCCTGCCCGATTTTCGCCAGCAGGGCGCTGAAACCCACGCGCGGTTCGTTGCGCGGCTGTGGCAGGATCTGGCGCGCGGCTATCTCGGCGCCGATTATGTCGCCCAGGCGATTGCCCAGCTCGACAATCCGGCGGGCGATATCCACGCCCTGCAAGGCCGGATCGCGGCGATCCGCAGTTGGGCCTATATCGCGCAGCGGCCCGATTGGGTGATCGCGCGCGAGGAAATGGCGGCACGCGCACGCGGGGTCGAAACGCGGTTGTCCGACGCGCTGCACGCGCGGCTGACCGAACGCTTCGTCAATCGCCGCACCACCGTGCTGATGCGCAAGGCGGGCAACGATGCCAACTTGTTGCCGGTGCGGCTGTCGGATGCGGGCGCGGTGATCGTCGATGACGAACCGATCGGGCACCTGACCGGATTTCGCTTCATGGTCGATCCGCTGGCGCGCGCATCCGATCGCAAGTTGCTGCTGGCCGCCGCCGAACGCCATTTGCCCGGCCTGCTGGCACGCCGCGCGGGCGCGCTGATTGCCGCGGCGGCAGGGCCCGATGGCCTGGCGCTGGATGAAGCAGGGATCGCCTGGGACCACACCGTGGTGGCCCGGCTGGAACCGGGCCGCACCCTGCTGGAGCCGCGCTTGCGGATCGATCCCGCACTCGACCGGCTGGCCCCGGCCTTGCGCGACAGCGTACGCGACGCCATCGCTGGATGGTTTGCGGCACGGCTGGATCGCGCGCTGACGCCGCTGCGACGGTTGGCCAGTGCGGGCGAAGCACCCGAATCCGGGCCCGATCTGCGTGCGCTGCTGTTGCGCATAGTCGATGGCGGCGGAGTGCTCTCGCGCGAGGGATCGGGGCTCGACCGGCTCGATACGCGCCAGCGCGAGGCCTTGCGGCGGCTGGGGGTGCGTATCGGTGGGCTGGATCTGTTTGTTCCGGCGGCGTTGCGTCCCGATGCGGTCCGACTGTGGCTGCGGCTGGCGGTGCTGCGCGGCATCGCGGCGGGTGCGCCGCCCGCCACAATGCCACCGACGGTTGCCGGGCGCGATCCGCCGGTCGGCTATCGCCAGGTTGGCCGCGAAGCGCTGCGGGTCGATCTGGCCGACAAGCTGTTGCAGGAGGCGCATCGGCGTCGGCTCGGGATTGGCGGGCGGCGGGTGTTTCTCGATCCTTCGCGCGCGCGCTCGATGGGGCTGTCGACCGCCGGTTATGCGGCGCTGTTGCGCGCCGGAGGCTTTCGCGTGGCGATGCCGCGCGCCTTGCCCGAAGGGGCGATGGGCCCGCTTGCCCCGCCGCTGTGGGACTGGCGCCCGCCTCGCCCGGCCGCGCCCGCGCCGCCCGAACAGACCGCACGGGCCGCTTCGGGCGCATTTGCCGCGCTGGCCGGATTGTTGCGCTGATGGTGGCGGCCGCCCCTGCCAGCGGGATCCGCATCGACAAGCTGTTGTGGTTCCTGCGCCTGGCAGGAACCCGCGCGCTGGCCCAGGAATGGGCGGGCACCGGGCATATCCGACTGAACGGACGCCGCATCGAGCGCGCCAGCGCCACCGTGCGCACGGGCGATCTGCTGGTGCTGCCGCTCTATGGCGGAGTGCGCGTGATCGAGGTGCTGGCGATCCCGCAGCGGCGGGGCCCGGCGCCCGAGGCACAGGCGTGCTATCGCCTGATCGAATCGTCGGGGCAGAACACGGCGGAAAGCCCGCCCGTGCACGGTGCGATGATGGGTCGGGCTTGACGGCCCCCCCCCGACCCCTCTAGCACGCACAAAACCGACCAGACCAAAGATCCGAGGAACAAGCGCCACCATGACCTATGTCGTCACCGAAGCCTGCATCAAGTGCAAGTTCATGGACTGCGTTGAGGTCTGCCCCGTCGATTGCTTCTACGAGGGCGAAAACATGCTGGTGATCAATCCCAGCGAATGCATCGATTGCGGCGTGTGCGAACCCGAATGCCCGGCCGAAGCGATCCTGCCCGACACGGAAAGTGGTCTGGAACAATGGCTTGAACTGAATGCCAAGTTTTCCGCCGACTGGCCCAACATCACCGTGCGCCGTGATCCACCGGCCGACGCCGACGAACACAAAGGCGAAACGGGCAAGTTCGACAAGTACTTCTCGGCAGAGCCCGGCGAAGGCGACTGAGCCCGTCGCACGGCCTCTCGCCAAGCGGGGCCGTGGCCTGAAAACGAACCGGATTTTGCCTCCCGCGCCCTCTGGCGCCGGGAAATGCGCGGTTTTGGGCGCGTCCAAGTGATCACAGCACTGGAAATTTTGTTACAGACTTGCTATATGGGTGTCCGAGCGCCGGATTCTTCAAGTTTCGTCCGGCGTGTTGCAACACAAATCAGGCAGGACAGACGGCAAACGGATCGCTGGGTTTCGCTGGACCGCGCGTAAGTCGGTCGTTTGCCGGACCTCTTCCCCAAAGGGCCCGGGATATCACACTCGCCAACGCCAATGCGCGCTGCCAGGTTCCTATCCTGGCACAGGCACTGACGACGGCTCCAGTCTCCGCACCCGTCATTGTCCCGCCGCGTCGAAAGGATATGCAATGGCAGCCAAGGCTCTTGCCTTCGATGTTGGGGATTATGTCGTTTATCCAAAGCATGGTGTCGGCCGCGTGGTCGAACTGCAGAACGAAGAAATCGCGGGGATGAAGCTGCAGCTTTATGTGCTGCGTTTCGAAAAAGAGCGCATGACCTTGCGCGTACCGGTCAACAAGGTCGAAGCGATCGGCATGCGCAAGCTGTCGTCGGACAAGACCCTGCGCGAGGCGCTCGACACGCTGAAGGGCAAGCCCAAGGTCAAGCGCACGATGTGGTCGCGTCGCGCGCAGGAATACGAAGCGAAGATCAATTCGGGCGATCTGGTGTCGATTGCCGAAGTGACGCGCGACTTGTTCCGCGCCGATGATCAGCCGGAACAGTCCTATTCCGAACGGCAGATCTTTGAAGCAGCCTCTTCGCGCCTGGCGCGCGAACTGGCCGCGATGGAAAAGACCGACGAGCCCGCCGCGCTCAAGAAGATCCTCGCGATCCTCAACGAGCATGCGCCAAAGTACTACGAAACCGCCTGAATCCGGGTCTGACCCGATCTGGCAGCGGAGCGTGATGCTCCAGGCGGGCCGCCGGTTTTCCGGCGGCCCGCTTGCGTTGGGGGGGCGGCTGCCCTAACCTGTCGCCCTTCCCAACTTGGCAACAAGGCGGCTCATGATCCGTTTGCTTTCTGCCTCTCGCCTGCTCCTTGCCGCCTCCGCCACGCTGGGACTCGCCGCCTGCGACGACCCGGTGGTGTCGATCGAAGGGCACACCGGCGTACCGCTCGCCAAACTCGCGGTTTCGGGAAACCCGATCAGCCAGGTGACGCTGCTGGGGTCCGATACCGTCCGGATCGTGCGCGGTGGCACGCCCGGCATCCAGGTTTCGGGCGATCCGCGCGCGGTCGACGCGCTGCGGTTCGTGCTGACCGACGGCAAACTGGGCGTCGGGCGCAAGCCGGATGCCGATGTCGGCGGTGGCACCGCAACCGTGACGATCACCACGCCTTCGGTCGATCATCTGATCATGGCCGGATCGGGCACGATTTCGAGCGAACGCCTGGACGGTCCGACGGTCGGCGTAACGATCGGCGGCGCGGGCAAGGTCGAGGTGGGTGCAATCACCGCAGGTCAGCTCGATGTCGAAGTGCTGGGATCGGGCGCGTTTACCGGCGGCGGCCATGCCGACAAACTGGCGTTGACGCTGGCGGGCACCGGCGATGCCGATCTTTCCCGATTGACCGCAGGACAGGCGCAGATCGACGTGGCCGGCACCGGCACCGGCAGCCTATCCAGCGATGGCAAAGTCACCGGATCGGTCGTCGGCACCGGCACGGTCACCGTGCATGGCAAGGCGCAATGCAAAGTCAGCGTGACCGGCACCGGCAGCGTGACCTGCCAGCCATGATTTTCAAGCCGCAGCGCGGCGCAGTCGGTCGTTGATGGCTTCGCCGATGGCGTGATCGGGCACCGGCGCAATCGCCGCGCGCGGCTGCGCCGAGGCCGCGGCGGCATGAAGGCAGGCATAGAGCCGCGCCGCCGCCTCGGCCAGATCACCCGCGGCCGACAGCGTGACATCGCCGGGCACCGCCCCAAATCCGATCATGAATTCGTCGGCCGCAGGCGCCGCCGCGTTCAGCCTGACCGGTTTGCCCGGCGCATAGTGGCTGGCCAGTTGCCCCGGCGCCTCGATCCCCGTGCCTGTCGGAACTTCGTTTTCCGCACCGAGCAATGCGGCGATCTGATCCCGCGCGATCGGCCCCGGGCGCAACACCGTCCACCGGCCGGCCCCACGCGGGGCGACGATGGTTGACTCGATCCCGCGCGCGCATGTGCCGCCATCGAGGATCAGATCGATCCGCCCCCCCAGCGAGGCGGCAACATGCGCCGCGTCGGTCGGGCTGACCGCGCCGCTGCGGTTGGCCGAGGGCGCCGCCAGCGGCAGACCGGCGGCGGCGATCAGGGCGCGCATCACCGGATGCGCGGGGCAGCGCAGCGCCACGGTCGGCAACCCCGCCGACACCGCTGCGCACAACCGGGCCTCGGCGCGGCGTGGCAACACCAGCGTGAGCGGGCCCGGCCAGAACGCGGCGGCCAGCGCCCGTGCCGGCGCATCAAAATCGGCAATCGTCTCGGCCTGCGCCAGATCGGCGACATGGACGATCAATGGGTTGAAATCGGGGCGCCCTTTGGCGCAATAGATCGCCGCCACCGCCAGATCATCATCGGCGCGCGCGGCGAGGCCATAGACCGTCTCGGTTGGCACCGCGACGGTGCCCCCGGCGCGGATCACCGCCGCCGCCTGCGCCACTGCAGGGCCCAGCGTTTCCCCTTCGGCCGACAGGCACTTGGTCTTTGTCCCGGACATCGCGTTTCGCTATACGCGGCGCCAGAGGCTTGCCAAGGAAAACTGCACGATGACTTTTGCCGCTCCCACCGCCGATCAGGTTCTTGCCATCCGGGTCAATGCCGGGATCGATGTGCTGGCACAGAGCGAACGATTTGCCGCCGCCACACCCGATCTGGTCGAGGCGATTGTCGAGGGCATCGGCCAGTTTGCCGCAGGCGACTGGGCGCCGCTCAACCGCACCGGCGATACGCAGGGTGCGCATTGGGACAAGGGCCAGGTGCATTTGCCCGACGGCTTTGCCCAGGCCTATCGCAGCTTTGTCGAGCAGGGCTGGAACAGCGTGGCCGGTCCGGTTGCGCATAGCGGGCAGGGACTGCCGTTCACGCTGGCGACGAGTGTGCTCGAAACGCTGGGCGCCGCCAACATGGGCTTTACCCTGTTGCCGATGCTGACCGTGGGCGCGATCGAGGCAATCGATCACCACGGCAGCGAAGCGCAGAAGGCGACGTATCTGGCCAAGCTGGTGTCGGGCGAATGGTCGGGCACGATGAACCTGACTGAGCCGCAGGCCGGGTCTGACGTCGGCGCGCTGCGTACCGCCGCCACCCCGATCGAGGCGGGCGAGCACGCCGGCAAATACCTGATCAAGGGCACCAAGATCTTCATCACCTGGGGCGAACACGATCTGGCCGACAACATCATCCACCTCGTGCTGGCGCGCACCCCCGGCGCGCCTGCGGGTTCGCGCGGCATCTCGCTGTTCATCGTACCCAAATTCCATGTCGGCGCCGATGGCACCCCCGGCGCGCGCAACGACGTGCGCTGCGCCTCGATCGAACACAAGCTGGGGATCAATGCCTCGCCGACGTGCGTCATGGTGTTTGGCGACAACGATGCCTGCGTGGGCGAGCTGATCGGGCCGGTTGGCGGGGGCCTGCGCGCGATGTTCACGATGATGAATTCGGCGCGCATCAATGTCGGCAGCCAGGGCGTGCAGATTGCCGAAGCTGCGCTGCAACAGGCGCGCGCCTATGCGCGCGACCGCATACAGTCCGCCCGCGCCAGCAGCACCGACAAGACCCCCGTGGCAATTGTCGAACATCCCGACGTGCGCCGCATGTTGCTGCGCATGCGCGCCATGACCGAAGCGGCACGCGCCCTGCTCTATTACACCGCCGGGCAAGTGGATCGCGGCACGCTGGGCGATGGTGCGGCACAGGCCCGTGCCGAAGCGCTGGTGCCGCTGCTCAAGGCGTGGGGCACCGATGTCGGGTGCGAAGTGGCCAGCCTTGGCATCCAGATCCACGGCGGCATGGGCTTTATCGAGGAAACCGGCGCGGCGCAGTTCTATCGCGATGCGCGGATCGCCCCGATCTATGAAGGCACCAACGGCATCCAGGCCGCCGATTTCGTCACCCGCAAGCTCGGCCTCGAAAACGGCGCGGTTGTCCAGGCGCTGTTGAGCGATATTCTGGCCGATTGCGCGGAAAGCCCCGAACTTGCCGCGCTGGTCCGCGATGCGCAGGCGGTGGCAAGCTGGATGGCCAGCGGCGATGCCAGTCTGGACGACAAGCTGGCCGGATCGGTGCCATTCACCACGATGTGCGCGGTGGCGGTGGCCGGGTGGCAACTGGTGCGTCAGGTCCACGCCACCGGGTCGGAGGAAAAGGCCGCCATCACGCGCTTTTTCAACCGCACGATCGCGCCCGAGGCACGCGGGCTGGGCGCCGCCGCGATGGCCGGGGCGGGTCTGATCTATGAACTCGACACCGCGGCGCTGGTGGGCTGACGCACGATCATGACCGATTCCAACGATGTCTTGCGCCGGATCGCCGACGCACTCGACCGCATTGCCCCGCCTGTCCCGGTGCCGACCGACTGGCTGTTGCACCCCGCCTATGTCTGGCAGGGCACACAGGCCCATGCCGTGCCGGTCTTGCAGGCCCCGGCGCTTGACCTGATCAAGGGTGTCGATGCGCAAAAGGCCGCCGTGGTGGGCAATGTCGTACGT
>Ga0302187_10001394_pt1 | contig 20611 bp, 20 predicted proteins | sample II_Bog_E1_3_FD_202120 | JGI IMG/M metagenome (GOLD analysis project Ga0302187, IMG submission 202120) | Peat permafrost microbial communities from Stordalen Mire near Abisko, Sweden - II_Bog_E1_3 | ecosystem: Environmental > Terrestrial > Soil > Wetlands > Peat | place: Sweden: Abisko...
CCCTGAGTCCACTTGTGTATCTTACAGCCTGATGCTAGCTTTACCAAAGATACAGACACGTATCTTGAGGAGGACGATTTTGAGTAACTTGCCGGTGAAGGAAAAGGTCGACCCGCAGGTGATGAGGGTTGCGACGGTACTCATCGTCGGCGGCCTGGCGGTAGTTTTCGACACAACAATCGTGAGTGTCGCCCTGCGCACTCTGGCGTCACAACTGCACACGTCCATCGCGACGATTCAATGGGTAAGCACCGGCTACCTCCTCGCTCTGGGGGTCACCATCCCCTTGGTCGGTTGGGCGCAGAATCGGTTCGGGGGCAAACGTCTCTGGATGTTCGCCCTTCTGGTGTTCCTCTGCGGCTCGATAGGGTCGAGCCTGGCCTGGAGCGCAGCGAGCTTGATTGGCTTCCGGATCCTGCAGGGGACCGGCGGAGGTGTGATGCTTCCGCTGATGGCGACGCTGGTGATGCAGGCCGCAGCCGGGAAGTCCCTCGGGCGCACCATGTCAGTGGTGAGTCTCCCCGCAGTGCTGGGTCCGATCCTTGGACCGGTCGTCGGCGGGATAATTCTCAACTGGCTCGACTGGCGTTGGCTGTTTTACGTCAACATCCCGTTCTGCGTTGTCGGGTTCCTGCTCGCATGGAAGATGCTGCCCGCGGACCCGAAGCTCCCTGCGAAGCCTCTTGACGTACTGGGCTTCATCCTCCTCGCCCCGGGAATAGTCGCCATCCTCTACGCGCTCTCTAACGCGAGCAAGACGAACGGATTCGCACGGTTCGACGTGTACGCACCGGTTCTGCTCGGTGCCGCGCTGCTGGTTGCGTTCGTCCTCTATGCGGTCCACCGCGGTGCGAAAGCGCTTGTGGACGTGCGGCTATTCGCCCACCGCGCCGTCGCTTCGGCATCCGCGCTGCTCTTCCTATCCGGGGCCGCCCTCTACGGGGCGATGCTGCTATTACCGCTGTATTTTCAAGACATCCGTGGCGTTGACGCCCTTGGGGCCGGCCTGCTGCTCGTCCCGCAAGGAGTCGGCACGTTCTTTAGCCGCACCCTTGCTGGTCGACTGACCGACACCCTCGGCGCCAAATGGGTGACTCTAATCGGGTTCGCGATCGTCGGCGCCGCCACACTGCCTTTCGCATTCGCCACGGCGAGCACAAATGAGTGGGTTCTGATGGCAGCCCTCCTAGTGCGCGGCTTCGGTCTCGGCGCGGTCACCATCCCACTGATGACCGCCGCGTTCATCGGGCTGGAGCGTTCCGAAATCCCCCACGCGTCAATCATCACCCGCATCGCGCAGCAAGTCGGTGGCTCCTTCGGCGTCGCCCTCCTCGCCGTTATCCTCGACGGCGCCCTCGCCCAGATCGCAACCAATCACGCTTCCGCGTCGTCCGCGTTCGACCAGGCGTTCTGGTGGTCCATCGGGTTCACCGCCCTTGCCGTCGTGCTCTCGCTCATCCTGCCAGGCAAGCCAACACCGCTCTCGTCGACCGCGGCACCAGCGACGACCGTGCAGGCCGTCACGGTGGAGGCGCCCCGATGAGCATCATCGAAGCGATCGGTCTCACCAAACGGTACGGCCCCGTCACCGCAGTCGATAACGTCACCTTTTCAGTGCGCTCCGGGGAAGTCACCGGGTTCCTGGGGCGCAATGGTGCCGGCAAGACCACGACGTTGCGGATGATACTGGGCCTCGACCGACCCACGTCTGGGACAGTGACGGTGGATGGACAACATTACGCTGACCTCGTCGACCCCCTACGCCGCGTAGGCTCGCTCCTCGACGCACGCGCCGTCCAGCCCAGCAGCACAGCCGGCGATCACTTGCTCGCGCTGGCACGAAGCAACGGAATCCCCCGCAGCCGAGTCGGCGACGTCCTCGAAATTGTCGGGCTCAGCAAGGTCGCACGCAAGCACGCCGCAACTTTCTCGCTCGGGATGCTCCAACGTCTCGGGCTTGCGGCCGCGCTCCTCGGCAACCCGCCAGTCCTCGTGCTCGACGAGCCCCTCAACGGACTCGACCCGGAAGGCATCGTCTGGTTCCGCGACCTCATGCGACGGATGGCCGCGGAAGGGCACACGGTCCTTCTGTCCAGCCACCTCATGACCGAAATGTCCCTCACCGCCGACCACCTCCTCATCATCGGCGAAGGGCGGATCCTCGCCGACAGCGAGATGGCCGCGTTCCAAAAGGATCATGAGCACGAAGAGATCCGGGTCCGAACACCCGACCCGCACAACCTGCGTGGCCTTATCGACAAGGCTGGCGGCAGCATCCGGGACCTCGACGCGAGCTCGTTCGCCGTCACGGGGCTCGACGGCCCGACAATCGGCTCGCTCGCTCTCGGCGCGAAGGTTCAACTCGACGAACTCGCGCCCGTGCGCCGATCGCTCGAGGACGCATTCATGGAACTCACCACCACCCGCGACACACCCTCTCCCACCCGTCCGCTCGTCCAAGCCGTTGTTCCATCTAGTTCCGAGCAGCATTCCGCTCAAGTTGCTGCCACGCCTGGACGCCACGGCACCCGGTTCGGAGACACCGTCCTATCTGAACTCACGAAATTCCGAAGCACCCGCACCGGGCCGATCACCGTCATCGGCACAATCATCGGCGGCATCGCGGGCACGGTGCTCTTGTCCGGCGCCACCGGCCGAGGCTATGCGGATCTCGCCGAAACCGAACAGGCCGCCTTCGACCCGACCAACGCAAGTCTCCGGGTCCGATCTTTAACCCAAGTTGTCGTCGGGGTTCTCGGCGCAATGGCGGTGACCTCGGAGTACGGAGCTGACACGATCGTTCCCTCCCTCACCGCCGTCCCAAACCGCGGCCAGCTCTTCGCGGCCAAAGCACTCACCACTGCCGCAATCAGCCTTGCCACCGGACTGGTCGTCAACACCGGTTCATTCCTTCTTGGCCAAGCGATGTTGACACGCTCCGGCGCACCCCACGTCGGCCTCCGCAGCAAAGGCTCCGCCCGCGCCGTAATAGGGGGAAGCCTCCACACCACCGCCGACGCTTTGATAGGACTCGGCGTAGGTACCCTTACCCGCTCCACCGCCGCCGCGGTCTCCACAATCGTCGGGACAGAACTAATCGTGCCCGGAATCGCACCCGCGTTCCCGAAGCCGCTCTCGGACATCCTCGTGAAATACTGGCCGACCGAAGCCGGCGGCCGAGTTATCACCACAAAACCTGACCCCAAGCTCCTGGGGCCGTGGTCCGGCCTCGGAGTACTTGCAGTATCAACAGTCGCCCTGCTCGGAGTCGCAACCGTGGTCTTCCACAAACGCGACGCCTAATTCTGCACTGCACGGTGCAGCACAGTGAAAATATTCAGCCAGGGTGCTGCTGAGAACGTAGTAGAGGTGCTCTTATCCGCTCGGCATCACCCAAAACTGGCCGTCGTTGATACGGAGCCTGACCCGCTTTTCCGGCTGCCTTGAGTGAGGCGATGATCGTCTCGGAAGGAGTTCATGTAACGCTTGCTGCTCACCCGCCGGAGTTCCGGCGTCGGAAGTGTCGCCTTTTGTCGGGACGTCTACGCTTTCGACCATTCCCCGGCGGAGGTACAGCGCGTACAGGGCAAGAAGCGCACCGATGAGGAAGGCAATACGCCAGCCCCATGAGCCCATCCATGCCGGTGTGGCCGAGGCGGTGAGTCCGGCGGAGACTCCGTACGCGAGAACGGAACCCAGTACGAGGCAGACGAAGACGCTGCTGCCCCAAAGCCCCCGGCGCCGTGCCGGGGCGATCTCCCCAATGTACGTGTAGGTCGTGGCCGACTCACCCCCGTGCCCGAAACCCTGAGCGAGGCGTGCGATGAGCAGGATGGCACCCGCCCACCCGCCGATAGTGGCGTAGGTGGGCGTGATAGCGACGACAAGGCTGCCGAGGGCCGTCATGGTCATGGTGATCAGAAGCACGTTTTTTCGGCCTATCCGGTTGGAGATCGCGCCAAACACCAGCCCTCCGAGAGGCCGGGCTACAAATCCCACCGCAAACACCGCCAGTGTGCTGAGAAGCGCGGAGGTCGGATCCTTCGGGTTAAAAAGGGCGAGCGCGATGAATGGCGACAAGACCGAGTAGATGCCCCAGTCGTACCATTCGAGAACGTTTCCGATGCCGCTGGCGACCAGAGACCTAACGAGTCTTGGGCGAAGAATGCTGCCGTCGTCCCCGACCGTTTCCAGTGCGGATGTGGCTTGTCGTCCGGGTGCTTCGGGTTTGAGTGTCATGGGGTGGCTCCTTTGCCATGGTGCGTTGAGGGAACGTAGCCGCGAGTGTATGTCTCGCGGAAGTTGTGAATGGTGGCCTCCCGCTATCCGGAATGAGAGCGGGTCCGGACGCGGTAGCGTTCCGATATTCGGAACGGGTGCCTATACTCGTGTCAGCCGCGACGCCTCGATCGGATGCGGCCCATACCTGGATTGGATCGGCGATGCTGCTGACGGTGAGCAGAGTGGGGGCCGTACTTGAGCTGTTCACGGCCGACGCCCCCGAGTGGGGAGTAACTGACGCCGCCGCCGCTCTCGAGAGCCCGCGATCAACCACCCACGCGTTGCTTTCTAGCCTTGCTGAGATCGGAATGCTTCGAAATTCAGGGCAGGGCAGATATCGACTGGGCTGGCGAATCGCCTCATTGAACGAGACGCTCAATTCGAACTCTGGGTTACGGGAGTTGGCGGCAGACGCGCTGAGGCAGTTTGCCCGAGAGTTTCGTGAAACCATCAACCTCGCCGTATGGGACCGCCGGAAAACTCTCTTGGTGGACAAGGTGGTCAGCGAGCATCCGATCACCGTTCGAGGGGCACCGATTGGGGCCAGGTTGGAGCCAGCTACAACGGCGTTTGGCCGCGTGTTACTCGCCTTCGACGAAGGGAATCAGAGGGGCGGCCCAAATATCAGCATCACTCAGCCCGGTCAGAGTCTCGAATTTAATCTGGACGATATCCGGGCAGCCGGCATGGCATTCGACAATGGTGAATTCGATCCGGATCGTCGCTGCGTCGCTGCACCGATTCGAAACGAATACGACCGCACCATCGCCGCGGTGAGTGTAACCGCGCCAGCTTCGCGTTTCCTGCCACGGTCGGACGAACTGAGCGCAGGCATTCGCGCAACAGCAAACCAGATCAGTCGCGCGATTGTTGAATTTGCTCACAGGCCCTAGCCGGTAGCGCTGTTTGAGTGATGGGCTCTAAGTCAGCGCCAGCTGAAGCTCGTGGGCTGACACCGATGGACGGTCGCACACATACCCACGGCATACATATGCGGCGGCAGATTCAGATACCAGGGGCCGACTGGCCAGGAGCGGAACACCATCCGCATCGGGTCGTCCGGCAATGATTACCGTCCCGCCCGGTGCCGTCCGTCGTGCAACCTGCGTCAACTCGATAAGGCCGGCGTCGTTGTCGTCACCGACCACTGCGATCTGCAATGGGCCGCGCACTGCGGCCTCCGCGACGGCAAGCCAGTTACCGGCGAATCGGGGCTGCTGACGGGAGTGGGTGCCCGCGCTCAAGATGGCCGCGTGTGCCGCCTCCGCGAAACGGGCCGACAGATTCACTTCGGAAAGGACCGACGCGGTGAGCAGGGCGCTTGCCATGGCCGACGCACCGGCGGGCGTGGCGCCGTCGGTTGAGTCATGGCGGCGCAAAAGCAATGGGTCGGAGTCATCAGCGGTGTCGAAGTAATTTCCGGGTCCTTCGACCGGGTCAGTGAACCGCGTGAGGGCCGTTTCGAGGAGATTTGTGGCGGACTTCAGCCATCGGGGTTGACCCGTCGCTTGATGGAGTGCGAGCAATCCCTCAGCGAAGCAGGCATAGTCCTCGAGCACTCCGCTGGCGGATCCGACGACGCCATCACGCGACGAGCGCCGCAGTCGCCCGTCAACGAGGTGAACGGCAAGTATCAGGTCCGCCGCTCGCTCTGCGGCAGCGATCCAGTCAGCGCGACCTTCGGCGGCACCGGCCTCAGCGAGGGCGCTGATCGCTAGCCCATTCCATGCCGTGACGATTTTGTCGTCCACGGCGGGCTGCGGACGTTGCAGCCGATGGTCAAGCAGCCGGGCGCGGACGTGGCGCCATCGAGTCGAATCGTCGGGATCTTTCTGAAGCTGTAGGACAGAGGCGCCTGCTTCAAAGTTGCCCGCTTCGTCGACACCGAAAAGTTCGGCGGACCACCCGCCATCTTCCGCACCAAGGACTTCAGCCAGCTCCGCGGGCGTCCACGCGTAGGTGAGTCCCTCGACGCCGTTCGCGTCCGCGTCGAGTGCCGATGCGAAACCGCCTTCTTGAGTCACAAGGTCAGTGGTAATGAACTCTGCTACTTCAACGGTTATTCGGTTGGCGAGCGTCGACCCGCTCCGGCGGCCAAGGTGGGCGTATGCGCGCAAGAGAAGCGCGTTGTCGTAAAGCATCTTTTCGAAGTGCGGCACGGACCAGCTCGCATCGACGCTGTATCGCGAGAAGCCTCCCCGAAGTTGATCGTAAATTCCTCCGCGGGCCATTCGTTCAAGCGTGGCCTCAGCCATTGCCAGTGCCTGCGGTGATCCCGTCCGCTCAGAATGCCTCAGCAAGAATTCGAGAACCATCGACGGCGGGAATTTTGGTGCGCCGCCGAATCCGCCCAGTTCGCTGTCGAACGTCTTCGCCAGAGTTTCGACGGCCTCCGCCAGGGCTTCGTGTCCGAGCTCAGCGGGGGAGTTCAGCGAATTGGTGTCTTGAGCGAGGCTCTCCGCTATTTGAGTCGCTCGTTGTTTGACGAGCACTCCATTTTGTTGCCAAGCCTTGGTCGCGGCCGAGAGCATTTGACGAAACCCGGGCTGACCGGGCCGCGGTTCCTTCGGATAGTAGGTACCGCAATGGAAAGGTTCGCCGGTGGGGGCAAGTACGCAGGTGAGGGGCCATCCGGCAGAGCCGGTCATGGCCCGTGTGGCTGCGAGATAGGTCGCATCAACGTCCGGGCGCTCCTCGCGGTCCACCTTGATCGCAATGAATTCAGCGTTGACCTGCGCTGCGGTTTCAGTGTCCGTGAAGGACTCATGTGCCATGACGTGGCACCAGTGGCAGGCGGCATAACCGACCGATAGCAGGATCGGAACATTGCGTCGTTGGGCTTCCGCGAACGCGTCGGGACCCCACTCCCACCAGTCGATGGGGTTAGTTGCATGTTGTAAGAGGTAGGGGCTTGTCGCCTTTGAAAGCCGGTTAAACATTTCCCCAGACTGGCAGGCAATGCTGGCCCGTGGCAGAGCAAATGGATGATCTAGCGCGATGGCCCATAGAGAAACTTGATAGACCCATCGACAACGCAACGCATAACGTCAACCAGCAAGTCCTTCAAGAGACTCAACGAAGAGAAAAGGAAATTGCCATGGGTAAGTACATCATCCAGCCGCACCAGAGGCTCCAGGAGTGGGTCGCTGAGGAAAACGGCTACTTCACCGCTGAGGGACTCGACTACGAGTTCCAGTCAAAGGCGCTCTCCCAGAGTTCGAAGCAGACCTCCACGGTTCGCTCCGCTGACGACGTTCCCGCGGAGATCCGCGCCGGTGCGTTCGAGGACATGAGCGCCGGTCGCGCGTGCGACGTTTCGGCCGCATGCCACTGGGCGGTCAACGGTGCTTCCGCCGCCGGCGCCGGCAAGATGTGGGGCAACGCGTACACCGTTACGCCGTCCGCCATCTTCGTCGCTCCGGACAGCCCGTACTACACGCCGGAAGATCTGAAGAACGTGCCGGTAGCGGTCGGGTACCACTCGGGTAGCCAATACGCCACCGTGCAGGCGCTCGAGCCCTTCCTCAGCCAGGACGAGATCAACCTGAACTTCGTCGGTCTGCCGAACGACCGTGCACGCCTCCTGCTGCGCGGCGAGGTGCAGGTCGCGAACCTGTTCGGACCGCAGTACTACATCGCCGAGCAGCTCGGGTTCCGTAAGGTGACCGACGCAACCTTTATGGTCGGCTTCCTGATCGCCGAGAACGCTGACCAGGAGGACACGAAGAAGTACTTCGATGCTCTCAAGCGCGCGCAGATCGACATCGACCTTCACGTCGAGGAGTACAAGCACTACTGGACCCGTGAGCTGCCGGAGGACCTCCTCGAAGGCATCGACGTCAAGCGCTTCGGACCGGGCGAGCGGATCGTCTTCGAGTCCTACAGCAAGGAGATGTACGATCAGACCCAGGTCTGGATGGACGCTCACAACCTGCTCGACCTCGACGACAAGACGTCGCATTACCAGGACGTAGTGCTCGTTTAGTCGCTGTGCAGCTGGCGGGTCAACGATGACTCGACTTTGGTTGGAACTCAAGGAAGAGGTCGACTGGTGACTCTCGATCTCGACCTATTCCGACTCAAGGTGTTCATCACAGTCGTGGACCGTAACGGTTTTTCGGCCGCGGCCCGCCAGCTTCACCTCGCCCAGTCCACCGTTTCGCACCATGTGAGCGAACTCGAGAAATCGTGTGGCGTCGGACTCCTCAATTATGAGGAACGAACCGTCCATCTCACTGCTGCGGGCGAACAGGTCTATCAGGCGGCGTTATTCATGCTCGCCGAGCAAGATCGTCTCGGAAAATCCCTCGGTGATCTGAGGGAAGGTCGCAGCGGTCGGGTCCGGTTGGGCGCGAGCATGGCGTTCGAGCAGAAGTATTTTCTGAGTGATGTCGTTGCCCCGTTCTGCAAAGCGCACGATGGGATGATGTTGTCGCTCAGGTTCGGGCACAGCCGACGCGAAGCGCAAGCGGTTCTGGATCGTGAGTTGGATTTGGCCTACGTAATCAAGTGGGATCTCCCACGAGAGGCGGAGTTCGAGTTTCTCCACGAGGCGGAGCTGACGTTCCTGGTGGCACACGACCATCCACTTACGCGAAAGAAATCCATCACCGTGGATGACATCGCCGAAGCCGGTCTGATCGCAGCCCCTCTGACTGCACCCGAGTCCTATTACTACCGTGAAGTTCTCCGCGAACGAGGAATGGAGGGCGACCACGCCAGCCTCGAAGTTGACGGCCAGCAGGCACGCTTCATGATCGCCGCAGCGGGCTTGGGTGTGATGGCAACATTCGTTCCCAAATACGCTCGAGCATCCATCGAAGACACCCTCGCGGTGCTACCTGTTGAAGGGCCGCTGGTAACGGTCGAACTGGGTCTCGTGCGACGGGCCGGCGAGGAACTCTCCAGCAGCGCTAAGGCCCTGGCGAGCTGGTTGCGCAAACTCGCCGTTCGCTAAACCACTCGACTCTCACCACCGCTGGCATTGCCAGCACTTCCATGACTCTAAAAGGAGTAGTTCCATGCGCGAAATCATCATCATCGGATCCGGTCCAGCCGGCCTTACCGCCGGGATCTACGCCGCCCGCGCCGGCCTTGCCCCGCTGATCATCGCCTCCAGCGTCGAGGCTGGCGGGGAACTCATGAACACAACCGAGGTGGAGAACTTCCCCGGCTTTCCGGAAGGCGTCCAAGGCCCCGACCTCATGGGAAAGCTCCAGGAGCAGGCTGAGAAGTTCGGTGCTGAAGTCATCCTCGACGATGTCGCGAGCGTCTCCCTGACCGGCGAAACCAAAACGGTAACCACGGGCTTCAGTGGCACGCTCGAGGCACGGTCGATCATTTTCGCGACGGGTTCCGCGTACCGAAAACTCGGTCTGGAGGACGAGGATCGTCTGAGCGGGCACGGCGTCTCGTGGTGCGCCACCTGCGATGGGTTCTTCTTCCGCTCTAAAACCATCGCGGTGGTTGGAGGTGGGGACTCTGCCATGGAGGAGGCGACCTTCCTAACGCGTTTTGCCAACAAGGTCTACGTCATCCACCGAAAGGACTCGCTGCGCGCGTCCAAGGTCATGCAGGAACGCGCCTTCTCGAACGAGAGAATCGAATTCGTCTGGAACTCCGCCGTCGTCGGGATCAACGGGGAAGAGCTCATCGAGGCTCTCGTCCTCGAAGACACCGTCACGGGAGAGCGATCCGAGCTGCCCATCGAGGGTCTCTTCATCGCAATCGGGAACGACCCACGAGTTCATCTTGTCCACGGGCAACTCGACCTCACGGTCGACGGCACGGTCGCCGTTCAGCGCCCCAGCTCCAAAACGAATATCGCTGGGGTTTTCGCCGCGGGCGATGTCATCGACCCGACCTACCGCCAGGCAGTGACAGCGGCAGCATCCGGCACGATCGCCGCGCTCGATGCCGAACACTACCTGGCCGCACTCGACCAGGCAGCCGCGGCCGACGCGCACGCAGGCGACTTGGTCTCCACCAAGTGATATATCGGATTCCCGAAGCTCGGGTTCCGTCCAACCAAAAAATGAAAGAAGACACCAATGTCTAAGGCACGCGCAGTAACCGAAGCAAGCTTCAAGGACGACGTCCTCGACTCCGAAAAGACCATCCTCGTGGACTTCTGGGCCGAATGGTGTGGCCCCTGCAAAGCAGTCGGCCCCATCCTCGACGAGATCGCCGACGAGCACGGCGACAAGATAGAAATCGTGAAGTTGAACGTTGACGAGCACTCGCAGGTCGCCATCGACTATGGCATCACCTCGATTCCCGCGCTCAAGATCTTCCAGAACGGCAAGGTAGTCCAGACCATCATCGGCGCGAAACCTAAGGCTGAGTTGGAGTCGGATCTCGCCGCGTTCATCGGCTAATTTCTCGCCACATTTTTGTGCACAACATTGTGAACAACATGGGATACTGGGTGAGTGAATAGCGACGAGGGTATTCGGTGCATGGTCATGCGCGGGGGTACGTCAAAGGGTCTGTATTTCCTGAAGGACGAACTCCCGGCCGACACAGCCGAGCGAGACAGTTTCCTGCTGCGTTTGATGGGCAGCCCTGATGCACGTCAAATCGATGGACTCGGAGGAGCGCATTCTTTGACGAGCAAGGTTGCCATCGTTTCGGCGGGGCAGCTAGAGGGAGAGCTCGAGTACCTCTTCCTGCAACTCGGTGTCGATAAAGCGACCGTCAGCGATCGGCAGAACTGCGGCAACCTTCTAGCTGGTGTCGCCCCATTTGCCATCGAGCGCGGGCTCATCAAGGTCGACGGCGACGAGGCGCATGTCGGGATCTTCATGCTCAACACGGATTCCCGCGCGACCGCGACGTTCCCGCTCCGCGACGGGCTCCCCGTTTACACCGGGAAGACGGCAATATCCGGTGTTCCTGGGACCGCAGCGGAGATCCGTCTCGACTTCGATGACATCGAGGGAAGCTCCTGCGGGGCGCTTCTTCCCACGGGCAATGTGGTTGATGTCATCAACGGGGTCGAATGCACCCTCGTCGACAACGGCATGCCCACTGTGGTGATGCGGGCGACGGATGTCGGTGCAACCGGATACGAAACCGTCGACGAGCTCGAGGCGAACACCGAATTGCGTGAGCGCGTGGAGGCAATTCGCCTGCTTGCCGGGCCCATGATGAATCTCGGCGATGTCACGAGCACCACCGTTCCGAAGATGACACTCGTCGCACCGCCCGCCGATGGTGGCGACATCAGCACCCGGTCGTTCATTCCCCACACTCCGCATGACGCGATTGGTGTCCTTGCGGCTGTTTCTGTTGCGACGGCCGCGGCCCTCCCGGGTGGTCCGGGCGCTTCCGTACTGAGCGGGCCAAAGACACCCGGGACGATCATCATCGAACATCCGACGGGCACCTTTGAAGCAACGGTCGACATCACGATTTCCGAAAACGGGGACGTGAGGGTCGGTAAGGCGGGGATCATTCGCACGGCTCGCAAACTTATGGACGGCATCAGCTACCCCCGGGAGACACTATGAGTTCGACACTGCCCACGATCGCGGCACCCCACGCAAACCCGCATGCGCCCCGGACTTTCGTTCCGCCGGCGCACGCCACCGACGCCCATTGCCATGTTTTCGGTCCGGCCGCGAAGTTCCCCTTCGCCGACGATCGGGCGTATACGCCTCCGGATTCCGGGATCGACGACTTCATTGAGCTGCAGAACCAGCTCGGTCTTTCGCGCGCAGTTTTTGTTCAGGCAAGCTGCCACGGTACCGACAACCGCGCCATGGTCGATGCGATGCAGCGGGGCAACGGACGATATGCGGGCGTCGCAATGATTGACGAGGACTTCTCCGATGCAGAGATACGCGCTCTCCACGACGCTGGTGTGCGGGGAACGAGGTTCAACTTCGTCAAACATCTCGGTGGGGCGCCAGAGCCTGATGTCTTTTGGCGAATCGTCGAGAGGGTCGCGCCGCTCGGATGGCATATTGTTTTGCACTTTGATGCGAAGGACCTTCCCTCCTACGAGCCAATGCTCGCGAGAATGCCGTGCCCGTATGTGATCGACCACATGGCCCGGGTGCCCGTCACCGATGGGCTCAACCAGGAACCATTTCAGGCGTTGCTCGGACTGATGCAGGACGAGCGCGCGTGGGTGAAGATCTCTGGTGCGGAACGGTTGACCGCAGACGGTGGGAAGCCGCCCTATGACGACGTTGTGCCGTTCGCGCAGGCTCTGATCGCGGCCGCGCCTGAGAGAGTGTTGTGGGGAACCGACTGGCCGCACCCCAACGTGCGTGCGACACCCGACGATGGAGACCTAGTCGACATCCTCACGTCGTTTGCTCCGGACGAGACAGTTCGCAATCGGATCCTCGTCAGCAACCCCGAGACGCTTTACGACTTCTTCGACGAGTAACGAAGCATCGTTTGGAGCCGGTCCAGAGTCTCCATCGCAGGCATGCTTTGTGCGACCGACGAGTTGGGTTCGCGGCCCGAAACAATCGCGGTGAAAAACTCGCGATCCTGTGTCTCAGTGCCACCGATCGGGCCGGTGCTCGTCAAGTCAATCGATGTCCCGGAACCATCGGTGAGTTCGTCGTAGCGGGCGATAAACGTGCCTTCGTTGCAGATGTACCGGAACGTGCTACCCCCGGGACCTTCATTGTTGAAGGACAGCGACAGGGACAGCAGAGCGCCATTCGGTGCAGAAAGTCCGATCGACAGGTCCATCGGGATGCCTAGTGTTTTGCTCACCGGGCCGCCGAGCGCAGTCGCGCCGACCGCAACGTGGTCCGTCTGGTATTGGAAGAGGTCGATGCTGTGGCATGCGTGATGCCATAGGAGGTCATCGGTCCAACTTCGAGGCTCGCCGTGGATATTCGTGTTGGTGCGGCGGAAGAAAAAGGTTTCGACGACCAAATGTTGGAGGTGTAGTTCGTCACAGGCGAACTGCTCGTGCAGCCAGCGGTGTCCGCGGTTGAACCGGCGAGTGTGCGCGACCATCGCGATGCGACCGCTTGCGGCCGCAGCTGCTGACAGCGATTTGGAGTCGGCAAGGCTCGTGGCCATCGGGATCTCGACGAGGCAGTGTTTCCCTTTCAGGAGCACGGCCTCGGCTTGCGCGGCGTGCAACGGCGTGGGAGTGCACAGGATCATTGCTTCGATCGCTGGATCCGAAAGCGCGTCTTCAAAGTTCACGGTGTACGTGGGAATGCGACGGTTCTCCGCCAGTGACCGGGTGGCATCGGGATCGCCACCAACCAGCATCGCGACGTCAACGTCTTCGATGTTCGCGATGGCGTCAAGGTGACTCCGGCCAATCGCGCCTTCACCGGCGACGGCGATTTTCATGCCCTGCTCCGATCGCGTGGTTCGATCTGTGCATCGAACTCTCGACTAGTATTGTCGCCAATATGGTCGACAACGGTACAGTCACGGTTACACTCCGTCGCGAAATCCTCGAGGATGTCTTCCCGCCTGGGTCGCGTCTGGTTGAGGCTGACCTGTGTGTTCGTTACGCCGCCAGCCGGGCGACCGTTCGCGCTGCCCTCGCCCAGTTGGCCAGCGAAGACCTGATCGATCGTGAGGCGAATCGCGGTGCCACAGTGCGCCGCATCAGCGTCGACGAAGCGATTGAGATCACCGAGGCGCGCAGCGCGCTGGAGGGCCTCATCGCTTCGCGAGCAGCGCGCAACGCGACCGAAGCGGAACGTGCTGAGCTTTCCGCGATCGGCGCTGAGATGCGGATCGCGGTGGACAAGGGCGATGTCGTCGGTTACGGCCAGCTGAACACCCGGCTGCACGAGGCGCTCCGGCTGGCCGGTAAGCACCACGAGGCCAACGTGCTGGTTGCGAATTTGCGAAACCGCGCTGTTCATCACCAGTTCCGCCTCGCGATGGTCCCTGGTCGGCCAGGGGAGTCGTTGGTCCAGCATGAGGCGATCATCTCGGCCGTGGTTGCGGGCGATGAAACGGGGGCGCGGGACGCGATGGTTGCCCATCTTGTCTCTGTCGCGGATGTGCTTCGCCGATGGAGCGAACTCTCCTCGCTATAGCTGTCGCGCACTGAGCTCCGTTGTCGAAGTTCGACGTCGAGCGTCCTTCACCGCGAGAACAATGCTGCCGACACATAGTGCGCCGATGCACAGACTGACGAGCGTGAGTGCCGTCCAGCTGAACACCTGCCAAGCCGTAAAGTGTGCGCCAAAGGCCAGCCGCACCGAGAAGTTTGCGGTCGATGCCAGGGGGAAGCTAAACGCCCAGAAGTCCAGGCTGAATCCTCCGCGGCGGTAGCGCGGAATGAGAAACAGCTGCAGGAGAAGCATCAGCACGAGGACTCCGCCGAGGACGTCCGTGACGGAGTCGGGGTGTCCGCCGTTTGCGGCGAACCAGGCGACGCCGCCAGTTGCCGGTGGGGCGAGGAGGATTCCGAGGGAGGGGAGGCTCCCAGGCGCAAGTGGCCCTCCGCTCATGAGCCGCCCGAAAACAAGGGATCCGGTGATGGCCCAGAAGAACACGCCGACGCCGAAGGCGGCTACGGCGGGCCCATGCTCGGATGCGGTCGAGAATCCCAGGCTTGCGATGAACGGGCCGGCGACCACGGGGAGAAAGTATCCCGGGTGTGGCGAGCTCGCCGCGAACGAACCCGACACCCAGCGGGTGAGAAGTAAGGCGCACACGACAGCGAGCATGGCCGCGAATATCCCGTTGATCCACGGCGCGACGCTACCGAGCTGGTCGTGAAAGTGGGCGGTAATCAGTATGGCGACCACGGGCAGGTAGGCCACCGATGGTCCAGTCGTCTCGTGGTCGAGGTCTGCCGCGAGGGCGCCTGGGCTCCTGATCAGTCCCACGACGTATCGGACGGTGAGCCATAGCCAAACAATGAATGCGGCGACTAAGAGACACAGGCCGACAAGGGCTGAAGCATGAATTGTAGTTTGGGCCTTAGTCCACGCCCCGCCGAGCCCAGCTATCCCCAGCGCGATCGCGTACCGGCCGAGAACGATGCGCGGCCGGGTGACGGTCGTCAATCAGAGATCGTCTTCTGTGTCGACGTACTCGACTCCGAGGGACTCGAGCTTTGCGCGCAGGCCATAGATGTCGACGCCGAGTTCTCCGGCCTTGAGCTTCGCGCGAACCCCGGTTTCTTTGGCTATCCGCGCCCGCGAGCGATCGAGCGCCCATTCGGCGTCGTCCCGCTGCAGAACGACGACTCCGTCGTCGTCGGCGCAGATAATGTCCCCGGCCGAGATGCTCTGGTGGCCGAAGATCACTGGGACGTTGACAGAGCCTGCTGTGGACTTCACAGTGCCCTGAACGGAGACATGGTTGCTCCAGACGGGGAATCCCATCTTTCGAAGCTCAGCCGTGTCGCGCACGCCCGCGTCGATGACAAGGCCGACGACACCGCGTGCGACAAGGGACGTGGCCAGAAGCTCTCCGAACATCCCGTGGGTGCTCGGCGCGGTGTTGGTAACGATCAGGATGTCGCCGGGTTGGCACACTTCCACGGCGGCGTGAAGCATCAGGTTGTCACCGGGATGGCTCGAAACGGTGACGGCTGACCCCACGATGCGGATGCCCTGTTGGATGGGTCGGACATCGACGCCGAGGCTTCCGCGTCGGCCGATCGCCTCGTGGAGTGTTGCCGAATCGATCTCCTGCAGCCCGGAAAGAACCTCGGGGCTGACCCGGGGAACGGATCGGACGACGACGGCGCGTTCGCGAAGGTTGGTCATGCGTTCACCAGTTTCTGTAGGCGCGGGAAGACCCGCAACGTGTTTTCTGAGTAGATGGCAGTCTTCTGGGTGTCGGTGAGCCCGGCCGCTTCGATGTATCGACCGGTGTCATCCCAGTGGTGCCCCGTCGTCGGGTCTATACCACGGACGGCGCCGATCATTTCGGAACCGAACAGGATGTGGTCGGTGGGAACCACCTTGAGAAGCAGGTCGATTCCCGGCTGGTGGTACACGCAGGTGTCGAACCAGATCTGTTGCATGGTCGCGTCGAAGTCCCATTTGTTGTCCTGGGCCATGCCTTTGAATCGCCCCCAGTGGTACGGGATGCTGCCGCCGCCATGAGGGATGATCAGGCGCACACCCGGGTGCTCACTGAGGAAGCCGGAGGTGAGGGCCTGGACGAAGGCGACGGTGTCCGCGCTGAGATAGTACGATCCGGTTGTTTGGAAGTTGGGGTTGGCTGCGGCGCTGACGTGCACCATGCCGGGTACGTCGAGTTCCTCCATGGCGTCCCACAGTGGCCACCAGTATGGGTCGGAAAGGGCCGGGCCGGACCAGTTGCCGCCGGTCGGGTCGGGATTGATGTTGCAGCCGAGAAAGCCGAGTTCCTCTACGCAACGCCGAAGTTCGCGGACTGAGGCCTCAATGGGGGCTCCGGGGGATTGGGGCAGTTGGCCGACGGGGGCGAAGTTGTCAGGAAATAGCTGGCACACGCGGTGGATAAGGTCGTTCTGCCGTTGCGTCCAGTTCCGGGATGTCACCTCGTTTCCTACGTGGTGGCCCATCCAGCTCGCCCGCGGAGAGAAGAGCGTGAGGTCGATTCCGCGTTCGCGTTGGATTGAGAGCTGCGCTCCCTCGAGGCTTTCGCGGATCTGGTCGTCGGTTACGTTGAACCCATCGACGAGGACCTCCGGCGCGGGTGCGCCGTTGGTGAGCGCAGCCGTTTGTGCGTCCCGCCAGGCGCCGACGCCGGGCGGCGTGGTTGTGTAGTGCCCGTGGCTGTCGATGATCATGAGGCCTCCTGGCGTATGAAAACCCGCTGACTCGACAGCGAGCTAGATCGTTCTCCAAACTGTAGACAATTTCGTCAACATCCGCCAGACTGAACTCACACCCACAAGATTTCAATGGCGATTCAGGTGAAGGAGCGCTTCCCATGCCAGATAACGAAGCAAAGGAATACGACGATATTCCGGGGACGTTCGTCTTCGATAGTGCGCACAGCCGCAAAGGCTACGCCCTCAACATGTTCTGCATGTCCCTGAACAATGAGGCCAACCGAGAGGCCTTCCGCGCCGACGCCTCGACGTACCTCGACAAATTTAAACTCACGCCCGATCAGCGCAAGGCGATCGTCGACCGCGAGTGGCTGAAGATGCTGGAACTCGGCGGAAACATCTACTACACGTTCAAGCTCGCCATTTTCGACGGCATGACCATGCAGGCGGTCGGCGGCGAGATGTCCGGAATCACAACAGAAGAATTCGCCAAGATGATGGTCAACGGCGGCCGGCCCATTGAAGGAAACCGGTACAAAAGTGAATGGGAGAACCGCTAATGGCGAAGATCATCGCCGGAGTCGGCACGAGTCACGTCCCCGCCGTCGGTGCGGCAATGGACCACGGAAAGCAAGGCGATCCAGTGTGGAAGCCCTACTTCGACCGCGTGCAGCCGGCCCGAGACTGGATTGCCAAACTGAAGCCGGATGTCTGCATCGTGGTTTACAACGACCATGCGTCGGCGTTCTCGCTTGAGCTGATCCCGACCTTCACGATCGGCGTCGCGGACGAATTCCCGCCAGCCGACGAAGGATACGGGCCGAGGAAGGTGCCGAAAGCGCAAGGCGACCCCGATCTGGCGTGGCACATTGCCGAATCGCTGATTCTTGACGAGTTCGACATGACGATGGCTAACTACATGCCTGTCGACCACGGACTCACCGTTCCGCTGTCAGTGCTGTTCGATCAGCCCGACGAGTGGCCGTCAAAGATCATCCCCCTGGCTGTGAACGTCATCCAGTACCCGCCGCCCACCGGCAACCGCTGCTTCAACCTTGGCAAAGCGATTCGGAAGGCCGTGGAGTCGTGGCCGGGGGATGAGCGCGTAGTCATCTTCGGCACAGGCGGTATGTCCCACCAGCTGCAGGGCGAACGCGCTGGCCTCGTGAACGCGCCGTGGGACACCAAGTTCCTCGACGCGATCGTCAACGACCCGGCCGCTCAGGCGAAAGTCCCGCACGTCAACTACCTGCGTGAAGCTGGCTCCGAAGGAGTCGAACTGGTGATGTGGCTCATCATGCGCGGCGCGCTTGGCGAGAATGTGACAGAGATCTATCGCAGCCTTTACGTACCTACGTCGAACACGAGCAACGGTCTCCTTGTGATGGAACCAACGATCTGACCGGTTTCCCGGCCCTGGCGCGCCGAGCGCCGTCAGGGTCGGGAAGTGCTCGAGGCGATGTGGTGCAGCCAGGCAATGGTTCCCTGCGTCATCCAGTTCGGTGAGCCCAGCGATTGCAGGTAGCCGTCGACGTCTTCCATTTCGTGCTGGCGTCTTTCCGCATGCTGTCGGGTACCGCTGATCAGTCGTTCGACCAGCTCGACACCATTGTCGCCAAGCTCTGAGGCGATCTCCGCGCGGATCCAATCGTCGGCTCCGGCCTTCTGCGCGGCTTCGGTGCTTTCGAACACCAGGCCTGCGAGGCCTTTCATGAAAACGCTTCGCAGGAGCTTCAACCCGGCCGCGGCGCCTGCCCCGCCCTCCACTGCCCGCACAGAGAGGTTGTAGGGCGTAAGGCTTGAGACAAATCCGGATGCACCATCACCGCTCACGAGAAGCGGGGTGTCGATGCCGTGGCGGTTGACGGGTGCCATGACGGCGACGTCCGCGTAAAGCAAACCGTGAGTAGCAGTGCGTGATGACATCGCAAGCTTTTGTTCAGGGGAGGAGGTATTCAGATCGGCGAAGACTGAGCCTGCCGGCATGAACTCGAGGACCGAGTCGAGAACAACATCGGCGACCGCGGCACCCACCACGCTGAGCACAAGCCCCGCGTTGCAAACCGCCGCTTCCGCGGTTTCCGCTTTGGTGACTCCTGCAGGGGCGTCAACGGGTCGCGGATCGAAAGCAATGACTTCGGCGCCGCGTTCGGCAAGTCCGCCGGAAAAGACCTGCCCGGCCTCACCTAAACCCATGATTGCGATCGTCACGAGAAATCCTCCTCGACTTCGTAGATACTATTGTAAACAAAATTGGAACCGGCAGGCCCACCATGAGCTCGATCAGGGGCGGACGCATCCTGTCGAGGGAGAGACTGACTATGGTCACGCCGCAGGGCGCGTTGCTCGTGGGCAGCATCAACGTCCCGGACGCCGAGAGCGCCTTTCGCGCAGCTTCGCAGATTCTCGGTGACCGCCTAAAGCGAATGCCGGACGGGGAAGTCGGGGAGCGGTTTCACTGGATTGCATTCCAACCAGGTCGGCTCGCCGCCGCGGCCGGCCTTGAGCGGGTTGGCGAGTCACCCACCAACGCGGTCACCGGTCTCGACCAGCGGCCCTTGCGCATTGCCCCCGGCACTGACGCGTCGACGCTTCAGCTGCCAACGCTTGGGTACGCTGACGCCGCACGGGGCTCGTGGGCGGTCTTCTCTTCGCTGCGTGACTCGGGAGAGATCCCCGCTGCCACACGGTTCCAGGTTTCGCTTCCGACACCCGCAGCGGTCGTGGGCTCATACATCGTGGCCGAGGATCGAGCGGCGTTCGAACCCGTTTATGAGGCCGCGATCATGCGCGAGCTTGCCGAGATCCTCGAGATCGTTCCGAATGAGAGCTTGGCTATCCAGTGGGACACCGCTGTTGAGCTCGCCTTCATTGAAGGCGCGGGATACACAGCGAAGTACGTTCCGTGGTTTGACGACGTGTGGGAGGGCGTGATCGAGCGGGCGCTGCAGCAGGCCGCGGCTGTGCCGGAGCAGGTCGAACTGGGCTACCACCTCTGTTACGGGGATGCCGGCGAGATGCACTTTGCCGAACCGGTCGACACCGGCAATCTTGTGCGACTGGCGAACTCGATCTCCTCACGTGCGCCGAGGAAGCTCACCTGGATACATTTTCCTGTCCCGATCGCACGCGATGACGACGCGTACTTCTTGCCTCTTGATTCTCTTTCGCTTCGAGGAGCGACGGAAATTTATCTGGGGCTCGTTCACCGTGAGGACGGGGTGGAGGGGGCACAGCGGCGAATCTCCGCCGCGATGTCGCACTTATTGAAGTTTGGCGTTGCGACGGAGTGCGGAATCGGAAGAGCTCCAGCTGGTTCGCTTTTCACCGTATTAGAAACCCATCGGGCGGTAGCGGCCGCCTGGTAGCTTGTCTCAGACGGTAGTTGGCGCCGACGTGAGGTCGCCGGCGCTCAGGCGAAACTCTTTGGGGTACTGTTCGGGGTCTCTGGCTGAAGGCCCCTCGGTCGATCGCCATGCGTACCAGCACATGGAGCACGACGACATGCTCCACACGTCCGGGACGGGGGAGTAGGCAACTTCCGACACGGCTGTTGAGCGGCATCGGGGGCAAAGGATCGCGCTCATGCGAGCGCGTCCTTGATGATAC
>Ga0302187_10001399_pt1 | contig 20560 bp, 10 predicted proteins | sample II_Bog_E1_3_FD_202120 | JGI IMG/M metagenome (GOLD analysis project Ga0302187, IMG submission 202120) | Peat permafrost microbial communities from Stordalen Mire near Abisko, Sweden - II_Bog_E1_3 | ecosystem: Environmental > Terrestrial > Soil > Wetlands > Peat | place: Sweden: Abisko...
CGGACTGTGGGCGACCTGGATGAGGACACCAGACTATCTGGAGCAAGTTGTGGTCTCGAATCTGCGGCACCGATCTGGCGGGAACACCCGGCGTTCCGGTCCGTTGGATACATTGCCGGTAGGAAACCTGATCTGGGCTTCCCTGGACTTCCTCAGCGTTGTGGTGGCCGGGCTTATCGCGTTTCGCGTGTACCTGCCTCCTTCGAGGCCGGATTCGAGCGGGGTGATTCTGCGCCATCTCGAGCGCGCGGCTCCGCTCGAGTCCCTGCTCTTCGTCGTCATCTTCGGCCTCTACCTCCTCGTCTTCGCACGCGTGTACGGTCTGTATCGTCCCACGGAGAGCCGGAGCGGACTTAGCGAGGCCCGTCTGACGCTTCAGGCCACACTGACAGCGGGCCTTCTCCTCTGTGGAACCCTATACCTCACGAAGATGTATGAGGTCTCCCGGGTAGTGGTCATCATCACGGTGTGCCTCACGGGGATCATGCTGGTGGGGCGTCGCGCCATGTGGCGTCGCGTGCGGGAGCGCCGGTACCTTCAGGGTAAGGATGTCCGGAATGTGTTGATCGTCGGCGACGGCCGCGTAGGCCATGCGCTGCGCAATCATCTTGAGTCGCTGCCACACATGGGCTTCCGGTTCAAGGGCTTCATTTCGCTCGACAAGAGTGAGGACGGCCCGAAGCATCAAGTCATCGGCGATGTGCTGAACTGCGTTGCATTGGCTCGATCGCTCTTTGTGGATGAGATTTATTTCTCCACTCCGGCCGACAAGCTAACGGTGCTTACCGTGGTGGAGGAGGCGCGCGCCATCGGCATCGATGTCCGTGTGGTGCCGGATCTCTACGACGGCCTGGCGTGGAATGCGCCCATCGAATACGTCGGTCAGTTTCCGACGATCCCACTCCATCGCCGCGACTTCCCACGAGGCGCCTTCATCCTAAAGCGCATCATGGATGTCATTTTGTCCGGAACAGCGTTGGTCGCGTTGGCTCCGGTCATGCTGATCATCGCTATCATGATCAACAGCGACTCGCGGGGGCCAATCTTCTACAAGGCGGCGCGGATCGGACGTAAGGGGCGGCGTTTCAGCTGCTACAAGTTCCGCACCATGGTCGCCGATGCGGACAGGCGCAAGGCTGATCTGATGCATCAGAACGAGCGCGACGGCATTCTCTTCAAGATCACGAACGATCCACGCATCACGAAGATCGGCGCCAAACTGCGTAAGTACTCACTGGACGAGCTGCCCCAGTTCTTCAACGTCCTGCTGGGGGATATGAGCCTCGTGGGGCCTCGCCCGCCGCTGGCGAGCGAGGTCGAGCAGTATGACGTCGAGCATCTTCGCCGCCTGGATGTGCTGCCCGGCATTACCGGCCTGTGGCAGGTAGAGGCACGGCAGGATCCCTCCTTTGATAGCTACATCTCGCTGGATACGGCTTACGTGGAGAACTGGAACCTGATGCTGGACCTGCGCATCCTGGCCCGGACGGTGAGTGTTGTGCTGGGCGGAACCGGCAGCTAGAGCATTTTCCCTGTTGCTGGGGACCCCGATAAGGTGTGCGGTGGCGTTTTCATTGGGGGAACGCCCATGATGATCGAGGAACTGGACTACACCTGCAGAGAAAATGCTCGAGCGGATCGAGGAATCATCGCGAAGATATGGCCACGGCGGAAGTTCGCTGTGGCTTTCTTGCGTACAGACGTGATTCGTCGGAGGCTCGGCCTCGCAGCCATGCGACTGACCGCGTAAACTGAAGAGGTGCGGATCGCTCTGGCGCAAATCAATCCTACGGTCGGGGATTTTTCCGGCAACCTGAAGAAGATCACCGACTACATCGAGCGCGCGGCGGCGCTGGGTGTGGAGCTCGTGATGTTTCCCGAGCTTGCTACGTGCGGCTACTTTCCTGCCGATCTACTTGAGAAGGACATCTTCCTGCAGCGCAGCGAAGAGACGCTGGCTGCGGTGGCCGAACTGACGCGCGGCGCGTCTCGACCGGCGGTGCTGATCGGCTCGCCCATGCGCTGCGACACACCGGGTGCCAAGCGTGCGCGTAATGTTGCAGTGGTGCTTGAGGGCGGAGCGATTCGCTTCATCCAGCAGAAGTGCCTGCTGCCGTTCTATGACGTCTTCGACGAGCAGCGCTACTTCGAGCCCGCGGAGCACCAGTCGCTTACGGTTATCAAGGGTCATGCTGTCGCGATCACCATCTGCGAGGACGCCTGGAACGACAAGCTGTTCTGGCCGCGGCAGACCTACAAGGTTGATCCCGTTGAGGAGTTGATGAAGCAGTGGGGCGCGTTGCCGCAGCCGCTGAGCGATCATCGGCTCATCGTGAACATCTCCGCGTCGCCCTACTGGCATGGCAAGATCGAGGTGCGGCAGCGCATGATTGGCGCGCTGGCGAAGCGGCACCACGCAGCCATGGTGATGGTGAACCAGGTCGGCGCGAACGACAGCCTGGTCTTCGATGGCAGCTCCTTTGCGGTGAGTCGTGAAGGAGAGGTCGTGTGCACGGCCAAGAGCTTCGTCGAGGATCTCGTGGTCTTCGACACCATTGCGGACACGACGCCTGTTGCCGCTGAAGCTGGTCCTGACCTTGAGAGCGAGCGTACGTGGAATGCGCTTGTGCTTGGTACCCGCGATTACGTGCGTAAGTGTGGCTTCTCGAAGGCCGTGATCGGGCTGAGCGGCGGCATTGACTCGGCGATCGTCGCAGCGGTGGCGGTGGCGGCTCTGGGCAAGGAGAACGTGCAGGGTGTTGGCATGCCCAGCGAGTTCTCGTCGACGGGCTCGATCACCGATGCCGAGAAGCTGGCGAAGAACCTCGACATCGCGTTCACCGTCTTACCCATCAAGCAGATCTTCACGCAGTTCACGGATGTGCTTGCACCGTTCTTTGCGGGCACTAGCTTCGGACTGGCCGAAGAGAACATCCAGCCGCGCATTCGCGGCACGCTGCTGATGGGAGTGAGCAACAAGACGGGAGCGCTGGTGTTGACGACGGGCAACAAGAGCGAGATGGCCTGTGGCTACTGCACGCTTTATGGCGACATGGTCGGAGCCCTGGCGGTGATTGCGGACGTCTATAAGACAGAGGTCTACCGCATCGCGCGATGGCTGAATCGTGAGTACGAGGTGATTCCGGAGGACACGATCACCAAGCCTCCTTCTGCGGAGCTGAGGCCCGGGCAAAAGGATACGGATTCGCTGCCACCGTATGAGGTGCTCGATCCGATTCTGCGCGCGTACATTGAAGACTATGCCGGGGCGGAAGAGATTGCTGCAGCGCAGCATGTTGAGCTTGAGCTGGTACGGCGCGTGATCAAGCTGGTGGAGATCAGCGAATACAAGCGGCAGCAGGCGGCACCGGTGCTCAAGCTGTCGAGCAAGTCCTTCGGCATGGGACGCAGGTTCCCGATTGCGGCTCGCCGCGAAGTTTGAACGTAGTGAAGATCCGGAGTGATCCGGCAGGAGACAGCAACCGAGTGAAGATGATGTGGCGAGCGACGATGGCGATGGCAGCGGCAATGGCCGTCTGTGGTGTGACGATGGCGCAGGCACCTGCTGCACAGGCTCCGGCACCGCAGGCGAGTCCCGTGACGAATCCGTTTCCGGCGCCGAATCCGAAGAACTTTACGGCTGCCTCGCCAAGCCGCGAAGAGGTCAATGCGTTCCTCACGGCACTGTGGGGCTATGACGAGAATCGGATGTGGAGCGTAGCCGCGATCCTGAAGACGACGGCACCGGGGATGGCGAAGGTGGTGGTGCTTGTGGCCGACAAGTCGCAGCCGACCAAGGTTCAGACGTCGGAGTTCCTCACGACGCCGGATGGGAAGCATGCCGTTGCGGGGCAGGTGGTGGAGTTTGGCGCAAAGCCCTGGGCGGACAATCGCAAGGTGCTGATGGAGCAGGCGAATGGTCCCTCACGCGGCGCCAAGTCCAAGGAACTTGAGCTGGTCGAGTTCGCAGACCTGCAATGTCCGCACTGCAAGGACGCGCAGGAGATCATGAACAATCTCGCGAACGACTTCCCGCAGGCGCATATCGTCTTCGAGAACCTTCCGCTCGAGATGCATCCCTATGCGTTCCGCGCTGCTGCGGAAGGCCTGTGCGTACGCAAGGCGAAGGGCGATGACGCTTTCTTTACGTACACGGCGACGGTGTTCAATAAGCAGGACTCACTGACGCCGGAGCTCGTAGATCAGACTCTTGCGACCGCGGTGGCTGCTGCCGGCGGTGATCCAGTAACTGCCGCGACCTGCGCGAAGACGCCGGAGATTGCGGCCGATATCAAGGCCTCGACGAAGCTGTCTGATGACCTGGGTGTGGACCAGACGCCCATGCTCGCGGTGAATGGCCACCTGCTGCCCATTACTGCATTTCCATACGAGACGCTGAAGAAGATCATCGTCTGGCAGGCGAAGCAGGATGGAATTGTAATTTCGTTGCAGCCGTCGCTCTCGAATCTGAAGTAAAGCAGATGTGAGATACGAGATACGAGATGCGAGTTTCGTATCTCGCATCTCGCATATGCCTCAACTAACGAGGATGACGGTGAGGCTGCGTGGGCCGTGGACGCCGCGGATACGCACCATCTCAATGTCACTGGTGGCCGAAGGGCCTGAGATCGTGGTGATGGGCTTTGTCGCGCTGGATGTGACCGCAGTGAGTGCTTCGGGCAGCACGCTGAAGACCTGGCTGCGACGCACGATGCAGATGTGGTGGTCGGGGAGCAACGTGATCACGCGCCGTCCCTGCAGTCCGCCATGCACGAGGAAGATTGTGCCCGTTGAGGCTACCGCAGCCTCGCAGGTGGTGATGACGGTCTTCTCCGCATCGAGAGCTTCGTGCGAGAGGCTTTCGTCAAAGGTGATGGCGATGCCAGAGGGCAGCCACTCCTGTGGGAAGCCCGCAGGCGCGAGCAGCGCGGTCTCCTGCGCCTTCGTCATCGACTGGGCTACAGCGGCGGCTATTCCGGCGTCATTGGAGACCTGGATCACCTCGGTGTCGTAGTCGACCAAGCGATCGATGAAGAGGTCGATGGTCTGGTGCTCAGTCATTGACGTCGTGCGTGTGTAGGTGCGCTCGATTTGGCCATGACCGTTGGCGGGGTCAGAGGCTCGCACATGGAGTGCGCCCTGGATGCGGGCGAGGATCTCTTCGCGGGCGGTCATCAGTTCGACGCTCCCTTCTTCTTGCGGGACTTCCACCAGTCGCGGAAGCTGTGCGAAGGAATCGGTTTGAGGTCGCGGGTGGCGGTCCAGCCGCCGGCCATGCCCGGAAGGTTGGTGAGCATGCCCTTGCGCTCGAAGGCCAGCTGCCCGATGCGCGCGAGACGTTGCGAGGCCTCGTAGCGGCGCTCGTTGCGGAAGATGGTCGCGGCGGCCTGCATGGCGATGTTCTCCACGCCCAGCTTGCCTTTGAGGGTCTTCTGGTCTTCGCGGACGACGCGGCCGCGCAGGTGGATGAGCACCTCGGGGATGTTGATCTTCACCGGGCAGACTTCATAGCAGGCACCGCAGAGCGTGGAGGCATAAGGAAGCGAGCGCGAATGCTCCAGGCTTTGCAGTTGTGGAGACAGGATCGCGCCGATGGGCCCGGAGTAGATGGAGCCGTAGGCGTGGCCGCCGGTTTCGCGATAGACGGGGCAGGCGTTGAGGCAGGCGGCGCAGCGGATGCACTGCAGCGTCTCGCGCTCCATCTCGTCTTCGAGCAGCTTGGTGCGGCCGTTGTCGAGCAGGATGACGTGGAAGTGCTGCGGTCCATCGCCGGGCGTGACGCCGGTCCACAGGGAGTTGTAGGGGTTCATGCGCTCGCCGGTGGCGGAGCGGGGAAGGGTCTGCAGGTAGACTTCGAGATCGCCGAAGGAGGGAATGACCTTTTCGATGCCGACGAGGGTGATGAGCACCTCGGGCAGCGTGAGGCACATGCGGCCGTTGCCTTCGCTCTCGACGACGCAGACGGTGCCGGTATCGGCGATGGCGAAGTTGGCACCGCTGACGGCGATCTTGGTGCGGAGGAAGCGTTCGCGCAGGTACTTGCGGGCAGCGGAGGTGAGGTCCTCTGGTTGATCTGTGAGCTCGGGCTTGTTCATCGAGGCTCGGAAGATGTCGCGAATCTCTGTGCGGTTCTTGTGCAGCGCGGGGACGACGATGTGCGAGGGCTCATCGTGGCCGAGCTGTACGATCATGTCGGCGAGATCGGTTTCGATGGGCGTGATGCCAGCGGCTTCCAGAGCGTGGTTCATCTGGATCTCATCGGAGGTCATGGTCTTAACCTTGATGACCTCTACCGGTGTCGTCGAATCCTTCGGAGCATAGGTGCGGATGAGGTTGATCGCGATGGAGTTGGCTTCATCGGCATCGCGGGCCCAGTGGACCTTGCCGCCAGCGCGCTCGCAGTTGGCGACGAACTCTTCGAGGTAGTGGTCGAGGTGCGCGAGGGTGTGCTGCTTGATGGCGGCGCCTGCGGAGCGCAGCGCCTCCCAGTCGGGCATCTCTTCCACGCGGAGGGCGCGCTTGTTGCGGATGGTGGTCGTTGCGCGGCGAACGTTGGCGCGCAGCTGATTGTTCTCAAGTGCCTTGTGCGCGGCGATGGGGAAGGCTGGCGCCTTGGCGGCTTTGCCGACACGGATGCTCATGCGTTGCCTCCAGCGAGTCCTTTGACGGAGTTGAGGATCTCGGCGATATGCACTGTGCGGACGTTGGAGCCATCGCGATGCAGGCCGCCATAGATCTGCATCAGGCAGCTGTTGTCGAGCGAGGTTACGACCTCTGCCTTGGTCTCGATGACGCAGGCTTTCTTCTCGGCGAGCATCGCGGTGGAGACGTCCATGTTCTTCACGGCGAAGGTGCCACCGAAGCCGCAGCACTGCTCGCGGTTGGGCAGCTCGATGAGATTGAGGCCATCGACGGCGCGGAGCAGGGTTAGCGGTTCCTCGCGGATGTTGAGCATGCGCAGCGAGTGGCAGGAGGGGTGATAGGTGACGCTGTGCGGGAAGTGTGCGCCGACATCGGTCACCTTGAGCTTCTTGGTCAGCAGCTCGCTGAACTCGAAGACGCGGGGCAGCAGGGCCTGGACTTCGGCCAGCAGTGCGGGGTCATCCTCGTTGCGGGCGATCAGCTCGTAATGCTCGCGCATCATCGCGACGCAGGATGCTGATGGGACGCAGACGGTCTCGGCGTCGCGGAAGAGCTCGACGAAGCGCCGCACCAGTGGGACGGCCTCACCGTGATAGCCGGTGTTGTAGTGCATCTGGCCGCAGCAGGTCTGCGCGAGAGGGAACTCGACCGTATGGCCGAGCCGCTCCAGCAGTTCCGTGACGGCAACGCCCGTCTGCGGGAAGAGCGTGTCGTTGTAGCAGGCGACGAAGAGCGCGATGCGCAGCGGAGTGGGCCTCCTGAGGAAGTAGCCCGAAGAGCGGTCAGGCTGGATGCCAAATCTGACTGCGCGGGGCTCGCACTCAGAGGGTATCAGCCACATGGCAGGATATGCAGCCGTGGTGTGCGTTGAGCGAACGAATCGGATCCGGTGCTAGATGTAGGCCTCTGTGTAGTTGTCGGTGTAGGAGGCCTGCTCCGGGGACCAGGAGGTGTCGGGAATGTGCTGGATGGTGCGGTTCGTCGCTGCCAGCTCGTCCATCACCGAGCGCAAAGCCTCGTAGCAGACGGGATCGAGCTTGGCCGGGATGTCGCGGTCCATGATGCCCTGAATCTGGGCCGGCGTAAGGCCCGCGCGGTAGGGACGGTCTTCCGAGAGGGCTCCGTAGATATCCGCGACGGCCAGGAGGCGTGATTCGATCGATAGATCTTCGGCACGAAGACGATTGGGGTAGCCGCTGCCATCGAGCTTCTCGTGGTGCTCGCCGGCGAGAACGGCGATCTCCTGGAAGGCGTCGATGTGGCTGAGAATTCTCTGGCTCAAGCCAGGATGGGCTTTGACCCTCGTGAACTCGTCGTCGGTCAGCTTGGTGGGCTTGTCGAGGATGGTGTTGGAGATGCCTAGCTTGCCAACGTCATGCAGCAGAGCGGCGCGGCGCAGTGCCTGCATGCGTTCGGAAGGGAGGCCGAGTGTCTTGCCGATGGCCATCGACGCATCCATGACGCCGATGGAGTGGCGGAAGGTGAATGGGGACTTTGCGTCGACGACCCAGGCGAAGGTCTCGCAGAGATTGTCGATATCGGGCGAAGAAAGTATGGTCTGACCGCCCGGATTGGCTTCGAGGATTCTGGCCGTGGTGTGTTCGACGGGATCGGTGGACCGGCAGTCCTGGAAGAGCATGTTCTGACGATGCAGCGAGCGGGCGGCGCGCACCAGCGCCGGGTCGTACCAGCGTCCGGAGCGCTCAGCGAGGGAGTCGATCGCGGCCTGCTCCCCACGCTCCATGGAGAAAGCATCGAGATGCTGGGCGACGAGCATGATGCGGGAGATGAGCGGTATGTCGGTCTTCTTGAGGCCGTCCGGGTAGCCGCCGCCGTCCCAGTGCTCGTCCAGGTGCCGCACGCCGAGCGCGACCGGGTTCGGCAGGCCGAGCTTGCGCACGATGGTCGCGCCGCGGTCGCAGCGGATCTCGATCACCTGGCGATTGTTGGTCTGCTGGGTGAGGGCCATCTTCGCCAGTCGCGCCGCCTTGCGCCACGCGGGAGCGCCAGGGAGGACTTCCTTCCAGAGCATCTTCAGGGTCGAGGGGTCCTGTATGGATTTGGTCCAGTCGGCCAGCTTGGCCCCGGCCTTGATGGAGCGGTCGTCGCCGCCCACGATGGCGCAGAAGCGTGCGGAGTTGCTACTGCAGCCTACGTCCTTGAGCAGGGAGGCGTGGTACAGGTCGGGGAGGTCGTAGCGGGAAACGCCAGCTTCCCGCGCGAGACGCATGCCGAGCAGGCTGCAGCGGATGGCGTGTCCGGGTACGGCGCCTTCGGTGAGATCCAGCGCAAAAGACAGCGCGACGAGGATCTCCTGGAGGCTGGGATCGGTCGTTGCCTCCATCTCAAGGACTGCTGACGTGATGTGCCTCATCGTTCCTGAAGCCTTTCCTTTGCGCTAGAAGCTGTAGCGCGTCGTAAGAACAACGGACTGGAGCAATAGCCGCACGCGGCTGTTGTCGTATTCGGTGGCGAGAATGCCGCTCTTGCCGACGGACTCGGTGGAGGGGAGTTGGAGCTGGTAGGCGAGGTCCGCGTGGAGACGTCCCCGAGTCCAGCCCGCGCCTGCACCGATGGAGTGCTGCAGGATGGCGGCCGTCATGGGCAGCAGGGTCGAAGAGGGGACGGGATTGGTCATGAAGCTGTATCCGGCGCGCAGCGTCGTGCTCTCGCTTATCGGCGACTCGGCGCCAATGTGCAGGGCTGTCTGATTGTTCCAGTGGAGCGGCACGGCATCCTGCAGGGAGCTGCTGCCCGCGACGCTGTTGATGACCGCGTTGGTGCCTCCGGTCAAGGTCACAGGGAGTTGCTGAAACGCTTGTCCCCAGACGACAAAGTCCGTCTCGGCCTGCCAGGTGAGGCGCGGGTTGGCCCGCCACCTGAGGCCAGCGTCGAAGGCCTGGGGAAGTTTGTTGAGCACCTGGGCCTGGTAATGGAAGGTGGGATCGGCCGTGACGCCCAGTGCGGTGAAGAGCGCCGAGGCCGAGCCGTTGGCATCGCCATGGGTGTGGATCGTCGTCTCGCTCTTCCACGCGAGGCCAACCCGCACGCGAGAGCTGGGCTGGTACTGGACGCCGGCGTTGCCGTTCCAGCCATAGCCGTGCGTATTGAGGTCGAGCAGGACCTTGAGGCCCGCGAGTTGCGGCTGCTGCTGGAAGATGTAGGGCGCGTTGAGATTGTTCTCGTTGTAAACGACGCCGAGCACGGCGCCGACAGACCACTTCGGACCCAAGCTACGGGCCACGCCCACAGAACTGCGCACCGCGATGATCTGGGCTTCGTTTGTCTGTAGCCCATAGCTGACGCCGGCGGTGCCGGGGGCGTCGACGTAGCGCCAGTTGGCCCGCATCAGGATCTCCGGCGTGAATCCGGCGGAGAGAGACCAGCCGTGGCCGCCGAGCGGCGTCACAAAAGCCCCATAAGGCATGGCGCCCACGATGCCGGACATGCGGCCGTTCGTGTTGGCGGAGTTCTGGAAGGAGCCGGAGCCGAAGACGGCGATCGCCCCTCCCTCCAGGACACGCGCGCGCGCGTTGGCGAGGCCCGCAGGATTGCCCTCGATTGCGTCGAGGGGGCTTCCTTCGTCGGCGGCCTGCGTGCCGCCGCGGGCCTCGGCTGCGGCGCTGAGGCCGTGGCCAAGAGAGGAGGACTGACCCCATCCCTGGATCGTGAGGAGCTGAGTAGCAGTAACAAGAACAAAAGAGAGTGTTGCAGTCCTGCAAATGCCCATGAGATATCTCCTGGCGACGCGGAGCCTACCCCTTCCCGGCAGGGAGTCGGGCAATCGGGCTATTCCGCGCGCAGTCAATGGCTTGGAGCGGGATCGTACAGCGCGGCGTGACCCCTTGCAGTTCGATACTTGAGGTGAAACGAAGACAGTTCCATTCCCCATCGGGGGGACGGAATGTCCCAACTGTGGAGGCTTATGCCGACAGTAACGCGATGTGGCGATTTTTTGACCGGATGAATATTCCCGGAGCCCGGAGTCACCCAATCCCTTGAGCCCAAAGAGTGGGTGACCTCGCCGACGAAGTCCGGGCGGTCAATAGTTTTGGGCGTATTGCAGGGTGCCGATCAATGTCAGATCGATCTTCACGTCTTTGGCCACCTTGAAGAACACGATGCTCGGGTCCTTGAGCCCCCATTGCACGTACGGGATGCTGAAGGTCGTATGAGCTGTCAGCCTGTTGCCTTCAGTGTGCATCTGCATGGATACGGTCAGAGGGTGCGGTGCTCCGTGCACGGTGAAGGTGCCAGATATCTGCAGGGTGGAATCTCCAGATGGAGAGAGCGCGCCGGTGTATGACTTGGGTGCGAAGGCGATCTCGGCAAACCTGGTGGCTTCGAGGACCTCGGTGGTCATCCGTTTGTCGCGGCTGCTATTGCCGGTCGTCCCGCTGCCCGCGTTCACCAGCACGCTGCCGGACATGGGCTCCGACGCGGTGCCGAACTGCACTGAGCCCTTCTCCACGTGGAAGGTACCTTCGGTGACGTGACCGGTGCCGGGAAGTTCCATCTTCACCACGCTCGTATCGGGGTTGACGGTGAAGGTGTGGGATTGTGCGAGCGCTGCGGGCACGATGAGCGGTAGCAGGGTGGCAAGGGAAAAGCGCATAGCGTTCATGGCAAACCTTTCATCGAGCATCCGCAGCCGCGAATCGTGCAGGCGGGGATCAAGCTGTAGCGGCAAGGAAGCGAGCGTGAGAAGCAGAGCGGAGTTCCTGCTCCATCGGGTTCTTCAGGTCGCCCTCTTCCTCAGTAGGACGAGTACTGATCGCTATCGTTGCGGATGCAGAGCTATCGAGCCAATGAACTTTGCTTCATGTGATCTGTCGTCAGGAGTTCTCCGGAAGTGATGTTTTGCCGTTCGGTAAACGAAGGGTCGTGTCCCCTCAGGAAGGAGATCGGGTCGCCTCGTACCGTTTGTTGCAAGACGTCGACTCCACGTGAGGCTATGGTGCGGCATCACAGAACGGAGTGACGCGCCTGCACTACTATGGGCATATGCGGGTCCTGCTAATTGAGGATGAGGCGGAGATACAGGACTTCCTGTCTCGGTCGTTGACGGAGGCCGGATACGAGCTGGATGTTGCTCCGGATGCGGCTACTGGTGAGCGACTTGCGTTGGCGCAGCCGCACGATGCTCTGATCGTCGATCTTGGACTGCCGGACATGGACGGCATTGCGCTGATTCTTCGTCTGCGGCGGCTTGGTGTTTCCTGTCCCGTGTTGATTCTCTCCGCGCGGCGTTCGGTCGATGACCGGGTGCGAGGGTTGGAACAGGGCGGAGACGATTACCTGGTGAAGCCGTTTGCGCTGGCGGAGCTGCTGGCGCGTCTTCGCAACCTGCTGCGACGCAGCATTCAGCCTCCGCCAGAGACTACACGCCTGCGTGTGCGGGACCTGGAGTTGGACCTGTTGCGGCGTGAAGTCCATCTCTCGGGGGAGACGCTTGACCTAACGCACCAGGAGTTCGCGCTGCTGGAGTACCTTTGCCGCAATGCCGGACGTGTGGTTACCCGATCGATGATCCTTGAAGAGGTTTGGGGGATGAAGTTCCAGCCCGAAACCAATGTCGTCGACGTCCACATCTACCGTCTGCGGGGTAAGCTGGACACGCCGGAGCGCGAGCCGATGATCCGGACCTTGCGGGGAGTGGGCTATGTCTTCAGGGACCGGGACTGAGCGGTTTCACACCGCGGCCTGGCGCATCTCGATGTGGGCCGGCGCTGCCTTTGCCTGCGGCACACTGCTTGTCTTCATCTCGCTGCATCGCTTCGTCGCGGATGACATCCAGCGGCGTAGCGATGCGTGGCTCACCGGCGAGGTGCAGGTGCTTAGCGACGTGGCCGAAGAGACGCCGCGCGACCGGCGCTACTCCGCGGTGGTCAGCGAGGTAGCTGAGCTCGCCAGCCGTGAGGTCCCCAATCGCCTGAGGTCCTCCAGCCCAACCAACGATTCTGTCTTCTTTCTCCAGACGGACGAGCAGGGGCACGTTGAGCTTTGGGTGGGAGCGGGAGATGGTGGCACATTCCTTCAGGCGATCCGCGCGGCTCGCTGGCAGTCGGATGTTCCTGCTGATATTCGGGTGCAGGGCAGCGGCGTGCCCTTCCGTGTGGCGAGTGTGTCGACCGAGGATGGGGCGCACATTTATCTGGGCCTCTCGGAACGGGACGAGCTGCATGTGCTGCGCAGCCTGCGCATGCGGTTCATCGCTATCGGCGCGATCATCGTCGGCTTTGGATTCCTGATCGTCTTTGCGGCGACGTGGCGGATGCTGCGGCAGGTACAGCACATCACGGCTGCGGCCTCGCGCATTGGCCAGTCGGACATCCGAACGCGGGTGCCTGTGTCGGGGCGGCATGACGAAATCGGGCTGCTCTCCACGACGCTCAACGGGATGCTGGACCGCATCGAGAGCGCGATGCACCAGCTGCATACGATTACGGATTCGGTCGCGCATGATCTACGCAGTCCATTGACGGCGGTGCGCGGGAAGCTGGAACTCGCGCTGGCTTCGGATGTGGACAGTGAGGCAGGGGAGCAGATCGTCTCGGCGATTGAAGAGCTGGACCGGCTGAATCGCGTTCTCACCACTTCTCTCGATGTGGCGGAAGCGGATGCGAATGCCTTGCGCCTGCGCTGCGAACCGGTGGAGCTTGGCGCCGTCGTGCAAAGTCTTGTTGAGCTATACGAGCCTTCCATGGCCGAACGTAATCTGCGGATAAGCCTGCGTCGTGAGGCGTTGGTGTACGCGCTGGTTGACCCCGCGTTGCTGCATCGCTTGATCGCGAATCTTCTCGACAACGAGATGAAGCACATCCCCACTGGCAGCCATGTCAGCGTGCTCGTGCAGGGGCTCGAGGGTCAAGCCGCGATGGTATGGGAAGACGATGGTCCCGGGTTTGGCGAAGAGGTTCGCGCGCAGCTCTTCGAGGCTCGCGCGAAGGGAAGCCGCTCGGCCGGGTATGGGCTGGGCCTGGCGTTTGTGCATGCGGTAACTCGGGCGCAGGGTGGCACCGTGATGGCGAGCAATCGCCCGGAGGGCGGAGCGAGGCTCGTCGTTACGCTGCCTCTTGCGCATGGGCCTCAGTCGTCAGCTCCATTGCGCGACGTGATCCTGGCCTGAGAGCGGCCTCAATCTCTGGTGGTCATCTTGGAATCAGCGTTTGATGTACTCCGGTCTGTCAGACCGGAGCTGGCCTCCAGCGTGAGGGCTGGAGTGCCTGGACGGGTACGCGTTGTGTTTCTTGCGCCGCGTTCGAGGGAAGAGGGGGATTGCGCGGGCGTGTTCCCCCAGTGAAATCATTTCAAGGGAAAGATGCAGGCGCTGGTGGCCCAGTATCTTTGGAATCTTGACGATAGGCGGCTTGACAAACCTCCTGTAGCCCTCCTAGATTTCTCCGGCACCTGTAAGGCAACTTTTCAAACGGGTCAGGCCGCCGGGAGATCCCATGCGCTTTTCGCAAGTTTTCGCACGTCTCGTCACTGCCGCTCTCTTCGCCACTGCCGCTGTCGGCGCTGGATCGAGCGCACAGCAGGCACCAATCGCGCTGCCCAATACGATCACCAGTCTGGCAGGTGGAGCGACGGGTGTTGCCAGCGGAGCGGCATGCGTCACGGACGCCTCGCTGACGGCGACGGACGCGCTGGGAGATGGCTGCCCGGGAGCGTCTGCGGTGTTCAGCAGCGACCTTCGCGGCGGCGTGGCGGTTGATCCCTTTGGCAACGTCTGGGTGGCCGACAGCAGCAACAGTGCGATCCGCAAGATCGATGCGCGCTCGGGCATCATCACGCTGGCGGCAGGGAAGGGCACTGTGTGCTCGGGCAAGACGGACTCCAACGGCGACGGCTGCCCCCAGTTGCAGACGGTCTTCAGCAGCACGCCTCGTGGCATCGCTACTGACCCGTGGGGCAACGTTCTCGTTGCAGGGTATGGCAGCAGCCTGATCTCGATTCTTTGCAATGCCACGTCTCCGCTTTGCCCGAACACCAGTGGCAAGCACCTGGTGGGCTACATGTACTCCGTGGCGGGCTGTGTGGCGAGCACGGGTTCGGCAGGAACCGGCGGGGCCGGCGCAGATGGTGGTATCGCGTTGCCGACAGGGACGTGCTCCACGGCTGTGGCCGAACTGAATCAGCCGCGCGGTGTGACGGCTGACGTTTACGGAAACGTGTACATCGCCGACACGGCGAACCTGCGCTATCGCGTGGTCGTGGGACCGGCGAGCTGGAATGGCGTGAACAATCCGCTGGCAGCGGTCATCGCTCTCGACCCCGCGTACAGCTCTGTCACTGCAGCCACTGCGGCCGGACACATCTACCCGATCCTGGGAGGAGCGACGTCGCCTTCGTCCGGTGCTGCTTGCTACTCGGGTGCGACGGTGAACGCGCTGGATACGCTGGGCGATGGCTGTCCCTTCTACGTCACGAGCACGAACACCAACAGTTCCTCGACGCAAGGCGTAGCTGTGGACGCTGCGGGTGACGTGGTTTTTGTACCTGCCAGCGACCTTCGTGTGCGTGTGCTGTATATGGGCGGCACGGCGATGGCCCATCTCATCACGGTCGCCAATCCGGGTACCACACCGGTGGTAGGGTATGTGTATTCAATCGCGGGTGGTGGCGCCAACACGGCACCCAGCGCTACGCCGATCCTTGGTTCGGTGGCCAAGCTCGATAGCAGCATCTTCAAGGTCGCGGTCGCTTCCAACGGCGATATCTACATCGGCGACAGCACAGCGGTGCTGTACCTGGATGGAGCAACGGGATACATCCGCAAGCTGTTTGCTTCCGGTTCGGTCTGCGGGACGGCGACGGATACGCTCGGCGATGGTTGTTCTGCGAGTGGAGCGATCTACGGTGGATCCAACGGCCTCGGGATTGCGCTGGATGCTTTCAATAACCTGTACATGGCGGACACCACCAACAGCCGCGTGCGCGAGGTAGCAGCTACGACGCTGTCGACAACGGCGATGGGCGCTAGCTCCAGCCAGACGGTCGTGCTGCATAACTCCGCAGCATCGTCGGCGACCATGTTCGTCGGGACATCGGAGATCGCTCTCGGGTCCACGAGCTGCGCCTCGGTCAACGCGGACAGCACCGTCGAGTGCTCCATTCCTGTGACGTTTGCTCCCAGCAAGCCCGGCGCCCGTACTTCTGCGTTGGGAACCACGGGCGCAGTTGCCGGCACGCTGGCTCTATCAGGTGTGGGCTCAGGCCCTGCGCTCACCACCGACATTCCAAGTCCGGTCACGGGCGTGTACGGTTCGGCGATCAAGCCTGCGGCCATTGCGGTCAGCGGCAGCGGTAACGTCTATGCGATCGACGCCACGACAGGGAACTATGTTCAGATCCGCAGCGATGGAAGCGTCGTTGTGCTTGCGTCGGGTGCTCCGACTGGCACAGTCTCGCTTGCGGTGGACTCGGCTGAGACGCTCTATGCCGTGGGCTCGAGCAGCACGAACATCAGCACCCAGACGCTGAACTCCGGCGGCACGTATGTTGCGGGGACCATCAGCTATACGCCGGGCACAGGACCCGCTGCGCCTCGCGCGGTGGCTGTTGATGGTAATCACACGATCTACGTCTACGACCTGACGAACCAGTCGATCTACCGCTTCGCGAACAATAGCCTCTCCAGCGGTGCGCCGACGGTGATGGGTACGGGCTATACGAGCGTGGTTGCGCTGGCGCTCGATCCACTCGCGAATCTCTACATTGCGGACAAGGGCGCGCAGACGCTCTATCGGATCAATCTCCTGGGCGCGCAGTCTACGGTTGCGACGGGGTTCAGTCCCACCTCACTTGCGGCCGATGCCGGAGGAAGTGTCTACCTGCAGGATGCGGCGAGCGGTTCGCTTGTGGTCCACACGAACAACGGTGTTCAGACAACGCTTGTCACCGGACTGACGCAGCCCTCCGGCGTAGGCGTGATGGCGGGTGGTGATGTGATCAATGCCGATGCCGCGGTCGCGGGCGTCGTTGCGATTACGCGTAAGTCGGTGAGTTATAACTTCGGCACAAGTACGACTGCGACGTTGGCTGGCACTCTGGGTAACGCAGGAAACCTTGCGGCGACGGCCTATGCACAGACCGACGCCAGCGACTTCGCCCTTGTGGGCGGATCGAGCAACGGCTGCACCTTCGGCTCGACGGCATTGGGGAAGGGGCAGGGCTGCACTTTCAGCGCAACCTTTACGCCGACTGGTTCGGGCACCGGAGCGGTGAGTGATGCGCTTACGACGACGCCCGCGAGCAGCATCGGATCGTTGACGTTGAATGGCACCAAGACTGGGACGGCGGTCACGACGACCACCACGGTGACGAACCAGACGCCTGGGTCGCCTGTGTACTCTCCGAGCGCGACGGAGGTGAGCTTCACGGTCACGGTGAGTCCATCCAGCGGAAGCGCGACGGGCAACGTTAACGTCGCGATTGATGGCGGAACGGCGAACTCCTATCCGTTGTCGGCCAACATTGCCGTTGTGGCGCTCTCGGGACTAACGGCGGGCTCGCACACGATCCAAGCGACGTATCCCAGCCAGGGCGGGATCGTTGGATCTACGTCGACGGTGACGAACTTCTCTATCGCACAGGCGACGACCTCGCTGACATGGACACCGACGACGACCTCCATTCCTGTGAGCCAGGCTCTCGGGACGGGCGTGTTGAATGCCGTCTCCAACGGAGTACCGGGTGCGTATGTTTATACGGCGACGCCCACGGGCGGCTCGGCCATGGCGGTGGATGCTGCAACGTATCTGCCGATCGGAAGCTACGCTCTGGCGGTGGCCTTCACTCCGACCGACTCGACCGACTACAGCGGATCGACTTCCAGCGTCCCGAGCCTCACGGTGGTGAAGGCTTCCACAACCTCAGCAGTGGGCGCGACGACGAACCTTGTCGCCGCAGATGGTACGGGCAACTATACGAATCTCACCGCCGCTGTGGCCGCACTGCCGACGACGGGCGGGACAATCTACATGGCGCCTGGAACGTACACCGAGCAGGTCAGCATCGCGTACCCGAACGTCTCACTGCGAGGACTGGGCGGCGACCCGACGAAGGTCATCCTCACGGCCGAAGCCGGTGCGACGCCCAATGCTCAAAACGGTGGCAAGACGGGCGATGAAGGTTCGTCCACGCTGAACGTCGACAAGGCGACGATAGGTTCCACAACTTACATCCCAAACAACTTCTATGCCGAATACATGACGGTGAACAACACTTGGAACACCGATACGAGTGTGAACCCAACTGCGCTTGTATCCTCCGGTGGATCGTGCATCGCGAACTCGTCGAACCTCTCCAACAGTGCTTTGTATAACGCGGGCACACTCTGCTATTCGCAGGCTCTCGCGGTGTGGAGTCGATCGGACCAGGCCGTCTTCAACAACGTTCGTCTCAACAGCCTGCAGGACACGTTGTATGCCGGCAGCCAAGGCTCCAGCGGCAGCGCCTACACGGCCGCGCGGCAGTACTTCTGGAAGGGCTACATCTCCGGCGACGTGGATTACATCTTCGGCGATGCGGCGATGGTCTTTGACCAGACGCAGTTCTACACGCTGTGGCATGGCACTTCGGCGACTGGCACGGAGACAATTTCAGCGCAGAACAAGGCAGTGGCAAACGGCAGCACGAACGACTATCTGAGTGGCTACGTGTTCAACTCAGCCACGCTCACATCGCAGAGCACGGGGATGACGAACCTGTATCTGGGACGGCCCTACGGACAGTTCTCCACGCATGTCCTGCTCAATACGAAGATCGACCAGATGAACCCGCTGGGATGGACCGAGTTCTCCGGCCAGACGAACCTGCCGACCTCCACGTATTCGGAGTACAACAGCATCCCGTATACCGACTCCCAGGGCAACACCGGGCAGGGAGTTACAGGAACACGCGAGACGACTTCTATTTCTCCGCAGGTGTTTACCACGGCTGCACAGGCGGCGAAGTGGGCTCCTGTAGCCTTCCTCAGCCAGATGGCGAACGGTACTTCGTGGAACCCGACGACGGCGCTTGCGGCGTACAGCAATGCGTTCACTCCGTCGACCACGGTGAGTGTCCAGGCGGGCAACAGCGTGACGCTGCTTTATCGTCCGCAGACGCCTGGGGCGGGTGTGGTACCCACGGGTACCTACAGCATCTACGACAACGGTTCGCTGCTCACAAGCGGAACGCTGGATGCATCGGGCTCCGCGTACTACACGACGACGTCGCTTTCGGTGGGTCCCAACAACCTGACGGTCAGTTATAGCGGCGACAGTAACTTCCAGGCTTCGACCTCTGCGAGTGCCTATGTCGTTACGGTCACACCATCGCCAAAGACAAATCCAGTGGTGGGAGTATCTGCGACGACCGGCGCGAGCTATGGCCAGAACGTATCTGCCAGCGTGATGGTGACGGGAACAGGCGCAACGCCTACCGGTTCGGTGAGCCTCTCGGTGGATGGCGGCACTCCAGCGTCGATGACGCTCTCGGGCGGAGTGGCTTCGTTCCCGCTGTCGGGGTTGTCCGCTGGTTCGCATAGCCTGAGCGCCGTGTACACGGGAGATACAAGCTACAACAGCGGCAATGGCTCGGGCAGTGTGTCTCTGGCCAAGGTGGTGTTGCAGGTGAAGGCCAACAGCCAGACCATCGCCTATGGCACGCCTGCGGCTGCATACTCGGCTGGCTATTCAGGCTTTGTCCCTCCGGACACAAGCAGTGTTGTGAGCGGAAGTCCCTCGCTTACGACGACTCCCGCTACGCCGACCGCGCCCGGGAGCTACACCATCACTGCAGCACTGGGTACGCTGAGCGCGACGAATTACAGCTTCACCTTCGTGAACGGAACGCTCCTCATCAACCCTCCACCGACAGCAACTGCCGTAGCCACAGGTGATACGCGCACGGTAACCGAGCCGAGCTTCCCGGCTGTATGCACGCAGTTGGTTGCGAGCATTGCGGACGTGAACGGCGATATCCCCAGCAGCGTCGACACGACCAATACCAACCCGGACGGCGCGCGGATTCAGGCAGCGCTCAATGCCTGCACCACGGGCCAGGCGGTGGAACTCTCGGCAGGCAATGCGGGTGCGGATGCATTTCTCTCCGGCCCACTCACGATGCCTTCGAATGTGACGCTGCTCATCGACCCGGGCGTGACGATGTATGGCTCTCGCAATGCGCAGGACTATGACACAGTGGCTGGCACGCACACGTGCGGTACGGTGAACAACAATAGTGCGACGAGCTCCTGCAAGCCGCTGATCCTCATCAATGGCGTGAGCAACGTTGGCATCATGGGCTACGGCAAGATCAATGGCCGGGGCGGCGATGTGGTGCTCAATGCCTTCCCGACGAGTTATGTGGGACAGACATGGTGGGGCCTGGCGACCATCGCCAACAGTGGTGGCAGCCAGCAGAACCCGCGCATGATTCAGATGGGTGGCAATGCGTCGAACGTGACGATGTACAAGATCACGTTGATCAACTCGACCATGTTCCATGTCTCGACCACAAGCACGGTCACGGGGTTCACTGCGTGGGATGTGAAGATCGTCACGCCCACCAGCTCACGCAACACGGATGGCATCGATCCCGGCAATGTGAATAACTTCACGGTGACGAGGTCTTACATCTCCGATGGTGATGACAACGTGGCGGTCGGAGCCTCAGGCTCGAATCCTGCGACGAACATCTCGATCACGAAGAACCACTTCTACGCAGGCCACGGCGAATCGATTGGAAGCTATACCTCGGGCGGTGTGAACAACGTACTGTTCGATGGCAACATGCTCTCGGGTAACTCGAGTGTGGACTCGAACTCCACAGGCATTCGCATCAAGAGCGCAAATGACCGCGGCGGCGCGGTTACGAATATCCAGTACTCGAACTCATGCTTCCAGAACCACAAGGCGTTGATGCAGTT
>Ga0302187_10001411_pt1 | contig 20492 bp, 16 predicted proteins | sample II_Bog_E1_3_FD_202120 | JGI IMG/M metagenome (GOLD analysis project Ga0302187, IMG submission 202120) | Peat permafrost microbial communities from Stordalen Mire near Abisko, Sweden - II_Bog_E1_3 | ecosystem: Environmental > Terrestrial > Soil > Wetlands > Peat | place: Sweden: Abisko...
GGAACTGCCAGGCACCGTCCTCGGCATCGTGCGAGACGTAGGTGACGGGCTCTTCTCCCTCGTTGACTGACTTTGTGAGATACGAGGTCGTGTGGGGATCGTCGGGGAAGGGCCAGTCGAAGAACTCGCTATCCGGATCATTGGATTTCCAAAAGGAGGTCTCTAACTCCCCTTGTGATGCATCGGGCTGAAGCAAGGGCTGGCGGAAGTACTCCTGAAACCCTTCCTCCCACTGGAAGCGGCCCTCAAGGTCGGGATAGATCAGCTGAAGAGCCGGAACGAACTCGTCGGTGTAGTACCACTCATCGCGGCACATCACATGGCGATACCAGCGCTCGGAGACAGAGCGAAACTCTACATTTACCTCGCCAACGATGTCCCGATGGCAACCGCGTGAGAGGTCGATTCCGCTCTTCATCGCCTTGATGGAGAGATCCAATGCGATGTGAGCCGTTTTCGGCTTGAGGCCAACGACGATTACTTCGGAGACGCCAAGCGTGTCGTGGGCGCCCACGCTATAGGCAAAACCCTGTCCATGGGCGCAAGGCTTGATGAGTTCCGCCTCCCAACCGTACTTGCGGATGTTCGCCAGGGTGTTGCGAAATACATCCTTATGCTCCTGCTCACTCCAGAAACGCAGGCGGTCCGTGACGAAGTTCTCTTCGCTCATTTCGACTCCTCAATGACTTGGGACGGAAGGACCGCCTTGCCTCGACGGCTTCGCTTGGGCAGCACGGGAACTTCGCGTTCTACGCCTTCGCGGCCTTCGTGGAGGGTGCGGGTCTTGAGGTCTTTGGCGAGTTCCTTGGTGGCTTCGCGCTGGACAGGTGGGAGTTCGGCGGGCGGGCCGAGGACGGCGCGGGCGGAGGCGTTGAGGATGCGGCGGACGGGCCAGGCGGAAGGATCGTTTGGCTGACTGGCTGCGTTGGGCAGGAAGGCTTCGCCGGTGCGCTGCTTTTCCGGCCGGTAGTACCAGCGGCGGAAGAGCGAGAGATAGTCGCAGCGCTCGGCGATGTCGGGGGCGGGGGCGGATTCGGCCTGGCCGTGGAGCGCGGCGAGGACGGCGCGGGCTCGGTCTTCAGGGGACAAGGTGACGGCCGAGGGTTTAGGGTCCAGGGTCCAGGGTTCAGGGAGGACTGCCGGGGATGGTGTGGGTTGTGCGGGAACCCACGTCTCAGAATCGAGACGTGGGGCACCCGGGTGGTCGTCTCCGGGGGGGCCCGAGGGACCTGGGTCGTGGTCTCCGTTGGGTTCCGGGGTGGGGTTAGCCCTGGTCCCAGAATCGGGACCCGGGGCACCCGGTTCCTGCAAAGGGATGGCGGCTAGCATGAGGGGCTGCGCGAAGAGGGAGCTGCCGACGGCGGTCTGCTCGCGGACCGCTCGGACGCCCAACGTGGAGAGGCGTGCGGGGCCGAGGATGCGGCCGCGCTCGAATAAGAAGATTGCGGCGTCGAGGGACGGAGGTTCGGAACTGGAAGGTGCTGGCAGTGAGCCGGGTGTAGACGGAGATGCAGGTCTCTCCGCTGCGTCCACATGCGGCGCGGATTCCGGTCGAGATGACACTTCCGTGGCGGCATCCGGTGCGGCTTTCTGGACGATGAGCGCGCGGAGGTCGGGGGCGGGGCGGACGATTTCGTCGGCGAGGTTGGCAGCGGCGCGGGCCTTTTCGTACTGGGCGTGGAGGGCGGCGGCGCGTTCGAAGTCCATGGCTTCGCTAGCGGCTTCGCGATCGGCAGCCAGTTGGCTGAGCATGGACTCGCCGCGGGTGAGGAAGAAGGCGGCGACCTTGTCGGCTTCGGCCCGGTAGTCGGCGTCGGTGCAGGCCTGCTGGCAGGGGCGGAGGCACTTGCCCATCTCGCCGTAGACGCAGCCGGGATGCTCGGGAAAGGGCGCGAGATCTTCGTAGCAGCGGCGGAGCTTGAAGAGCTCGAGGACGGCGTCGCAGTGGCGCTCGGCGGCGGCGCGCGAAGGGTACGGGCCGATGAACTCGCTGAGACTGCGCTTGGAGAGCTTGTTGGTCGCGTAGACGCGCGGGTAGGCGTTGGTCTGGGTGATGCGGAGGAAGTAGGGAGCGTGCAGGCGGAGGCGCTTGCGGGCGGCCTCAGGACCGAAGACGGCGCGCGTTGCGCAGTAGAGGACGAGGACGGATTCGAACTCGGAGCCGGTGCGGGTCCACTCGATGAAGCGGACCTTGTTGCGCAGGTTGAGGCGCTTCGACAGCACGGGCTCGCCGGTGTCAGCTGCGAGCTCGGGTGGCGCGAGGAGGCGCTTGAGGCGACGGCGGATGTCGGCGGCGCGGGTGAGGTAGGGCTCGGCGGAGGCGTCGACGCCGCGCAGGGCGAAGACGCCAGCGGCTGCGGGAACCTGGCGCAGGATGCGCTCGGCGTCGGCGGGGTCGAAGGCGACATTGTGCTCGAAGTGGAAGACCGCGCTCACAGGTTGGATTGTAGAAGGTAGCGGCTTCGCTGGCAGCGCGGGGCGTTAGCGGCTACGCCGGTAGCCGCTTCGCGGTTAGCGGGGATGGAGACGCCGCGGGAACGTGGGGCATCGGACGTATACTCTCGCCATGGCGATCCAGCTAAGTCCGGAACTTGAGAGCCGCATCCAGGAGAAAGTCGACCGGGGATACTTCGACTCGGCGGAGCACGTGATCGAGACGGCGCTCTATGAGCTCGAACATCGGCGGCTTGAATTACCGCCTGCGGATGAACTGGAAGCGTTGCTGGATGAGGCAGAAGCCGAGTTTGCTCGTGGCGAGTTTTATACGCCGGAGCAGGTACGGGAGCACATGGATCGCGTAAAGGCCCAGCTAAGGCGTGGCTAGGTACATCCTGGCGCCTGCTGCGGCACGCGACCTCGAAGCGATCTATCGCTATCTTCTCGAAGAGGCAAGTCTGGTGGTCGCCGATCGCGTAGAGACCGACATCTACAAGGCATTCGATGATCTCGCGAGCCTTCCCTCAATCGGGTATCGCCGCGAGGACATCCGGCGCTCCGGGTTTCTTTCACACACCGTCTTCCAGTATGTGATTCTGTTTCGCCGTAACCCGGAACTACGTATCTATCGCATCATTCACGGTGCGCGGGACATTCCGCGGCGTCTTTAGCTGCCGGCCACCGTCATGCCTTCGATACGCACCGTCGGTACGGCACCGGAGCCGCGGAATTCTAGGTCGTTGGCGATGGCGCTGACGTTGCGGAACATGTCTTTGAGGTTTCCGGCGATGGTGATCTCTTCGACGGGGTAGGCGAGCTCGCCGCCATCGATCCAGAGGCCGCTGACGCCGAGCGAGTAATCGCCGTTGACGAGGTTCACGCCGAAGCCCATGGTCGAGAGGACGTAGAGGCCCTGGGGGATGTCGCTGATGATCTCGTCGGGGGTCAGTGTGCCGGGCTCGAGGAAGTAGTTCCCCCCGCCGATGCCGGGCGCTCCGGCGAGACCGCGGGAGGCTTTGCCGGTCGAGGCCATGTTGAGCTTTCGGCCGGTGTAGGTGTTGAGCATCAGCGACTTGAGGATGCCGCGCTCGATGACGACCGTACGGCGCGTGGCGAGGCCATCGCCGTCGTAGGGTGAAGTGCCGAAGCCGCCGACGCGTAGGGTACCTTCGCCGTCGCCGAGAAGCTTGTCGCCGCTAAGCGAGTGCTCGAAGACGAGGGTGCCGTCGTCGACCATGGTGATGTTTTCGCCGGCGACCTGTTCACCGAGCTTGCCTGCGAACATCGAAGCGTTGCGATAGATGGAGTCGCCATCGGCCGCGGAGAGCAGGTTGCCCATGAGACTGCGTGCGACCTCGGGAGCGTAGACGACCGGGCACTTCTGCGTGGGCACGCGCCGCGCGCCGAGGCGGCGCAGGGCGCGTTCGGCGGCCTTGCGGCCAACGGACTCAGGCGAATCGAGCAGGCGGGCGGCGCGGGCGGAGGAGTACCAGTAGTCGCGCTGCATGGCGCCGCTGGCGTCCTGCGCGATGGGGGTGACGGAGAAGCCGCAGTAGCTGCGGCGGTACTCGCCCCGGAAGCCACGCGAGTTGACCATGACGCGATGCGCCGTGGAGGCGTCGAAGTCCGCGCCGACGGAGTTCTGGATGCGCGTGTCAAAACTCAACGCAGATGCTTCGCATCTGCGGGCTATGTCGATGCGCTCCTTGGCGGGAATGGCATCGACGTCGTCGAAGTAGAGACAGAGATCGTCGATGGCTCTTGCGGAGGGGTGTGCGAGGAGCTCGCGGTCGGGCAGGCCGGCGAAGGGATCCGCGCCGGTCACCTTTGCCAGGCCGACGGCCCCATCGACGAGTCGCTTCAGCCCATCTTCAGTGAGGTCCGAGGTGGAGGTGCTGGCGGTGCGCTGGGCGGGCTCCGAGCTGCCGGCGGCGGGCGAGTCGAAGAAGACACGCAGCCCGATCGCGCGGGAACCTGACTCGGTCAGTTGTTCCACCTGCCCGAGGCGGACGTGGACGGCAAACTCTTCGCCGGCGAAGGCGACGGCTTCGGCATCACAGGCGCCGGCAGCGAGCGCGCGTTCGACCGCCTGCTCGGCGAGTGCGCGAAGGTGACTTTTCTCAAGATCGGTGGTGGGCTGCTGTTCGATGGACATGACTATCGTCCTGTTCCGCCCACCGTCATGCGGTCGAGCTTGATGGTGGGCATGCCGACGCCGACGGGGACGCTCTGGCCAGCCTTGCCGCAGGTGCCAATGCCTTCATCCAGCGCGAGATCGTTGCCAACCATGCTGACGTGCTTGAGGGCCTCGGGGCCATTGCCGACCAGCGTCGCGCCCTTGACCGGCGCGGTGACCTTGCCGTCTTCGATGAGGTAGGCCTCGCTGGCCGAGAAGACGAACTTGCCGTTGGTGATGTCCACCTGGCCGCCGCCGAAGTTGACGGCGTAGAGGCCGCGCTTGACGGACTTGATGATGTCGCCGGGATCATCCTCGCCGTTGAGCATGTAGGTGTTGGTCATGCGCGGCATGGGGATGGCCTGGTAGCTTTCGCGGCGTCCGGAGCCGGTGTTAGGCATGCCCATGAGCTTCGACGAGAGCTTGTCGGAGAGGTAGCCACGAAGGATGCCGTTTTCGATGAGCACGGTCTCCTGGGTAGGATTGCCTTCGTCGTCGACGTTGAGCGAGCCGCGGCGGCCGGGCATGGTTCCGTTGTCGACGACGGTGACCTTGCTGGACGCCACCTGCTGGCCGATGAGGCCGGAGAAGGCGGAGGTCTTCTTGCGATTGAAGTCGGCTTCGAGGCCATGACCGACGGCTTCGTGGAGAAGAACACCGGGCCAACCGGGACCGAGGACGACTTCCATTTCACCAGCGGGTGCAGCGACAGCGCCGAGCTGCAGGATGGCGGTGCGGGCGGCCTCCCGGGCGTAGTGCTCCGGACCTTTGTCGCCGTCGAAGAAGTCCAAGGTCACGCGGCCGCCTCCGCCTGACGTCCCGCGGGCCGTGTTCTGGCTGTCCTTGGCGATGACGAAGACGTTGAAGCGGGCGAGGGGCTGGGTGTCGGCGGCGTAGGTTCCGTCGGAGGCGGCGATGAGGATGCGGCGAAGCTCGTCGTTGAGCCCGGCACGGACCTGGGTGATGCGGGGATCGAAGGCGCGGGCGGCTTTGTCGGCGCGCTCGATGAGGGCGATCTTGGTGCTCAACTCGGCGTCGCTGCTGAAGCCGGCGATGGGGTAGAGCTGCGGGGTGCTGACCTCCTGGAATCCCTGAACGCGCTGGGTCTGAGGACCGCTGGCGATGAGCGCTGCGGTGCGCGCTGCCTTGAGCAGGCGCTCCGGCGAGAGGTCGTCGGTGTAGGCGAAGCCGGTGCGTTCACCCGAGAGGACGCGGATGCCGCAGCCCACGCTGATGCCCTGCGCGGCTGTCTTGAGGATGCCTTCGTCGATGCCGAGCGAGGTGGAGGTGACGGCCTCGAAGTAGAGGTCCGCAAAGTCGCCGCCGGCGGAGAGGGCTTCGCCGAGGCAACGCTCGAAGAGGCGCTCGCTGAGGCCGAGGTGGGAGAAGAACCAGCGCTTGTGATCGAGGACTTCCGGGGCGAGCGTGTGTGGTGCAGCGGCCATCGTTCGATTGTATGACTCCGCGGCCTCAGAGGTCCTGCGCGGGAGCAGGAGTCGAGGGTGATTCCAGGCGCGGAAAGAGCTTGGGGAGCTCGACGTGGATGGGTGTTCCAGGAACCTCCAGTCGTTGGGCGGAGATCCAGCCGGAGGCCAGGCAGATCCGTCCACTGCGGGTGCGGGGATCGATGATCCAGAGAGTTTCGACGCCCATGGCGAGGTAGTCCTGGCAACGCTCTTCGAGGGCGGAGTAGGTGTCGTCGGGCGAGAGTATCTCGATGACGAGCAGCGGCGGGTCGATGAGGACGTCAGGCTGCGGGCCCGGGCGCACCGCAACCAAATCCGGAACGCGCACGCGAGTCTTGGTGACACGAGTTCTCTGTTCGGTGCTCACCATGAGATTCCAGGCGGACTCGTGCAATCCCAACCATTGCGCCAGCAGCGCCTGTAGTCTTGCGTGCTCCCACTTGCCCACATTGCGCTCCAGGACCTCGCCATCGACGTACTCACGGTCGGGGCGGTAGGTGGTTTGCAGATACTCGGATACCGGGATCTGGACGGCGCTTGCCATGGCAGCAGTGTAGTCCTCAACGAAATGGGTGGATACGACGAATGATGGAACTTTCAGCGGCCGTGGGATGGGTCTGGGGAGCTGGCGATGTCCATGTCGAGCAGGACGTCAGAGAGACCCGGGGCGTAGCAGTTGCCGTCGGCTGCGTAGGTGGCGGCGCAGGCTTTGGTGATCTCGGGGCGGCGGGGGGATTGCGAGTACTGCCAGGCGCTGAGGTCGGGCTCGCCGGCCTCAGAGAGAGGCTTGGCGCCCTTGACGGTGCAGCCGGGGGCGGGTGGGCAGGCGTCCTGGGTGTCAAACATGGCGATGTCGTGCAGATGCTGCGCCTTGACGCGCTCGCGGATGTCGCGGATGGTGTCGATCCATTTGCCGGGATCGTCCTGCACGAGCTGGCCGCTGGCGTAGACGCCCGGGAGATAGCTGGATTGCGCTACGGCTTCCGTCCAGGCGAGGAGGTACTGGGCCTGTTCGTCGAGGAGTCGGCCACCCTCTTCCTGGTCGAGGAAGAGGATGGCATGGGCGGGAAAACCTTCCGCCTGCGCGGCGGCGATGGCTTTGGCGGCGTCCTGCTGGCCGAGCTGTGCGGGTGTGGTTCCCCTCTTCTGGGCCGCGAGAATTTCCTTGTCGAAGCGGCCGTCGGCGAGAACGAGGAAGCCCCAGCCCTGCTGCTTGAGCAGGAGGCGCTTGCCGGCCCAGTTGTTGGTTTTCTCACCCGGGGGCGGCGTGACCCAATAGCCGGTGAAGGCGAAGGTCTTCATCATCGCTGCCATCGTGGCGTCACCGGGATAGTCGTTGCGATCGAAGCCGGCGAAGCCACCGGCGACGGCGCCAATGGCGGAATTCTCGATGGAGGCCTGCGGCTGGGTCGGACCGCCGGAGAGGGGAGCTACCTGGCCGTCGGGAACGAACCCCGCGTTCACGGGCGCCGATGCCGGGGCAGAGGACTTGCATCCGGCAACGAGCACCGAAGCGATGACGGTCAGGCGGATCCAGCTCATGCGTTCTATCCTCACTGCGCAGCGGCAAAGGTGGCAACCCGCAACTCGATGAGACGCGATTGGCGGAGAATTCGTGGGCCGTTTGCGGGAAAGAGGTTTGATCGAGTTTCGAGTCTTGAGTTGAAGTTTCGCTTATCTTGCTTCTATGGCTACGGACTCGCGTTATCCCATTGGGGACTTTCACAAACCGGCTTCGATCACGGCCGAAGACCGTGTTGCGGCGATTGCAACACTTCGCGAGCTACCGATGAAGTTTCGCGCGGCGGTTGCGGGGCTCGATGATGCGCAACTGGATACGCCGTATCGCGAGGGCGGATGGACGGTACGGCAGGTGGCGCACCACGTCGCGGACTCGCACATGACGGCGTTTCACCGGGTGCGCAAGGCGCTGACCGAGGATCATCCGGTGGTCTCGGCCTATGAGGAGTCGAGATTCGCGGAACTGCCGGATTCGGCACTGCCGATTGAGGCCTCGCTGGCGATTCTCGATGGCCTGCACGCACGCTGGGTCGCGATGTATGAAGGGATGAGCGAGGCCGAATGGCATCGCGTGATGCTGCACAGCGCGAATGGGCCGCAGGCACTGGATCTGCTGGTGCTGGTGTATGCGTGGCACTCGCTACACCACACGGCGCATGTGACGGAGCTGCGGAAGTCGAAGGGCTGGTAGCGGAGCGACAGGGATTAGGGATTAGGGATTAGGGACCAGGGTTTGGCCGCTCACCCTGCTACCCTTAAGGGCAGTATGAGTAACGAGCGCCCCGCCAACAGTAACGAGCTTCCCAAGGCATACGATCCCTCGTCCATTGAAGAGAAGTGGGCGAAGTTCTGGCTTGAAGAGCGCCTCTTTGATGTCCCGACGCCGGCCGATGGCCGGGCGCACACCCCTTTCGTTCAGCTTCTGCCACCTCCCAACGTCACGGGCCGTCTGCACATGGGCCACATGCTCAACCAGACGGAGATGGACGTGCTCGCGCGGTGGCACCGCATGAAGGGCGACACGAGCGTGTGGGTTCCGGGCACGGACCACGCGGGCATCGCCACGCAGATGATGGTGGAGCGGCAGCTGAAGGCCGAAGGCGGGCCGGGCCGCAAGGAGATGGGCCGCGAGGCCTTCACCGAGCGCGTGTGGGCGTGGAAGCAGCAGTATGGCTCCGCCATCACCGACCAGATGAAGCGGCTGGGAGCTTCCGTGGACTGGTCGCGCGAGTACTTCACGATGGACGAGAAGCTTTCGGTCGCGGTGAAGCAGGCGTTTGTGCGGCTGTGGGAGCAGGGGCTGATCTATCGGGGCGCGTACATCGTGAACTGGGATCCGCAGATCCAGACGGCGGTGTCGGATCTGGAGGTAGAGAACGAAGAGCGTGCGGGGCACCTGTATCACGTGCGCTATGACTTCGCGGATGGGTCTGGCTCCATCACCATTGCGACGACGCGGCCGGAGACGATGCTGGGCGACGTGGCCGTGGTGGTGAACCCGAGCGACGAGCGCTATACGGCGATGCTAGGCAAGAGCCTTGTGCTTCCGCTGAGCGCGGTCAATGGCGGTAAGGACCGAGAGATTCCTCTGCTGGCTGATGAGTGGGCGAATCCGGAGTTCGGGACTGGCGCGGTGAAGGTGACGCCCGCGCATGATCCCAACGACTTTGCGATCGGCCAGCGCCACAAGCTGCCGCAGCCTTCGATCATGGATGAGCAGGCGCGCATTGCGCTGGCGGGCTCGCCGTATGACGGGCTGGATCGGTTTGAGGCGCGCAAGAAGATCGTTGCGGACCTTGAGGCCAACGGGCATCTGGTTGCCATCAAGGACCACACGCTGACGCTGCCGGTATCGCAGCGCACGGGCGCGATCATCGAGCCGCGGCTTTCGATGCAGTGGTTCATTGCGGTCAACAAACAACCAAACAGCGGCGCAGGCTCGATCGCAGAGAATGCGATTGCGGCCGTTCGCGACGGGCACATCAAGTTCACCCCGGAGATGTACTCGAAGACGTACTTCGAATGGATGAACAACATCCACGACTGGTGCATCAGCCGGCAACTGTGGTGGGGACATCGGATTCCGGCGTGGCACTGCGAGCGTTGTGGCGAGATCAACGTGGCGCTGGAGGCACCGACCGAGTGTGTGTGCGGAGCGACGGAGCTGACGCAGGAGACGGATGTGCTCGACACGTGGTTCTCGTCGGGGCTGCTGCCGTTTACGGTGTTCGGCTGGAACAGCTCGAATGAGCTGACGCCGGACCTGAGCGCGTTCTATCCGACGCAGCTGCTGGTGACGGGCTTCGACATCCTGTTCTTCTGGGTAGCTAGGATGATCATGCTGGGCTCGCACTTCATGCTGGATGTGCCGATGCCGGATGGATCGAAGCGCGAGTTGAAGGATGCAGTCCCCTTCCGCGAGGTGTATATCCACGCGCTGGTGCGCGATGCGGACCGGCAGAAGATGTCCAAGACCAAGGGCAACGTGATCGATCCGATTGAGATCATCACGAAGTACGGTACGGATGCGGTGCGGTTCACGCTGGCGTCGCAGGCTTCGCCGGGCACGGACATTGCGTTCAACGAGGCGCGGACGGAGGGCTATCGTGCATTCGCGAACAAGATCTGGAACGCGGCGCGATTCCTACAGATGAACATCGAGCGGGGCAAGGAGGCGGGCTACACAGCGTCACTGGGCTCGCACGATTCGTTCTCACTCGAGTTGCCATCCACGACACCTTTAGAGACGCGGTGGATCTTCTCGCGGTTGGCGTCTGTCAGCTTCGAGGTCGCGCGCTCCCTCGAAACCTATCGGTTCGATGAAGCTTCGCAGGCGGTGTACCAGTTCTTCTGGGGAGAGTTCTGCGACTGGTACCTGGAGCTGGTGAAGCTGCGGCTGGATTTCGCAGCGCCGAAGAACGATGTGACGGCGCTGACGTTGAATGCGCTGGTCAGCGTGTTCGAAGCCGCGCTGCGATTGCTCTCACCGTTCATGCCGTTCCTCACGGAGGAGCTGTGGCATGCGCTCTATGCGAGCGTGGACCTAGCTTCCCCGGCGAAGTCGATCGCACTGACGCGCTATCCGCAGGCTGCGGACTTCGCGGCGGACGGGGCTTCGGTCGAGGCGATGACCACGCTGCAGGAGTTGATCGTCACGGTACGCGGTCTGCGCAAGGATCTAGCCGTACCGGAGAAGGAGCCTGCGCCGATTGAGCTGCATGCTTCGAACGCGATCTCCGCACTGGCGCAGGCCAATGCGGACATGCTGGCCAAGCAGGCTCGCGTGGCTTCAGTGGGGATTGCGGCAGGAGCATTGAGTGGCAACAATGCGCGGTCGACGGCGAACTTCGATGTGGCGGTGATCTACGAGCGGCAGATCGATGTTCCTGCTGAGCGCGAACGGCTGACGAAGGAGATCGCCAAGTTCACCAAGGGTGTGGAATCGGCGCAGAAGCAGCTGGGCAGCGAGAGCTTCCTGGCGAAGGCTCCCGCGCACATCGTGGATGGACTGAAGAAGCAGGCGGCGGAGACGCAGTTGCTGCTGGAGAAGGCGCAGGCTGCGCTGGATGGGCTTCCTCCTGCGTAGCGTCGTCGCAATACCCAAGCCACGGGCGGTCTCACTTCATCGTGAGGCCGCTCTTCTTGCTCAGGGCTCCTAAACAGCGGGCAGCAACGCGGAGAGAGACTTCTGCGTCCTATTCGCATTGTGAAAACGGTAAAGAAGTCCCGCGGGAACAGCAAGATAGGTGGGGAGACGACCGTCGAGTACGCGGAACGTCTCAAGATCCTCGAACAGGCGCAGCGTCGCAAGATGGCGCAGAGCGCGCACCGTTACGTGCGGGGCAGCACGGTGCAGTTCTATGAGTGGCTGCAACGCAGCCAGCGGCAGAGCGTGCCTGACGGGCCGTCTGTGTGGATTTGCGGGGATTGCCACCTGGGCAACCTGGGTCCGGTGGCAAACCACAAAGGCAAGGTTGAGATCGAGATCCGTGACGTGGACCAGACGGTGATTGGCAATCCCGCGCATGACCTGGTGCGGCTGGCTCTGTCATTGGCGTCGGCTGCGCGTGGCAACGATCTTCCCGGCGTGACGACCGCGCACATGATGGAGCACATGATGCAGGGGTATCAGCAGGCGCTGAAACATCCCTCGGTGGGGCGTGGCAGCAACGCGAAGGGCGATGACCTCGCGCCCATCGCGAGCGCCCTGCGACTCTCCATGCGACGCCGGTGGAAGCATCTCGCGGACGAGCGCATCGAGGGTGTGAAGCCGGTGATCCCGCTGGGCAAGCGCTTCTGGGCGTTGCGCGAAGAGGAACGCAAGGCCATCGACGGCCTGTTCACGGAAGAGGCCACGGTCGCGATGATTCGGAGGCTGGCTGGAGACGATGCTCCGAAGAAGGTTGCTGTGGTGGATGCGGCCTACTGGATGAAAGGCTGCTCGTCGCTGGGCAAGCTGCGCTACGCGGTGCTTCTGGAACTGGGGAAAGGCGCGAGCCGGCGATATCGTCTGATCGACATCAAGGAAGCAGTGAAGGCTGCAGCTCCTGCAAGCTCCCGCGCGGTCTTGAAGAAGGCGGGCGTAACGCAGCCGGACGACTTCGCGCAGCGAGTCGTCATGGGAGCTCGCGCGCTGTCGCCCTTCCTTGGCGAGCGGATGCTTCCAGCAACACTGTTGCGGCGACCGGTGGTGCTGCGGGAGTTGATGCCGCAGGACCTGAAGCTGGAACTCGACCGCATGACGTGCGATCAGGCTGTGGCCGCGGCACAGTTTCTTGCAGGTGTGGTGGGGAGAGCCCATGCGAGGCAGATGGATGCTGCTACGCGTCGGCGCTGGAATGCGGAGCTTGAGCGCAATCGGCCGAAGTCGCTGGACGCTCCCAGCTGGCTGTGGAACAGCGTCGTCGAGTTGTTGAGCGAGCATGAGGCCGCGTACCTGCAGCACTGTCGGCGTTATGCTCTGTCGGCCTAAGCAGGCTTAGTGCTTGCCTGGATCCTGCGTCGCTGGCTCGGGCAGTTTGTTCTGCTCGACGGCGATCTCGACGTTCTCGTACTTGATCTCGAGGCGCAGACGGTTGAAGGCGCTCATGTAGACGTTTGCAACCCACACCAGGGCGAACCATGCAACGACGTAGCCCCGCCAGCCTGTGTACAGGAGCTGGAAGCGAAAGAGCAGAAGCGCCAGCGCAGAGACATAGTGCGAGAAGCAATATTCGCAGGTGAAGAGGTAGAAGAACTTCCGCTCAAGCAGGCGATGGCAGATCTGGCTGCGGCTCTTGCAGAACTCGCGGGGCTCGCGAAAGACCTCTTCGTGGGTAACCGTCCAGGCGACGCAGGCGATGGGAACGGCGAGCAGCAGAAGCATCGCCGTCTGGTGCTGCAAGGGAATGTTGAGTTCGATTGGCATAGGGGGTCTGCGGTCGGCCGGGAAGGCATCAGGCGTGGAGTTCCGGGGTTGCCTCCTCATTGGATGCGGAGATCGCCCGACCAGCCGCTCACTCACCTGACATAGGCTGCAGCTCACTGCCGTACGATACGAAGGATGGCAACCGTGCGGCAGGGCGAAGACCTGAATCCCGCAGCGCTCAATCGTGCGCTGGTGGGAACGCGTTTTGCCGGCCACATACATCACTTCGCACACATCGGGTCCACCAGCACGGCACTGCTCGAAGCTGCGGCAGAAGGCACGCCGGAAGGGACCGTGTATCTCGCGGATGAGCAGACGGCGGGCCGAGGCCGAGGCGGCCATGCATGGCACTCGGCCCCGGGCGATGGCCTTTACCTGAGTGCGCTGGTAAAGCCCGCGCTGGCGCTGTGCGATGCACTGTTGCTCTCGCTGGCGACGGGCATCGCGGCGGCGGTCGCCATCGAACAGATGACGGGACTCAGCATCGACCTGCGGTGGCCGAACGACCTCATGCTTGTGGCACGCGATGCCCAGGCGCGCAAGGTCGGAGGCATCCTGGTGGAAAGTGCGGTCGAGCCGGGAGCTGATCCCCTGCTGCGCTATGCCGTCATCGGCATTGGGATCAACGTACGCCATGCTGCGTTTCCGCCTGAGCTCGCGCTGCTTGCCACCTCTCTCGCGCTGGAGACGACGTCAACGCCCACGCGGGAACGGCTGTCACTGGCACTGCTGCGGGCGCTGGATCTCGAGCTCACGCGGCTCGAAGCAGGAGGAGCGAAGGACGAGGTCCTCGCGGCCTTCGCACAGCGATCCACCTGGGTACATGGCAAGCGCGTGAGCGTGCCGGAGCAGGGCGGATATACTGGCGTCACCGCTGGGCTCAACGAACAGGGCTACCTGCTCGTCGATGGTGATGACGGCATACGCCGCACCGTACGCTCCGGCGGAGTTCGCGAGCGAGAGACGTACTGATCGCTCGCTCGATGACTCCAACGGGAACAAACGCATGCTGCTGGCCATCAATGTAGGCAACACGAATACGGTCCTTGGGCTCTATCATCCTGCCGATGCGGGCAAGCCCGCGGAGCTGGCCGCGGACTGGCGTCTGACCACGCCCTACGGACAGACGTCCGACGAACTGGGTCTGCTGTTCCGCACACTCTTCGCCACGCGAGGCTTCAGTACGGAGAGCGTGGACGGCATTGCGATTGCGTCGGTGGTGCCACCACTGGATTCTGCTCTGCGCCATGCCACGGAAGCGCTGTTCAAGCTGCGTCCCCTGTTCATCGAGCCGGGCATCAAGACCGGACTGCCGATCCTCGTCGATTCTCCGGGCGAGGTGGGAGCGGACCGCATTGTGAACTGTGCCGCAGCGTTCGAGAAGTTCGGTGGACCCGCCATCGTCGTGGACATTGGTACGGCCACGAACTTTGATGTGGTCTCACGCAAGGGTGAGTTCCTGGGCGGGGCGATTGCGCCAGGGCTTGGCATCTCTGCCGATGCCCTGTTCGCGCGTGCCGCCCGGCTTTCGCGTGTGGAGATCAAGAAGCCGCTGAAGGTGGTGGGCACCAACACCACGGACAACCTGCAGATCGGCTTGTACTACGGCCACATCGGCATGATCGATGGCATCCTCGAACGGATGATCGCGGAGCTGGGGCCGGACACGAAGACCGTGGCGACGGGCGGCTTCGCTACGCTGCTCGCACCGGACAGCAAGTTCATTCAAGACGTGGACCCGATGCTGACCCTGACCGGGCTGCGGCTCATCTTTGAACGCAATCAGGACCGACACAGAAGAAAGTAGACAGCGATACGAGATGTGAGATGCGAAGCATGGAATCGAATCGCATCCGGTTTCGCCACGTATCCCATGAATTACTACGAGTATTTCAGCGAGATCGAAGAGCGCTTCAGCCGGAGGCGAGGCTCGATCCTGCTGCTCTCCACGCTGGACTGGGCGTTGATTGAGACGTGGCGCGAGGCCGGCATTCCGTTGGAAGCGGTACTGCGTGGGATCGACAACGCCTTCGATAAGTATGACGAGCGAGCGCTGCGTGGCGGGGCGCGAGCACGCAAGGTCAACGGCCTGGCATGGTGCGCCCAGGCGGTGCTGGATGCTGCTGAGGAGCTCGTTGAGGCCTCGACCGGCGAGCCCGCGCAGCGGCCACAGCATGAGCAGGAGTCGGGCTTCGAGGCCGAGCGGGTGGCACGGTATCTGGAGTCGACGGCGCAGCAACTCGATGCAGCGGCGCGTGGCGCGGGGACATGGGAGACGAAGGTGCGCAATACGGCTCAACGTCTGCTTGAGCTTGCCGCTTCCGTGCGCAGCGAACCTTCGCAGCGGCTCGATGATCTCGATCGCACACTGACCGTGCTGGAATAGCAACTCCTTCTCACGCTGCAAAGCACGGCAAGCGAAGCAGAGTTGGTTGCGTTGCGCGAGCAGGCCGATCGCGAGCTGGCGCCCTATCGCTCGCGCATGTCCGGCGTGCAGCTGAAGCAGGTGCAGCAGCAGTTTCTGCACAAGCGGTTGCTGGAGATGCGCATGATCCCGCGGCTCAGCCTCTTCTACATGGGGGTAGGCGATTGATCGGCGATGCGAAGATCCTCGACGTCCCTGCTGAGGTGGAGGCACGCTGTCCGCACTTCGGCGCATGCGGCGGTTGTCAGTTCCAGCACCTCTCGTATGCGACGCAGCTGGCGCAGAAGCAAGCTACTCTCGAAGCGCTGTTTGAGAATGCAGGCCTGCGCGATCTCCCTGCGATCACGGCTCATGCCGCAGAGCCTTGGCACTATCGCAACCGCATTCGTTTGCGCCTGGAACGTGTGGAGGGCGAGTTGCGCTTCGGCTATAACCGCCGCGCGAGTCACGCGTTTCTGCCGATCACAGAATGCCCCATCGCAGCGGAGACGCTGTGGCAAGTTGCCGCTGTGCTGCTGGAGTCCGCGAAGACAGACGCGACGACCGAAGCGTTGCTCGACGCGAGCGCAGAGCTGGAGCTGTTTGCGAATCATGACCTGTCGCGCGTGCAGCTCACGTTCTTCGCGCGCGGCAAGCTCGCGAAACCGCTGCCCAGATTTGAGAAAGCAATCAGCGCGCTGCAAGAGGTGCTTCCTGTCCAGATCGCTGGAGCGGCGCTGGTATACGCGAACTCGCAGTCCGGGCGTATCGTGCAGGTGCTCAACGAAGTTGGCGCGGAAGGTCTCGCGTATCGAGTGCAGGATGAGACGTACTGGATCTCGCGGGGTGGGTTCTTCCAGGTGAATCGGTTCCTGCTGGAGACCCTCGTAGCCCTGGTGACGACAAGCGGCGGAGCCGTGCGAGGGGGCGCACTCGCGTGGGATCTGTTTGCGGGAGTCGGGCTCTTCTCGCGAGTGCTGGCGCGAAGCTTCGAGCGCGTTACCGCAGTGGAGTCGAATGGTGTTGCTATTGACGACCTTCGCGGCGCGCTGAAGAAGATCAGTCCCGCAAGCATGGCGGTGGCCGCGACGACGCTTGAGTTCCTTCGCCGCGCCGTGGTGGACCGCGACCGGCCCTCGCTCGTGGTGCTCGATCCTCCGCGTGCAGGTGCGGGCGTTGACTCGTGCGAGTTGCTGGTCAAGCTCGCGCCAGAGCAGATCGTCTATGTCTCCTGCGACCCAACAACTCTGGCGCGCGATCTTGCGGTACTAATGCCTCACTACAGCGTGGCGGCGCTGCACATGGTTGACCTCTTCCCGCAGACGCTGCATGTAGAGAGCGTCGTGGCATTGCAGCATCGATAGTCGATCCCCAGCAGCGCATGCGAAGCGACTGGCGTATGCTGGCGTCACGCAACTCGTCATCCTGCAATACACATCCTGATCGTCGTTCGGTAGCGCTCCCATGCAGAGCTCTGGTGCTGCCCGCCCTTGGATTGTCCCGCCGTCTCCCGTGGAGCCGCTGGCGTTTCGTCGCGTGCCCGTGTTCGCAGCGGCGCTCGCGTTTGCCGCGGGCGATGCGATGGCACTGCGATGGCATCCCGCAGCGGCCTTGTGCGCGGCAACGCTGGCCCTGCTGCTGTTCGCGTTCCTCGCTCTGCGCTCCTCCTTGCGCATCGCATTGCTGCCAACACTCGTATTCTGGATCGCGGTGGGCTGCTGGTGCGCGCAGCTTGAACAGCAACCTCTACCGCAGGCGGCACTCGCTCCTTACGCCGATGGGCTGAGCCGGACCTTCCACCTGCGGGTGGTGCGCATTCGCGAACTCCATTCGCTCGCAGGTACGGAAGACAGAGACGATGCCGCAGGGACCCTTGAAGATCAGGCCTGGGAGGCCGATGCGAAGCCCGCCGTGCAGTCGCTCGATTTCGAGGTACTCAACGCGGAAGAGGTCACGCCGGATGCTTCGGTGATGCAGCCCGTGCGTGGGGGAGTTCGCGTTGCGATCACCGGAACTCCGCTGGACCTGCATTGTGGCGATGCGGTCGAGCTTCCCTTGCGGCTGCGTCAGCCTGAGGTCTATCGCGATCCGGGCGCGTTCTCCTACGCAGATGCGTTGCTGGCGGATGGCATCGGCTATCTGGCTTCGACTACAGCGGAGCATGCGAAGCTCCTACCCTCTCGCAAACCCGGCATGCGATGCGAGCTTTATGCGGCCCAGAGGTGGGCTTCGTCACGCATGGAGAGCTTCCTCAATACGCAGGCCAACCGCGCGCTGCCCATGGGTGTACGGCTTACTCCGCAGGACGCGGCGCTGCTTGACGCGATGCTTTTCGGCGATCGTTCGCAGCTCACGCCAAGCCTTCGCGTGGGCTTTGAACGGACCGGCACGTTTCATCTCTTCGTCGTCTCCGGCGTACATGTGGCGTTGCTGGCGACGGGGCTGTACTGGCTGATGCGTCGACTGAAGTTCAGGATGGCGATCGCACTGCCCGCCACGCTTGCGCTTACCTTCGGATACACGCTGCTCACGGGCTTTGGCGTGCCTGCGCAACGCGCGCTGTGGATGACGGCATGTGTGCTGCTCGCACGCGGCCTGCGGCGACAAGCCTCGTCGCTGAATGCGCTGGGCTTCGCCGCGGTGGTGGTGCTCGCGCTGAGTCCGCGCGCGCTCTTCGAAGCCGGGTTCCAGATGACCTTCCTGGTCCTGCTTGCCGTGGCAGGTCTGGCAGCACCGCTCGATCAGCGGTTGTTCTCGCGCTTTTCGAGGTCGCTGCAGCGGCTGGAGGAGATGCGCCTGGATGCCTTCCTGCCGCCACGAGAGGCCCAGCGACGGATACGGCTACGGATGGTCGGGGCGCTCGCGGCGGACATTCTTCATCCGCGCTTGAGGTCACTGCCGGAGTGGCTTCTCCGCGCAGCGGTGCGGCTGCTTGAGCTGCTGCTCTTCGGGCTGATCACGGAGGCCGTGATGGTGCTACCGATGGCCATCTATTTTCACCGCGCCACGGTGCTGGCGCTGCCGGCAAACATCTTTGTGGTCCCTGTGGTGGGAGCATTGCTTGCCGCCGCGTTGCTGTTCTTCGTATGTGCTTTGGCGAGTCCGTGGGTGGCTCTGCTCCCGGCGGCGCTTGCTGGAGGTCTGCTGCATCTCGCGGAACTCCCGCTCGCGCATCTCAACCGCAGCTCACTGGCCGACGTGCGTATCCCACCGCCGCATCCGGTTGCCGTGGTGGTGGCGGGGTCTCTGGTCCTGTTCAGCTGCTGGGCGCTGCGGCACGCGTCGTTGGCAACACGCGCGGGTGGCGTTGCTGCGGTGGTGCTGATCCCTGTGCTCGCTCTCTGGCCCGCACCGGCACGTCTGCATCTCGGAGCATTGGAGCTTACCGCCATCGACGTCGGCCAGGGCGATAGCCTGCTGCTGGTCTCGCCGAGCGGGCATACGTTGCTGATCGATGCTGGAGGGCCGAGCGGGTTCGCGGCGGTGATGCAGTCGCGGGAGCGACCTACAGGGTCCACGGGGCAGTGGGACATCGGGGAGAACGTGGTCGCCCCCTACCTATGGTCGCGGCGCATACGCCGGCTGGATGCGGTTGTGATCTCCCACGCACACTCGGACCATATCGGAGGGCTGGCTACGATTCTGCGCGACTTTCATCCGCGCGAACTGTGGCTTTCCGTTGAGCCTGGTGACTCTCGAGCGCTCACGACCCTACTCGAACTGGCGCGCGCTCAGCATGTGTCCATCCGACATTTCGCGGCGCCACAGCAGTTTGATTGGAACGGCCTATCCCTCCAGGTCCTGGGGCCGGAGCCGGGTTACTCCAATCCGGGCCAGCCGGTGAACGATGACTCGCTGGTTCTTCGGGCCAGCTTCGGGAGAGCGAGTGTCCTACTGGAGGGTGACGCCGAGGCGGCCAGCGAGCAGTCGATGCTCGAACATGGAAGGGTTGAACCCTCAACGCTGTTGAAGGTCGGTCACCACGGCAGCCTGACCTCCACAGGGCAGGCCTTCCTGGATGCCGTCCAACCGCGCGATGCAGTGATCAGCGTGGGGCGCAGCAATACCTTCGGGCACCCTCGGGGGGAGATTCTGCAGCGACTGGAGCAAGGACACGTGCGGACGACGAGAACGGATCGCGGGGGCGCGCAGACGTACCTCCTGAAGGAGGACGGAGGGATTGTGGCGCTGGGGGCAAGCTCTGATCCGTGAGACGGCGATGAGATTCCTGGCTTAAGAAGACACAGGCACTGCCCGAGGGCAGTGCCTGTGCGGGGTTGGAGGGTTGTCGTTACCAGGAAATGCGGCCGGAGACCTGAATTTCGCGCTGGTTATTGGCAGGATTCAGCTTGGACACCGTGCCGAAGGCGGTATTCGTGCCCGACTGTACTGTAGCCGCCGGGGTGTAATACACCACGTGATTGGTGAGGTTCGAGATGTCAGCACCAAACTGGAACGCCAACAGACGGTAGATGGGGAAGGACCTCTTGATACCCAGGTCGGTATCGAAGTAACCCTGACCCCAGACGTTTGCAGCACCAATGCGCGATGCGTTGCCGGGAGCATACAGGGCCGGACCGTTGCCGACCGACAAAGCCTGTCCGCTGGACGTTCCGTAGTTTGAGGTGGTGCCAGCAATATTGACGGTGAAGGCTGCCGGATTGACGTACTGCACGTTGCCGATGTAGTTGGGCGAGCTTGGGTCCCAGTTCACCTTGGCACCCGTAGAAGTCTTGCCGTAAGCGTACTGGCGACCCTTTACGCCAGCTACGACACTGGGCATGCAGGTATTGAGGATAGCGCTGCCACCGCAACCGCTGCCCGTAATCACTGCAGGAAGGCCGGAATGGATCGACAGGATATCCGACACGCTCCAGTTGCTGGCAATAGCGCGATAGAGGAAGTGATTGCCGAAGGCGTGCCCCTTGCCAATGGGCAGAGCGTACACCACCGTGGCCACAAGGTTCTGAGGCTGCGAAGCTGCCGAGATGCTGCGGTCGAGGCGCGGGTTGTCATAGACACGGAAGGTGCCGAGATCATCGATCGCCTTCGCCCAGGTGTAGTTGAGCATCCAGTTCAAGC
>Ga0302187_10001413_pt1 | contig 20480 bp, 21 predicted proteins | sample II_Bog_E1_3_FD_202120 | JGI IMG/M metagenome (GOLD analysis project Ga0302187, IMG submission 202120) | Peat permafrost microbial communities from Stordalen Mire near Abisko, Sweden - II_Bog_E1_3 | ecosystem: Environmental > Terrestrial > Soil > Wetlands > Peat | place: Sweden: Abisko...
TCGCTTCGCAGGTTCTCCGTCGATCCTGATCGACGGACGAGACCCGTTTCCATCAGCCCGCAGAGACTTCGGGCTGACGTGCCGCCTGTACTCCACCCCAGAAGGCCCAGCAGGTGCGCCGACGTTGGAGCAGCTGACCGAAGCCATCAAAGAAGCGGCCGGGACTTGATCTGAACTATCCCGGTAGGGGACGGTGCGGGGTGTTGCGTAGACCTGGGGGCAGGGCGCCCAAGGTCCACCCTCGGCCCATGGAGCACTTCGCCGAGCGCCTGGGGTCAGCAGAGAGCGGGTACGGCTGGGCGAGGACAACCCCAGTGGAGGAATCCGGCCCCTCAACGGGCGACTGGGATTGCCCGCCGTTCCGTGTAAGGCTAGAGACAGCGGTGTCGCTGCCCGTGGCTTTGACCCAAGACCCCCTCTGCGACGCGTCTTGAGGGAGCCATGATGGAAAAGCCTCCGAAGTGTCCCAACTGCAACCAACCCTGGCCCGAGGAGTACACCCCCTACGGGTGCAGGGTTGAAATCAGGGAAGGACCGCACCGGCACTGGGTCTGTCCGAGTTGCGGCTCCGACTGGAGCGAGAGTGTGGCTGTCCCTGCTGCAGGTCGCGAGGCGATAACCACACTGCGTTGATCGGTGACCTCGTCGCCAAGTTGAGCATCGACGAAGGCCGCGGCATCACGTTGAGGTGGCTGCTCGGACACGGGAAGAACGAGCGATGGCTCACCGTGGCCCAGGCAAAGCGGTCTGTGGGCGAGTGGTGGATCAACGTCGCCTGGGAGAGCCCCACGCCAGGGGAATGGCTCACCCGAGCGTCCAGTCGCTTCTGGGAGCCCCGAATGAGTCCCCGGTTCAAGCGGACATCGGACCGTTGACGACTGTGGAGCTCCCCGGATCGACCTAGAGCCGGATATCCGCAGCTCCAGGTAGAATCGCCCCGGCGGGGTTAAGTCCTTTTTGTCAAGCCTCGGGACCAAGGAAGAGAAGCGGGCATGGAGAAGAGCGGACCGCAGAAGAGCAAGTCTCCTTCTCAGCTGATAGACGCGAGAATCAAGGAGCTAGGCGACTGGCGGGGCAAGATGCTCAGCCGGCTACGTGCATTAGTCAAGGAAGCCGATCCCGAAATCGTCGAGGAGTGGAAGTGGAGAGGCGTTCCGGTGTGGTCGCACGACGGATTGATCTGCACAGGCGAGACTTACAAGAACGTCGTGAAGATGACCTTCGCCAAAGGGGCGGGTCTGAAGGATCCATCGGGCCTCTTCAACTCGAGTCTTGAAGGGAACACAAGGCGTGCCATCGATTTCCACGACGGCGAGACGATAGACGAAGAGGCGTTGAGGACGCTCATTCGCTCCGCCGTGACCCTGAACAAGTCCAAGGGGCCGCGTGGTTAAGTGACCATCGACCGGTCGTCGTGTTGGCTCGGGTCTGATCCCGAGTCCGACCCAACACCCGACGACCAAGTGGAGGACTCGACCGGTGTGCTTCGGGGGGATGCTGGTCCGGTTCGTGACCGGCTTATCCACCGATTGCGTGCTGCGGAGACGACGCTGCGCGGCGCGGTCTTCTTATTTAGGACGGACAGGGAGGTGCATCGTGTCGCCGATTGCCCCTCTCGGCGCCCTGCGGTGAAGCACTACCAGGCGAGTTCATCCCTGCCCTCCTGGAAGGTGCCAGAGGGGCCGTCCTTTCCGATGGTCGCCATCCGCACGATGACTTCTGCGCCTTTCTCCACCGGCTGTCCAGCCCCGCTAAATGGAGTGAGGTCGGTGGCGGTGAAGCCGGGCTCGACCGCGTTGAACTTGATGTCTGGCAGCGCCTTGGCGTACTGAACAGTGAGCATCGAGACGGCGGCCTTGCTGGCGCCGTAGATGATGGCGGGGAAGTGGAATTGGCGCCGCTCGGGATTGGTGACGGCCCAGAACGAGCCGAGGGCGCTGGAGACGTTGACCACGACCGGGTTGTCTGACTTCTCCAGCAGTGGAAGCGCGGATTGGGTGACACGGATGACACCGATCGCGTTGGTGTCGAACACCTTCAGCGCGACCGGCCCGTTGACGTCTGCTGGAGCACTGATGCCGGCGTTGTTGACGAGCACGTCCAGGTGGCCTTCACGTTCGTCGATCACACCCATGGCGGTCTCCACGGACGTGTCGTCGGTCACGTCGAGCTGCACGAACCGACCGCCGAGCTCGGACGCTGTCGCCTCTCCGCGCTCGACGCTCCGCGCACCGATGTAGACGGTGTGTCCCTCTTCGATCAGTCGGCGGGCAGTCTCGCGCCCGAGTCCCTTGTTGGCTCCGGTGATGAGCGTCACAGTCATGTCTGGTGCTCCCTCGTCGTTGATTTTAGTGAGGATGGCGTGCTCGCTCAGGTCGATGGGCCGGGCGGCGGGTCGCGCTGTCTTCTTTATGCGCTTCTTTATGCGCCGGTGCTGTCGAGCTCACATTGGCCTCGGAGACCGTCAGTGCGGCCCTCGCGACGTTTTGGCACAGGTGGGCGACCGACGAGGTGCCGGGGATCAGCAGGATGTTCGCTGAACGCTCACCAGCGGCGGCGCTCTTGGTCCGTCGCCTCAGATGGAGGAACTTCACCGAGGGCACCTCGCCATCTCACGGCTCGACGGGCGGGAAGCCACTCAACGTACCGGTGGTCGGGACACCTTCGGATTCCTTGATTGGTGCCTCCTGGCTCGTGGCATCTGACGTCGGCACCTGCAGTTTCGATGCCCCGTGCTACGGGGCCGGCGAGCGACAGTTGCAGCCCGGACCAAGCGCACGTCACGACGGTGGCATCGAGGTCCTCTCAGCGATGCCCCCACCGTGCTCTTGGACGTAACGATCACGGTCCTCCTCGCTGGAGAAGAGCAGGATCGCCCACGCATGGGTCGCTCCCGTGCGGCGGAGTGTCTCGAAGCGGTGGTTGCCGTCTTCGAGGAAGTACTTTCCGTCGTGGTGTGAGACGAGTAACGGCGGGGGGTGCCATCCTCGCTCGAGGCTGTGCTCCATCGCCTCGACGTCGGACTCCCAGTCCTCCTCGGCGATGGGGACGACGACCTCGTCCTCCTCGGGGCCGGCCATTCGGGTGAGCCTTTCGAGCTCGAAGCGGATCGGGCCGAGGTACCTGGTGGAGCGAAGGGCGAGGGCTGCGCCGAGGGTGGCGTTGTTACTACCCGGGCTGGCGAGGAAGCCGTCAACCCACTCGCCGAGACGGCCCTCGTCTGCCGCACGCCGGGCCGACTTGAGTGAGAACTCCTCCTCGTCGCTCACATCGTCCTCGGTTCGGAGAGCCGGGTCACGAGCTCGGCGAGTGCGGCCAGCGTGGGCACACGCTCGTAGGTGGCGTCGAGATGGAGCTCAAGCGGATCCATGAGGAACGGGCGGATCCCGGCCCGCCGGGCGCCGACTATGTCGATGGCGGGCATGTCACCCAGGAACCAGACCCGGTCAGCGTCGACGCCGAGGAGGTCAACCGCTGCTTTGAAGATCCGAGGATCGGGCTTCATGACCCCCACGTTCCCAGAGTCGACGACACATTCGATCTCCACGCCGAGTCCGGGACCCACTTGGCAAAGCTCGAGAGCAGCCAGTCGCTGGGCCATCATCCCGTCGGCGTTCGAGACAATGCCGAGGCGGACGCCGGTCTCGGCCAACGCTTTGAGGCCTTCGCCACTTCCCGGTAAGGGGTCGACCCACAGTGCTGCATCGGCGAACTCGCTGTCGAGGTGGCGGTGGGCGTCCTCCCGCCGGTCCGGCGGCACGTCACACGCCTCGACGTACGCCCGCAAGTAACCGAGCCACGCGTCCACCCAGTTCGTCTCGACATCGAGATGGGTGCCGAACTGCGCAGCAGCCCTGAAGTGCGCATCAAAAAGTACGTCCCTGCGTACCGAACACTCCGCTCGCGAAAAGGCACCGAGGATTCGATCGGGATCCGGCAGGACGAAGATCCCGCCGGCGTCGAGGAGCACGGCCGAAGGGGGGCCGTCGTGAGCAGGCATCAGGCTGGGTTCCCACCACTCGGAATCACGTCAGGTTGCGGCCTCGTGCGTCGCCGGACCAGGTTCGGAGTCGACACGAGGAGAGATCGTCGGGCGCTGGGTGCGCACTCAAGGCGAGTTTCCGGTCCATTGCGCGTCACCCTAACGGCTGGCCGTGGCGTCAGGGATCTCTGGGTCTGTTCGCCAAGGCCGGTCGGATCGGAGGGCTCGCCGTCGCCGGCGGTGCATCGACACCCGAGGATGCTCTCTTGGGCTGGTCGCAGCCAGCATCGTCGCGTCGTTCTCCGTGCCCCCGCTCTCACCGGTGCATGGAGGACGCGAGCCGCGGTCTCGAAACTGCTCTAGGCACGGCCCCCGCCCTCGCCGGGCCGGCCGTCGATCCACTCTGCGGCCGTTCGCACGGAAGCCTGGCGAGGAAAGACCTTTTCCATCAGCACCCGGTGGACCTCGGGATCAGCATCGGCGCAGCCGTCCTCCAAAACGGTCAGGCCGAAGTCCAGGTCGGCTGCTTGGCGGAGCGTGGAGAGCACGACGCCGCTCGTTGCGATGCCGGCGAGTACCAGCGAATCCACCCCGATGGCCCGCAGGACAACGTCGAGGTCGCTGCCGGAAAAGGCGCTCACCCGTCGTTTGGTGACGAGTACTTCTCCGGGGTCGGGGGCCACAGCGGGGTGGATCTGGGTGGCCGGGCCCGATTCGTCCATTGCGTCGGAACCAGCGAGCGCAGCGAAGATGCGGTTCTTCGGGCTCATCTCGGGACCTCCCGGCCGGAAAGCGACCCGGACGTAGACAACCGGGACCCCTGCTGCTCGAGCGGAGCCAATCGCGTCTGCCAACGTCGCCAGCAGCGTGTCGGCACGCCCGCCCAGTCGACTCACGATGCCGTTCTGCACGTCCATGATCAGCAGTGCCTCAGTTGACACGGGGCTCCTTTTTCCCTTGGCCGGATGAGTATCGGTGACGCTTCGGTTCGTTCGGCCCCTCCTTCTTAGCAAGCACCCGGGGCCAATCGCGCTCGCTCTCACCTACCGCACGGCACCTCTCGACGACGGCCCATTCGCCTCGGACACCTGGGTGCAGTGGCTCGCCAGCAGTCGCGTCCTGCCCGCAGCGCCTGCTTCGTTGCACGCATCGTTCGAGTCGGTGTCGTGCTGGCCGAAGGTGCTCGCGTTGTAGCTTCTGTCCTGATTCCCCCTGCGCGTGGCGGGAGACGACCAGGAGGCCTCGATGCCCGACGGGCTCACGACAGGCGACGTGGCAGGCGAGATCTCGAGGCACCGCGGGCACCACGAGGAGCACGACACGGGCGAGGACTCCGGCGGTGGCCCGCCGCCCTCCGAGGAACGGGAGGGCGACGGCCTCCGCAAGCACGACCGGGCCATCTCCATCGTGGAGGCGATCCTCCTCGCCATCGTTGCGCTTTTGGCTGCCTACACGGGCTTTGCGTCGGCGAAGTGGGGAACCGAGTCCTCCATCAAGCTCGCAACCGCATCCGCAGCTCGCACGGAGGCGAACCGAGCCGCCCTCGATGCGATGGACACCCGCAACTTCGACTCGACCACCTTCAACACATGGTTCTCGGCGTATCTGGCCGGGAACACGAGTGCTGAGAACGTCGCCGAGAGGCGCTTCCGCCCCGCCTTCAAGGTGGCGTTCGATGCCTGGATGGCAACGGACCCGTTTACGAACTCGTCGGCACCTCCGGGCCCCACCTACATGAAGCAGTACAAGCAGCCGGAGCTGGCGGTCGCAAACGCCCTGGACGCGAAGGCCGACGAGGAGTACCAGCTTGGGGTCCAGGCCGGAGCCAACTCAGACAGTTACGTGCGAGACACCATCTATCTCGCCACCATTCTCTTCCTGATCGGCATCAGCGGGCACTTCCGCTACTTCCGGATCCGGCTGGCCCTGGTCTCGCTCGGCGCACTGATGCTGCTCGTCGCCGTCGCGCAAATCCTCTCGTCGCCCGCCATCCCGTAGCCGGACCGGTAGCCGTCGGACGCGGCCGCGGACCTCAGCGCCAGAGGGCGTCGACCCTCCCCGCTTCGGCTGTACCGACGCGGCGCCCCGCACGGGCGGCGGGCCCACGCGTTGCGGGCGAGAGGGGATTGGTGCCGAAGGCTGCCACCGAGGCATCGTCGGCGTAGATGACCTCCACCCGAGTTGGCTTGAGCGCCTCGACGTCCTCGGTGAGGCTCCCGAAGAGCTCCGGCCCACCAGGCAGGGACGGGGTGATGACGAGCACCCGGTCACAGCCTTGCGCGAGGTCGGCGTTGCTGCCTGAGCGTACGCCTCCATCGATGTAGCCGCGACCATTGATCGTGACCGGCGGCCACACGCCGGGCACCGCGCAACTCGCCGTCACGGCGTCGGTGAGCTCGACGCCCGAGTCCTTCGTGAAGACCGTCAGCGCACCCGTGTGTGCATCGACCGCGGTGAGCTGCAGTGGGCGCTCCGGCCATGTGCTGCGGGGCAACCTGGCGGCGACCGCACGCCGACGCTCGTCCTCGCTCACCGTCGACGTCTCGAGCGCCAGCGCTCCGACTCGGCGTCGCAGTTCTTCAGGGCTCGTTGCCCCGGCGGTCGCCTCCGCGAAGCGTGCGGTGAGCTCTTCGAGATCCAGGTCCACGTCGAGCTCGCTCGACGTCGGGCTCAGCTGGGCGGAGTACAGGGACGGGAGGGGGGTGGGTGTCGTGATCTGCGCTGCCACGGCTGACCCGGCCGATGTCCCGACGATCACGTCCGCCGTGCACACGCGCTCTTGGAGCTCTGGGTCGACGTCGCGCAGTCCCTGGAGGACGCCGAGCTCCCACGCGATGCCCGCCACATCCCCGCCTGCCAGGACAAGTGCGCCGCTCATTGCAATCCTCCTTGTCCGTCGCCTGGTGCCGAGCGGTGGCCGGCGACCGACCCTCAGTCTGCGGCGTCGTCCCTGGGCCCCACGACGCGCTCTGCGATGACCCGCAGCTTGATGTTCAGCCGCTGCGACGACCGTCGTAGGACGTCGAACGCCTGTTCTGAGGAGATGTTCTCACGGGCCATCAGTATCCCCGTTGCTTCGCCGATGACCTGGCGGGTCTCCAAGCCGATCTGCAAATTCTCGATCATGGCCGACGTGGACCACGCCACCGCCGCGTGTGCGGCGAAGACGGCACCGATGGCTATGTCGTGCTCGTCGAAAGCGTCGGGCGATTTGGAGTACAGGTTCAACGCCCCCATCGTCTTCTCCTTGACGAAGAGCCGGAACGACAGGATGCTCTCGACGCCTGACTCGGTGCTCGCTCGCTTCGAGAAATTGGGCCAGCGGAGCTCCTCGGACAGGTGGCCCGTATAGAAGACGGTCCGGTCCCGTATGGCGTCGACGCAGGGCCCCTCGCCGGTTTCCGCCTGGAGCCGGTCGACGATGGCAGGAATCTCGTCGCTCGAAGCGGGTGACGAGATCGTTCGCCCCTGGACCACCGTGATGCCGGCGTGCTCGCAGTGCTCGATGGTCTCGACCGCCAGTGTCACGATGCGGTGGAGGGTGGTCTCGATATCCTCGGCGAGCAGCACCCGGGCGATCTCACCGAATGTTGTTGCTAACTCGAGCTCGGGGTCAGTGCCCACGGGGCAACCGTAGCCCTCATTCCCCCGGGGAAACGGAGTGGAGCCGACCGTGCAGGTGGGGGTGGTTGCGGGCTGAACGGCGGCTCAGCTCCAGGGACGATCAGCGGGAACGGTCGTCGACCAGCTGGGCCCGGGCGACGTGGCGACCCCTCGGCCGCCGTGGGCGGGTCGGAGCGATCCTGACCAGGGCGTTGTAGGTCACCACCGCGATGGCGAGGTGCATCACCATGAGGACGGCCACCGCCTTCAGGGCCTCGCCGTTCAGCAGGATCCACACGTCAGGCAGGAGGAGGACGAGGGTGACCAGCACGGCGAGCCGGAGGAAGAGCCACCGGGGGGCAGAGGAGACCCGGGCCACGATGGGCCACGCAGCACAGGCGATGAGCACGCCGACGACCGTCAGTTTCGCGTAATCCGAGAACTGGAAGTGGACAAAACCCTTGGTCGAGGGGAACACGGCGGTTCCGAGGGCGACGAGCGCGGCGTCCGCGGCCAGTGACCCGATGACAGAGACGACGGTGGCCACCAGGACCCTGGCCCACGAGGGCGCTCGATCAATGGGCGCGAAGTTCACTCGGGTCATTGTGTGGACGCGTTCGATGAGAGTCGTTGTAGCCATGGGGTCCTGTCCTCGACGGGCTTGCTGGCCAATTGTAGAGAGGAGGTACTGAAAATTCGCTGAACGGGGGGTGGCCCGGGGTGGGCGGATGGTCGCTTCGTGCTCTGACCAGCGTCAGCGCGCCCATCCCGCGCCCAGGAGAGGCGGCTGTCTGTGGGACGATGCAAGGCCGGCCCCGAGAGGCCGGGGCTCGAAGAGAAAAGGGATGAGATGCGAGAACGCGGCTCGATCAGACTGCGGCGCGCGGTAGTTGGCCTCCTTGCGACCGGTGGCCTGCTCGCGACGATGCTCCTCGGGACGCCCGGGACTTCTGGAGCGGCGAGCAGCCCCACCTACTACGTCTCGGTCGGCGACTCCTACTCGGTTGGCTACCAGCCCGGACTCGGCGCCACCTCGGGCTACACCGGGTACGTGGCGAAGAAGACGAAGCTGACGCTGGTCAACTTCGGCTGTGGCGGTGCCACGACCTCGTCGATCATCAACACGATCGGCTGCCCCGATGTGCTGCCCCACACAGCCGGGGGAGTGGCCTATCCGACAACTACCCAGGCCGCTGCCGCAGAGGCCTTTCTCAGCGCCCACAAGGGCCACATCGGCCTCATCACCGTGTCGATCGGCGGCAACGACGTGACGTCGTGCGCCGCGGGTGCGAGCCCGATCCCCTGTGTCGCCGCCGCGGTGTCGAGCATCTCGACGAACGTGACGGCGCTGGCGTCGGGCCTTCGCTCGGCTGCGGGGAGCAAGGTGCCGATCATCGGGCTCACCTATCCCGACGTGATCCTCGGCTCGTACGTCTACCCGACCCAGCCGGCACCGGCCAGCACGATCACCCTGGCCAAGCTCTCGGTCACGGCCTTCAAGTCGCTGATCAACCCGACCCTCAGCAAGGCGTACTCGCAGGCAGGCGGCGTCCTGGTGGACGTCACTGCCGCGACCGGGGCGTACACGTCGCTGTCGCGGACCGTGAAACTCAAGCCGTACGGCACTATCCCCGTGCCGGTGGCCAGCGTCTGCACGCTGACGTGGTTCTGCGCGAAGGGGAACATCCACGCCACCACCAAGGGCTACACGCTGATCGGGAAGCTTGTCGCTGCCCGCTATGCGGTGATGACGAAGGCGTGAAGGCCTGAGTCTGCAGTCCAGGGGCGCCGCCGTCTGCCCCGATGGAAGTGCGGCATTCGTTGCTGGTGTGATCCCCTCGTAGCACCGGCAGCCGAACCCGTCTCGGTAGTGTGTGCCGGTGGAGATCACCTTCAGTGGTTCGCCCAGGTCATCGCTCGGGATCGAATGGGAGCTCGAGCTCATCGACAGCGAGACCGGCGAGCTCACTTCGGGCGCGTCGGGGATCCTTGCTGAGCTCGAGCGGCAACGGGGCGCAGCGCACCCCAAGGCCAAGCATGAGCTGCTCGAGTCATGCGTGGAGGTCATCACGGGCGTGTGTGCCACGGTGAGTGAAGCCCTCGCTGATCTTCAGGGCACCGTGGATGAGGTCCGAGACGTCGCCAAGCCGCTCGGCCTCGAGCTGATGTGCTCAGGCTCACACCCGACGACCGACTGGTCGACGCAGAAGATCAGCCCGGAGACACGCTATGTGAACCTGATCAACCAGATGCAGTGGATGGCGCGCCAGCTGCAGATCTTCGGGGTGCATGTCCACGTTGGCGTCCGGTCGGGGAAGAAGGCGGTGCCGATCGTCAATGCGCTGACCGCATATGTGCCCCACCTCCTTGCGCTCTCCGCTTCGTCGCCCTACTGGATCGGGACTGACACCGGCCTCGCCTCCTACCGCTCAAAGGTCTTCGAGGGCCTACCCACCGCGGGGCCGCCCTACCTGCTCTCGGGCTGGCACGAGTTCGAGGACTTCATGGAGACCCTCATGTCGGCAGGGACGATCTCGTCCATCCGCGAGGTCTGGTGGGACATCCGCCCGCACCCGGATTTCGGGACGGTGGAGCTGCGCATCTTCGACGGCCTCCCGACACTGCTCGAGGTGGGAGCCGTGGCGGCCATGAGTCAGTGCCTGGTGGAGATGTTGAGCACGCAGCTGGACCGCGGCTACACGCTGCCGGTTCCCCACGACTGGATCATCCGCGAGAACAAATGGCGGGCCGCTCGTTACGGGCTCGAGACCGACATCATCGTCGACGAGCACGGCCGCACCCAGCCTTTGCGCACGTCGCTGCAGGAGCTGCTCGAGGACCTTGGCCCGGTGGCCGACCGTTTGGAGTGCACCAACGAGCTGGCGTCGGCCTATGAGATCCTCGCGTGCGGGCCGAGCTACGAACGGCAGCGCCGGGTGGCGGCCGCGCACGGAGGCGACCTCCACGCCGTGGTCGACTCGCTGGTCGACGAGATGCGCGCCGGGCACCCGGCGCGGACGAGATGAGCGGCCGCGGGGCCACGCAGATCGAGCGGATCGAGAGCTCGCTTGCCGGCGTGGACGAGATGATGGTGGCGCTGCGCAGGGACATCCACGCCCACCCTGAGCTTGCGTGGCACGAGGTCCGGACTTCGGCGGTCGTGACGCAGGCGCTCGCCGGCGCCGGATTGGAGCCGATCAGCCTCCCGAGCGGCACCGGACTCATGTGCGACATCATGGGTGAGCCGACGGGACCGATGGTGGCGTTGCGCGCCGACCTCGACGCCCTGCCGCTCGACGACGAGAAGGATGTCTCGTACCGCTCGACCAATGCCGGTGTCGCCCACGCCTGCGGTCATGACGTCCACACGGCGGTGGTGCTGGGCGCTGGTCTGGCGCTCGCTCGCCTGGCGCACGACCACCAGCTACCAGGGAGGGTGCGGCTGGTGTTCCAGCCAGCCGAGGAGGTCCTCCCCGGTGGCGCACTGAAGGCGATCGAGGCTGGCGCACTCGACGGAGTGGGGCGAGTGTTCGCACTGCACTGCGACCCGCGAGTCGATGCGGGTTCGGTCGCGGTACGCACCGGGCCGATCACCGGCGCCACCGACTCGGTCACGGTCCACCTGTCGGGCCCGGGCGGGCACACTGCTCGCCCGCAGTTGACGGTCGATCTGGTGGCGGCGCTTGCCGACGTGGTGGGGCGTACGCCGATGCTCCTGTCGAGACGGGTCGACCCCCGTGGCGGGTTGTCACTCGTATGGGGCAGGGTCGCCGCTGGGTCGGCAGCCAACGTCATTCCCGAACGTGGGGTGGCCGCGGGGAGCGTGCGTGCGCTCGACCCGGACATCTGGGAAGCGGCGGCGACGCTCGTGCCCGAGTTGATCCACCAGATCGCAGCCCCCTACGGGGCCCACGTCGAGATCGACTACGTGCAAGGCGTGCCTCCCGCGGTGAACGAGCCAGGGGCAACAGAGGTGTTCCGGGCGGCCGCCGAAGGCGTGCTCGGGCCGACGCACGTGCTGGACACGCCGCAGAGCATGGGGGCAGAGGACTTCGCGTGGTTCCTCGAGCGGCTCCCCGGGGTGCTTGGACGATTGGGCGTCCGCCGACCCGGCACCCACAGTGCCCCCGACCTCCACCGCGGGGACTTCGACGTCGACGAGCGCGCCATTGCCTGTGGCACGCGGGTACTGGTCGCGACCGTGCTCGGCTCGCTGGGGGAGCACGGCGACTGACATCTGCCCGGGCGTCCGCGTCGTTCCCGGCGAAGGGGCGTGGCGCCGTAGCATCGGGTCGGACGGGCGGCGCGGGCTCGAGCGGGCTTCGCCACTCGGTCGGGCGACCCGTCCGGGCCTGGAGGCGAGTGGCGCATGGTTGAGTCGTCGGGTAGGGATCGTGCGGCAATTCGGGCAGCTGTGCCGATCGGGCTCGTCCTCGTCGTTGCCTATTCGTGGTGGGCGAGTGGCGTGGCACCGTTCAGCGCGCCTGCTGACGTCGCGCTCGCCATCCCCGTGGTGCTCGTCGCCCTCCTTTCGTTTCGCCAGCCCCTGCACAGACCGGGTGCGGATCCACTCGAGCCGGCGACATGGCGGCGCACCTGGCCCTGGGCGACCCTGCTGTTCATCGCACTCGGCCTTGAAGTCGCGGCCCTCGCCCTCGGCGGCCGTTCGTCCGCAGTGCCCACGTTGAGCACGGTCGTTGACCACGCGTTGGCCTGGCACGGCGTCCGCTTCGCCCTGTTCGTGACCTGGCTGGCGTTCGGCTCGTGGCCGCTCGTCCGGGCTGGCCGTGTCCGATGGGGGCGATGAATGCCCATCATCGCCGTCTGGGTGGCACTCCTGGTCCTCCTCCTCACCTGGGAGTTCGTGTGTCGACGCCACCCCAGCCGATGGACGTCACTTGCCGGTCTCGGGGCGCGTCTATGGGGCTCGGTTACGGGTCGAGCCGCCCTGTTGTTGGTCTGGGCCTTCGTCGGTTGGCACGTCTTCGCCCGCTACACGGTTCCGGGATGACCCGCGGGCCTCGCAGCGGGAGGCGGCGTCAGCTTGTGGCCGTGGGGGGACGTTCGCCGGGTGGCGCGATCGACTCGGCACTCCCATGACGGCGACCGTCAGCCCGGTGAGTTATTGGGCAGCGGTGGCCCTCGCAGCGGCGTTCTGCGTCGTGGTGTGCGTGGCGGCCCGCCGACGGCCGGGCCGCTGGCGGCTCTGGGTGGCCAGGTTCATCGGGATCGTCCTCGTCGTCGATGCGCTCAGCTACATCGCCGCGGAGCTGGCGAACGGGACCTGGTCCGCCACGACGTCGTTGCCGCTTGCGCTGTGCAACGTGGGTGTCGTCGTCGCCGCCATCGCGTGCTGGTGGCAAGTACAGCTCCTCGTCGAGCTCACCTACTTCTGGGGATTGGCCGGTACCCTTCAGGCGGTCCTCACCCCTGACCTCAATGCGGGCTTCCCACACCTCGTCTTCTTCCAATATCTTGCTGGCCACCTCGGTATCGTGCTGGCTGCGCTGTTCCTGGTCGTCGGGATGGGCATCGTGCCGAGGCCCGGCTCCGTGCCGCGGGTCTTCGGCATCACCCTCGCGTACACCGCGTTCGTCGGCCTCGTCGACTGGCTGATCGGAGCCAATTACATGTTCTTGGCCCGCCCGCCCGGCGAATGGACGGTGCTTCGCCTCCTCGGCCCGTGGCCCTGGTACCTGTTGAGCGCCACCGTTGTGGCCCTCGCCCTCATCACGCTCCTCGACATGCCGTTCTGGCCGGCACGCCGGGCCGCACGGGCGCGTGCCGCGGGTGACTCGCCGACCGGCTCGCCGAGCAGCGCAACCATCGGTGTCGAGCGAATCGAGCGAAAGCAGGGCGATGGTGCCGGGCGGCCCCACCGACAGGGCATGCCGTGAAAGGTGCGCAGCGCACCGCTGAGGACGAGGGCGCGTCGCTTCACCTCCACCGCTGGAACAGCAGGGCAGTCGTCGCGGTTGCGCTGATCGCCTTGGCGTCGGGCTTCGGGCAGTTCGGGGTCGTGGCGGCACTGGGCGACGTTGCCCGGGAGTTCGGTCGTGTCGCACCCGGGCACTCCCTGGTGGATCAAGCCGGCCTCTCGGGCAGCGAGCTCGGCATCGGGCTCGCGGTCATCCGTCTGGCATCGCTCGGAAGCTTGCCCCTCATCGGGCTCGCCGACCGGTTCGGGCGGCGCGCGATGTTGCTCGGCACCGTCTCGCTCGGGCTCTTGCTCACCGTGGCATCGGCGGTCAGCCCCGGGTACTGGTGGTTCGTGGCGATCTACGCCTGTGGACGCCCGATGCTCAGCGCGACGAACGCACTCTCCCAGGTCAGCGCGGCGGAGCAAACGAATTCGCGTGACCGCTCGGCGGCCGTTGCCCTGACGGCGGCGGGTTACGGGGTCGGTGCCGGCCTGATTGCGGTGATCCACAGCCTCGCATCGGGCTTCCTTGGCTTTCGCGGTATCATGGCGCTCGCCATCGTGCCGCTCTGTGCGGTCCCCTTCTTGCGGAAATGGATCGAAGAGCCTGACCGGTTCACGGTGGCCGAGGCAGAGTCCGACCATCCGTTGCCGGTCCTCGGCGCCGTCGGGCCACGCTTCCGCCGTCGACTCGCCGTGATCGTCGTGATTGCCTTTGCCGTCTCGGTGATCACCGGACCTGCAAACAGCTTCGTCTTCTTGTACGCACAGAACGTGCTCCGCCAGCCCGGCTACCTGACGGCCGCCATGGTGGCGGGGGCGGGGCTCGCCGGGCTCGCCGGGCTCTTGGTGGGGCGCTGGATGGCTGACCATGTCGGACGGCGACCGACCGCCGCGGTGGCCATGGTGGGACTGGCTGGTTTCGGAGCGCTCGCCTACGGGGGGTCGCGGCCCGCGCTCATCGTCGGTTATGTCCTCGGAGTCCTCTCGGGCTCGGTCCTTGCACCCGCGGTCGGGTCGCTGCTCGCCGAGCTGTTCCCGACCACAGTCCGTGCATCGGTCGCCGGGTGGTGGGTGGCCGCCGGCGTCCTCGGCGCGGTGGCCGGCCTCGTGACGTTCGGTGTCGTCGCCGACGTCGGGAACCGGTTCGCAGTGGCCGCCGTGCTGACCTTCTTGCCGGCGGCGTGTTTCGCTGCCTTGTTCTGGCTGGTGCCCGAGACGCGCGGGAAGGAGCCCGAGGACCTCTGGCCGGCCGAGGCTGTCCCTGTGGTCATGCCCGACGAGGCGTCGGATGGGCGTGCCGCAGGTGGGTCGCCAGGGGTGTGAACGACGGCCGTACGGGCCGTTGAGCAGGGACGCAGTACCAAGCACGACCAGTGCTGCGATGGTACCGTCGACCTCGAGTCGCCCCGAGGGCTCTCGGGGCTCGAAGCTGTTGTGACCGGAAGGTGGAACGCCCGTGTCCTCGACCAACGTGATCGACGCCGACGACCAGCTGCTCGCCGAGCTCGACGAGTGGCTCGCCACCAACTGGGATCCCGACTTGACGGTGGCGGAGTGGTGGGAGCGGTTGGGCGGCGCCGGGTGGTCTGCACCTGCGCTGCCCGAGGACTCCTACGGGCGCGGCCTCTCGCGCACCGATGCCCAGCTCGTCCAGCAGCGCATCGCCGCGGCGGGGGCCCTCGGGCCGCCTGCCGGCCTCGGGCTGTTGCTGGCTGCGCCGACCATCGCCGCCCACGGGACACGAGAACAGATTGACGCCTATGTGCGCGACATCGTGACCGGCCAGCGTGCGTGGTGCCAGCTCTTCAGCGAGCCGTCCGCCGGCTCCGACCTCGCCGGGATCCAGACCCGCGCGGTCGCAGACGGCGAGGAGTGGGTGGTCAACGGGCAGAAGGTGTGGACGTCGGGTGGCCAGTATGCGGACTACGGGATGCTGCTCGCCCGGACCGACGCCGACGTACCGAAGCACCAGGGCATCTCGTACTTCGCCTTCCCGATGCACCAGAGCGGCGTCGAGGTTCGCCCGCTGCGCGAGATGACGGGGCGCTCACTGTTCAACGAGGTCTTCATGACAGACGCGCACGTGTCCGATGATGCGCTCATCGGCGGCCAGAACCGCGGCTGGGCGGTGGCCAACACGACGCTCATGAACGAGCGGACCGGTCTCGGCGCGGGAGCGGGTCCGATGGGTGCGGGTGCGCTACCCGGCACGGTGGCCGGTCACCTTGAGCACCGTGCGGGCGACTTCGTCGCACAAGGGGGCACCGGCGCCGAGCGTTCGTCGGGGACGTCCCCTCTGCGGGCCGGCACCGACCTTCTCATGGCACTGGCCAAGTCGGCAGGCGCTGGCTCGGACCCGAGTGTGCGCCAGGACCTCGCCCGCCTCTACACGCTGGGCGAGCTCGGGCGGTTCAGTGCGCTGCGCCTGAAGGCGGCGAAGGAGGCAGGCTCGGACATCCCCGGCATGCCTAACATCGCCAAGCTGTCGATGAGCCAGATCATCGGCCTGTCACGTGACCTCGGGCTTCGCATCCTCGGCCCCGCAGGCACCCTGCACGGCTATGACCCAGCTTCCTCCAAGGCGCTCGCCGAGCAGACGGGGAACCCGTTCATCTCGATGGTCTCCGAGCTGGCGCTGCTCTCGCCGGCGCCCCCGATCTACGGAGGCACCGACCAGGTCCAGCGCAACATCATCGGCGAGCGTGTCCTCGGGCTGCCGAAGGAGCCGAATGCCGATCGCACGACGCCGTTCTCCGAGCTCCCGAAGAACCTCTGAGGTGCAAGAGCCCGACTGCGGCCTCCGGTGAGCGGCCCCGAGCGGACCCTGCGCGCGGCGAGCGCGATCGTCGGGGTGGCCGACGCTGCATCGCCGACGGGCGAGCTCGACCTGCACGGCCGGGCCCTCGAGGCCGCCATGGTCAAAGAGGCGCTCGACGACGCCGGGCTCGAGCTGAGCGACGTGGATGGGGTCTGCCACGCCGAGTCGTCGATGGCAGTGGCCGAGTACTTGGGCGTCCACCCCCGCTTCACCGAGTCAACGATGACGGGCGGGTCGAGCTTCGAGGTCCACGTGGAACACGCGGCGGCCGCCATCGCGGCGGGCCTCTGTGAGGTCGTAGTCGGGGTCTACGCGGCGACGCCGCGCAGTGACCGCACGCAGGGACGACCGAGCCGCCGCCGTCTGCCGGCCGGTCCCAACCCCGCGGCCGAATGGGAGTGGCCCTTCGGGCTGCGCATGCCGATGGGCCCCTATGCCATGGCGGCGAGCCGTCACATGGCGCGCTTCGGCACGACCTCCGAGCAGCTGGCGCAGATCGCGGTCAGCACGCGTGAATGGGCCAGCCGGAACCCCCGCGCCCGGTACCAATCGCCCCTCAGCGTCAAGGAGGTCCTCGACTCGCCGCTGCAGTGCGCGCCGCTCCACCTCCTCGACTGCTGCCTCGTGACCGACGGTGCCGGCGCCTTCGTCCTGACGAGCGCAGCGCGCGCGAAGGACTTGGCTCGCCCACCCGTCTACGTGCTCGGTGCTGCGACCGCGCACGACCACATGATGATCTCCCAGATGCCCGACCTCTGCGTGACACCTGGTGCGGTGTGCGGGCCCCGTGCGTTCGCCATGGCGGGCATCGCCCCGGCCGACGTAGACGTCCTGATGGGATACGACAGCTTCACCATCACCGCACTGCTCCACCTGGAAGACCTCGGGTTCTGTGCGAAAGGCGAAGGGGGCCCGTTCGTAGAGGACGGGAAGACCGGCCCTGGGGGCTCCCTGCCGATGAACACCAACGGCGGTGGCCTGTCCTATACCCACCCGGGCATGTACGGCATGTTCCTCCTGGTCGAGGCTGTCCGCCAGCTGCGTGGCGAGTGCGGCCCGAGGCAGGTCGACGGGGCCGAGATCGCTGTGGCACACGGCTCGGGCATGGTCCTCTCGTGCATGTCGACGACCGTGCTCGGCACGGAGGCGACGCTCGGATGATCTCGTCGCCGCGCCCGGTGGAACCGCCGGTCGGCGAGGCCTCGGCCCCGTTCTGGGAGGCGACCCGCGCGAAGCGCCTGGTCGTGCAGTGGTGCACGGCGTGCGAGAGGCCCATCTTCTACCCACGAGAGGTCTGCCCGGTCTGCCTCGGTTCCTCGCTCGAGTGGCGCGACTCGCAAGGCCGGGGCCGCATCGACGCCTTCACCGTCGAGCACCGTCCGCAGCCCTCCTTCGCCGACGAGCCCTACGTCATCGCCTTGGTGGATCTCGCCGACGGCGTGCGCATGATGACCAACATCGTGGGTTGTCGGCCCGAGGAGGTGCGAGTCGGTATGGAAGTCGTCGTGTCATGGGAGCCGCTGACCGACGGGCGCAACCTCGCAGTCTTCGGACCGGCGCCCGAGACGCGTGCGGGGGGTGCCCGATGAGCGCGGCGGATCCGCCCCCGTCGTCGACGGAGGCGACAGATGACGGGCGTCATCGTGCGGCGGAGCGGGGCATGCTCCTGGCATGGTGGGCTGCACGTCAGCCCGAGCGCCCGGCGCTCATCTCGGCGAAGGGGGAGCGCAGCTTCGCCGAGCTGAATGCCGGGGCCAACCGCCTGGCGCGCGCCCTGCGGCGGCGGGGGCTCGGAGAAGGTGACGCCGTGGCCGTCCTCCTCACGAACCGGCCGGAGTTCGCCGAGGTCGTCCACGCCTGTCAGCGTGCCGGTTTTCGCCTCACGCCCGTCAACTGGCACCTGACAGGGGGAGAGGCCGCGTACATCGTCGCCAACTGCGAGGCACGAGCGCTGGTGACCGAGCGCGCCCTCGGAGAGGTCGCTCGCGGCGCGCTGGAAGGCGAGGCGCGGCCCGCGGCCCGCCTCGTGCTCGACGGAGCGCTCGATGGCTTCGAGTCCTACGACGCGGCACTCGAGGCAGAGGACGGCGCCGACCTCGACGACCCCGTCCTCGGCACCACCATGCTCTACACCTCGGGCACCACTGGCCGCCCCAAGGGCGTCCACCGGGACCCTTCGGGCTCGGCGACCGTGGCCCAGGTGAACCTCTACGGCTACAGCGAGGGAAGCGAGGACGTCCATCTCTGCACCGGGCCGCTGTACCACGCCGCCCCGCTTGCGTTCTCGCTCGCCGCGCCCCTCGCCTTCGGCGTCGGGGTGGTGCTCATGGACCAGTGGGACCCCGAAGAGGCGCTCCGGCTCATCCACACCTATCGCGTCACGCACTCGCACATGGTGCCGACGATGTTCCATCGCTTGCTGGCCCTGCCCGGCGAGGTGCGAGAGAGCTACGACGTCTCGTCGCTCCGATTCGTGATCCATGGGGCGGCGCCGTGCCCGGTCACGGTGAAGCAGCGGCTGATCGAGTGGCTCGGACCCGTGGTCGTCGAGTACTACGCGGCGACCGAGGGGCTCGGCACCTTTGTCGACTCGCACGCCTGGCTCGCCCGTCCCGGCACGGTGGGCAAGCCCCTGGTCGACGAGGCGGTGATCGTGGCGGACGAGGACGGGGTGGCGCTCCTGCCGGGCGAAGAGGGCCTCGTGTTCCTGCGCGCCGCGGGGGCGGCACGCTTCGCCTACTACGGCGACGAGGAGAAGACGTCCGCCGCCTTCCGGGGCGAGTACTTCACCCTGGGCGACGTCGGTTACCTCGACGAGGACGGCTACCTGTTCCTGACCGACCGCTCATCGAACCTGATCATCTCTGGCGGTGTGAACATCTACCCGGCCGAGGTCGACGCCGTGCTCTTGGAGCACGAGTCGGTCGCCGACGTGGCGGTCATCGGGGTGCCCAACAACGAGTGGGGCGAGGAGGTCAAGGCGGTCGTCGAGCTGCGAGCCGGCCGGGAGCCGAGCGCGCAGCTGGCGGACGAGCTGCTCGCCCTGTGCCGGGAGCGCCTCGCGCACTACAAGTGTCCGCGGTCGGTTGATTTTGTAGGATCGCTCCCTCGGGAGGATACGGGGAAGATCTACAAGCGCTTGCTCCGGGATCGCTACCGGCAGCAGGCTCGAAGCGGCTGAGCGCGAGAGCGCACCGCACGAAGGGGGGCTGGCGTGGCCGGCATCTGTGAGGGACGGGTTGTCATTGTCACCGGCGCCGGACGCGGCATCGGCAGAGGCCATGCCATCGAGTTCGCCCGGCAGGGCGCGAAAGTGGTGGTGAACGACCTCGGTGCCGAGGTCGACGGGACCGGCTCCTCGGAGGGCCCCGCCGGCGAGGTGGTCGAAGAGATCCGCGCCATGGGTGCCGAGGCGGTGGCCAACGGCGAGGACGTGAGCGACTGGGAGGGCGCCAAACGCCTGGTCGGCACCGCCGTCGACACGTTCGGCGGCCTCGACGTCGTCGTCAACAATGCAGGCATCTTGCGCGACCGCATGCTGGTCAACATGACCGACGTCGAGTTCGATTCGGTGATCAGGGTGCATCTGCGGGGCACCTTCGCCCCGATGCGCTGGGCGGCGGAGTACTGGCGTGAGCGGGCGAAGGCAGGCGAGACGAACGACGCGCGCATCATCAACACCACCTCGCCGTCGGGCATCTACGGCAACGTCGGCCAGGCGAACTACGGCGCCGCCAAAGCCGGCATCGCATCGATGACGGTGATCGCCGCCATGGAGCTCGGCCGCTACGGCATTACCGTCAACGCCATCGCGCCGGCTGCGCTCACCAGGATGACCGAGAACCTCGGTTTCGGCCAGGACGCACCTGAGCGCAAGCCCGAAGAGTTCGACCGCAACGACCCCGACAACATCGCTCCGCTTGTCGTGTGGCTCGGGAGCACCGAGTCGGCGGGCATCACCGGTCGCGTCTTCAACGTGCACGGCGGCCACATCAGCGTGGCCGAGGGCTGGGTCGAGGGCCCCGTCGCCGACAAGGACGACCGGTGGGACTCGGCCGAGCTCGGCGGCGTCATCCCCGCCCTGGTGGCCAAGGCGGCCCCGAACGCCAACATGCTGGGCCGGCGGACCTGATGGCTGCGGAAGAGGAAGGCGC
>Ga0302187_10001419_pt1 | contig 20439 bp, 20 predicted proteins | sample II_Bog_E1_3_FD_202120 | JGI IMG/M metagenome (GOLD analysis project Ga0302187, IMG submission 202120) | Peat permafrost microbial communities from Stordalen Mire near Abisko, Sweden - II_Bog_E1_3 | ecosystem: Environmental > Terrestrial > Soil > Wetlands > Peat | place: Sweden: Abisko...
GGGCGAACGGGAATGACCCACCGGCCAGCCGAGAACGCCGGCCAGCTTGGCCTTGCCGGTCAAAATCATTGGGGGAGAACTCCGTGAACGCGCAGAAAATCGAGCAGGGGCAACAGCGGCAGGCCCAGGATGACGAAATGATCGCCCTCGACCTTTGAAAACAGCTGCGCCCCTATGCCCTCCAACTGATAGGCCCCGACCGAGGACAGAATATCCTCGCCGGCCTGATCAAGATAGTGATCGAGAAAAGCCTCGGAAAAAGGCCGCATGGTCAGATTGGCCCTCTCCACATGATGCCAGACGCGCTGGCCGCCCAGCATCACCACGGCCGAGGTCACCAACTGATGACTCTTGCCCCGCAGTTCCTGCAACTGACGACGGGCGGCAGCACGGTCATGGGGTTTGTCATACCAGCGGTCCTCGCTGACCAGCATCTGATCGGCCCCGATCACCAGGGCATCGTGATGACGGCCCGACAGGCGGATGGCCTTGACCTCGGCCAGGGCTTCGGCGGCTTCGGCGGCGGAAGCGCCTTCGGCCCGCAAAGAGGCCTTGATGGTATCTTCGTCAACGCCGGGAGCAATGGCGGTGAAAGACACGCCGGCATTGGTCAGGATCATTCCACGGGTACGACTGGTGGAAGCCAGAATCACATCACGCATCTCTTTACACCACACCCGTCGGATCGCCGCCGGTATGGCGGATATAAAGCTGGAGAATCGCCGCCGAGGCTTCCTCGATGGAGCGGCGGGAAACATCGATCACCGGCCAATTCTTCAAGGTGAACAATCGCCGAGCCATGGTCACTTCCTCGCGCACCTTGTCGGGGTCGGCGTAATCGGACTCTTTATCGTGGTTCAGCAACTGAAGCCGCGAGCGGCGGATATCGGTCAGGCTTTTGGGTTCCTTGGTCAGACCGACGATCAGGGGCCGCTTGGCGGCGAACAGCTCGGGCGGCGGCTCGATGCCGGGGACCAGGGGGATATTTGCGGCCTTGATGCCACGGTTGGCCAGATACATGCAGGTGGGAGTCTTCGAGGTCCGAGAGATCCCCACCACAATGATATCGGCATCGTCAATATCATGGAGCATCTGGCCGTCATCATGGGCCAGGGTAAAATGCATGGCGTCGATGCGGCGGAAATATTCGGCGTTCAGGGCATGCTGACGGCCCGGCTGGCTGCCAAACTCGGCATCAAGATAGCCGGACAGAGCCCCCATCACCGGATCGAGCACTTGCACGAAGGGCACATGCATATGACGGCAGGCCTCTTCCAGCAGGCCGCGCACGCCGCCGTCCAGAACCGTAGCCAGGACAATGCCGGGATTGGCCTCGATGCCGGCGATGACTCGGGCCACCTGTTTCTCGGTGCGGATCAGCCACCAGGGATGAGAGGTGGCGTCGATGGTCTCGAATTGGACCAGACAAGCCCGGGCGACGGAGGTCAGAGTCTCGCCGGTGGCGTCGGAGACCAGATGAAGATGGAACTTCTTGCCCGGCAAGGGAGCCTCGATCCTGTGGATAAGTCAAAACAACGGGGATAACCCCGCCTGTTTTCCCAGTGTGCCAAATTTGCCCCCCGGACGCCATGACCTCATCCATCATCCCACCCCCCTGTGGAGAAAAGAGATCATCGACAGACCGGAGTCGGGGATGTTTCGCCGCCAACCGGCTTATCCCCGTTTTGCCAGAACCACAATCCCCGGGATTCCATGATCAGCGTCAAGGACTTCCCCTCAGTTCACGGCGAATTATTCACAGAAAGCCAGTGAGCGGAAAGACTGGTGGATAACCCTTAGGGCAAACTGTGGAGCGAGTCGCATCCCCGATATCCACAGGCATCCACTACCACAGCCACCTTTCCTTAAACCTTTAAGACCTGTATTGATGACCCACCTTGAATAACCAAGCCGGCCCATTGTCAGGCCAGGAATGGAGACGACCTTGTCCCAGGATCAAAAAGCCTTTCTGCGCGCTCTGGCCGGCGAAACTCTCTCGCCGCCGCCCTTCTGGCTGATGCGCCAAGCTGGCCGCTATCTGCCGGAATACCGCAAGCTTCGGGCTGGCTGTAACGGCTTCCTCGATCTTTGCTATACGCCGGAGAAGGCTACCGAAGTGACCTTGCAGCCGCTACGCCGCTATAACTTCGATGCCGCCATCTTGTTCTCGGACATCCTGGTCATCCCCGATGCCTTGGGACAATCGGTAGCCTTCAAGGAAGGCGAAGGGCCGAAGCTCAATCCCATTCGCGATGCCGCTGGTTTGGCGATTCTCTCCAAAGACAAGCTTCAAAGCCATCTGGCTCCGGTCTTCGAGACAGTCTCGCGTCTGTCCAAGGCCATCCCTGAGACCACCGCCCTGATCGGCTTCGCCGGCTCCCCCTGGACCGTTGCCACCTACATGGTCGAAGGCGCTGGTTCCAAGGAATTCGTCGAGACCAAAAAGCTGGCCTATGGCCAGCCAATTGTTTTCAAGGCTTTGATCGACCTGCTCGTCGATGCCACCGGCGATTATCTGATTTCCCAGATTGATCATGGCGCCGAAGTCATCCAGCTTTTCGACAGCTGGGCTGGCGTTCTGCCGGAAGAAGAGTTTTCAAAATGGGTGATCGAGCCCACGGCCAAGCTGGTGGCCCGCATCAAGGACGAACGGCCGGGCATTCCGGTGATCGGTTTCCCCCGTGGGGCCGGGGCTTTGCTGCTGCCTTTCGTCGAGCGGACCGGCGTCGATGCCGTCAGCCTGGACACCAGCGTGCCTTTGGAGTGGGCGGCCAAGCATATTCAGCCGAAGGTCACGGTGCAGGGCAATCTGGACCCGGTGATGCTGATCGCCGGCGGCGAAGCCATGGATCATGCCATCGATCATATCTTAAAGACTCTGGGCAAGGGGCCCTTCATCTTCAATTTGGGTCACGGCATTCTACCCTCGACCCCGCCGGAGAATGTGGCCCGTTTGGCTGATCGCGTGAAGGGCAGGGTTTAACGCCATGGCACAGAAAGTGGCGGTGGTGCTGTTCAACCTGGGTGGCCCCGATAGTCCTCAGGCCATTCAGCCCTTTCTGTTCAACCTCTTCAACGACCCGGCGATTATTGGAGCACCCGGGCCGATCCGTTGGCTCTTGGCTCAGTACATCTCGGCCAAGCGGGCTCCGGTGGCCAAGGAGATCTATGCCAAGATCGGCGGCAAGAGCCCTCTGTTCGATTTGACCCGGCAGCAGGCGGCCAATGTTCAGACGGTTTTAAACCAGGGTGCCGCTGCCAAAGGTCGGGAATTTCGCTGTTTCATCGCCATGCGTTATTGGAAGCCCTTTACGGCTCAGACCGTGGCCGAGGTCAAGGCCTGGGGAGCGACGCAAGTGGTGCTTTTGCCGCTTTATCCGCAATATTCCACGGCTACCAGTGGCTCTTCCCTAAAGGAATGGCATGATGTGGCTGGGCGGATGGGCCTGAAGCTGCCGACCTCGACCATCTGTTGCTATCCCTGGGATGATGGGTTTGTGACTGCTCAGGCGGATTTGCTCGGCAAGGCTTTGGATCGGGCGGCCTCTGTGACCAATAACATCCGCCTGTTGTTCTCGGCTCATGGCTTGCCCAAATCCCTCATCGCTCAGGGCGATCCTTATCAGGCTCAGATCGAGGCGGGGGCGGCGGCCATTATCGCCAAGCTGAACCGTCCGGGCCTGGATTGGAAAGTGACCTATCAAAGCCGGGTCGGCCCGGCGGAATGGATCGGTCCCTATACCGATGATGAAATCAAAAAGGCCGGAGCGGAAAAGAAGGGTCTGGTGATTTTGCCCATCGCCTTCGTTTCCGAACATTCCGAAACCTTGGTCGAGCTGGACATGGAATATTTTCATCTGGCCAAGGACGCCGGAGCCACCGCCTATGTGCGGGTGCCGGCTTTGGGTTCTCATCCCGCCTTCATCAAGGGATTGGCCGGACTGGTGACCAAGACTCTGGCCTCGAAGATTCAGCCTTGCTCCCAATCGGGTGGCCGCATTTGCGCTGTCGGCCATAGCAAATGTCCCAACCAAGGGGCTAATTCATGAGTGACTATTACCTTTGGTTCAAGGCGGTGCATGTTATCGCGGTGATTTCTTGGATGGCCGGTTTGCTTTATTGCCCGCGCCTGTTCGTCTATCACGCCGATGTCGCTCCGGGGTCCGAGCAATCCAAGCTGTTCAAACTGATGGAGCGGCGTTTGCTCCATGCCATCACCATTCCCGCCGGCGTGGTGGTCTGGTGCATGGGTTTGATCATGATCACCCAGATCGGTTTGGCGGGGAATGGCTGGCTGCATGCCAAGCTGGTGCTGGTGGTGGGCATGACCGGGGTGAACATCCTGCTGGAGCGCCACCGCATCGCCTTTGCGCGGGATGCCAACACCAAACCCGCCCGCTATTTCCGCCTACTGAACGAAGTGCCGACCCTTTTGATGATCGGCATCGTTATTCTGGTGGTCACCAAGCCCTTTTAACGAACGTTCATGGTGTAATCCTGGTGGATAAATCCGCCAGCCGGGAAGATGGTTTCCAATGAGAAATTGTCGGTCCCGGTGAAGCCAGCCTCCGAGGTGTAATAGGCCACCATGGCTTTGACCTTCTGACTGTTGCAGGCCGAACGGGCATTGTCCTTGGGGAAGTTGGGATAGACCTCTTCCTGTTCGATGGACAGTTGGCCATGGAAAGGTTGTTTGACAATCTTGATGGTGGGAAGTGCTGGAACCGAGCAATCCGGCTGAATAAAGACATATTGGTTGAAGCGTTGCTTCTTACCGCTTTCAGCGCCCCGCACAGGCGTGGTCTGAGAAGCGAGATTTCCCTGGGCCAAACCTTGGTTGCTGCCGATGTTGTTCATCTGATTGACCACGGTCACCGGGCCATTAATGGTGACATTCGGTTTGTCTTCGCCACAGCCGCAGATGGGCAAGACAACAGCCAGAGCCAGCCAAACGGCCTTCTTCGAACACATCATGAAAAATTCCCCCAGAATCAGCCGACAGAGGGTATTTCCCCTTATGGGTGAAGTCAATTTGGTTGAGACACCTGAACGATCGTTTCTGATCGAAAGCCTAGCTCAAGAAACATTATTTGACTTGAGCAGAGCTTTTCGCTAAGTCTTGCCTGTCTGCGGGTTCTGCCTGCGGTCTCACCTTGCGCCGCATCGGGCCGCCCCCTGGTTTTCCGCGGGCCGCCCTTCGGCAAATCACCCTCCCATTTCGGCCGTCACAAGCCAAATCCTCCCTTGTTTTTTTCCAGCTATTGGACCTGCCATGAATCTTCAGGAATTGAAGGCCAAGACTCCGGCTGAACTGCTCGCTTATGCCGAGGAGCTTCAGATCGAAAACGCATCCACCCTGCGCAAACAGGACATGATGTTCGCCATCCTGAAGCAGTTGGCAGAGAACGACATTCCGATCTATGGCGATGGCGTGCTGGAAATGCTGTCGGACGGCTTCGGCTTTTTGCGCTCGCCTCAGTCCAACTATCTGCCGGGCCCCGATGACATCTATGTCTCGCCCAGCCAGATGCGCCGCTTCGGCCTGCGCACCGGCGATACGGTGGAAGGTCAGATCCGTTCGCCCAAGGATGGCGAGCGTTATTTTGCCCTGCTGAAGGTCAATACCATCAATTTCGAGCCGCCGGAGAATGTGCGTCACCGCATCAACTTCGACAATCTGACCCCGCTTTACCCGGACGAGCGTCTGAAGCTGGAGCTGGAAGATTCGACGAAGAAGGATCACACGACCCGCGTCATCGATCTGATCTCGCCGCTCGGCAAGGGCCAGCGCGCTCTGATCGTCGCTCCGCCGCGCACCGGCAAGACGGTGATGCTGCAAAACATCGCCCATGCCATTTCCGCGAATCACCCGGAAGTTTATCTGATCGTGTTGCTCATCGACGAGCGCCCGGAAGAAGTGACCGATATGGCTCGTTCGGTGAAGGGCGAAGTCATCAGCTCCACCTTCGACGAGCCGGCCACCCGCCATGTCCAGGTCACCGAAATGGTGCTGGAAAAGGCCAAGCGCCTGGTCGAACATAAGCGCGATGTGGTTATTCTGCTGGATTCCATCACCCGTCTGGCCCGCGCCTATAACACCGTCGTCCCCAGCTCGGGCAAGGTGCTGACCGGCGGTGTGGACGCCAACGCCCTGCAGCGCCCCAAGCGCTTCTTCGGCGCCGCCCGTAATATAGAGGAAGGCGGGTCTCTGACCATCATCGCCACCGCTTTGATCGATACCGGCAGCCGCATGGACGAAGTGATCTTCGAAGAATTCAAGGGTACCGGTAACTCGGAAATCATTTTGGATCGCAAGCTGTCGGACAAGCGCACCTTCCCGGCCATCGATATCACCAAGTCGGGTACCCGTAAGGAAGAGCTGCTGGTGGATCGCGGCGTGCTTTCCAAGATGTGGGTTCTGCGTCGCGTGCTGATGCCCATGGGCGTGGTCGATGCCATGGAGTTCCTGGTGGACAAGCTGAAGCATTCGAAGACCAATAATGATTTCTTCGATGCCATGAACAGCTAGGCTGTTTGGGGTTACGTTTATGGGCGCTGTTTCACGTGAAACAGCGCCTTTTTTTGTATGTCCAGTCCATGAACTGACATACCTAATTATGTTTCGAATTTTATTATTTACGCCATAATATGGCCTTATCCCATCTGCTTAAATTCGAGATCATCCTATGAAAATCCGATCCATCATGCTCCGTCTCAGCGGACTTATCCTTCTGAGTGCTATAGGCTTGGCACTTCTGTCCGTTTTGGCGGCTTTTTTTCTGAGAAGCAGCATGATGGATGCCAAAGTCGCCGAAACCAGAGTCCTGGTGGAATCGGTCAGAGCCCTGATCAACGGTTATCATGATCGAGCCGACAAGGGAGAGTTCGATCAGCAAACCGCTCAGGAGTTGGCTAAAAAAGCCGTTCGGTCCATGCGCTATGACGGATCGAATTATATCGTTCTCTACGATATGGATGTGACCAGTCTGGTTCATCCGGCTCGCCCTGAACGGGATGGCAAGAATTTCTATGACGAGAAAGACGGCAATGGGAAACTGTATCTTCACGAGATGCTGGAGACTGTGAAATCCGGAGGTGGTTCTACCGCCTATTCCTTCCCAAAGGCCGGCGGTACGGTCCCCATGGCCAAAATCGCCTATTCTTTGCCCTATCAGCCATGGGGTTGGTTTATCGTCACGGGCGTTTATGTCGATGATATCGATGCCGAATTCTGGAACACCATGTGGAAATTCTTCGCCATTGGCGCCGGCATTCTATTGGTGATTACCATCACCGCCTTTTCTGTATCGAAGTCCATTTCCAATCCCTTGAAGGCATTGGTGGGAACTACCAAAAAAATCATCGCCGGCGAGTTTGATGTAGAGGTTCCCGCGCTGGAACGGGCCGACGAAATCGGGTCTCTGGCCGAGGCCGTACGGTTGCTGCGCGACGAAGCCAAATCGGCGGATGATCTGCGTCACCAGCGAGAAGCCGACATTTTGAGTTCCAGCAGCCAGCGTCACAAGACCATGATCGATATGGCCAACCGCTTTGAGACGGGCGTCATGGGCGTGGTGCAGGAGGTCTCGACCTCTGCCAGCAAGATGTATGACATCGGCCAGCTGTTGGTGAGCAAAGTTCAGGAAGGCACCAAGGAACTGGTTAATATGTCGGCAACCACCGACGAAGCCACTGAAAATGTCGAGACCGTGTCGGTCGCCGCCGAGCAATTGTCGGCTTCGATCCGTGAGATCAGCCGTCAGGTGTCCGAGGCCGCCAATATCTCGGCCACTGCTTCGGTGGAGACCGATCGGGCCAACCAGCTGGTGATCGGTCTGGCTCAGACCACCGAGCGGATCAGCGAGGTTGTTCATCTGATCAATGACATCGCCAGCCAGACCAACTTGCTGGCCTTGAACGCTACCATCGAGGCGGCCAGGGCTGGGGATGCCGGTAAGGGTTTTGCCGTGGTGGCTGGTGAAGTGAAGAATCTGGCGACTCAGACCAGTCGCGCCACCGAAGAAATCACCGGCCAGATCAATGCGGTTCAGGAAGAAACCCGTGGCGCCGTGTTGGCCATTGGCGGGATCGCCAAGGTGATCGAACAGGTCAAAAGCATTTCCTCAGGGATTGCTTCGGCGGTGGAACAGCAAAGTGCCGCCACCCAGGAAATTGCTCGCAATGTTCAGAGCGCCGCCGATGGTACCCAGAAGATTTCCAAGCATCTCGAGGAATTGGTGGTGGATGCGGAAACCCGCTTGCAGCTGGTCAATCAGGTGGTGGAATCCATGTCGGGCATGGCCAGCAACACGGATAAGCTGCGCTCTGAAGTCAGCGGCTTTATTGAGGGCGTTCGTCAGGGCTGATAGTTTTTGATCACAAAAGGGGGCACTGTTTCACGTGAAACAGTGCCCTTTCTTTTGCCTGGATTACGGCAGCAGCACCGTCGAGCCGGTGGTCTTACGGGCTTCCAGATCTTGGTGGGCCTGGGCAGCTTGGGACAGGGGATAGGTCTGATTGATTTCGATCTTGACCGCTTTGGAGGCCACGACCTCAAACAGTTCCTTGGCGCAATGCAGAAGATCATGTCGGGGACCGGCATAGGTCCCTAAGGTCGGGCGGGTGACATAAAGCGAGCCCTTCGCCGCCAGGATGCCCAGATCGACTGGGCCGACCGAGCCGGAGCTTTGGCCGAAGCAGGCCAGCAGGCCGCGGGGCTGCAAACAATCCAGCGACTGATAAAAAGTATCCTTGCCCACCGAGTCATAGACCACCGGCACGCCCTTGCCGTGGGTGATTTCCTTGACCCGTTCGACGAAGTTTTCCCGGCTGTAGACGATCGGATGATCGCAGCCATGGCGCTTGGCCAAGGCGGCTTTCTCGTCGGTGCCAACGGTTCCGATGACATGCGCGCCCAGATGCTTGGCCCATTGGCAGGCGATCAGACCGACGCCGCCGGCGGCGGCATGAATCAGGATAGTGTCGCCGGCCTTGACCCGATAGGTGGAGCGCAGCAGATATTGGGCGGTCATGCCCTGCAGCATCATGGCGGCGGCGTGGCTGTCATCGATCTCGTCGGGTAGGCGAACCAGGCGCGACGAGGGATAAATCCGCTCCTCGCAGTAGGATCCGGGAGCCCCCATGGCATAGGCGACCCGATCGCCCACATCGACTTCGCTGACCTCGGGGCCGACTTCGACCACCACGCCGGCCCCTTCCATGCCGATGCTGCCGGGCAGCGAGGCCAAAGGGTAAAGGCCGGTGCGGTGATAGACATCAATGAAGTTCAGGCCGACGGCCGTATGGCGCAGCAGCACTTCGCCGGGGCCGGGCCGACCGACCTCGACCTCTTCCCAGCGCATTTCCTCAGGTCCGCCATAGGCGTGAATGCGGATGGCCTTGCTCATGATCTTAAACTCCTTCGATGCCTTCGAGGGTCAGCAGGAAGCGCTTGGTATCGATGCCGTCCTGGCCGGAATAGCCGCCCAAAGTCCCATCGCTGGCAATGATGCGATGGCAGGGAATGATCACCGGGATGGGGTTCTTGCCACAGGCACCGCCGACGGCGCGCGGGCCCGAGGCCAGCTCTTCGGCCACATCGCCATAGCGGCGCACGGCCCCATAGGGGATTTTTTCCATGGCGGCCCAGACTTTCTTTTGAAAGGCGGTACCGGCGGGATCGAGGGGCAGGGTGAATTCTTTCAGAGTTCCGTCGAAATAGGCGTCGAGCTGACGGGCGGCTTCCAGTAGTAGGGGAGTCTCCTCACCGCCTTCGACGGCGCCCCAATCCAGGCTGATCAGCTTGCCGTCCTCTTCGAACAAGGTGAGATCGCCGATGGGGCTGGGTACGGACAGATAGGCCATGGTGTCAGGACTCTCCTTGAAGAGCATGGGTCAGGGATGGGGCATCATACACCGGCAGGCCGCAAGTTTGGCCCTGGCAAAGGTAAGCGGTGGGCTTGGAAACATCGGTCTTGCCGAAAGCCGGATGCACAGCGGGCAGGGGTTCGCCCGGTTCCAGGCGCAGCAGCACCAGGGTACCAAGGCCGGTCCTGGCGGCGGCGCGCAGCATTGATTCGGTGATGGGATCGTCGCTTTGGCCGACCACCACCAGCTGGCGGGCCGATTGCAGCAGATCCCAGCCGTTCAGCAAGGATGCCATATTGGGGAAGGATTGGCTGGCCTCGCCGGAGAAAATCTCGACCAAGGCTTCGGCGCGGGATCGATAATCCACCTTGCCGGTCAGCAGGAAGAGGCGGGCCAGCACCTCGACCATCACTCCATTGCCCGAGGGCGTGGCATTGTCCAAGACCGTCTTGGTGCGGATCAGCAGGTCGGTGGCGTCTAGGGCGGTGAAGAAATATCCGCCATTCTCTTTGTCCCAATAAAGCTGATCGGCCAAGGCGACCCAGGCTTCGGCTTTGTCCAGGTAGGCGATTTCGCCCCCCACTTCGAACAGGGTAACCGCGGCGCGGGCCATTTGGGCGTAATCGTCGAGCATGGCCTGGTTCTGTTTGCGACCCTTGCGGAAGCTGTGGCACAACCGACCATCGGTCTCCATCTGCCCCACCACGCCATCGAACGCCACCTGGGCGGCAGCGATCCAATCGCGGCGGTCAAAGACGAAGCCGGCCTTGGCCAGGGCGGCGATCATCATGCCGTTCCAATCGGCCAGCACCTTATCGTCACGCCCCGGTCTGACCCGCTGGTCTCGAACCTTCAGCAGCTTGGCGCGGGCGACGGCCAGAAGCTCCTCCTGGCGCGGGGTGAGGGGAGCCGACTGGCTGCGGTTGAGGATAACCTTACCCTCCCAATTTCCGCCGGCAGAGACATCATAGGCGGCGCAGAAGGGGGCGATCAGGGCCGAGGGCAGGTTCTCTTCGATCTGATATTTGTGCCAGACATAGAAGCGGCCTTCCTCGCCCTCGCTGTCGGCGTCGATGGTGGCGGCGAAGGCATTACCCTCGGCCAGCATTTCCCGCAGCAGCCAATCGACTGTTTCCGCGACCCTTTGGCCAAACAGGGGCTCTTCGCTTTGGGCGGCGACTTCTGTCAGCAGCTCCATCAGCTGGGCGTTGTCGTAGAGCATCTTTTCAAAGTGCGGGGCCAGCCATTCCTCGTCGGTGGAATAGCGGGCGAAGCCGCCGCCTAAGTGATCATAGATGCCGCCCTGGCTCATGCGCTCCAGGGTCAGCAAGACCGGCTGCTTGAGCTCAGCGTCATTATTGCGCATGGCGGCGCGCCAGATCAGGGTGAAGAGGGAGGTATGGGGAAACTTCGGCGCTCCCCGCAGGCCGCCGTTGACCATATCGATGGAGCGCAGCAAGCCATGGGCGGCGCGGTCCAGCAGATTCAGCGACAGCTCGGCCCCAGCTTCCGGCACCATCTGCTTGGTCAGGGCATCCCTGATGGTGCCCACATTGCCGGCGATCTTCTCCGGCTGATGGGCCCAGGCGTCGGCGACCCCGGTCAGGATATCGCGAAAGCCGGGCAGGCCGTGGCGGGGCTTTGGCGGGAAATAGGTGCCGCCCCAAAAGGGCTCGCCCTTTGGCGTCAGGAAGATGGTCAGGGGCCAGCCGCCCCTTTGCCCCATCATGGCCAGAGCCGTCTGATAGATGGAATCCAGATCGGGCCGTTCCTCGCGGTCGACCTTGATGGGGATGAACAGATCGTTCATCAGCTTGGCGGTGTCTTCGTCTTCGAAGCTTTCATGGGCCATGACATGACACCAATGGCAGGCGGCATAGCCGATGGACAGCAAGATGGCTTTGCCAGACTGATTGGCTTCGGCCAGGGCTTCTGGGCTCCAGGGCCGCCAATGGACCGGATTGTCCTTATGCTGCAGAAGGTAGGGACTGGTCTGCTCACCTAGCAGGTTACGGCTCATGAATTGGCTTTCAGGAAGGGCAAAGCGAAGGGCGATTGCATTGGGCGGGTCATAACGCTTAGTTTGGGCCTAGAGCACATGGTTGCAACCGCCATCTCGTTATTACGGAGCTTTGGCATGAAGATCACCTTCGATGTGGATTGTACTCCGGAAGAGGCGCGGACCTTCTTTGGTCTGCCCGACGTCAAGCCCATGCAGGATTCCATGATGAAGAAGATCGAGGAACGCATGGCCTCCAATCTCGACGCCATGACCCCCGAAGCCCTGCTGCATACCTGGCTGCCGGCCGGTGTGCAGGGCATGGAGCAGTTTCAAAAGATGTTCTGGAACGCCTTCCAGAACGGCGGCCAAAAGAACCGGACCTCTTAATCGTGACCAATCCTGCCGATCCTGCGCTTTATTTCCGCCTGCATCTGTTCATCTGTACCAACCAGCGGCCCGAAGGTCATTCTCGGGGCTCTTGCGCTCGGAGTGGTTCGGAGAAATTACGAGACTATCTGAAGGCCCGGGCCAAGGAGCTGGAGCTGGCGGATGTGCGGATCAATGCCGCCGGCTGCCTGGACCGCTGCGAACTGGGGCCGGTGCTGGTGGTTTACCCCGAGGGCATCTGGTACGGCGTCAAGACCCACGAGGATATCGACGAGATCCTGAAAATCCATCTGCAAGAAGGTGGACGGGTGCAGCGCTTGATGCTGCGACCCGAAGACGGTCCTTTCAAGAAGGCCTGAGCCATGGACAGCATCTTCGCCCTGGCCAGTGCCGCCGGGCGGGGCGGGGTGGCGGTCTATCGCCTGTCCGGTCCCAAGTCCGCCGAGGCCCTGCGGCATCTGACCGGGGCCGAGCTGCCTAAGCCCAGGCAAGCCGTCTTCCGCTCTATTTCTCATAACGACGAACTGATCGACCAGGGCCTGGTGCTGTGGTTTCCGGCACCCGCCAGCTTCACCGGCGAGGATGTGGCCGAGCTGCAATTGCATGGTGGCCGGGCGGTGGCGCAAGCTTTGACCGAGGCATTGCTGGCTTTGGGCCTGCACCCGGCCGAGCCGGGGGAATTCAGCCGTCGGGCCTTCATGGCCGGTAAGTTGGATCTGACCCAGGCCGAAGCCATCGCCGATTTGGTGGAAGCCGAGACAGCCGCCCAACGCCGTCAGGCCCTGCGCCAGATGGATGGGGCGCTCTATCGCCTTTATGAAGACTGGCGCGATAAGCTGCTGCGGGCCCAGGCCCATCTGGAAGCCGAGATTGATTTCTCCGACGAGGATTTGCCTGGGGGCCTGAATGAAGCGGCCCGCGAAAGCCTGATTGATATGGCAGGAGAGATGGCCCGGCATCTGGCCGATGGTCATCGTGGCGAACGTCTGCGCGATGGTCTGCATATCGCCATCCTGGGGTCGCCCAATGTGGGCAAATCCAGCCTGCTCAATCTGATCGCCGGACGGGACGCGGCCATCGTTTCCTCCCAGGCCGGAACCACCCGCGATGTCATCGAGGTGCATCTGGACCTGGGCGGCTATCCCGTGGTGCTGGCCGATACGGCGGGCCTGCGGGAAGCCTCGGAAGAGATCGAGGAAGAAGGCATCCGCCGTGCCCGTGCCAAGGCCGAGGCGGCTGACCTGAAGCTGGTGGTGCTGGACGCCAGCCAGGAGCCGGACCCGGCGGTCCTGGCCCTGGTGGATGATCAGACCCTGGTGCTGCTGAACAAGTCGGACTTGGGCGCGGGGCAGGGGCTGCAGGGCCATGCCGTCTCGGCCAAGACCGGCGAGGGGTTGGACGAACTGCTGGCCGAATTGACGCGGCGTGCCGCCAAGGTCTTGGAGGGATCGGGGGCTCCGGCTCTGACCCGGGCGCGGCATCGGACGGCCTTGGAGGAGGCGGTGGAGAATCTTCATCATGCCCTGCAAGCACCTCTTCCCGAACTGGCCGCCGAAGATGTAAGACTCGCATCAAGGGCTTTGGGCCGGATTACCGGGCGGGTGGATGTGGAAGATATGCTCGACGTCATCTTCCGGGAATTCTGCATCGGGAAATGACTCCCTGCTGTTTCACGTGAAACAATGGATGGATATGGAACAGATCGACGTCATCGTGATTGGTGCCGGCCATGCCGGCTGTGAGGCCGCGGCGGCTTCGGCACGGCTGGGGGCAAAGACCCTTTTGCTCACCCATCGTCTGGAGACAGTGGGGGAGATGAGTTGCAACCCGGCCATCGGCGGTTTGGCCAAGGGCCAGCTGGTACGCGAAATCGACGCCCTGGACGGACTGATGGGCCGGGTCATTGACAAGGCCGGCATCCAGTTTCGCATCCTTAACCGCAGCAAGGGACCGGCGGTGCAGGGGCCCAGGGCTCAGGCCGATCGCAAGCTCTATCGTCAGGCCATGCAGCAAGCACTGGCCGATACCGCCAATCTGGAGGTTCGCGCCGCCTCGGTCGAGGGTCTGCGTACCGCCGATGACGGCAAGACCGTGACCGGCGTGGTGCTGGCCGATGGCACCGAGATCGCGGCGGGGGCGGTGGTCATCACCACCGGCACTTTCTTGCGCGGGCTGGTTCATATCGGCGAGACCACTTATCCGGCGGGGCGGATGGGCGATGCGCCCTGCCTGGGGCTGTCCACCTCCATGGAGCGCATCGGCTTTACCCTGGGACGCTTGAAGACGGGAACACCTTGCCGCCTGGATGGTCGCACCATTGCCTGGGGTGATCTGGACAGCCAGTTGGGCGACGATCCGCCGGTGCCGTTCTCCTATCTGACCGACAAGATCACAACGCCGCAGATTGCCTGTGGTGTCACCGGCACCACGCAAGCCACCCATGATCTGATTCGCGCCAATCTGCATCGGGCCCCAATGTATTCCGGTCAGATCGGTAGCGTCGGCCCGCGCTATTGCCCCAGCATCGAGGATAAGGTGGTGCGCTTCGCCGATCGCGACCGCCACCAGATCTTCCTGGAGCCCGAGGGCCTGGATGATCACACGGTCTATCCCAACGGCATCTCCACCAGCCTGCCGGAAGATGTCCAGTTGGCCTTGCTGAAAACCATCCCTGGTCTGGAACAGGCGGTGATGCTGCGGCCCGGCTATGCCATCGAATATGACTATGTCGATCCCCGCGAGCTGTATCCGACCCTGGAGACCCGTCGGGCTCCGCGCCTGTTCCTGGCCGGGCAGATCAATGGGACGACGGGTTATGAGGAAGCGGCGGCCCAGGGGCTGATCGCCGGATTGAATGCAGCGCTGGCGGCGGGCGGGGGGGCTAAGTTCACCCTGGATCGCGCTGACGCCTATATGGGTGTGATGATCGACGATCTGGTGACGCGGGGCACGTCCGAGCCCTATCGCATGTTCACCTCGCGGGCCGAGTACCGGCTGATCCTGCGGGCCGATAATGCCGACTTGCGCCTGACGCCTAAGGGCATCGCGCTGGGCTGCGTCGGTTCCGTTCGCCGCCAAGCCTTTGCCGCCAAGTCGGAAGCCTTGCTTCAGGGCAGGGGACTGATGGATTCTCTGGCCGCCACCCCCAACGAGTTGAAGGCCAAGGGCTTCAACGTCAATTTGGACGGGGTGCGCCGCTCGGCCTTCGCCTTGCTACGCTACCCGGATATCAGCTGGGAGCAGCTGGTGGCCCAATGGCCAGAGATCTCTGGGCTTCGTGTCGATGTGGCCGAGCAGTTGGAGATTGAGGGCCGTTATGCCGGCTATATGGATCGCCAGACCGCTGACATTCTGGCCTTTCGCCGCGACGAGTCCCTGGAATTGCCCGATGATTTGGACTATGGGGCCATCGGCTCCTTGTCCAACGAGGTGCGGCTGAAATTGCAGGCGGCCCGTCCGGCGACTTTGGGGGCCGCGGGTCGTATCCCTGGTGTGACCCCGGCGGCGATGACGGCGCTGCTGGCTCATGTCAAACGAGCCGAGAAGGGGACAGCGGCATGAGTTCTGTTTCACGTGAAACAGTCTTGCCCGCGATGACGGTGCAGGAATTCGCCAAGACCCTCTCTGTTTCACGTGAAACAGTGGAGCGGCTGCGGACCTATGCCGATCTGCTGGTCAAATGGCAGGCCAAGATCAATCTGGTCGGTCCGGCCACTCTGTCCGACCTGTGGCGGCGGCATATGCTGGATTCGGCGCAGATGGCCCAATATCTCCCGGAAGGTCCGGTGCTGGACTTGGGCAGTGGGGCAGGGTTCCCCGGTCTGGTCCTGGCGATCATGACCGGGCAGCAGGTCAATCTGGTCGAGTCCGATGTGCGCAAATGCGCTTTTCTGCGCGAAGCCGCTCGGGTGACCGGGGCTAATGCGGTGATCCACAATAAGCGGATCGAGACGATTGCGCCCTTTCCGGTGGCGTCTGTCACGGCCCGCGCCCTGGCGTCTTTGGACAAACTGCTCGATTGGGCTGCGCCCTTTTTGCAACAGCGAACGCAATGCCTCTTTCTAAAGGGCAGGTTGGTCGATGAAGAATTGACCCAGGCGGGGGAACATTGGAATATGGCGTCAAGACGGGTGGCGTCTTTATCGGACCCCTCGGGTCTTATTCTCATCCTTAGTGAGGTACATCGTGGTCATGACGAGCGCTAGCCGCGGCCCTTTGGCATCTTCGCGCATCATCGCCATCGCCAATCAGAAGGGCGGCGTGGGTAAAACCACCACCGCCATCAATCTGGCGACGGCCATTGCTTCGACCAAGAAGAAGGTCCTGGTCATCGACCTGGACCCTCAGGGCAATGCCAGCACCGGTCTGGGGATCGAGCGGGACCAAAGGTCCATCAGCTCCTATCATGTCATGATGGGTGAAGCGACCCTGGAGCAGGCGGTCATCGTCAGCCCCATCCCCAATCTGTCGGTGGTGGCCTCGTCGGTCGATCTGTCGGGCGCCGAGATCGAACTGGTGGACGCCGACCGCCGCGAGGCTCGCCTGCGCGAAGCCCTGGCTTCGGCCAACCAGTGGGATCTGATCCTGATCGATTGCCCGCCGTCTCTGAACCTGCTGACCCTGAATGCCCTGGTGGCGGCTCAGGCGGTGCTGGTGCCGCTGCAGTGCGAGTTTTTCGCCCTGGAAGGCATCAGCCATCTGGTCAAGACCATCGAGCGGGTGCGGGCGGCGTTCAACCCGACCCTGGAATTGCACGGTATCGTCCTGACCATGTTCGACAAGAGGAACAATCTGTCGGACATGGTGGCTGCCGACGTCCGTGGTTACTTTGGTGATAAGGTCTATAAAACAGTGATACCCCGAAATGTTCGCGTCTCCGAGGCGCCGTCCCACGGCAAGCCGGTCCTGCTCTATGATGTGCGCTGTGCCGGCTCCGAGGCCTATATCCATCTGGCCCGTGAAGTGATCAAGCGCGAGCAGGAGCTTTGCGCATGAGCGCCGAGACCTCTCCGAAGGAACTTCCTCGTCGCGGTTTGGGCCGTGGCCTGTCGGCCCTGCTGGGCGATCCGGCTCCGGTAGCAGCTGTCTCTACGCCTCCGACGCCGCTGGCTGCCGCCGATGGCTCTGCTCCGCCGCCCCAGCCGTTGCAGCAGATCGACCCCAGCCGGGTGGTGCGCTATCTCCCCATCGAGAAGCTTTACCCCGGCAAGTTCCAGCCGCGCCGGCTGTTCGATCAGAACGCCATCGACGATCTGGCCGATTCGGTGCGGGTGAAAGGTATTCTGCAGCCGATCCTGGTGCGGCCCATCGAGAAGACCGACCGCTTCGAGATCATCGCCGGCGAGCGTCGTTGGCGGGCGGCCCAAAAGGCCAACCTGCATGAAGTGCCGGTGATCGTCCGCGAGATGTCCGACGTTGATGCCCTGGAAATCGCCCTCATCGAAAACTTGCAGCGCCAGGATCTGTCGGCGCTGGAAGAGGCCGAGGGCTATCGCCGTCTGATGAACGAGTTCCGCCATACTCAGGAAGAGCTGGCCAAGACCGTGGGCAAAAGCCGCAGCCATGTGGCCAACACCATGCGTTTGCTGGCACTGCCCGACGTGGTGAAGGGCTTCCTGGATGATGGCTCTTTGTCGGCGGGTCATGCTCGCGCTTTGCTGACCAGCCCCGATCCGGTGGCTCTGGCCGAGCAGGTGGTGGCCAAGGGTCTCAGCGTTCGTCAGACCGAAGCCCTGGCCAATCAGCAGCCGGGCAAGACGCCCAAGGCCGGCCCCAAAGCTGGCGGGGAGGCTTCGGCCCCCAAGGCCGCCAAGGGCAATGTCGCTTACCGGGATGCCGACGTCGAAGCTCTGGAACGCGACCTCTCCAACCTGCTGGGTCTGCGAGTGGTGATCCGCACCGACTCGGCCCACGAGGGTGAGCTGGCCGTCGAGTACGGGTCGCTGGAGCAGTTGGACGACATTCTGCATCGCCTGTCGGGTGGGTTGCATGGCAAGGCCAATATTCCCGCCGGCTTCGGCGACGAGTAAGAGTTTTTTCCATAAAAGTATGAATGGCCGGGCTTTGTCCCGGCCATTTTATTTTGGCACTCTGTAACTCATTGAAAAGATTGAGATGACGAATCTCAGGCCGCTGACGATACGATATCGTATCAAGCGACGAGGATTGCTTTCTCTCAGCGTCTGGCCGGAGGGCCCGGCCGGCGGCCGGCGGCGCGAGCCAGTTGCATGAGGGCGCGGCCGGTGAGTTCCTCGCCGGGCATGCCGGTGGTCTTGCAGTCCACCTCGGTGTTGACCAGCAGTTCCAGGGCCTGACCCAGCTTGTCGGCGGGCCAGCGGGTCAGCTGTTGCTTCAGCTTATCGGCGACGCGGAAGTGGGGCGGCGGCTTCAGAGTGGCGACGGCCTGATCGGCGGTCTTGCCCTTGGCGATATGGCCGGCGCAAAGATGCAGCCGCTGGAAGTGACGCTGCAGGGCTCGCAGGATCGGGATCGGCGAGGTGCCCTCCAGATAGAGCCGCTCGAGGATGCGCTGGGCGGTGGCATGATCGCCGTCGGCGGTGGCCAGACAAAGATCATCCATGGAAAGGGCCGCCGTATCGCCGACGCAAGCGGCGGCGTCTTCCAGCTTCACCCGTCCGCCATCTTCGCCCATATAGAGGGCTAGCTTTTCCAGTTCGGAGCGGGTCAGCTTGCGGTCGCCGCCCAGATGCTCGGCCAGGAAGGCGACGGCGTCAGGCTCGGCGGTCAGCTTGTGGGCACGAAGGGTCTCGTGGATGACGGCTTCCAAGCCACCGCCTTCATCGGCATAGCAGGGCAGGGCGACGGCATTGTCAGCCCCTTCAAACAGCTTGCGCAAGCTTGAGCGGGGCGAAAGCTCGCCGCCTTCCACCAGCACCAGGGAATCCCCCATGGGGTGCTCCAGGAAGCTGGTAAGGGCGGCGGTGGCATTGTCTCCGGCGTCGCGCACCCGCACCACCCGGCGCCCGCCGGTCAGGGCGATGGCGGCGGCTTCGTCGGCCAGCCGGGCCGGGTCCTCTTTCAGGGCCGAGCCGTTGATGTCGGCGATGCGGAAGGGGTCGGAGAGATCGGCCACCACGGTCTTGGCCAGGCGGTCGATGCGTTCCTTGATCAGGCCGGCGTCGGGGCCAAAGACCAGGACCGCCAGGGCGTTTTTGTCCGGCGACTTGAGGAAGGCCTCGATGCGGGCGCCGTTCAGTTTCACGGCGGTGATCCCTTACTGGACAGGACGAACTTCGCCGCGTTTGACTTCGGCGGCGCGGATGAAATAGGCGGCCAGGTCGTTGCGGATTTCTGCGGCAACTTGATCGGCGGCCCGTTTGTTCACCGATTCCTGAGCGGTAATGTCCGAGAAATGCTGCTTCAGATAGTCGTAGCTGACTTCCTTGGTGGCGGTGCCTTGGGCAAGGGTTTTGCCTTTTTGATACAGAGTATAGACCGCTGTATAGGTCACCAGATTGCGGCTGGCGGTATCATCGGGCAGGGTGGCCATGGCGGAATCATCGGTGGTCAGGGACACGATCAGTTGATAGGCGGGATGCTGAGGCTCGCCCTTGGGATTCAGGCCTGTGAGCAAGGCGTTATGCAGCAGCTGGCCGTTGCGGTCCTTAATGGTGGCCACCTGAATGGAGGCCAGCTCATTCATCACAGCGGGGTCAGCCGAGGATTTTCCGTACATGGGACGGAAGCCGCAAGCCGCCAGGGATAGACCGAGGGTCAGGCCCAGGCCGAGCAATAATCCAGTGCTGACAAGGCGCTTAAGCCACCACATTGACGATCCTGTTCGGTACGACGATAACCTTGCGGGGCGGTTTGCCATCCAGCAAGGCAGCCACGGCGGGCAGAGCGAGAGCCGCGGCCTGAGCAACCTCCTGAGGGGCATCCTTGGCTAGATCGACGGTGCCGCGCAGCTTGCCATTGACCTGAACGGCCAGGGTAACGCTGTCTTCCACCAAGAGGGAAGCATCGGCCACCGGCCAGGGAGTATCTACCAGCAAAGTGTCATGGCCCAGCTCGGACCAGAGTTCCTCGGCCAGATGGGGCATCATGGGGTTGAGCAGGGTGGCCAAAGCCTCCAGGCCTTCCCGCAGAGCCCAGGCGGCTCCGTCTTCCAACGCCGGCAGCTCGGCCAGGGCGTTGGTCAGCTCGCGCAGGCGGGCGACGGC
>Ga0302187_10001427_pt1 | contig 20396 bp, 16 predicted proteins | sample II_Bog_E1_3_FD_202120 | JGI IMG/M metagenome (GOLD analysis project Ga0302187, IMG submission 202120) | Peat permafrost microbial communities from Stordalen Mire near Abisko, Sweden - II_Bog_E1_3 | ecosystem: Environmental > Terrestrial > Soil > Wetlands > Peat | place: Sweden: Abisko...
TATTTCTGGCGGCCTACACTAGACTGAAGGAAGCGCAGAGCAAAGCCTCGAGCAGCGCTGAGCGCGCAGAGCCGGAACGGGGCGCGCCGCGAGCAAGGAGGCCCCAGGTTTCCGGGCAGGCGCGGGCCGCTCCACGCCTGCGGTGTGCGGCGGCCCGCGCCTGGCCGGAAACATCCTGGGCGTACGCCCAGGATCCCCGCCGCAGGCGGGGCTGGAGCCTCCTTGCGGGGACGGGTCGGAACCGGCCAGGCCGCTCAGATGTGACTTGCCCGAAGCTGCGATCTCCTCTGCGAACCCTGTGCTGCTCGGGGTTTTGCTCTGCGCTTCCAGTGGTTTTGCCTCAATGACCGATGCGGTCGGATCGTGCCGCAGCGCCCGTTACGCCCATCGAGTCCGCACATTAATCAGCATCCCCGTTCATCCCACGATTGCACCAGATAAGGCCACATCAAGCGGCCTCATCTGATGCAATCATCCCCGGCTGAAGATCTTTTCCTGGCCGATATCCGCAACGCTCCAGGACTCCCCAGCCACCCCTCCGCCCTGGACCGCCACCGGCCCCCCGCTGGCCGCCAGCAGCCGGTCAGGACCGAAGGTGAGATCCAGGCGGCCCAGGTGGATGCCGCCGAACCCCACCTGGAACACGGTGGTCTCGCCCAGGGCCTGGGGCACCCGCACTGGGGCGTCCATGAAGGTGTGGGTGTGGCCGCCGATGATCACGTCCAGGCCCGGCACCAGCCCCGGCAGGCGCAGATCGTCCAGGGCGGCGCCCTGCATGTCGTAGCCCAGGTGGGACAGCAGCACCACCAGGTCCACCCGCTCCACCTCGCGCAGCCGCCGGACCGCGGCGCGCAGGGGCGGCACCGGATCTCGCCAGTCCACCCCCAGGTGGTTGGCCGGCGCCACCAGGCCGGCGAAGTCCACACAGACGCCGGTGAGGCCCACCTTCACTCCGGGCTGGTCCAGCACCAGCCATGGCAGCAGGCGCTCCTGCAGCTCCGGCGCGCCGCGGGCGTCCAGATGGCAGTTCAGGAACGGGAAGCGGGCCTGGGCCATGGCCGTGAGCAGGCCCGCCACGCCGTTGTCGAAATCGTGGTTGCCCAGGGTGCCGGCGTCGTAGCCCAGCATGGACATGAGCCGGTAGTCCAGGACACCCTTGTAGCGGTTGAAGTAGGGCGTGCCCTGGAACACGTCGCCGGCGTCCAGGAGCAGCGTGGCGCCCAGGCTCTCGCGCAGCTGGCGCACCAGGGTGGCGCGCCGGGCGATGCCGCCGAGGCCCTGGTAGGGGCCCGGACCGAAGGGCTGGAGGTGCGAATGGGTATCGTTGGTATGCAGCAGGGTGAGCCGGGGCGCGGCGGGCTCGCCCGGATCGGCCGCGGCCAGCGGCCACCGGCTGGCCATGAGGGCCGCCCCCAGTCCCGCCAGGAAGGCCCGCCGGCCCAGGGCCGGGGCTACCATCGCAGGCTCCCCGCGCGCAGGGCCGCAGCCAGCCCCGGGTCCACCCGCATGCGACCGGTTGGCGGGGGCAGCAGCTGGCCGTGGCTCCGGGCCAGCTGTTCGCAGGCGTCCAGGAGCAGCTGGCGCTGGGTCAGCCCGGTGGTGACCAGGTGGCGGCCTGCCCGGAGGGTGGGGAGACCGTTGCCCCCGCCGGCCACGGCCACCAGGTAGTCGCTGGTGGCCAGCCGGTAGGTGGCGGTCGGTCGGATGGGAGTGCCGTCGGCCCAGGTGACCCGGAGCCCGGGCCGGTCAGGGGTGCCTTCCAGGGTGATGCGCAGGCCCGCCCAGGCCTCTCCGCCCGGATGCCGCAGGGTCTCCCGGACCAGCTGAACCATCTCGGCCCCGGTGAGCTCGGCCACCACGAGCTGGTTCTCGAAGGGCAGCACCTCGTACAGATCCTCGGCCCGGACCGGGCCGGGCGCCAGGTCCCGGCGCAGTCCGCCGTGGTTGGTGAGCGCGGCCTGGACCGGCACCCCCAGGCTGGCGCTGGCCGCCGCCAGCATGGTGTCGGCCACCCAGCGGCCCAGGGCGTCATCGTCGCCGGAGCCCTTGGCCAGCCCGCGCGGCGCCGTCACCAGGATCCGGCCCAGGCTGGCCTGCAGTTCGGCCTCCAGGGGGGCGAGCACCTGGGCCAGGTCAGGCGCGTCCGCCAGGGCGCCGTTGATATCCGGGGCCGAGCCCACGGCCGTTTCCGGCCCGGTTTCCCGGGCGGTGGCCGCCGTGGCCCCTGCCAGCGCAAGGGTCATGACCAGGGGCAGGCAGCCACGCCAGGGTCTGAACACGGGTCCTTTCCGGCGGCGAAGCCGCCCTCCGAGCTGAAGTCCGGCAATTCTAGGCGCTCCCCCGGCCCGGCACAAGCCGGCTGTTCGTCGTCCCCGCCAGCTCGGGCTCCGCGCCCCGGGACCCGCCGCGCATGGCTGCCATTGGCCCGTTCGGGCCCTTTTCTAGAACCGGGTGAATTCCCCCGCTTTCACTTTGTTCGCCCCAGGCAGCGCGTCTTTGGGGTGTTGCAGCTGGATCTTCCCTGTACCCCGGGGAGGAGGATTCCGCCTGGCCGTGCTCGAATGCTCCAAGGCGCTTACATCCGTGAAGATGGTCATCATGGACTGAAGGTCCAGCGCCTGGGCGTTCATCTCCTCAGAGGTGGAAGCCAATTCTTCGGAGGCTGCGGCATTTTGCTGGACCGCCTGGCTGATCTGGTTGATCGCCTCGTTGATCTGGCCGACCCCGGTGTTCTGCTCGCTGGATGCGGCGGAGATCTCCTGGACCAGGTCTGCGGTTTTCTGGATGGATGGGACAATGGCTTCCAGCAGGGCCCCGGCCCGTTCCGCCAGATGGACGCTCTTGCTGGCCAACTGGCTGATTTCCTCCGCCGCCACCTGGCTGCGCTCGGCCAGCTTGCGCACCTCGGCAGCCACCACGGCGAAGCCCTTGCCGTGTTCTCCGGCCCGTCCCGCTTCGATGGCCGCATTCAGGGCCAGGAGGTTGGTCTGGTAGGCGATGTCGTCGATGATGGAAATCTTGTGGGCAATCTGCTGCATGGCATCGACCGTCTCCTTCACGGCCTGCCCCCCCTCGACGGTCTCCCTGGCCGTGCGGGTGGCGATATCCCCGGTGACCTTGGCATTCTCATTGTTCTGGGAAATGGAAGCACTCATCTGTTCCATGGAGGCGCTGGTCTCCTCAACGCTGGCTGACTGCTCAGAGGCACCCTGGCTCAGGGCCTGGGCGGTGGCGCTGATCTCCTCTGAGGCGGCCACCATGTTCCGGGAGGCTTCGATCACGTTGGCGATGGGGCGGGCGATGGCCCGGATGATTCCGAACGCGATCACAATACCGAGGGCCACCGCAGCCAGACTCAGGCCCAGCATGGTGCGGTAACCGCTTTCGTAATCGCTCCTGGACTTCTCTTCCAGTTCCTTGTTCTGGCTGGTCTGGAAACTGATCATGGCGCTGGCGTGCTTGAACCAGGTATCCATCGGCCCCTGGGCCTCCTTCTCCAGGACTTGGGCCGCCTCGCTGGCCTTGCCGGCCTCCGCCAGGGCGGAGGCCTTGTTGTTGATGGGGTTGGCTTGGTCGCGGTCCGTATCCAGATCGGCCAGGATCTTCCTCCCCGCATCCGACTTCACCATGGGCTTGAGCTTTTCGACCGCCTCGCTGTAGCGATTCCGTCCGTCGAGCATCCGCTCTTTCATGGTCACCTTGGCCTGGGCGTCCGGATAGAGGATGAGGTTGCGGATCGCCCGGGCATACTCGTTCAGGCCGCCCTGGGCCTCGTAGGCGAGGGCGATCTTGACATTCCTTTCGTTGACGACCTGGTTCAGCTGCTCCTGGATGGCCGCCATTTTCTGCATCCCGGAAAAGGCGACCAGGCCGAGCATGATGATCATGAGGGCGAACCCCAGGGCAAGACGGGCGTTGATTCGCATCTGGTTGAACCACTGCATGGTGTCTCCTGGGTACATGGTACAGGCTTTCATGAAGGTACATCGGTCACCAGGGCAGAAGGCCTGAATTGCGTGGCATGGGCGGCACGGCCAGGCCTTCGGCTGTTTGGCCGGATCCCGCAAGGGTGGGCGCGGGACCCCGTTCCGCGGAAACGCTTGACACTGATCGAATGATCGATCAAATTGAAAATCTGCCCCCACCCCATGTCCCGCCCTCCGGCTCGGACCCATCCAGGAGCGTCGCCATGCCGCCTCCGATCCAGTTCCACACCACCCGCCTCCGGCTCCAGGAGGCCGCGGTCCTGTGCTTCGCCGCCCATGGCTACGAAGGCACCGGGATCCGCGAAATCGCCGCCCGGGCCGGGATCAACTCCTCCCTGGTGACCTACCACTTCGGCGGCAAGGCTGGGCTGTACCGGTCGGTGGTGCGGCATATCTTCCAGGGCGCCCTGCCGGGCCTGACGGATCTGCTGGCCGAGCTGCCGGCCTCGGCCGAGGCCTCCAGGGTCCAGGTGATCGCGGGACTCAAGCACTATATCCGGACGTTCATGGGCATCCTGCTGGCCAGGAGCCCCAGCAACAACCTGGAATTGGCGGAGGTGACCCTCATGGTCCGGGAGCTGGAATCCCCCACCCCCGAGCTGGAACCGCTGCTGGTGGAGCTGACCCTGCCCATCCGGGCCTACCTCGATGGCTGCGTGGCACGGCTGCGCCCGGATCTGGGCGAGCAGGCCCGCTTCGCCATGGGGCTGAGCATCCAGAGCCAGGTGATCCAGTTCCGCAACGCCCAGGGCTTCCTGCGGCTGATCCGGGGCGATCCCGGCTATCCGCAGGGGCAGCTGCCCGCCCTCACCCAGCACTTCATCAACTTCTGCCTGCGCGGTCTCGGGCTGCCCGAGGCCCAGGCCGAGCCGGAAGCCTGGCCCCCGGCCGCTGATCCATCAGCCCCCGCCTCCGAGGTCGCTCCTGATTGACGCAACGCGCTGATCAGGAGCTACCTCGGAACTGTCCGGGCGCTCACTTGTCAGCCACCCGCGTCCCGCCGCCCAGGACCTTGTACAGGGTGACCAGGTTGCCCAGTTCCGCCTGGTGCAGGGCGATGAGGTTCTGCTGGGCCGCGTTGTCGGTGCGCTGGGCGTCCAGGACGCTGAGGCTGCTGTCCATGCCGACGTCGAACCGGGCCTTGGACAGCCGGTAGGTGGCGCCGGTCGCCTCGGTCAGGGCGGCCTGGGCCACCCCCTGCTGGCGCAGGGTCTCCCGCTGGGCCAGGGCGTCGCGCACTTCCTTGAACGCGGACTGGATGGCCTTTTCGTACTGGGCCACATAGATCTCGCGCTCGGTCTTGGACGTCTTCAGTTTGGCCCGGCGGCTGCCGAAGTCGAAGATCGGCAGGTTGATCTGGGGATAGACCAGCCAGTAGCTGGACCCTGACCTGAACATGGCGTCCAGGCTGCCGCCGCTGGTGCCGGTGCTGGTGGTGAGGGTGATGCTCGGGAACAGGGCCGCCCGGGCCGCGCCGATATCGGCGTTGGCGGCCTTGAGCTGGTCTTCGGCCATGAGGATGTCGGGCCGGCTCAGCAGCACTTCCGAAGGCAGGCCGACGGCGAAGTCCTCGCGCAAAGGCGCGATGGCGCTCAGGCTTTCCGGCAGCAGGTCGGGCGGCACGGTGGCCCCCACCAGCAGGTCCAGGGTGGAGCGGTCCAGGGCCACCGTGCGGGTGTAGCTGGCCAGGTCCACCCGGGCACTTTCCAGGCTGGTCTGGGCCCGGCGGACGTCGATCTCCGAACCGGCGCCCACCAGGAAGCGCCGCTGCGTCATGTCGTAGGTGCTGCTCTGGCTGTCCACGGTGGCCTGGGCCAGTTTCAGCGACTCCTGGTCGCCGGCCAGCGTCAGGTAGCCGGTGGCCACCTGGGCCAGCAGCGCAATCCGGGCCGACCGTTGCGCCTGCTCGGTTGCGAGGTAGTTCTGCAGGGCCTCCTGCTTCAGGCTGGTCAGCCGGCCGAAGAAGTCCATCTCCCAGGCGCTGATGCCCACTGAGGCGCCGATCCCGGGAACCAGGCCGGCCTCGCTGGCGGACACGTTGCCCCGGTAGTAGCTGCCGCCGGCATTCACCGTCGGCAGCAGCGCGGCGCGCTGGATCCGGTAGTAGGCGGCAGCCTTCTCGATGTTCAGGCCGGAGATCCGGAAATCCCGGTTGTTGGCCAGGGCCAGCTCCAGCACCCGCTGCAGTTGCGGGTCGGCGTAGAATGCCTTCCAGTCCAGCTCGGCGGCGGCGGGTCCCGCGGCCGCGGCCGGCTGCCCGGGGAAGGCCCCGGGCACCGGCGGCGCCGGGGCGGTGTAGCGCGGCGCCATGGAGCATCCGGTGAGGGCCAGGGCGGCCAGGAGCGAGGGGTAAAGACGGCGGGCGGTCATGGCCGTTCTCCTTCCAGGGTGCCGGAGGTTCCGGGGGGAACGGTGCCGTCGTCGTCGGCCTTGCGGCCGAAGGCGCGGGAAACCAGGACGAAGAACATGGGGATGAAGACCAGGTCGATGAAGGTGGCCGAGATCATGCCGCCGGTCACGGCGGTCCCGATCCCCTTCATGGCGCCGGCGCCGGCCCCATGGGCCAGGGCCAGGGGCAGGGTGCCCAGGAAGAAGGCCAGCGAGGTCATGATCACCGGGCGGAAGCGGATCCTGATGGCGGCCAGGGTGGCCGGAACCAGGGCCATCCCCTGGCGGGTCTGGTCCATGATGAACTGGATGATCAGGATGGCGTTCTTGGTGGACAGCCCCATGGTGGTCAGGAAACCGATCTTGAAGTAGACGTCGTTGGGCAGGCCGCGCAGGCTGGTGGCCGCCAGGGCGCCGAACACCCCCAGGGGGAGCATCAGCAGGTTGACGAAGGGGATGGTCCAGCTCTCGAACAGGGCCGCCACGCACAGGAAGATCACCAGCACCGAGAAGGCGTAGAGCATCGGTCCCTGGGCGCTGGCGAGGCGTTCCTGGAAGGACAGCGCGGTCCAGTCGAAGCCGATCCCCTTGGGCAGTTTCCGGGCCATGTCCTCCATGGCCTGCATGGCCTCGCCGGTGCTCCGGCCAGCCGCCGCCTCGCCCATGAACTCAATGGACGGGAACGAGTTGTAGCGCTGCAGGCTAGGGGAGCCGTAGCTCCACTGCCCGGTCGAGAAGGCCGAGAAGGGCGTCATGGCGCCCTTGTTGTTGCGCACGTAGAGGCGGTTCAGGTCCTCGAGCTGGCTGCGGAACGGGGCGTCGGCCTGCAGGTAGACCCGCTTGACCCGGCCCTGGTCGCTGAAGTCGTTCACGTAGGCGCTGCCCCAGGCGGTGGAAAGGGTGTCGTTGATCTGGTCCACCGGAACGCCCAGGGCGCCGGCCCGGTCGTAGTCGACGTGGACGTCGTACTGCGGCAGGTCGTCGAAGGCGTTGGGTCGCACCGCCTTCAGGACCGGATTCTGCATGGCCATGCCCATCAGCTGGTTGCGGGCCTCCATGAGCTTGGCGTGGCCCAGGCCGCCGCGGTCCTGCAGTTCGAAATCGAAGCCGGTGGAGGTGCCCAGCTCGATCACCGGCGGCGGGGCGAAGGCGAACACCACCGCGTCGCGCCGGCGGCTGAAGATGCCCATGGCCTTCTTGACCACATCGTCCACCTTGAGCCCCGGCTTGTTGCGCAGGTCCCAGTCCTTCAGCTTGACGAACGCCATGCCGGTGTTCTGGCCGATCCCGGCCATGCCGTAGCCGGCCACGGTCATGCAGGATTTCACGGCGTCCTTCTGGTCCGTCTGGAAGTGCTGCCTGACCTCTCCCATCACCTGTTCGGTGCGTTCCAGCGGCGCGCCGGGCGGCAGCATCGCCATGACCATCACCGAACCCTGGTCCTCGTCCGGCACATAGGCCGACGGCAGGCCGCGGAACAGGAATACCACGCCGCCCACGATCACCGCATAGACGATGACGTAGCGCAGGGTCTTGCCCAGGACGTGGCCGACCAGGGCCAGGTAGCGGTCGCGCAGCTTGTCGAAGGTGCGGTCGAACCACTGGAAGAACGGCCGGGTCGCCGACCACCCGGCATGTCTCGATGCATGCTTCTTCTGCCGCGCCGGCCGGAGGAAGGTGATGCACAGCGACGGGGTCAGCACCAGGGCCACCACCACCGACAACAGCATGGCGGTGATCAGGGTGACCGAGAACTGGCGGTAGATGATGCCGGTGGAGCCGCCGAAGAAGGCCATGGGGCCGAACACCGCGGCCAGCACCAGGCCGATGCCGACCAGGGCGCTGGTCACCTGCTCCATGGACTTGATGGTGGCCTCCCTTGCCGGCAGGCCCTCCTCGTGCATGATCCGCTCGACGTTCTCCACCACCACGATGGCGTCGTCCACCAGCAGTCCGATGGCCAGCACCATGGCGAACATGGTGAGCATGTTGATGGACATGCCGGCGTACTGGAGCATGGCGAAGGTGCCCAGCAGCACCACCGGGACGGCGATGGTCGGCACCAGGGTGGCCCGGATGTCGCCCAGGAACAGCAGCATCACGAAGAACACCAGGACCACCGCCTCGACCAGGGTCTTGGCCACCTCGCGGATGGCCACCGACACGAACGGCGTCGTCTCATACGGATAGGAGGCCACCACCCCACTGGGGAAGTAGTGGGACAGCTCGTCCATCTTGGCCTTGATGTTCCGGGACGTGTCCAGGGCGTTGGCGCCGGCGGCCAGGCGGATGATCATGCCCGCGGCCGGGTGGCCGTCGGACTGGGTCTGGGTCTGGTAGGACTCGGTGCCCATTTCGGCCCGGGCCACGTCCTTGATCCGGATGGTGGAGCCGTCGCTGTTGATCCGGATCGGGATGTGCTCGAACTGCGCTGGGGTCTGGAGCATCTCCTGGACGTTCAGGGTGACGTTCAGGGTCTGGCCCTTGACCGCCGGGAGTCCCCCGACCTGGCCCGCGGAAACCTGGGCATTGTATGACTTGAGCGCCTGGCTCAGATCGTCCGGGGTCAGGCCGTAGCTGACCAGCTTGTCGGGATCCATCCAGATGCGCATGGCGTGCTGGGTGCCGAAGGCATCCACCTGGCCGACCCCCTCCACCCGGGCCAGCGGGTTCTCGATGTCCGAGGCCAGGTAGTCCTGCAGGTCCTCGCTGGTGAGGCTCCCGTCGGCGGAGGTCAGGGCCAACACCATGAAGATGTTGCGGGTGGACTTGGTGACGGTGATGCCGGTCTGCTGCACCACCTGGGGCAGCATGGCCTTGGCCGTATCCATCTTGTTCTGGACCTTGGACCAGGCCACGTCCGGATCGGTGCCCGGCTTGAAGGTGAGGGTGACGGTGGCGTTGCCCGCCGAGTCGCTGCTGCTGGAAAAGTAGAGCAGGTCGTCGAGCCCGGTCATCTTCTGCTCGATGATCTGGGTGACGGTGTTCTCCACGGTCTTGGCCGAGGCGCCTGGATAGGCGGCGGTCACGGTGATGGCGGGCGGGGCGATGGGCGGGTACTGGGATACCGGCTGGGTGCTGATGGCCAGGAGCCCCGCCAGCATCATCATGATGGCGATGACCCAGGCGAAGATCGGCCGGTCGATGAAGAAATTGACCATGAAAGGATTCCTCTAGTTGCCGGCGGCGGGTTGCGGGGCGGGGGTCTCGTGGAAGGGCACGACGGTGACCGGCATGCCCGGCCGGACCTTCTGCAGGCCTTCCATGATCAGCCGGTCACCGGCCTTCAGGCCGTCGGTGACCAGCCAGCGGGAACCCACCGCCCGGTCGACCTTCAGGAAACGCTGTTCTACCTTCCCGGCAGGATCCACCACCATGGCGGTGGGGTTGCCCTTGGGATCGTGGGCGACGCCCTGCTGCGGCACCAGGATGGCCTGTTCGGCCACCCCCTCCTCGACCACCGCGCGCACATACATGCCCGGCAGCAGCACATGGCCGGAATTGGGGAAGACCATGCGCAGGTTGAGCGAGCCGGTGGTGGGATCCACCGCCACGTCCGAGAACTTCAGCACCCCCTGCTGCGGATAGGGCGTGCCGTCCTCCAGCAGCAGCTTGACCTTGGTCTGGTCCGCCGCGCCGCCCTTGATCCGGCCGGTGGCCATGTTGCGCTTCAGCTGCAGCAGATAGCCGGTGGACTGGGGCGAGTCCACGTAGACCGGATCCAGCTGCTGGATGGTGGTGAACACCGCGCCCTGGTAGCCGGTGGCGAGGGCGCCCACGGTGACGGCGGACTTGCCGATCCGGCCGGAGATCGGCGCGGTGATGCGGGTATAGGCCAGGTTGATGCGGGCGGTGTCCACCGCCGCCTTGCTGGCCAGGATCTCGGCCTCGGCCTGCCGGCTGGCGGACACCGCCTCCTCCAGTTCCTGCTTGCCGATGGCGTCGATCTTCACCAGCTCCTGGTCGCGCTGCATCTTGCTTTGGAGCGGCGGCAGGCTGGCCTGGGCCTTGGCCAGGGCGGCCTGGGCGCTGGCCAGGGCCGCCTGGTACGGCGCCGGATCGATCTGGTAGAGCAGCGCCCCGGCCTTCACGTCGCTGCCTTCGGTGAAGGTCCGCTGCTGGATGATGCCGTTGACCTGGGGCCGCACCTCGGCCACCAGGAAGGCCGAGATGCGCCCAGGCAGTTCCGTGGTGAGGGTCACCCGCTCGGTCTGGACCACCGAAACCGCTACCTCCGGCACCGGCGCCTGACCCTGCCGGTGGGCGCAGCCGGTCACCAGCCCGCCCGCCACAAAAATACCGACCACCGGCGCCAGGCCGGTCCACGTTCTGTTTCGCATGCGCTACCTCGATGGGAAAAACAACGATAAATGGAACTGCTGGAGCTGAAGGCTCAGGGCTGCTGCTGGTAACCGAGCCCTTTCAAGACGAAATCGGCGATCCGGTCTCCGGAAGCCTCGGGCGATTCGGCGGGTGGCAGCGGTTGCCAGATCAGGGCATGAACGCCGGCCGCCAGACGATGGATCAAGCACTGGCCGAAAATGCACTGGCCGAGGAAGGAGATCTCGGTCTCCTGCATCTGCGGTTGCAGGGCGCCGATGCAGATCCGCAACAGCTTGGGACCCGCCGCCATCCGTTCCCGGAACAGGTCGCACAGGAAGGGCCGGGGCGCACCCATCTCCGCCAGGAACAACTTGATGGTGGCCTCCGCCAGCGGGTCCCCAGCCTGGGCGAACAGGTCAACCATCATCCCCCGGACGATCGAACGCAGTTGCTGGGCGGCCAGATCCCGGTTCGCCCTGAGGGCCTCGGGCTCCAGGCAGACCAGGCTGAACTGGGAACACGGGTAGCGGGTGAACATGTGTTGAAAACAAGCAAGATATAAATTTTCCTTGTTGCCGAAGTGGTAGCCGATGAGCGAGACCAGCTTGCCCGCTCGATCGGCGATCTCGCGAATGGTGGTGGCCTCGTAGCCCCGCTCGGCGAAGCAAAGGATTCCCGCTTCCAGCAGGTGCAGGCGGGTTTCCCTGGGACGGCCGATGGTTGAGCTGGAATCCATGAGATTATGTTGATCGATCATCTGATCAAATTCAATGTGAAATTGAACCAGCGGCAATCCCGACCCTCGCGACACTGCTGGCCCAGCGGCAGACCCAGCACGGCAGCGCCCCGGCCTTGAGCCGGCCATTGGCCAGCCTGGTCCGCCACGAGCTTCAGCCGAGGCTGGGCTGCCGGCCCACCAGTCCGTGCAGGCACAGGCTCAGCAGCTGCCGAGCGGCCTGGTCCGGATCCTGGTCCCGGGCCATGCCCTCCCAGACCACCTGGTTCAGGCCGCGCATGAGGCCGTGGCCGGTGATCTGGCCGATGATGGAGATGCCGGTGAAGGCCACTTCCGCTTCGGTCAGATCCGGCCGCAGGGTCCGGATGCAGGCGCGGATGGTCTCGATGATGGGCTTCATGAAGTCGTGCAGCAGCGGGGCCAGCGAGGGCCGGGGCGCGCGGATCTCCTGCAGCCAGAGGCGGACGCCGTACTCCTGGGTGGAATCCGCGCGCCCGCCCTGCTGGACCGTATCCAGGAAGATGGCCAGGATCTGGTCCCCCAGCAGGCGTTCGGCTTCCTGCGGGTCGCCGGGGGTATGGGCGATGCGGTCGCCGCGGATGGTGGATTCGAAGATCAGCTTGAAGACTTCCAGGTACAGCCCTTCCTTGTTGCCGAAGTGGTGCGCCAGGAGGGAAAGCGGACGCCTGGCCCGGTTGGCGATCATCCGGATGCTGGTGCCATCGAAGCCGCGCTCCGCGAAGCAGGCCAGGGCGGCCTGCAGCAGGGCGGTTCGGGTATCGGCGGGGACGGGTTCCATCGGCCCATCCAGGTTAACAGGGAAGCCGGACCGGGGTCCGCTGGCGATGGCGGACGTGTTGACAGTCGGACAGCTCCCGGTAGTCTGTAAAGGAAGGTGATCGGTTGAACGATTGATCAACCCTGCTGCGTGGATTTCCATCTATTCCCATGAGGTAGTTTCCTTGACGATGCATACGACCTGGAGGGTGCTGGCCGGAAGCCTTCTTGGAGCGGTCCTGGCCGGGCCGGTGGCGGGCGAGCCGATCTTCCACCTGGGGCCGGCCCCCACCCGGGACCAGTTCCCCCCCAACCTGTTTTCGCTGGCCTACCAGCCGGCGCCCCCCGATCCCATGGCGCCCGGAGCCTGGGAAGCCGATCTGCAGTGCGTGGAGGCCAACACCCTGGAGTTCTCCGATGTGATCAAGGACAGCCTCCCGGCCAACCCGGCCGCGCGCATCAACCTGTCCCAGCAATGGGCCGAAGGCATCGCCGCGGCCAACCCGAGCCTGCCGGTGATCTTCCTGTTCCAGATGGAGACCACCCTCACCACGCTGCGGCTGCGGGCCGGGACGGGCCTGGGGGGCGAGGCGTGGCTGCAGCTGCCGGTGCTGGGCTATTCCGGCGGCTTCGAGGACGGCCTGATCGAAGATATCCACAAGCTGGGCTTCGAACAGTCCGGCCGGGCCGCGATTCCCAAGGACCAGGTGCGGATCGTGCTCATCCAGGACGGCCAGCTGAAGTACTACTCCAATGCCAGCAGCGGGCCCCAGGTGCTGGATCCGGTGCTCGGCTACACCCAGCGGCTGCTGGCCAGGCCCACCGGCTCCCTGGCCCTCAGCGGCCAGGTGAAGCCGGCCCTGATGCCCAGCCGGTTCGACATGCGGGCGGGCTGGGACACGGGGCTCCAGCTCAGCGGCCGCTGGTCGCCCCTTCCCGCCCTGGACCTCTACTACGGCTTCGGCGGGGTGCACCGGGAGTCCGGCAGCCGAGCCTTCAACCGGTTCGGCTTCCGGGACCAGCGCGGCGCCCACCTGATGGTGGAATGCCTGCACAACGCCACCTGGCGCCCCTTCTTCCAGCTGCTCTACCTGTCCGGCTCGACCTTCCCCATGGCCGGGCAGCGGCTGAACCTGCCCTCCCTCCAGCACGATCTGGGGGTGCACTGGATGCTGGGCCGGAACCAGGTGCTCACCTTGCGCTACCTGAACAACATCACCCACAACGAGAACACCGCGGACATGGCCCTGATGCTGGAGTATTCCCTGCGTTCCGGCCCGGCGGCCCCCTGAAGGTGCCGCTACAATCCAGGCAGCGGTTTCCGCGCCCGTGCCGGAAGCGCTGCCTGCGACCCCTACGGGATGGATCGGCGCCGCCGTCCAGCCCGCCTGCCGATGGATATGCCATGCCCCAGACCAGCGGACGCCTCAGCCACTTCACCGAATCGGTCATCCGCCGGATGACTCGGGTCGCCAATCAGTTCGGTGCGGTCAACCTGTCCCAGGGGTTTCCCGATTTCGACCCGCCGGCGGGCCTGCTCCAGGCGGCGGAGCGCGCCGCCCGGGAAGGGCCGCACCAGTACGCCACCACCTGGGGCGCCGCCAACTTCCGGGCGGCCCTGGCGCGCAAGCAGACCCGCTGCATGGGGATGCCCATCGATCCCGACGCCCACATCGTGGTCACCTGCGGCAGCACCGAGGCGATGATGGTGGCGATGATGACCGCCTGCAATCCGGGCGACAAGGTCATCGTGTTCTCGCCCTTCTACGAGAACTACGTGGCCGACGCCATCCTGTCCGGCGCCGAGCCGATCCACGTGCCGCTGCGGCCGCCGGATTTCGGCTTCGACCCGGTGGAGCTGGAGCGCGCCTTCGCCCAGAAGCCCAAGGCCCTCATCCTGTGCAACCCATCCAACCCCTCGGGCAAGGTGTTCACCCGGGAGGAGCTGCTGTACATCGCCGGGCTGGCCGAGGCGCATGACATCTTCGTGATCACCGACGAGGTCTACGAGCACATCCTGTACCCGCCCCACCAGCACACCTACTTCGCCTCGCTGCCGGGCATGGCCGAGCGCACGCTGTCCTGCAGCTCCCTGTCCAAGACCTATTCCATCACCGGTTGGCGGCTCGGCTACCTCATCGGCCCGGAGGCGGTCATCGCCGAGGCCCGGAAGGTCCACGACTTCCTCACCGTGGGTGCGCCGGCCCCGCTGCAGGAGGCGGCGGTCACCGCCCTGGGCTTCCCGGACAGCTACTACCTGGACCTGCAGGCCGCCTACGCTTCGAAGCGCGGGATCTTCCTGGACTGCCTGGACCGGGCCGGGCTGACCTACACCCGGCCCCAGGGCGCCTACTACGTACTGGTGGACATCGGCGAATTCGGCTTCGAGGACGACGTGGCCTTCGCCGAATGGCTGGCCCGGGAGGTGGGGGTGGCCGGGGTGCCCGGGTCCAGCTTCTTCCGCGAGCCGGTGCGCCACCTCATCCGCTTCCATTTCGCCAAGCGGGCCGAGACCCTGGTCCAGGCCGGCGAACGTCTGCAGCAGCTGCGGGCCAAGGCCCGGGCACGGCGCGATTGAGAAACCGGCCGGTCCCGGTAGACTGGGCGCATGAATCATTCTACGAGTCCTGAGCGGCCGACAGTCCTGGTCACCGGCGCCTCCGGGGGCATCGGCCGGGCCATGGCCCTGCAGTTCGCCCGGCGCGGCTGCCGGGTGGCGGTGCACTACCGGGGCCGCCGGGCCGCGGCCGAGGCGGTCCTGGCGGCCCTGGAGGGCGATGGGCACCAGGTCTTCGGCGCCGATCTGGCCCGGCCGGAGGAGGTGGCCCGGCTGTGGGGGCAGGTGACCGCGGCCATGGGCCGGATCCAGGTGCTGGTGAACAACGCCGGGATGTTCGAGGCGCACCCGCTGCTGACCACGGACTACGCCGCCTGGCAGTCCGCATGGGAGCGGACCCTGGCCACCAACCTGCTGGGGCCCGCCAATCTGTGCCACTGGGCCGGCCAGGCCATGGCCGCCGCCGGAGGCGGCCGGATGGTGAACATCTCCTCCCGCGGCGCCTTCCGCGGCGAGCCCGACACGCCGGCCTACGGGGCCAGCAAGGCCGGGCTCAACGCCCTGAGCCAGTCCCTGGCCCTGGCCCTGGCCGGGCAGGGGGTCTACTGCTTCGCCGTGGCCCCGGGCTGGGTGGACACCGACATGGCCAGCGCCAGCCTGGACGGGCCGCAGGGTGCGGCGATCCGGGCCCAGCATCCCCTGGGCCGGGTGGCCAGCGCCGAGGAGGTGGCCGCCGCCGCGGTGTTCTGCGCCCTGGACGCGCCGGCGGCCATGACCGGCTGCATCATCGACGTGAACGGCGCCTCGTACCTCAGGACCTGATTTGAACGAGGGGGACCGCCCGTTCGCTGCGCTCACTCTGCGTCCCCCTCGTGCTCCCCACGTGCTATCCGGGCAAAGCCCGGACCGCACATCCGCCCCCCCCCCTTCCGTCTCCCTTCCCGCCACCCCCCCCGGAGCGCCGAACGCCCATGAGCGACGATAAGAAGGAACCCTGGCTGAACTACCTGGCGCTCACCACCGTGGTCATCGCCGTGTGCGCCACCCTGGCCACCTTCAAGGGCGGCGGCTACTCCACCCGGCAGGTGCTGTCCCAGGCCAAGGCCTCGGACCAGTGGGCCTACTACCAGTCCAAAAGCGTCAAGGGGGATCTCTACGAACTGGCCGCCACCAACGCCGAACTGGAGGCTCAGGCGCTGCCTGCCAGTTCGCCCGCAGCGCTGCACACGGCCTATGCCAAGCGAGCCGCCGACTATCGCCAGAAGGTGGCCAAGTACGGCCAGGAGAAGCGCGACATCCAGGCTTCGGCCCAGCAGCTGGAGCGCACCCGGGACGAGGCCCAGCGGCATTCCGCCTTCTTCGGCATCGCCGTGATCTTCCTGCAGATCTCCATCCTGCTTTCCTCCATCGCCGCCCTGCTCAAGCACAAGCAGGTGTGGCTGCTGGGGCTGGTGGTGGGCGCCGGGGGCATCTTCTACTTCCTGAAGGGCTTCTTCCTCTTTCTCTAGCCCGCGGCCTGCTGGGGCCGGGCCAGGATCGGCTCGGCCGCCTGGATAGCCTGGGGCGGCAGCAGGGCGTCGAAGGCCGAATCGATCTGGGCCTCCAGACGCAGGGTCAGCTCGGCGGCCGGCATGGGCCGGCCCATCAGGTAGCCCTGGAAGCGGCCGCAGCCCATGTCCCGGAGCGCCGCCAACTGCTGCTCGGTCTCCACCCCCTCGGCCACCACCCGCATGCCCATGTTCCGGCTCAGGTTCACGATGGTCTGCACGATGGGGGTGGCCGACACCACGTGGGGCAGGTGCGGGAACATGTTGCGCACGAAGGACTGGTCGATCTTCAGGGTGTCCACCGGGAAGCGCTGCAGGTAGCTCAGGGACGAGTAGCCGGTGCCGAAGTCGTCGATGCCGAAGTGCACCCCCAGGGCCTTGAGCTCCCGGAAGATGGCCTGGGCGGTCCCGGCGTTGCGCAGCAGGGTGGTCTCGGTGATCTCCAGTTCCAGGCAGGACGGCGACAGGCGCGATTCCCGCAGGGTCCGGGCGACGAAGTCCACCCAGTGCGGGTGGGCCAGCTGGATCGGCGATACGTTCACCGCCAGCTTCAGGGGGCGCGGGCTCATGGCCTGCCACAGGGCCGCCTGGCGGCAGGCCGTGGCCAGGATCCATTCGCCCATGGGCTGGATGAGCAGGTTCTCCTCGGCCAGAGGCACGAACTTGGAGGGCGGGACCGAGCCCAGCACCGGGTGATCCCAGCGCATGAGCGCTTCCATGCCGAAGATGGTGCCGTCGGCGGTGGTCTGGGGCTGGTACAGGATCTGCAGTTCGTTCTTCTGGATGGCCTGGCCCAGGTAGGTCTCCATCTGTTGCCGCTCGAAGGATGCCTCGCTGAGGGTGAGGGTGGTGCACTGGACCGCGTCGCCGCCGGTCGCCTTGGCCCGGTTGGCTGCCTGTTCCGCCTCCTTCTGCAGGGAGGCGGCCGCGTCCCCGTCCTGGGGGGAGATGCTGATGCCGATGCTGGCGGTGAGCCGCACCTCCCGCTGGCCCACCCGGAACGGGATGCGGATGGCGTCCTGCAGGGCCTGGGCCTTCTTGACCGGCTCCAGGGGATCCAGCACCTCGGGCAGGAGCACGGCGAACTGATCGGTGCCTACCCGGGCCAGGGTGTCGCCGGTGGCCAGCAGCACGCTCAGGCGCCGGGTCAGCTGCAGGCAGAGATCATCGGCTTCGGCGAAGTCCAGGGACTGGTTGATGGCCTTGAACCGGTCCAGCTCCACGAACAGCACGGCCACCATGGCGCCGTGCCGGCGGGCCTGCAGGATCGCCTGGTCGGTGCGGTCCGCCAGGCGCATGCGATTGGGCAGGCCGGTGAGCGGATCCTGGTCCCGCAGGGTTTCCAGCTGGGCCCGCAGCTGCGCCACCTCGGTACGGGCCTGGGCCAGCTGCCCCATCAGTTCCATGGGATTCAAACGAAAATCTTCGTGCTCGGAGAGGGGAGCGGGAGGGGCCACGCCATGAACTCCTGTAGGATGGCTCAACCGGGGCCGGATGCTGGATGGAACAGTTCATGCTGCCATAGTCTGGGGCCGGCGTCTTGGCTTATACTGAAGGCCAAACCGCCCCCAGTGGACTCGCGCGGGTCGTACCAGCCGTTGATGCCGGGTGGGCCGGGGTTCCGAACGAAAGGTGGCCTACGCATGTTTCCAGTGCTCAGCAACGAGGAGATCGCCCCGCAGCTCCACCGCATGGTGATCGCCGCGCCCCGGGTGGCCCGGGCCCGCAAGCCGGGCCAGTTCGTCATGGTCCGGGCTGCTCTGGATGGAGCATGTGGCGAGCGCATCCCGCTCACCATCGCCGACGATGACCCCCGGGCCGGCACCATCACCCTCATCATCCAGGCCGTGGGCCTCAGCACCCGGGCCATCGTCGCGGTGCCGGCCGGGGGCAGCCTGAGCGACGTGGCCGGGCCCCTGGGCCAGCCCACCGAGATCGAGCGGCTGGGCCGGGTGGCCTGCGTGGGCGGCGGCGTCGGCACCGCGGTGCTGTTCCCGCTGGCCAAGGGCCTGGCCGAGGCGGGCAACGCGGTGACCTGCATCATCGGCGGCCGCAGCGAGCGCTACGTGATCCTGCGCCGGGAGCTGGGCGCGTTCGCCACGGCCCTGCACGTCACCACCGAGGACGGCTCCCTGGGCGAAAAGGGCTTCGTCACCCTGCCGCTGAAGCGGCTGCTGGACGACCCGGAGCAGCGCCCGGCCGCGGTCTACGCCGTGGGCCCGGTGCCCATGATGCGGGCCATCTGCGAGCTCACCCGGTCCTACGGGGTGCGCACGATCGTATCGCTCAACCCGATCATGGTGGACGGCACCGGCATGTGCGGCGGCTGCCGGGTGACCGTGGGCGGCAAGGTCAAGTTCGCCTGCGTGGACGGCCCGGAATTCGACGGCCACCAGGTGGATTTCGCCGAACTCTCGGCCCGCCAGGCCACCTACCTGGAACTGGACGCCCACGGGTGCCGGATCGATCAGCAACTTGCGCGCCAGATATGAACGAGGGGGACCGCCCGTTCGCTTCGCTCACTCTGCGTCCCCCTCGTGCTCCCCACGGGGTGCCCGGGCAGAGCCCGGGCACCCCGTCCGCTCAAGGACCAAACCTATGACCGATCTGACCCCCAAGGAGCGCATGGCCATCCAGCGCGTGAAGATGTGCGAGCAGGACGCGGCCCAGCGGGCCTGCAACTTCCAGGAAGTGAACCAGGGCCTGACCCCGGAGCTGGCCCGCAGCGAGGCCCAGCGCTGCCTGGACTGCAGGCACAAGCCCTGCATGGAGGGCTGTCCGGTGGGGGTGCGCATCCCCGCCTTCCTCACCGCGCTGGCCGCCGGCGACTTCGCCCAGGCGGCGCGGATCCTGCGGGTGGACAACGCCCTGCCGGCCACCACCGGCCGGGTCTGCCCCCAGGAGACCCAGTGCGAGGGCCAGTGCGTGCGCGGGAAGAAGGGCGAGCCGGTGGCCATCGGCTGGCTGGAGCGGTTCGTGGCGGACTGGGCGGCCGGGAACCTGCCCCGGGAAACCCCGCCGGAACACCTGAGCGGCTTCCGGGTGGCGGTGGTGGGCTCGGGTCCGGGCGGGCTGACCGCCGCCGGCGAACTGGCCCGCATGGGCCACCAGGTGCACGTGTTCGAGGCGCTGCACGCCACCGGCGGGGTGCTTCGCTACGGCATCCCCGAGTTCCGCCTGCCCAAGGCCATCGTCGACCGGGAGGTGGAGAACCTGCGCGCCCTGGGCGTGACCATCGAGTGCAACGTGATCGTCGGCCGCACCGTCACCGTGGACGAGCTGGCGGAGGAATTCGATGCCCTCTTCGTGGCCAACGGGGCCGGCCTGCCCATGTTCCTGAACGTGCCCGGGGAGCAGCTCAAGGGGGTCTATTCCGCCAACGAGTACCTGACCCGGGTGAACCTCATGGGCGCCTGGATGGACGTGGCCGGCGGCACCCCCATCGCCCGGGGCGAGACCGTGGTGGTGTTCGGGGCCGGCAACGTGGCCATGGATTCGGTGCGCACCGCCCGGCGCATGGGCGCGGCCCACGCGGTCTGCGTCTACCGGCGGACCCGGGCCGAGATGCCGGCCCGGGCCGAGGAGATCGGGCACGCCGAGGAGGAGGGCATCGAGTTCCAGTTCCTGCTGGCGCCCCTGGAGATCCTGGGCGACGCCAAGGGCTGGGTGCGGGCGGTGAAGCTGCAGCGCATGGCGCTGGGCGAGCCGGACGCCTCCGGCCGCCGGCGCCCGGTGCCGATCCCGGGCGACACCTTCGAGCTGCCCTGCCAGATCGTGGTGGTGGCCCTGGGCACCACCGCCAACCCCCTGCTCACCCAGGCCACCCCGGCCATCCGGCTGAACAAGTGGAACAACATCGTGGTGGACGAACACCAGGCCACCACGGTGGCAGGGGTGTTCGCCGGCGGCGACATCGTCCGCGGCGGCGCCACGGTGATCCTGGCCATGGGCGACGGCAAGACGGCCGCCCGGGGCATCGACGACTTCCTGAAGACCCGGACCCCCAAGCCCCGGAGTCCGCAAGAGGCCTGAACCGGCCGGACCTGGAACCGGACATGAAAAAGGACCCCGGTTCCGGGGTC
>Ga0302187_10001431_pt1 | contig 20382 bp, 11 predicted proteins | sample II_Bog_E1_3_FD_202120 | JGI IMG/M metagenome (GOLD analysis project Ga0302187, IMG submission 202120) | Peat permafrost microbial communities from Stordalen Mire near Abisko, Sweden - II_Bog_E1_3 | ecosystem: Environmental > Terrestrial > Soil > Wetlands > Peat | place: Sweden: Abisko...
GAGAATCACGGCGGAGGTGCGCTGGATGACTTCAAGGCTTTCAGCCAAAAGCGCGGCGTTGCCCGCGTACATCTGGATGTAATCGCTTGATGCGGTTCCCATCTCCAAACCAACACTCTGGCCAACGATGAAGGCCACTGCCTCGGCTTCGGTTTCGCGCACGGTCGCGGTGGTCATGGTGCGGCGTTCGGCTTTGTGCAATAGCTCATGCGCCGTTTCGTGAACCAGCGTGGTGAACTCCTCGGCCTTCGACTGGCCGGGAAGCAAAGCAATCTTGCCGCCGTAGGAGACGCCCAAAGCCGGGGCGATCTTCTCGTTGAATTCCAGCTTGATGTTCTGCTGCGCGAGAAATGCAATCATCCGGTCGCGGTGTTCGCCCACTTCGCCGGTGATGTTGTGCTCAAACTCCGGCAGTTCCGCACCTTCGGTCTGGCTGAGGTCTTATCTCGTGATTTGCGCCCGGCCGCGGGTCCGCCCCGTGAGCCCGCACAACCCGGTGTACGGCACCACGGCAGCTCATGGACACTGGAACTGCTATGGCGATTTTCACTGCGAAGAGAGTTTCTGACGCGAACGCCGGATGGTTTCGCGTCTCCGATGGTGACGGAAGATCTGTTCCGTCATGTGATGATTTCCTTCTCCACCTCAGGCTGCGAGATTGTTCTGTTTACACGCAGCGAGCCTACGCGATTGGCTTGGCGCATTTCTTGTCCTGGCTCCGCGAAGCGGGCGAGAACCTGGAACACCCAAGCCGCCAGGTTATTAGCCGCTACATTGCAGAGTTCAGTCAGAGCGAGTTGCAAGGCGCGATAGGCTCGCGATCTCCAGATCGGGTTCGAGGTCCGCGCACGATTAACCACCGCCTCAGCGTGTTGGCTTCATACTTTGACTTCCACATTCGGCGTGATACAGAGGATGGCAGTGGACCATGGTGTGGCAGCGTGAACCCTGCATCAGGTGCGCTTCTCGATCAGGAGCTACGTCATGGGATGATGGGGCGCGACTCCGCGCCACGAACGAGGCAGCGTGACGGTTTTCGGCGCAGAGTTCCCTATGAAGTACCGAAGCGCCTGGAACCCGCAGATATACAGAAGCTCATTGATACCGCATCTTCGTTCCGAGACAAGGCGATTCTCACACTGTTATGCCGCACCGGGCAGCGGATCGGAGACTGGAGTACCAACGCAGGTCGGCATGGCATCCTGGGCATGTCTCTTTCTGATGTTGATCGCAAGCGCTGGCTCATAGTGGTTCGCCTGAAGGGAGCACGGGATGAGCATCGTGTTCCGGTCACAGATGACTTCTGGCCCATATACGAGCGCTATCTGGAGGACGAGCGACGAGCGCATTGCAACGGGCAGTCGCTCTGGGTGGCTTTACGTAAGGGGCGCGGTAAACCGCTCACCTACGCGTCGTTCGAGTCCTCGCTACGGTACATCAGCCGCAAGGCAGGTGTGCCAGTGCATCCCCATCTATTCCGACACACGCTGGCGCAAGGTGTTCTCGATTTGACGGGCAACCTGAAGATCGCACAGGAGCTTCTCGGCCATGCGCATATCTCAACTACGGGCGATCTCTACACGCGAGTCGATGCATTATCGCTGGTAAAAGCAGTGTCAGCGGTGAAGGCGAGTTCTGATGGCCTCGCCGACCCGTCATCATCCCCAACGCAGGCTGCACGATTTGCGTTTCCTTACGATGCAGACACGATAGCAGAGTTGGAACATTCGATAACTAGGCCGACGTTACCCCCACCTTCCCCCGCAAGGAGACTGCGTAAATGAAGACTCTTCCCGTGAAGCCATCCTTGGCAGCACAGCCCTACGACGGATCGGCATTGCTCGCTTTGTCCGATCAGATAATCGCATCTCTTCGCTTTGGCGATGGAGACAAGAGAAAGGCCCACAACGCATGCCAACATCTCGCTGACGCTCTCGGTAGCTGCCGCGGCCGGACGCTCCAACAACGCTGGCATAGCTTCGAAAAATCCATCTGGCCTTTATGGCAAAAAGGTGTGGGTAGGCCGTGTGTCCACTGGACTTGGGGTGCTCGCGTTATCGTACCCGCCCGTGTGGTTGTGCCAACGATGGAGTGGCTAAGCGATGTCCGTGTCAACCAGTGGATTATGCGGTTCCCCGTAAAAAATTCCCTTGTCCAGCAACACAACCTGTTATTAAAGGCTACAGCCAGGATTCGGTGGGCGTCTGCTCTCTCACAACATCTTGCTGTGTGCAGCGGACTGCGTTTGCTGCTGACTCATGGCTACGAAGGCGTGCATCAGATTCAAGATGAGAACCTGAAGGCCCTTTCCCTTCGCTATTCCAAGGGCATCGATGTACTTGATGCAGCGCTATGTTCTTTGGGCGTGTTTTCGCGGTCGCCCAAGCGTGGCTCAACACGCCACAGCAGGCGTCGACTTTTGACTATTCCGGAACTTGTAGATGTTACGCGTACTCCTCGACGCTTTCGTGAGGTCACGATCCTCTACCTGGAGACTTATTCAGCCCGTGTCAGCGACCGTTACACAACGCGCAGGGGGAAGTCAGTCGCCATCGCTCATTTCTGGCGCTTCCTGGAGGAAAAGCATCCGGACGTGAAGACATCGGCGCAAGTTCTTCCTATTCACCTGCGCGGGTACATTCCCCATGCGATGGCGCATGCCCTCGCCGTGCAGCGGGGAACCAGTGCCGGAGAAGAGGTCCGCGCGACGGCGCATTCCTGGCTGACCGGGATCCGTACCTTCTTTAGCGACATCTGCGCCTGGGCAACGGAGCCCGATTCGCCGTTCCGTCCCTTTGCTCCACGCACCATCCCTCTTACCAGACACGCGCTGCTTGGGCTCGGTTTCGAGAAGGCGCGGGAGCGTACCCGGGCCCGGATTACTGCCAAGGTCCTAGATCTTGAGCGCGAGATGCCAAGCATCCGCTCCTTTGCTTTACGCGCGTGGAGCAACGCCATCCCGAAGGCCGCAGATTCATCCGTTCCACCTAAACCATGGTCAGAAGAGACGGAGAGATTCTGGGATTGGGCATTGCTGGAACTGCTCGTTCAGAGCGGTCTGCGCATCGAAGAAGCCTCCGACCTTACCACTCTGGATATTCTCAGAAGAAAAATGCCCGATGGAAGCCTCTACTATCTGCTGCACGTGAAGCCATCAAAGTTTGATCGCGCGCGAGTCATCCCAATCGGTGATGGTCTGGGTCGTGTAATTGCGGAGATGATTCGACACGTGAAGCGCTTTCATGGAACCGATCACGTGCCCGTCTGCGATCATTGGAACCTGTCACAGAAGGTTCCACGTCCACCGGCGCCATATCTCATTCAGGCGATCCGTCATCCCAGCCCTCCAGGTCTGGAGACGATTCGCTCACGCATCCGTGCGATCTCCGTAGCCGCAGGCGCACGTCAGTCTGATGGTTCACCCCTGGTCCTGCTGCCTCATGATTGCCGGCGTGTCTTTGCCTCTGAACACTTGAACAACAACACTCCAGTCCACGTAATTCAGGCTCTCCTCGGACATGCTTCGATCAACACCGTCATGATCTACGCCAAGTTGTATCCGAGCCAGCTTATCGAGGAGTATCGCAAGACTATGCGCGGCCTTTACAACGCCCACTACGGCGCGGATGGCCTCAAGAACCCCACCGCTGAGGAGTGGACCGCGTTTGCGGCCAGCTGCAACCTTCGGGACATGGGAACACACCTTTGCGCGCTTCCCACAGGCGAATATTGTCCGAGAGGATTGGTGTGCCTGGGTTGCACGCACGCGCAGCCGAAAAAGAGTGCCGTGCCGGTATTCAGGCGTATGTTTGCCAGTCATCAGCGCAGTCTCGATGCTGCTAGGATTCACAACGAGCCTGCTGGCCAGATCGCCGCCCGTGAGTTGGAACTGGTTCGGATTAAGGGCGCCTTGCAGAGAGCTGAGGAACTGAGCAATGATGTTGCATCTGTCATCGAGCAGCACGTTTGAGCGGACATACTATGCAGTGAACGTACCCATCCTACGAGAGGGCACAACGCTCCATTTCTTGAAGGCCCAGTATTCCGCAAGCTGAGTCACCTGAAGTCACGTTGCCCCGATTCTCAGGAAGACGAATATCGAACGCTGCCGGCCATCATAGATGCAGGAGGACCGAATGCAACTCTACAAGCGGCTTCGGCGCGAATACGAACAAGGGCTCGGAACCATCAGGGGGGTTGCCCAAAAATACAATGTGCATCGGCGCACTGTTCGGGCGGCCCTCAAGAACGCAGTGCCGTCAAAGCGAAAAGCTACGCCTAGAAGGCGGCCTAAAATGGCGCTGGCCATACCGGTCATTGAAGCTATCCTGAATAGCGACTCAAAGGCACAGTTCAACCAGCGACATACGGCGCGTCAGATTTGGGAGCAATTGCATATCGAGATACCGGGATGCGATATTGCGGAATCGACTGTGCGGACGTATGTGCGGGTCCGCAAGGCTGAACTGGATGGAGCTGGGCCGGCCTCGTCTCAGGTCGCATTAACTTGGATGATGAAGATGCTGCATAGTGACGTTTCTCTGTCGGTCATTGAAAAAGAATTTCCAAGCGGCACAGTATCAAGCCTCGTGGGGTTAATAAAAGGCGGCAGATTGCGGGAGCGCAAGAAGGCCCTTGCTGTTCTCGGCCGCCTTAAGGGAATCCATGTTGCCGTCGTTGCTAGATGTCTTCAGATGTCGCGCAGAACCGTCCGCGGCTACTTCAGCCGCTTTGCGAACGGCGGCATCAATGCACTGTTACCGACGAGGACCACCAAGCCAAAAGACGAGCCAGAACATGCGCAGTTCCTGTTTTCGCTACTTCACTCGCCGCCATCCTGCCACGAGATCAATCGAACCTCTTGGAGGATGGATGATCTTCACCGAATTATGGCTGAGAGTGGTCATCGCATGTCGAAAAAGCGTATCCGCACCTTCATCAAGACGGCCGGATTCAAATGGCGGAAGGCAAAGGTCGTACTCACCAGCAACGATCCCGATTACCAAACGAAAGTGGATGTCATCAAGCAAATCCTTTCGGACCTGAAAGAGGATGAGGCCTTTTTTTCCATCGATGAATACGGCCCATTTGCGATTAAGCGAAAGGGAGGAACCAAGCGAGTTGGTCCCGGCGATAATTATGAAATCCCTCAATATCAAAAATCGAAAGGCTGGCTGATTTTAACCGCTGCCCTCGAACTATCCCGAAACCAAATAAGCCACTTCTACTCCTTGAAGAAGAATACAGAGGAGATGATCAAGATGGCGGATCTTGTGCGCACCGAATACCGCACTTGCCGGACTATTTATCTGTCGTGGGATGCCGCCTCATGGCACATATCGAAGAAGCTGTTCTCGCATCTGAGTGAGATCAATCAGCAGGCAGTTCGAGACGGTTTCCCTATAGTGAAGACGGCGCCTCTTCCGGCTTGTGCGCAGTTCCTCAACGTAATCGAATCAGTCTTCAGTGGGATGGCTAAAGCAATCATTCACAATAGCGATTACCCTTCCGTAGAAGCCGCAAAGAATGCAATCGATCGACATTATCGGGAACGGAACGATTTCTTTCTCCGGAACCCAAAGCGCGCTGGACGAAAGATATGGGGACAGGAACGGGTGCCAAGTGAGTTCTCAGAAGCAAACAACTGTAAAGATCCCGTGTATTGCCGATTCCCGGAACGTAGAACCTGATTCAGAGTCCAACAGGCCTTCACGCCGGCGCCACCTCGGCGCTCACGCTGAAAATCTCCGATGCCAGCCCTCGAATCAGGCTAGACAAAACTGCTGATGCGATCTGTGCGACACTATTCGCACGGGACCCGGCCGTTAACCGAGCGCCGGATTCTGCCAGACTTGCTTGGTTTGACTCGGTCGCCGTGGTGCCGTACACCGGGTTGTGCGGGCTCACGGGGCAGACCCGCGGCCGGGCGCAAATCACGAGATAATCTGTCGAAGACGTAGACGGCACGGAAGCCAATCAGCATGGGCGCTGGCTTCGCGTTTTGCTCCTGCTCTGCCGTGTCTCTCTTCCGGCGATGGCCGATGATCGGTGCGAGAATCTGAATACCTTTCTCGCCCTTTCTCACAAATCGGCCAAGCTCGTTCCATGCGCGAATGCCCGCCACTCTGGTAGCGGTCGGGCGCTGTCTGGCGATCTGCAAAATGTTCCCAAAGGAATACGAATGGAAACGCGCCATCGCGCCGAGATACGCGGTCAGAGTTTCGCTCTTGCCCGCCTCAAGCTGCTGGATGAGGTAATCCACGGCCTGCTTGATGAGTTGTTGTGTCGGGTTGTCTTTCTGGCTGGTGCGCTGCTGGTAAGGCGACTCGCTGCGGTTCTTCCGTGCCGCATTTGTCCTGTGCGGTGCGGCGCTGCTGATAACGGCTGTACTGCTCATGGTGGCTGTCATTGCTCTATTCCTCGTTTGCTGCCCGCTGAGGGGCGATTTGCGTGCATGAGGGAGAGCACTTCCTGAAACCCAAATTTCTTTTGTTGAGTGCTCCCGCTTCATGGCTCTTGCGGCGCGGCAGGGGCGCGGAGGGTTCTGTCCAGGCCGCCGCAGGCGCCGCGTCAGCGGTCGAAGCGCAGCGGAGAGCCTTGACAGGTTCCGACCGCCTCTGCCATAAAGCCGCCTGAAGCGGGGGCACTTGATAAAAGAAGAAATTTAGGGCCGGATCCGAACTGCATTGTGCTTGTCAGGGTAGGGCGTTGCGGGGCAGACGTGCTGAGGTCGGTGGCGGAGGATAGCAAGCTGGCTGCGGCCAGAAGGAGAGACTTCCTCGCTCAGGATCAAGACCCCCAATGGTGTCATCTTTAGTGATCCAATTGATTTATGGCATTTGGCTAGTATTTTTAGATTGACTTTAGCGTTTTTGAATGGTTACCTTTTATTCTTAGGTTAATTCCCCAGTTGGAGGAGTTTTTAGCGATTCCCCATGGCTTTTAGCGATTCCACATCAACGAGGGCGAAAAGCGCCATTGGGCTTCACTGGCTCATTGAGGAGTTTGGACTGGAGGTAATCCTCCCTGCTGTTCGTTCGGAAGCTGTCCGTGGGGCAAGGAAGACGAGAATTGCGGACGGAGCCGTCCTGGAACAATATCCACTGGGCTACGCTCCCAATGACCCGCTTGGGCATCTTCGCTTCGCCATGCGCTATGAACCCATTGACCTCAATGTGCTCTCCGCCTTTTTTGCAAACTTTGACCGAAACGAGTTCGAAACGTGGGTCAAAAGTGAACCCGTCGGCAAATACGCGCGACGTGCCTGGTATCTCTATGAATTGCTGACAGGAAATACGCTCGATGTTCCAGAGGTCCCTCCCACAGATACCGTACTATTGCTCGATCCCGCATTGCACATCACCGCCACCGGCATCCGCATCCGACGGCAACGTCTTGTAGACAATCTCTTGGGCAACCGGGAGTATTGTCCCATAATCCGTCGCACCGACCGCCTGAATGCCGCTATGCAGCAGCAATTGCGGGAAGAGGCCAAGAAAATCGTCGAAGGCGCCGATCCCGCTCTTGTGGCCCGCGCGGTGCATTATCTCTTTACGAAAGAGACCAAATCTTCCTTTGCAATTGAGGGAGAGGTCCCAAGTCCGGATCGAACTTTGCGATTTGTAGCTGCCCTGGGTCACGCGGATAATTTTGATACGGGCAACAAACAGGCATTTGTGGAGTTGCAAAACTCAATTGTTGATTCCCGATATGCGCAGAAGGACTGGCGCACTATCCAGAACTATGTGGGGCAGACAGCATCCAATTTTTCCGAAATTGTGCACTTCATCTGTCCAAAGCCGGAAGACATCGCCGGCCTTATGGATGGCTGGATGCGCATGGTAGCGCGCATCGAGGATGGAGGTGTTGACCCCATCTGTGCGGCCACGCTCGCAGGCTTTGGGTTCGTTTTCATTCACCCGTTCGAAGATGGGAATGGCCGCATTCATCGCTTCCTTATTCATCACAGTCTGGCAAAGTTGAAGTTCGCACCTCCAGGTACTCTGTTTCCAGTGTCTGCGGCCATGCTGCGTGATCCGAAAGCCTACGATGCTGCGTTGACTGCCTTTTCTGGCAAGATCATGCCTCGTATCGAGTATGAGATGGATGACCAGCAACGGCTCACCGTCTTGAATAGCACTGATAAGTTATATCGCTACTATGACGCGACGCCCCAAGCGGAGTATCTCTACGATGCCGTAGCGGAAACGATCCGCAAGGATCTCCGCGAGGAGATTGAGTTTCTTGAAGTCTTCGATAGGGTGATGGTTGCGGTTCAGAAGATTGTGGACATGCCCAACGCCCGGGCTTCCCTGCTCATTCGGCTTATGCTTCAAAATCACGGTACTCTTTCTCGGAATAAGCGGCGTCAGTTTGCTGAACTGCATGATGATGAGGTTCTCCGCATTGAAGAGGCTGTCCGCGCTACCCATGCAGCTACAGGGATCGACTACGACTTGGGTCGAACGGATTTGGACGAGTTCTTGGCGGAGCGCGAAGGCAAACTGCAAAACCAACGAAGTGCTGAAGATGTGCTCGCACAGGAGACGAAGGCAGAGTGGCAGCGATTGAAAGACGCAACACGATCGGTGACGGTAGGCAAGAATCTCGATGGGAATCCATTTGAATGGTCCCCTTACCATGCGTACTACACAGACTTCCTGCGCTTGAAGGATGTGGCGGCGTCATTTCTTGATCGGGGAGAGCGAAATGGCATTCCGCAAGGATGCAGCATTCGCTTCGACCGGCGCTCTCCCGCTTCGAATCAAGTATTTCTCGATGAAAAGTCTCCGATTCCCGGTGAGGTATGGTCCTTAGAACCCCGAGCCGAGGGCGACGAGGTCGTGTGGTGGGTCAAGGAACTTGGCAACACTTTCACGTCCGCGGAATTGGCCTCAAAGGTGGCGATTCGACTGATTAAGCAGTACGAAGCGTATGAACATGCGTATGGACGCTGATTTTCATTTGCAGTACATGGCGACAAAGCCGGCTAGGGCGGGAGTACAAATGAAAGAAGAAATGACATGTCGCTTCTTGCATCTTTCAGATATTCACTTTGGCCAAAAATCTGGCACAGTGGCCAAGCACAACCACATCCGGAATGCCCTGCTTACGGACGCCAAGAACCTCGCCTCAAAACGAGGACCTGCCACTCGTATCCTGATCACTGGGGACATCGCTTTTTCCGGAAAGCCCGACGAGTACGAGACGGCAGCCGACTGGCTAGAGAAACTTACCGGCGCTTGCGGCTGCAAGGACTATACAGAAGTCAGCACAATCCCAGGCAATCATGATTGTGACCGGGATGCCATTTCAAACCAAGCCCGAATGATCTATGCGACGTTGCGTGCTCACAACCCTGACGCAGTACAAGCGAGTCTTGCCGAAATAAACCAAGATGGCGAGGCGGCAAATCCATTTCTCCCGAAGCTGCAAGCGTATTCAAAATTCGCCAGCTCTTACGGGTGCCCATTCGAGTCTCCTGCTCGTCCATTGTGGGTTCGGGATTTCGACATGCGGCACGGGATTAAGGTCCGGCTACATGGATTGACCAGCGTACAGGTCAGTAGCGCCGAAGACGCGCTCGGCAACATGATTCTCGGGAACGAACAATACATCATTCCTGAGGTGGAGAATGTAGTCAACGTGGTGTTGGTCCATCACCCCCTTGCGTGGTTCAAGGACAAAACAGAGGCCTCTCAATACCTTCAAAACAACGCGCGCGTCATAATGGTTGGGCATGAGCACATGCTTAACATCCAGAAGACCGAGGATGCGTTAGCAGGGAAAGAGTGGCTGGTGGTTTTTGCCGGAGCGACGAATCCGCCAGATGGTGAAGCCTACGGCTATACGTACAATTGGCTAGAGTTTTCGTTCGAAGAAAGAGCCGGGCACCACCACCTAATCGTCGAAATTTACCCGCGTGCGTGGAATCAGCACAATGTTCGTTTTGACGCGGATCATAGCCGCCTTGTCGCTCCGGCAGAATTCGCTAGAATTGAAGTTGCCTGTCCAAATGTTCATCCAGATCCTGAGCAGGAGCGCCCCAATGGAGCTGGTCCGGCAGAGAGTCCAGTCGCCGCTAGAATTGCCGAGAGCGTGTCATTGTCTTCGACAGCCTTAACCGAGGAGCCCGTATCCTCGGAACCTGGGAGAGCCAATATGAACACCGACAGTGTTGGATTTGATCGGCTTCGATACCTCTTCTGGCGATATTTGGATTGGCAGCAGCGACTAAAAATCCTGGTTGATGTTGATGCACTTCCCAAGACTGCGGAACAACCGGTACCTCAGACCTTGGAACGGGTAGCGTTGGAAACAGCAGCAAGGAGCGAGGGAAAGCTCTATGCCCTATGGGAAGCAATGATGCCGCTGTTACCGCAAGACAAACGTGCTACCAATCCGTTCAAATCTAACGACAGGTAGGCCATGATGCTGAATAAGACATTGGAATTCCTTCGAATTGCTGACACTCAACCGAGTGACGAAAAGGTTCAGAAGCGCGCTGAATCTGCCCGAGACTTGGTGGCCCCCCTCAGAGGCAATCGATCTTTGCTTCTAGATTTTGTGCAGGGCATCGTTGCTGGGTTCACCTCAACTCCATTCATGCAGGAGTCGCAAGCTGTCGTCCTCCTCATTAAGACGATAAAAGATCACGGTACTTTGCCCCACGACTTGAAAGAGAACGCCGTGGAGCTTCGAGCCATTGCAGCAATAGCAGTCGGCGAATTGCTCACGGAGCACCCCGAAGGCGTCCCCACTGATGAAGCAATTTTGGCGGCGCTGGCCTTCACGGCTGCGCTGTCGCTGAGACCCGCTGCCGCGGAAAAACATATAAAGTGGATGCTCGATACTCTCTTGGACGCGAGCGATGACATACTCCAGAAGGTTGCGCAATCTCGAAGGAAGCGTGGAACATCAGCATTGGAACAACTCGCGACGATAACAGCGGGCACGCCAAGCACAGACCTTTGGGAAGTAGTCGTACCCGCTGTTAATTCCGCATTGAGGGAGGCGACTGCCCAAGCTGCAATCGACCGTGAAGAGATAGAAACATTGTGGTGGATGTTTTCCGCGTATTCTGAAGTGGAAAGAAGGCCATTGGCGAACCTTGAGCCAGCCGCCGCCGCATTCTGCTCCGGCATCGAATTGGCTCAACGAGCGCTGTTGCCACCCTCGCTCAGCGCTAGTGCCATGGTAAAACGAGCTGTTGAGTCAGGACGCGACGCGGCCACGCTAGCTCCAATTTCGTTGCAGGAGGCCGTCAGGCACTGGTCGGATACGATGCTTAACACTCTCTCGCCGGTTACCGGGAGTGTTGCCGATGCAGTTTCATCCTATCCTGGACTCCTCCCTATATCTTGGGCGTGTCGTCGTCTACGCGAATGCAAGACTGGCGCGCAAGGATTGGGTAAAGAACTAAAAGCTGCCACGGGTATTGCTTCGAGTCTCTCTTGCCCTTCGGCAGACTGGGGCACACAGGTGTTTCGGGAGAGAATTCTTCAACGGTTTTTGACTGAAAATGAGGAGAACTAGCCGTGGCTGGAGGCACCTGTGAAAATGCGGATTGCACGGTAGCCACGACAGGAAAATGTCTACTGTCTCAACCCGTTCCCACCGAATGTCCGCACTTTCGTCCGCCTGCGGATTCGGAAGACGGCCTAGCATCGGACAGTGGTTCTTCGACCGTCGAACCTGGAACTTTGAAGATGCCAACGCAGGCCGCTCGAAAGTTTGATTGGGGCAACGAACTCGGAACCCAGGACGCTGTCGAGATTATGTCCGCAAGGTACGCACACCTGATAGGTATATTCGGTTCTACTGATGCGGGTAAGACATGTTTTCTGTCCTCTCTTTATCTTATGGCTTCTGGCGGCAAGTTGCCTCGCCCGTACCAGTTTGCGGGCAGTCTAACATTGCAAGCCTTTGAAGATCGGGCCAGAGGGTTGCGCCAGTGGCCAAACGGTGCTCTGCCAAAACAGCTCGCAGATCATACAGTCTTGTTCGACAAAAGGCAGCCGAGCCTATTGCATTTAGCCATTCGCGAGTCAGACATGGAACGGAGGCGGTTTGATCTATTGATGACCGATGTACCAGGCGAATGGACGAAGGATCTGGCGTTGCGCGTAAGCAACGCGGCATCGTTCCGATTCTTGCGGCGCGCGGACGGCATCATTCTGGTTGTGGATGGGAACGTACTCAATTCAGATCAGCGGCACGCAGAACTTCAGCGGTTGCGCTACTTCAGTGAGCGCCTTGCAACCGACGTTCAAGTGAGCCGCGACACCCCTTTTGTCATTCTAGTAAGCAAGGCGGACGAAATCGGGATGCAAGTGCCCGTCTCTGCTGACGAACTGAGGGACTACATACGAAACCTGGGTTTTCCGGCAGAAACGATTCTGTCAGCTGCATTCTCTCGCAAGCCTGCGGAAATTGAAAACGGCATGGGCGTTTTCAAAGCCATAGAGGCGATTCTCTTTCATACCGCGCCAAGAAACAATGAGTCTCATCTTGTTGATGAAGTGCAGCATAACCCGCGAACATTTCAACGGTTCAAAGGATGAACGTGAAAACTCCTGAACAGCCACGGTCCGTGCTTCTTATCGGTGTAAGAGACGCTGGCAAGACTAATTTCCTTTCGCGGCTCTGGCTTGCACTTGAAGCTGCTCGGGGTATTTTGGCTAAGGCTGGGCTTCCTTCTGATCTCGACTATCTAGCGACCGGCGCGGATCATTTGCTTAAGGGCGAATTCGCTGAGCGCACCCCGCCAGATGTCCGTGATGCAACTGAAATACCTGTTAAGAATACTTCCAATGGCCATGAGTTTCTCGGGACTCTGATTGTTCCTGACCTGCCTGGAGAGCAAGTCCTCTCTGTGTTTCGAACGAGGCAATGGTCAAACGAATGGGAGGACAGGATTGGTTCTGGCTGTGGGTGCCTCCTGTTTGTCAGGGTGGACTCGAATGAAATGATAGCGCCGCTTGACTGGTTAAACTGCCACCACATGTTTGGAGGTCCGCTGCCTGTCGTGCCACCCGAAAACGTCAGTATCGACAAAGCAACCGCCCCGACGCAGGTTGTCTTGGTTGACTGGCTTCAATTCTTAAGGAAGGCGTTCACCGAGCGCGTAAGCGGCACCTACAAACCACGCATTGGCCTCGTTGTTGCTGCTTGGGATCTTGTTCCTCACGACCAGAAAGAGGAAGGGCCGGGTGCATGGGTCGCGACTAACTTACCCTTGCTAGCTCAGTACGTCGAAGCTAACAACGACGATTTTGAATTCGAGTATTTCGGTGTATCCGTCGCATCAGGTGATCTTAAAGCTGACGAAGAGTTCAGGAGGGCCTACCTAAATGGTGATCCGCGAACTGCGGGCGAAGTTGTCCACTCACTCTCAGGAGCGGTAAAAACGTCAGATGACATGACTTTGCCCGTAGCGTGGGCACTTGGGCTGGCTGGCGCAACGGGTTCTGGAGGCAAACAAGAGCCGTGATTCAGGTCCAAGCACATCAACTCCTACATGGCTATCGTAGCGGCCATGGCCAAATTGCAGGAAGCACGCGCCTTGTAGAACGAGATTCCGAGCTAGTGACGCGCTTGAGTGACCTGTCAGGCAGTCTGTCTTCAGGCATAAAACTTGACCCCTACCTCACCGTCTACCGACTTCCAAGCCGCAAGTATTTTGCGCTGGCTCGTACTTGGCCAGACCCGGAGGCTCCTCGCGCAGGGTGTGTCCTCACCCATACAATCCTCGTTCCAATCGATACATGGGCGTCGTTTCCTAACGTCCGCTTCATAGACAGCCTCTTCAGGAATCCTCAACTCGCCCCTGAACATGATTTTAGTGCGCCACTCGATTTGTCAATACGGTATGCCACCAAACCTTCCACGAACAGCAATGTGGATTTCTCAACGGCAGAAATCTTTGTTTCACGCTATTTTGGGCAAGGTTTGCGACCTGTCGTCTGGTTCAATGTTGGTGACTCGGAAGACTATCTTTGGAGACTGCTCGAACATCTCTGGCCTAATCTCAGATCTGCATTTTCGTGTTGTACATTCAGTTTGCAGCAGAGAACACTTGAGGATGGGCCTTTCGACCTTCTATTTGCACCAGCTCCAGTCTATTCGCGATTTACCAAGTTATCTGCGGAACATTTAATTGAGCCTGCAATGGATAGGACCGGCCCGAAAGCAATTTCCGAGCCTTGGTGTCAGTATTGGGCGAAAGCTTTCTTTGCCTCCGATCCGGGGCTGCCCTCAAAGGAAAGCGAACTACCAATCTGGAGCGAACTTGGTGAAGATCCAACAGCAATACGAAAGCTCTCTTTGGTCCACGAGCTTCGTCTCCGTGCGAAGGAATCGCCGACTGCTGGCGTGGGGGCAATCGACGTTGTCGAATCTTTGGCACATGATCCCGCCGCCGCCGTGGTTCTCAAACGGCAGGTGTTTGCAAATGCAATTGAAGCTGCAGCAGCCGCGCAGCCAGCAGCAGATGCATTTCAAAGTTTGCGTCTAATTGACGACCGTCTTGGTCGAGAATCATTTCGAGACATCGCGCCAGATTTTGAGAAGCGCCTATCTCGGGCGACAGCAGAAGTAACAACGAAAGAACCGGAAGCGGCCTTACAAATCAGTAGAACATGGCTTACTGACAGTGTTGCTGGTGGTAAGAGTTCCTTTGCTCAGGGCGTGATGATCGGTCTACGCCGACTGGCAAGCGGCGAGCCATCCCGACTGGCAATTCTTGGTTCCTATCCCGATGTTGCTGCTGAACTCTTCCACCTTGAGCCTACGTTCGGAGGACTCTATCTGGAGGTAGGAGGAAGCGCAGCTCGCGGTGTGCTAGTCGACTGGCTTTCGTCAACTCATGACATGGAAGCCCTTCGCTTGGTGCGCAAATCTATCCTCTCGTCGGGGCAGCATCTGGACGATGAAGCACTCTTGTCGCCCCTCTTGCGCGATCTTCGAGGGGACGACGTAGAAGAGACTCTCAGCACACTTTCCAAAGTGAGCGATGGCTATTCCAGTCGAACCGTCGTGTCTGTTGTTGCCGACCGCATCTCATCCGTCTATCCAGCTGTTGTAAGGCAATGGGCACGCGGCATTTCTCCTTGGCCAGGCGGCATTCCGGAGATCGTGGCATCGACATATCCACCAAGTCAGCAAGGTTTCACAGAGCTTCTTGAAGATACCAAATTCGATAACACGCATAGGGCAGAGGTGCTTGCGGCGATGCTTCGTGACCAGCTCTCTGTCAGTTGTCCGTACTGGCTCCGCGAGCTCGCTTCGCAAGATGCCAGGATTGTCCGAGCTTTATTGTTAGAAGACTACGAAGTATCGGGCGCCGTCGAAACTGTGCTTTATAAATTGCTCAACGAGGTGCCAGACCTCCCATTCGCAAAATACCCTGACCTCCTAGAACGGGTACTGGCGTTTGACTGTCGCCCCGTGTTTCCTAAGCTCCTTGATTCAGCCATGCGAAGTGCCATCGTGTCCTATCTCACTGATGGCGGTGATGTCGCACAGAACTTCCTCAATCATCCTAAGACATCTCGTTGGTTTGCGAATGTCTCTGGTTCACAACTTACTGCCATATTGGTACGCGGATCTGCCTCAGGAACTGACGCTGTCGCGCGGGCTTGGAAATGGATGGCTGACGCGCCTTCCGGCTTGTATGAGAGTCAGCCATCACCGCTGCCGGAGCTTTGTGATTCACTACTCACTTGTGTACGCCGGTCTTTTCCTCCAGGTGTCGAGGGTTCATTTAACAAGATGTTGAAGCGTTCACGCACTGAAGCAGGCGTTGAAGTGCGTCAGATCCTCGCAGGGAAAATGCTCCGCTTTGCAATTGATAACGCCCGCTTTCCATTGGGGGCAGTTGTCGCCGAGGCTTTTGCAGATGTCTATGCAGTAGCAATTAAAAAAGACAGCCGTCCCCCATCATTTTTATCTGCCCTGTTTGGTACATACGACTGGGATAGAGGGAAAGACCTTAGGGTCTCCCTCATTGAGGCCTTCCAGCGGTCAAATTGGCCTCCGGGCGATCTAGCAGTCGCCGCAAATAATGCTGGGATCCTTCCGAAGATCTTCAAGCGAATGCATCGAACGTTAAGAGGAGACGACTACATAAAAAGGATGTTACAGGATTTGTCTCAAAGAAATGATTCAAATCTGCTTAAGATGACAGACTATCTAAAATCGTTGGCAATGAATCCGGATTTCTATGAGGAGTGGGATTAGTTGGGCGGTGCTGTCGGGAGTAACGAACACTATCGCCAAATCATGGTGAGCCTAGTTGCAGCAGCTCATACGCATCTCGATACTAAGGCAATTCTAGGTTCCCAGCTTCGACGAACACGAGCAGCCGCATTCCAGACTTCGAGGTATGTGGAAGTTTGGTGAAGGCATATTCTGTTCTGACGTTGCTTCGAGCAAATTCATTCCAGAGAGTCTCCCCGACTTTGGTCAGAACATCGCAATGCTTTGGTTGATAGATAGTGTCTGGCTGACTTCCAGTGCCGAGCTCTTAGACACGTCAGCGCTGAGTTTCGGGTTGAGCTTGTTGATATCGTCGGTGAAGAGTGTGGCCTCGTGGCTGGCGCGGGAGATTGAGACGTAGCCAAATCGCGAATTGAGCAGGTCCGGGTGGACGCCGGTATCGGCGTTCACGAGGACGCGTTCGGCGGTGAGGCCCTGGGAACTGTGGCTCGTGACGGCATAGCCGTGGTCAAAATGACGATGCTCTTTGGCATCGAACTCAACTCGGCGGTTGTTGTCCAGCCGGGCTGAAATGGGGCCATCGGGAGAGATGGACTCGATAACGGCAAGGTCGCGGTTGGCGACGCCGAGCGATTTGTCGGGCGCGGTGAACTGGAGGCGGTCGCCGACGGAGAATTCCCGGGCGATCTCGCGATATACGCTGACGCCGGTAAGGCGGCGCGGATCATAGGTGGCCAATTCACCGGAGGGTCTCTCGACAGTGAGCAGGTTGGCGGCGGGGTTCATGCCGACGACCGTTCCGTAGGTTCCAGCTTCGATTCCGGCGATTTTGCTGCCGCGTGCGTAGCGAATGACGTCGTTCACTTCAAAGTGGCTGGCCCAGGAGCGTTCGGCGCCGGTCATGTCCTGGCGCTGAACGAGTACACGGAAGGTGTGATCCTCCGGTGCGAGGGTTCCATTGGCTTTCAATTCCTGACGGACGGCGACATTCAACTCACGGCGGGAGGCGTTGTCGGGCGAGACGATCAATGTCTTTTCAGGGGACTCGATGTAGCTCCTAGCAATGGCACGGATGCGTTCTTCCGTGCCGGGAATCTCCTTCACGCGGCCCTGTTGCTGGAGTGATTCGAGCGCGGCGGAGACTTGGCCTTTGGCCAGCATCTCGACAGCCGACTTCAGCGCCGGGTCCTTCTGGCGGACAATCTCGTCGAGCTTGGCCGTGTGCATTCCGGCATCTTGCAACTGTTCGAAGGGACGGCCAGCTTCGACGCCCTGATGCTGGCGCGTGTCGCCGATCAGGAGCACGCGGTCGTTCGCGCCGAGGCGTGCGAGAAACTCGCGCATCTGATTGGTGCTGGCAAGGCTAGATTCATCGACAAAGTAGAAGTGCCGTCGTTGTGTCGTCGCGGGAGTGGACGGGCGGGCAAGGAACCCTTGCAGGGTTCCGGACTCGACGCCAGCTTCATTCAACTGACGGGCGGCGCGAGAGGTCGGGGCGAAGCCCTCGACCGCGTAGCCATTCGATTCAGCGGCGCTGCGGATCACGGAAAGTGTAGTCGTTTTTCCCGTGCCAGCCAAACCCTGGATACCCTGAATGCGGTCCGGGGAACTGAGTACATCTTCAACCACACTTTTCTGAGCGCGGTTGAGATGAGAATGCTGGTCGGCAACAGCGATGGCCTGCTGGCGAGGCAAAGCAGGCTCGATCTGGTGCTGACCCTCGCGCACGCGGCGGACGACCTCGCGCTCGGCCTCGATGGTTCTGGCAGTGGTGAACTGACGGGCCGGTACGCTCTGCGACCGGTCGACAATCTGAAACTCTCCGGAAGACAAGCGGGCATCAAGGTTGCCGCGCACTTGGGCAAATGTCACCTCGCCCATGCCGCGACGGAGGCCATCGCGAATCAATGCCCGTTCATCGACGACTGCCTCGCGCTCGAAGTTCTTGTCGCGGGAGAAAGTAAGCGACTCGCGGACGCGGTCAAGAGAGTTGACGGGCTTCTCCTGATGCTGAACTCGCTCTCGCGCCGCGCGAACGACCGCTTCGGCCTGGTGGCCGAAATCGGCGGCGAGTTTGCGATGCGCGGCCATGACTTCGCCGGGAGAATGAATTTCTTTGCGGTCGCGTGTGGAGTGCGCCGCGATCTCGGCGGCCTCCTTCCCGGTGCGACCTGTGCGCTCAAGATACTCGCGAATCTGCTGGCTGCGCGGGCTGGATGCGTCGAGGTACTCCTGGGTGTAGCCCTTGATTTCCGGGGCACCGCTGCGGCCAACGGCAATCTCATAACCAAGCTCGCGGAGCCGGTAGGTCAACTCCGATTGGTAGACGGCGGTGGCAAATTGTTGCGATGCGAAGAGGCTCTGTGGCTGGATGGCGCGCGGCTGGCCGTTGTCGCGCTCGGTCAGATTGAAGACGACCGCGTGCGTATGAAGCTGCGGCGCAACATAGCCATCTACTGGACGAGCGGTGTCATGCTCGAATTTGGCAGCGATGAACTTGGCTGTCGTTTCGGGCTGATGGTTCCCGCCGATGCGGGCCTGGGTGTACATTTCAAGTTGCTCCAGTGCCGTGCGAACGCTCTCACGGTGCGCCACTCGTACATTTTCATCACCGCCAACGAGCGCGGTGAGCGAGATGGATTTGGGAGCGGAAAATGTCGCATCCCAACCGGCGCGGTGCTCCATGGTTTTGACAGTTTTGCCGTCAGCATCTTGATATTCATAGGAGGCACGCTGACGGACAAGCTGCTCGCCCGTCGCCGGATGCTGCCCCTGGCTGAGTCTGGCAAAGTCCTCGGCGGAGACCGCTCCGGCAAGGCCGAACTGCCCGGCCAGCCGCCCTTGCCATTCGCCGGCAATGACCCCGCGCTCCGACCAATAGTTCTGCTCCTTCGCGGTGAATTCTTTTGCGTGGTAGCTTTGCGCCTGTCCTGCGGAAAGCGGCTTCGAAATGGTAAGCATGGCTGTCTACTCCAATTGATGTCCGGCAGATTGGGCCTCATGCTCAGGGAACTGAAGATTACCCTGCATCTCTTCCGGCTCTGCCGGGAGAGGCGTGCTTGGCACGATCAGATCGTCCATTTGTCGCTCATCGAAGCCGGGGCTCTTCTCTTCGAGCGCAATGAACGGAAACGAGAATCGGGCAACGTGATTGCCGTACTTGAGAAAGCCTCGCAAGTCATCGAGTCCGGAGACCTCCGAGGGCAGGACTAGCGGCTCAGTCTGGCGGTCAAGCGCGAAGTTCTTGCCCGCGCTTGAACCGTCGTAATGGGTCTCTCGCAGCCGCTCGATCTCGACTTCGCCGATGGCCTCGCTCACCCATTTCGCGGCGCGCGGCTCGGTTGTGCGAAGGAAGATCTTGGTGGCAGGCTGGGAGAGCATGGCTTCGGAATCCTCGCCGTACCGGGCCTCCATCTGGCTGCGGCCCTGGAAACCCAGAATCACCGGGTTCTGCGATTTGCGGTTCTCTGTGATTGCCGTGTGGAGTTGTGGCAGCCGTTGCAGGCTGGCCAACTCGTCAATCACGAACCAGACAGGTTTCTGATCGGGCATCGGCTCGTTCAACAGGCGCAACACGAGCGTGTCAATCCATAGACTGATAAGCGGGCGAAGCGCCTCGCGCATGGTCGGCCGCGACGTGATGAAGATCCACCCGCGCCGCGTCTCCGCCCAGTTGGTTGCCGTCCAAACACTGGTTGTCTCGCTCTCTTTTGGGAGCAGACGGAAGCTGTCCGCACTCATATTGAGGGAGCCAAGTACGCCAGTACGCTGCTGCGGAGCCTTTGGATCGATAAGCATCCAATACTCCGTTCCTTTGACGCGGCGGTCGATCTCGGCTGGGTCGGACATCCACTTGATCAGATCCTCCGGCGTCGGCAGATAGCTGAGCAGATGGGCAAAAATCTTCTGAGGCGCTTCGACGAAGAAGCGGTTGGTTACTCCTTCGGGCTGATAGAGAGAAACGGCCAGGGCCTTTGCCTCAGCCTTGCGACGAAGCTCCATTGATGGGTTCCAGTACGGCATCCGAGCGTCAAGTGGATTGAGGACGATGTCGCCGCGATGTTCGTCATAGAACTGCTTCACGAACTCGCAGGCGGGGTCATAGACGATGGCGCTGTCGCCGCGTGCATCGACCTGGTAGAGCATCTGGCGAATGATGCTCGA
>Ga0302187_10001436_pt1 | contig 20298 bp, 17 predicted proteins | sample II_Bog_E1_3_FD_202120 | JGI IMG/M metagenome (GOLD analysis project Ga0302187, IMG submission 202120) | Peat permafrost microbial communities from Stordalen Mire near Abisko, Sweden - II_Bog_E1_3 | ecosystem: Environmental > Terrestrial > Soil > Wetlands > Peat | place: Sweden: Abisko...
TTCTGAGATAATTATACCAGCCTCGCTCGTTCTATGTCATTGATTCTTATGGCGATTAACGATATTTTCAGGCACGACTAAACGAACCTCTGTGTGGCGGACACCGCTAAAGCATTTCTACTGATGGTCTGGAGGAAAAGCGTTGTAAAGCCCATTGACTTTATGGAACTTACGGCACGGTTGAGCAGGGTGCGGAAGAAGGGCTGCATGTGGGCGAAATGCCCGAAAGGCATACCTCAGGGGATAAATGGATGGGTTGAAACCCACCCCTACCAGCCCGCGTTGATTCTGCGTGGCTTCTGTCCGGGCTGAAGCCCGGACCTACCGCGCGAGCGGGTTTTTCGGCAGCCTGTGAAGTCGTGCCCTTTCATAGCGTCTCTACGCCAACAGGGAAGATGCACTAGCCTCTGCATTCGCGGATCAAGCCCCGACGTAGGCCTCAACATCGCGTTCGATCGTCTTGCTCAGTTCGATCCGGGCTTTTGACAGGTCATGCATCTGCTGAAGGTTCAGCCAGAACTCCGGGCTGTTCGAGAAGAAGCGGGCCAGGCGCAGCGCGGTATCCGGCGTGATCGCACGCTTGCCATGGACGATCTCGCCGATGCGCGTTGCCGGCACCCGAATCTTCAGCGCCAGAGCATTCTGGGTGATGCCGAGAGGGACGAGGAACTCTTCCCGCAACATCTCGCCGGGGTGCGTGCTGACCCTCTGTAGGTTCCAGCCGGAAGCGGGTCTATTGATGGTCATACTTGCCTTTCCTGGCCTTGCCGTCAGTGATAATCCGCGATCTCGACTTCGTGCGCGCCGTCAATCTTCCAGACGAAGCAGATCCGGTATTGATCGTTGATTCGGATGCTGTGCTGTCCGATGCGGTCGCCCTTGAGCGGTTCCAGCCGATTGCCGGGAGGGACGCGCAGGTTGTCCAGGTTGATGGACGCCTCAATCTGGTCCAGCTTGCGGAGAGCGACCACTCGTATGCTTGCCCAGCGCCGGCAGGTCCCCGCTTCAAAGAGTTCCCTGGTATCGGCGTCCTTGAAGCTTTGGATCATCTGCAAGCAGCATATGACGTGTTGCGTGATATGTAAAGCGTTAAATTGAAGAACCAACTGCGTCAAGGCGTTTGCCTGATCCCCGATCTCTTATCTCTGCCCTCAGCTTCCCCGTAACGGCGCGGATTCCCCCTGCACCCCCCCGCTGCACAAACCCGCGGACCTCAGGCTATAGTGAAGGCTGGCGATTCTCACGACCTTGCTCAGGCGTGACGATTCTAAGCAGCAACTCAACCCGTCCCGCGGCATGGGAGGATGAAGCGCCCCGAGAATCACGTTTCCGGCGCGTGCAGCAGGGTGTGCCCCCATCGGGACGCGCGTTGCCCGGCATGCCGCTGGAGATGAACGACCCGGACGGCGACGCTTCCCCTTACCCAAGAGGACCGCGCTTTGGCGAGCCCGCAGCCCCCTGGTGGCGGCCGGCGAGTACGGCGGGACGCGTGTTTTTTGGGTTTTGCGCTTTGATCCTGCTGGGCGCCCTGGGTACCGGCGCCTTCCTTCTCAAGACCTATCTGGACCGCGATCCCCGCTTCCGCATTGCCGGAACAGACAACATCCAGGCCACCGGCCTCACCGAAGTGAGCCGTGCGGAGATGCTGCCGGTCTTCGGCGAAGACATCGGGCGCAACATCTTCTTTGTCCCGCTTGCCGAGCGCCGCAAGCAGCTTGAAGCCATTCCCTGGGTGGAGCGGGCCACGGTCATGCGCCTGCTTCCCGATCGCATTCGCGTCTCGGTGGTCGAGCGCCAGCCGGTGGCCTTTGTGCGCCAGGGCCAGGAGATCGGCCTGGTGGATGCCAGCGGGGTGCTGCTCACCATGCCGCCATCCATGATGGCCCAGCGCCACTACTCGTTCCCGGTGGTCACCGGTATCGACCCCCGCGACCCCTTGCCCTCGCGCCGGGAGCGGATGGCCGTCTATCAGCGCCTGCTGGCCGAGCTGGACACCGGCAACCAGCGCTTTTCCGAGCAGATTTCAGAGATCGACCTGACCGATCCGGAAGATGCGCGCGTGCTCATGCCGGAGCAGGGAACAGACATCCTGGCTCATTTTGGCGAAGACCATTTCCTGGAGCGCTACCAGCGCTACCAGGCCCACATTGCCGAGTGGCGCCAGCAGTATCCCAAACTGGCCGCCGTGGACCTGCGCTATGACCAGCAGGTGGTGCTGTCGATGGCTCCCGGCGACCCCTCCGCGCAGCCCGCGGCGGTGAATCAATCGGCCGTCAACCCCGGCGAGGCGAAGCCCTCGTCCGACCCGCCGGCAGGCAGCGCCCAGGAGGCGTCTGCCTCCTCAGAGAAGCCCGAGATTGCCGCCAAGCCATCGGCCAGGGCAAAGCAGGCCGGTCCGGCCGGCAGTGCATCGGTGCGGTCCAGGACCGCCGCCGCCAAGGAAAAGGCGGTGAAAGACAAAAAGAAGCGCGCGGAGGCCAGACGCGCCGCGCTTTACGTCATCCGGCGCAGGAATGCCCTGCGCTATCGGCCGCCCGCGGTTGCAAGTGAGGGCCAATGAGCGCGATGAACCAGAAGCAGGACAACCTGATCGTGGTGCTGGACATTGGCAGCGCCTGGACCCGGGTGCTGGCCGCCGACCTGAATGAGGGCGCCATGCGCTACCGCGGCCACGGCATTGTCGAGTCGGCGGGCATGCGCAAGGGGCTCATCTCCGACCTGGCACCGGCGGCCAAGGCGGTGAAAGCGGCCAACGAGCAGGCGGAGCGCGTGGCCCGCATCAATATCGACGAATGCGTGGTGGGCGTGGGCGGCCCGCATATCCGCGGCCTCAACACCAACGGCGGATTCGAGTTGGGCAACCGCATGCGCGAGATCACCCGCGAGGACGTGCGCAACGCCGTGGAGCGGGCGCGCGCCGTCGAGCGGCCCCCGGATCGCGAAATCCTGCACCTGCTGCCCCGCCAGTTCATCCTCGACGACCAGCCCGGCATCTTCGATCCCGTGGGCATGGTGGGCGCGCGCCTGGAGGTAGACCTGCACATCGCCACCTGTTCCGGCAGCGCCCTGCAAAGCACCGTCACCTGTGCCAATCGCGCCGGGCTGGAAGTCACCGAAGCGGTGCTGGAGTCGATTGCCGCTGCGGAAGCCACGCTTTCTGCCGACGAGCGCGAACTGGGCGTCTGCCTGCTGAACATCGGCGCCCACTCCAGCGACCTGGTGGTCTTCTATGAGGGCGCCGTGGCCCACACCGCCTCGGTCCCCATTGGCGGAGCGCACTTTACCAACGATCTGGCCGTGTGTCTGCAGATGCCCGTGGCCCAGGCCGAAGAGCTGAAGCGCCAGTACGGCCACTGCGTGGTGACCGCCGTGCCCCAGCAGGCGGAAATCGAAATCGCCAATCCCCAGCCCCAGATCCTGCGCCTGCGCAGCGTGGCGGAGATCCTGGAGCCGCGGGCTCGCGAGCTGCTCTACTTTGTGAAGGAAAGCCTGCGCCAGGGCGGGGTGGTCGAGGCGCTGGGCGCCGGCTGCGTGCTCACCGGCGGCGGGGCCATGCTGCCCGGTATGCTGGATGTAGCCGAAAGCCAGTTGCGGGTCCCGGCGCGCACCGGTATGCCGGTCCGCCTGTCCCACATGCCCGGCGAACTGGTCCATCCCGGCTTTGCCACCGCCATCGGCATGCTTTTGTATGCCCACCGCACCCGCGTCACCCGTGCGGCGGAAAACAACACGTTACGCGCCAAGCTGCGCGCCATTTTTGCAGCCAGTTTTTAACCGTTTGATGTTATGACCCAGGAATCAGGAGGCCGGAGCCGCTATGGATCACGCAATGGAACAGGCTATGGAACAAGCGATGAAAGATGCGATGGGACAGCCAAACCAGGCCAAGGAGCAGACCATGAAACAGCCGGAAAATGAAGCGGGAGAGATGCGCATTCACTATCACGACGAGAGCGTGCGCGGAGCCCGCATCAAGGTGATCGGCGTGGGCGGCGGCGGCGGCAACGCCGTGAACCGCATGATCCAGGCCCACATGGAGGGCGTGGAGTTCATCGCGGCCAACACCGACGTGCAGGCCCTCAAGGCCTCGCAGGCCCCGGTGAAGCTGCAGTTGGGCGTGCGGCTCACCTCCGGCCTGGGTGCGGGCGCCAACCCCGACGTGGGCCGCCGCGCCGCTCTGGAGGACTCGGAAAAGATCATCGAGGCCCTGGAAGGCGCGGATATGGTCTTTGTCACCGCCGGTTTGGGCGGCGGCACGGGCACCGGCGCGGCCCCGGTCATCGCCTCGCTGGCCAGCGAGATGGGCATCCTGACCGTCGCGGTCATCACCCGCCCCTTCGCTTTTGAGGGCAAGCGCCGCCTGCAGCAGGCCGAGCGCGGCCTCAAGGAGCTGCTGGAGAGCGTCGACACCATGATCGTCATCCCCAATGAGAAGCTGCTCGCCGTGGCCAAGGACGCCGGCTTCTTTGAGAGTTTCCGCATCGCCGACGACGTGCTCCGCCAGGGCGTGCAGGGCATCAGCGACATCATCACCATCCCCGGCATCATCAACCGCGATTTTGCCGATGTGAAAACCACCATGGCCGGCATGGGCCATGCGGTGATGGGCACCGCGGTGCGCTCCGGCGCCAATCGGGCTATCGAGGCTGCCCAAGCGGCCATGGCTTCGCCGCTGCTGGAGGCAGGCGCCATCGACGGCGCGCGCGGCATCCTGATCAACATCACCGGCTCCAGTTCACTCAAGCTCTCTGAGGTAAACGAGGCTTCTTCGCTCATCCAGTCCGCCGCCCACGAGGACGCCAACATCATCTTCGGCGCGGTGCAGGACGAATCCATGGGCGACGAGGTCAAGATCACGGTCATCGCCACCGGCTTCCGCGACCAGATGCCGGAGCGCCGCGCCCGCATGTTGAGCGTGGAAGAGGCGCCGGTGGTTTCCGTGCCCGTGGTGGCGGCCGACAACTGGCTCCAGGAGACTGCACCCGCGCCCGCCCGCTTCCTCAGCCAGGACGAAGAGCCGGAAGAAGAAGCGGCGGATTCCGAGGAGCAGGCCTTTTTCTCCTCTTCGGAGCCTGGCGGCGCCGGAGTCGCGGATCGCAGCGTGGAACCTGAGCCGGAGCTGGTAGCCGCGCAGGCCAGGCCGCAGTTTGCGGAAATGTCGGAGGAAGCGGTCTATACCCCCCTGCCCAGAGATTATTCGGCAGATTTTGGCAACGGGGTGCGGGTTTCAGCGGAGGCCGAGGAGCAGGACGCCGCGCCGGCAACCCCGCTCTTCTCCCCGGCGGGCGAAGAGGCGCAGCAGGACCTGGATGTTCCGGCGTTCATGCGCCGGGTGAAGTTCTAGGTTTCCATTTGCAATCGGGCGAGAGGGCTGTATAGTGCAAAGTAGCTCAGACAAGCCCTCTTTTCATCGTTAAGATAGTACGGCGGCATTGCCTTTCGCGGTATTGTATACTTAAACAATCCGCGCTCATCCAAGACGGAGTTCCCGTGGCCTGCACAAGGTCCAGAACCACCGCAGGTCGCAAGCAGGAGTTGCAACTTCCGCGGCATTTGTCTGAACTGGCCCGCGGAATAGCCGATAGATGTAGCACGAAGTGCGCCGCCCCTGGGCAGACGTACGGCACGAAATCCATGGTTGAGAGGAAGTTGACTGGATGAAGCTGTATTGGGTTTGCACCTTGGGGTTGGTTTTCATCGGTTCCACCATCGGCGCTCCCGGCGCGGCAGCGTTGAACGCTCCGCATCCGCTGCGCCACGCCAAGACTGCGGAACCGCATCTGGTCGAGTCCCATCGCGCTGCCGGGCGCCACGCCGCCGCAGCCCAGACCGCCAGGCCCACGGCCAAATCCGCAAGGGCCCGCGCTGGAGCCAAATCCGCATCCGCACGTTCCAAATCCAAGGCAGAGCCGGCCCGGCTGACCGCGAGAGGCCGCTCCAGGGCCAGCCTGCGCCGCGCCGCCTTGACCACCCGCCACCATCGCTTCAGTGAGCGCTTTACCGCCAGTTCCTTTGCCAACGGCGACATCTTCGCCGACGATGTGACGGCCGGCGAGGACCCGGTGGTCCGCCAGGCCGCCATTGACGCCCTGGACGGGATGAACGGCACCGCCGTAGTCATCAACCCGGCCAACGGCCGCATTTTGGCCATGGTCAACCAGAAGCTGGCTCTTTCACCCGGCGCCGAGCCCTGCTCGACCATCAAGATCACCGTCGCCATGGCCGCCCTCTCTGAGGGGCTGGTCACCCGCGACACGCCGGTGCAGTTGTCCGGCTTCCGCATGAACATGACCGAGGCCCTGGCCCACAGCAACAACCTCTACTTTGAAGAACTGGGCAGGGAACTGGGCTTCCAGCGCGTGCGCCACTATGCCAACGAGTTCGGTCTGGGCGAGCTGGCCGGCTACCACATTCAGGGCGAGCAACTGGGCGTCTATCCCGACAAGGAATTGCCCGCCTCCGAAGGCGGCGTAGGCCGCATGTGCAGCTTCGGCCAGGGCGTCTCCCTCACCCCGCTGCAACTGGGCGCCTATGTGGCCGCCATCGCCAACGGCGGAACCCTCTACTACCTCCAGCACCCCACCACGCAGGAAGAAGCCGCCACGCTGGAGCCCAAGGTGAAGCGCACCCTGGACATCGCCAAGTACATTCCCGACTTGCAGGACGGCATGGCTGGCTCGGTGGAGTATGGAACCGCCCGCCGCCTGCGCGCCAACTTCAACGAACTGCCCGTTTTTGGCAAGACCGGAACCTGTTCAGACAAGGGTACCCGCTTCGGCTGGTTCGCCTCCTACTCCGACTCGCCGCAGGGCAGCCTGGTTACGGTCTTCTTCCTGGAGGGCGGCCGGCCCACCTTCGGCCCCCGCGCCGCCGAGCTGACCGGCGTTTTCTACAAGAACCTCTGGGACCGCAACTACTTTGTACCGAAAAACTCACAGCAGGCCGAAGCCGACCCGGCTGCGCCCCCCACGCAGGCTCATCCGTAGAGCGGCGCTCTTTTCAATTACCAAAAAGGCTGCCCTCGGGCAGCCTTTTTGGTTATCCACTCGTGGCGCATCCACTCCGTGAAGCGAATCCGCGCTTGCATCATCAAAAATGCAAGAGACAACGCCGGGTGCCCCACGCTTGCCGCGTGCTTGCTTTTGCGGCCAGGGTGGGAGGGCAGGGCGCCCAAATTTCAGAAATCCCAGGAATGCTCTGGTTTCCGCTTTGCAACTGGCGGAATCCGCGCGGTCCCGTTCGGCGTTGGCAAAGGCGGAATCCTTCAAATGGCTTTACCGGAACACATTTTGCTGATCTACGGTTACCTTCTGCTCTTCGCCTGGGTTCTGGTGGAGCAGTTGGGTGTGCCCCTGCCCGCCATGCCGGTGCTGCTGACCGCCGGCGCGCTCTCTTCCCAGCATGAACTCAGCTTTGGGCTCGCCCTGCTGGCCGGGTTGGCCGGCGCGCTGGTAGCCGACACCGCATGGTTCCTCATTGGCCGGCGCTACGGGCACCATGTGCTGCGCATCCTCTGCAAGTTATCGCTGGAACCCACCATCTGCGTCCGCCGTACCCAGGACTCCTTTGGCCGCCGCCGCGGCGTCACTCTCATCATCGCCAAGTTCGTGCCCGGCCTGGCGACCCTGGCCCCGCCGGTTGCCGGCCAGAACGGCATGGGCATCGGCAGCTTCCTGCTTTTTGACGGCATCGGCTCCACGCTCTGGCTGGCCGTGCTGCTGGCCGCGGGCCGCTTTTTCGGCGACCTGCTCAAGCGCAATGCCAGCCTGCTGGATTGGGCGGGCCGCTTCTCCGGGGCGCTGCTGGTGCTGGGCATCCTCGGCTTCTTCCTGGTCCGCGTCTACCGCCGCCGCGTGGTGCTCAAGAATTTGGTTGCCTCACGCCTGGAGCCGGAGGAGCTGAAGCGCCAGCTCGATGCCGGCGAGCCGGTTTACATCGTGGACCTGCGCCACCCGCTCGAATTGCTGCCGGACCCCTTTACCCTGCCCGGCGCGGTCCATTTTTCGCCTGACGCCCTGGCTGCGCGCAACCAAGAGATTCCCCGCGACCGCGACATCGTGCTCTTCTGCACCTGCCCCAGCGAAGCCACCGCCGCCAAGACCGCCATGACCCTGCACAAGCTGGGCATCGAGCGGGTCCGCCCCCTGCGCGGCGGCTACGACGAGTGGAAGCGGCTGGGCTACCCCATGGATGCGGTGCCGCCGGCCGCCCCTCTGGTGCAGATCTGAACCAGCGCCTCTCGGTTCTTACACTCTTTCCCAGTCAAGAATGCCCCGTGCCCCATCCATTCGCCTTCTTTTAGGCGAATGGGTGGAAAACGACAAAACCTCGACCTGGTCTGCTCATCCCGACTCGACCCATTAAGCTAGAGTGTTGAACGCGGCTTTCACTGCACTGGAGTACCCCCATGGCCTACGACGATTTGCGCGACTGGATCAGAACCCTCGAAAAGCACGGCGAACTGAAGCGCATCACGGAAGAAGTCTCGCCAGAGCTGGAAATCACCGAGATCACCGACCGGGTGTCGAAGATCGGCGCGCGGGCAAAGACGGCCGCAAGCGATGTACTTTCCCACCCTTTCCGCACAGAACGCGGAAAGGATGGGGCACCCCATCCTTATGCTCCCGGCGGGCCAGCGCTGTTGTTTGAGAACATCAAAGGCCATCCCGGCCAGAAGGTCTTCATCAACCAGTTCGGCAGCGAGCGGCGCATGGCCCTGGCTCTCGGCGTCGACAATCTGGATGAGATCGCCGGCCGCATCACGGGTCTGATGAACCTGAAGGCCCCGGAGGGCCTGTTCGACAAGCTCAAGATGCTGCCGCAACTGGGCGCGCTCACCAGCGCCTTCCCTAAGACGGTCAGCGCCAGGGACGCCCGCTGCAAGGAAGTCATCCTCAAGGACAACTTCGACCTCAATCAATTTCCCATTCTCAAGTGCTGGCCCTACGATGGCGGCCGCTTCATTACCCTGCCCTGCGTGCACACCAAAGATCCGCGCACCGGCAAGCGCAACATCGGCATGTATCGCATGCAGGTCTATGACGGCCAGACCACCGGCATGCACTGGCAGCGCCAGAAGGTAGCCGCCGAGCACTATCGCGAAGCCCTGCGGGCGGCAGCCGTGGCCGGTTCCGAGGCCGAGGGAACGTTCAGCGCGCTCACCGCCCGCGTGGCCGCCATGGCCGAGTCGGCGGGCGGCGCGGTCGCCATTCCCGACGGCCCCATCGGCGGCCTGCCGCAGGTGGCTCTGGGCAATCTGAAAGGCTCGCGCCTTGAGGTCGCGGTGGCCATCGGCACCGATCCAGCCACCACTTTTGCCGCCATCGTGCCCGCGCCGCCGGAGGTGGAGGAGTTCATGATCGCCGGTTTCCTGCGCGGCAAGCCGGTGGAGATTGTGCAGTGCGAGACGGTCGACTTGCAGGTGCCGGCCCAGGCCGAAATCGTGCTCGAAGGCTACGTGGAACTGAATGAGTTGCGCACCGAGGGACCCTTCGGCGACCACACCGGCTTCTACACCATGACCGACGAGTACCCGGTCTTCCACCTCACCTGCATCACCCACCGCAAAGACCCCATCTACGCCGCCACCATTGTGGGCAAGCCGCCCATGGAGGACGCCTGGATGGGCAAGGCCGTGGAGCGCATCTTCCTGCCCGCCATGCGGATGCAAATACCGGAGATCGTGGACATTCATCTGCCCGTCGAGGGCGTCTTCCACAACCTGATGCTGGTTTCCATCCGCAAGAGCTACCCCGGCCAGGCGCGCAAGGTGATGAACGCCATCTGGTCGCTGGGCCAGGCCATGTTTACCAAGTGCATCGTGGTGGTGGACGAGGACTGCGACGTGCAGGACGTGGGCGAGGTCACCCTGCGCGTGGCCAACAACATTGACCCGGAGCGCGACATCCAGTTCACGCTGGGGCCGGTGGACTCGCTGGACCACTCGTCGCGCCTGCCCAACTACGGATCGAAAATGGGGATCGACGCTACCCGCAAATGGAAGGCGGAAGGCTTCGACCGCCCCTGGCCGGCGATGATCGAAATGGACAAGGCAACCAAGGGGAAGGTGGACGCAATCTGGGAGAAGCTGGGGCTGTGAACAGGATGGCGCGGCAATCTCGCCGGCTTGAACCGCGGCGCGATTACGCCGCCCCGCGGCGTCTCTCTGCTATACCTAGAAACATGCGTAGCGTCATTGCCGGGCGTGCTGCCGTTTTGTTTGCCGCCGTGCTGATTGCCTCAACTTCCTTGTGCGCCCAGCAGCCCGACCCCTTTCGCTGGATGGACTTCCATTCGCAGAAGGATCAGGACATCATCGTCTGGGTCACGCGCTCGCTGGCTGCGGAAAAGTGGACCGCGATTCGCGAGATCGGCGTGCAGTACGACGCGGCCCTGGTGGTGACCACGCTGCGGGCCACGCCGCAGTCGCCGGCCAACGACGACACCTTCGCCGTGTGGAGCGTTTCGCTCACCAACCACAGCCTTACTCCGCTGCTTAAAGGCGTGAATCTGCGCTGGCTCGACTTTATGCTCTTTGCCGCGGGAGCGCCGCAGGAGCCCGCTGCCCTCTACGACAATTGCCGGGAGTGCGCGGCCGACACCTATTTCACGGCCTTCCACTTTGACATGGCGCGGCACGCCTGGGCGGCTCGCTGGATGCGCGGCGGCCAGGCTGTGCCCCTGTCCAACGCCAACCCGCCCGACGGCGTGGCCTGGACCCAGATCTATGCGGCGCTTTCCGAGCCCAACGGAGTCCAGTTCCTGGGCACCTGGAGCCATTTCGACTACGGCAGGCAGAAAACGCCCGAGGACTACATCTACCGCTACGACCTGGACCCCTTCAGCACCCTGGAGCGCACCCAACTGCTCAGCGGCAGGGACGCCGATGCCATGAAGCAGCGCCTGTGCAGCGTGCAGAGCGCCACTGCGGAGCTGGCTCACGGTCAGGACTCGCCGCTTTGCCTGCCGTTCATCCGTTTCCGCGCCGAGCGCAAGCCGGTCACCACCCCGCCGGCCAACAACCACGGCCAGTCGCAGCCCCCCGGCTTCCGGCATTGAGCTGAGCCTTAAGTGGTCAAAAGAGGGCTGAATTGCCCGTTGTTCTCCACGTAGCATTCAAGTCAACTGGAGTGTGAGATGAGCTTTCTTCCAAGATTTGGAACGTTGCCCCTGATGGCCCTGGGGGCCGTGCTTTGCCTTACCGGATGCCCCAAGAGCCAGGACCAGACCGCTGCCAATACCAACCAGGCCAGCACGCAGGACCAGGCTCCGGACCCGGCCGCGGCCAACCTGGCCCCTGCCTCGACAGACCAGAACGCCGCGGCGCCAGTCACCAACTCGGCCCCCAACAACGCCGCGGCGCCAGCCACCTACTCAGCCCCCAACAACGCCCCGGCTCCAGCGGCTTCCAATTACCAGCAGAGCGCTCCGCCGGCCGATCAGGGCGCCTCCTATAACCAGGCCTCGGACGATCCCGGTTACGGCGAGCAGCCAGTGGCCTACGCTCCCCAGCCGCCGCCCCCGCTGCCCGACTACGAACAGCCTCAGGCCCCCGGCGACGACTATCTGTGGACGCCCGGCTACTGGGCCTATTCTTCGCAGGGATACTACTGGGTGCCCGGCGTGTGGGTTGAGGCTCCCTACCAGGGCGCCTTGTGGACCCCCGGCTACTGGGGCTTCTGGCATAACCGCTACGGGTTTTACCGTGGTTACTGGGGCCCGCATATCGGCTACTATGGCGGCATCGACTACGGTTTCGGCTACATCGGCTTCGGCTACCAGGGCGGCTATTGGGGCGGCGGCCACTTCAACTACAACCGCTCGTTCAACAATGTGAACGTCTCAACAGCGCACTACCTCTACAACCGCTCCGTTGGGAATAGCAACCGTGGCGGCGCCCGTGTGAGTTTCCACGGCGGCTCGGGTGGAGTGCAGGTGCGAGCCAGACCTGCGGAACTGGCGGCGCGCCATGAGCAGCATGCCGCGCCCATGAGGGCACAGATTCAGAATGAGCGTGCTGCCCGCACCGACCGGGCGCAGTTTGCCAGCGTCAACCATGGCCGTCCGGCCGATTTGGCGGTTGCCCGGCCGCTTGCCGCCGATCGCAATGTCAGGGCCCCCGCGGCGATGCAGGCCCACAATCAGATTGCCGCGCATGAACAGCAGCATCAGGCCCAGCAGCAACAGCAACAGCATCAGGCCCAGCAGCAACAACAGCAGCATCAGGCCCAGCAGCAACAGCACCAAGCGGCGCAGCAACAACAACAGCGTCAGGGCCAGCAGCAACAGCATCAAGCGGCCCAGCAACAACAACAGCGTCAGGCCCAGCAGCAACAGCACCAAGCGGCGCAGCAGCAACAGCAACGTCAGGCCCAGCAGCAACAGCACCAAGCGGCGCAGCAGCAACAGCAACGTCAGGCCCAGCAACAGCGCCAGGCCCCACAACAGCGTCAGGCCCCGCAACAGCGCCAGGCCCCACAACAGCGTCAGGCCCCGCAACAGCGCCAAGCCCCGCAACAGCGCCAAGCCCCACAACAGCGCCAAGCCCCGCAACAGCGCCAAGCGGCGCCGCAGCGTCAGGCGCCACAGCAGCGTCAGGCAGCTCCGCAGCGTCAGGAGGAGCACCCCAAGAAGTAGTTTTCCCGAGGCATCCTGACTCGACCCTGAGCATGTCAGGGCAAGGGGGGCGCAATCACTCTGCCGTCAGCACCCGGATGGCTACCAGGTTGCGCACCCAGCGGGCGGGCCGCTTGTCGCCCGCGGCCACCAGTTGCAAGGGGCCGCTGTCCGCAAGCCCTTTGCCGTCCACGCTGTCGGCAACGATCACGGCGGCGTCATGCAGCCCTGGGTTGACTTCGGCCACCGAATAGACGGCCGTGTAGCCGTCGCTGCCTTCGGCCACCAGGTAGAGCCGCAGAGCCTTTCCGTGTTGGATGGCAGGCACGCCCAGCCGGGTGAGCAGGTCCATCAGCGGCACGCCCGCGTAGGTCTGGCTGGCTTTCATATGGACGTTGCAGACGGTCAGGATCTTGTGGGTCAAGGCGGCCAGCGTGGCCGGGGTCCACTCCGCGGATTTGTCGCCGAAGGTGATCTTCAGCGGGCCAGCCGGGACCGCGGGCTTTTTCATCGCTTCCATGCTCATTCCATGGCCCATGCCCTTGTCCTGGCTCATGTCCATGCTTTTGCCCATGCCCATGCTCATGCCGGAGCCCATGTCCATGCCCTTGCAGGGGTTCATGTCCGTGCTGCGCATCTGTCCTATCGGCATGGTTTGCGGCTGGTCCTGCGGCGGCGTCTGCGCGGCAACCGTACCCACACCCAACCCAAACAGCAAAACTGCGCTCCAAACCCTCATTCGCATCGTTTGGTTCTCCCGGAAACCATCGTATACTGGCTTCATGTCGATTGTGGGCAACATTGCCGGCATTGCCAAGGGCATGAGCATCACCTTCCGGGAGATTCTGCAGCCTACCCAGGTGGAGAACTACCCCGACGGCGCCGGCCCCCTGCGTGGAGCGGTCTTCGAGCAGCGTTTTCGCGGCGCGCACGTTCTTCAGCGCGACGAGAACGGCCTGGAGAAGTGCGTGGCCTGCTTCCTGTGCGCGGCGGCCTGCCCCTCCAACTGCATCTATATCGAGGCCGCTGAAAACACAGAGGAAGTGCGCATCTCCTCCTCCGAGCGCTTCGCCAAGGTCTACAACATCGACTACAACCGCTGCATCTTTTGCGGCTACTGCGTGGAAGCCTGCCCCACCGACGCCATCACCCATGGCCACGGCTTCGAGTTGGCCACGATCAACGCTACCAACCTGGTGATGCGCAAGGAAGACATGCTGGTGCCGGTCGAGGCGCTGACGGCGAAGTAATCTTACCGTTGGTCTTCGGAGAAAGACAGTTTCGGTCATGAAGCCAAAGTAAGTGTCAAAGTCTGTGACCGTTGATGAAGAAGACTTAGAGGAAGAGTCGGGTGATGTTGAAGAAGACGGCCTCGACGAAGGACCGAAAATTGCCAAAACGGTCCTTGTAAGCAGTTTCATTCGCATGTGGCCGAGAGCTATCTTTGATTCACCTGCGTTTGATGGCAGCAAGGACTCGATAGCTAAGTCGATTACGGAACTGGATCATTCTGGCGTATATATTCTTTACCGGGATGATGTGCCTTTTTATGTAGGAAAGGCCAAGAAGCTTCGCAGCCGTTTATGGCAGCATGCGAACGGCGTTGTTTCATTAAAGAGTTACTTCTGGAATTATTTTTCTGCGTTCCTCGTTGAGGAAAGCCACATGGGCGAAGTTGAGGCAATCCTAATCTCCGCAATGCCCTCAGTGATCTCGAATAGCTCAACGCCAACGCTGAGGAGGGTTCCTACAGGAAAACCCATAAGACAGCTTATGCGTAAATTGAGACTAAAAGGGTAGTTTAGGTCGCACTCATTGGTCGGAGAGGGGGAAGAAGCTCACCGCGCCCTCCGCGCAAGATGTTGCTGATCCAGTGCATGGCGTAGCAAAGTCTTGATGACCGCTTGGCGACTGATATTCAGGTTTCTCGCCGCTTCATCGAGTTCCTGAAGCATGGGTTGTGTAAAGTCCACATTCACGCGCTGAATCGGTGGCATCATCTTGCCCTTCCTAGTGAAAAAGCGAGAGATGTCCTCGCCTCTGTCGGCGAGTTCCGCGATCTCATCTGCAGTAGGCGGCTTGGGGGATTCAAGTGTTTTCGGCATACAATTCCTCTTCTTCACGAGTTGATTTCCAGAGTGTGACCAAGTGGTAGAACTCGCCCTCATCGTCTTCCCGCATCTCAAAGACGAGTGAGTACAAGCGTTGTCCTACCCACCCGATAGCGCAGTATTGTTCAGGCATATCGGACCGCAGATCGAGGTAATAGGGGCGGGCGAAAATCTCTTGGGCTTCTTCGAAGCCAATGCCCCGGTGCGGATTCGTCCTCAACCACTGGCTCTTGCGCGGATCGAAGTGGAAACGCATTTGTATAACAGTTATACCTTTTCCTGCGCGAATGCAAGAGAAAAATACGTAGAGCCGGGGACGTAGGGAAAGCCTGATTCTTGAACGATATATCCTAAAAGGTATTGGCCGCATTCCCCACCATCTTCAGGTGGCCGGTGAGGCAGGGAGCAGTTTTTACGGCTTTTCTTTCCGAGCCGAGGCGGCGCATTCCCTGCTCATTGTCTTGTCGTCGGAAACATCAACCCGCGGTGAGAGTCGCTGTTGCCGGTTTTGACCCGCGTAACATCACAGGTAAACATGACCAAAGCCCACGTAAATCCTCTGCAAAAGATTCTCGAAAGTCGAATCGCCATCATCGATGGCGCCATGGGCACCACCATCCGCACTTACGGCATGACGGAAGCGGATATGCGCGGGCAGCGCTTCAAGAACTCGACCAAGGACCTGCTGAACAATGGCGACCTCTTCAGCCTGACGCAGCCGAAGATGATCTGCGACATCCACCGACGGTTTCTTGAGGCCGGGGCGGACATCATCGAGACCAACACCTTTGGCGCCACCAGCATCACGCAGAGCGAATTCTTTGTGGACGATCCGCGGGAGAAGGGCGGCAGGAAAGATCCGGCGTTCTACCAGAAGGTGATTGAAGACCCCTTCCTCAACGGCCTGGCCTGGGAGATCAACGAGCAATCGGCGCGGCAGTGCCGGGAGTGGGCCGACCGCGTGGCCAACGCGACAGGGCGGCAGCGGTTCGTGGCGGGGGCTATCGGGCCTCTCACCGTGTCGCTCTCGAACTCGCCCGATGCCGAGGATGCAGGCTTCCGCGTGGTCACCTTCGACCAGGTGAAAGCTGCCTACATGCAGCAGGTGCGCGCGCTGATCGCCGGCGGCGTTGACCTGCTGCTGGTGGAGACCATCTTTGACTCGTTGAACGCCAAGGCGGCGCTGGTGGCCATTCGCGAGGTCTTCGATCAGGACGGACTTGCCGCGAGCAACAGGGAATTGCCGGTGATGATCTCGGCGGCGGTGGGCCGCGGTGGCGAGACCATGATCTCCGCGCAGACCATTGAGGCGTTCTGGAACGCGGTGGAGCACGTGAAGCCGCTCTCGGTGGGGCTCAACTGCTCTCTCGGTCCCGATCTGATGTATCCGTTTCTGGCCGAGCTCGCGAAGAGGTCGAACGCGGCCATCTCGTGCTATCCGAACGCGGGGTTGCCCAATCCCCTTTCGGCCACCGGCTTCGACCTGGGGCCGGAGGACATGGCCCGTTATCTGGGCGGCTTTGCGCAAGGCGGTCTGATCAACATTGCCGGCGGCTGCTGCGGCAATACGCCGGAGCACATCGCGGCCATCGCCAAAGCGCTTGAAGGCAAGCATCCGCGCGAATTGCGGACAATTTCTTCGGCGGAGCAGGACGCCGAAGAAGGCCTGCCTTCAGGAAGATTGCCTGAAGCGCATACCTCAGGGGCTAAAGCCCAGGTTGATTTTGCGGGCATTCTGCCGGGGTTGAAACCCCGACCTACCGCCCAGCCGGGCGCGGTTGCGACGGGAGCCGAGGCCGTGGAGATCGAGACTGAACCGGAGATCAGGCCTCTCCGCCTCTCCGGTTCGCAGCCGTTCACGCAGCAGCCCGGCGTCTTCATCATGATCGGCGAGCGGACCAATGTGGCCGGTTCGCCCAGATTCGCCAGGCTGATCAAGGAAGGCAAGTACGAGGAAGCGGTCAGCGTGGCGCGCCAGCAGGTAGAGAACGGCGCCAACGTCGTCGACATCTGTATGGACGAGGGCATGATCGACGGCGTTGCGGCCATGACGCGTTTTCTGCAATTGCTGGGCAGCGAACCGGAAGTGGCCAAGGTGCCCTTCATGGTGGACTCGTCGAATTGGGAGGTTATCGAGGCAGGGCTGAAGTGCCTTCAGGGCAAGGGCATCGTGAACTCCATCTCGCTCAAGGAAGGCGAGGAAAAGTTCCGCCAGCGCGCTGCCGCGATGCTGAAGTATGGCGCGGCGGCGGTGGTGATGGCCTTTGACGAGCAGGGCCAGGCCGCGACCTACGAAGATCGAATTCGCATCTGCGCGCGCGCCTATCGCATCCTCGTTGACGAAGTCGGCTTTCCGGCCGAAGACATCATCTTCGACCCCAACATCCTCACTGTCGCCACCGGCATGGAGGAGCACAACAACTACGCGGTCGATTTCATCAACGCCACGCGCTGGATCAAGGCCAACCTGCCCCACGCCAAGGTCTCGGGCGGCGTTTCGAACATCTCCTTCAGCTTTCGTGGCAACAACAAGGTGCGCGAGGCCATGCACTCGGCGTTTCTTTATCACGCCATCGCGGCCGGCATGGACATGGGCATTGTGAATGCCGGCATGCTGGAGGTGTACGAGCAGATTGAGCCGGAGCTGAAGACGCTGGTGGAGGACGTGCTGCTGAATCGCCGCGCAGACTCGACCGAGCGCCTGGTTGAGTTTGGCGAAACGCTCAAGGGCGCCGGCGCAATGGTAAATGAAAAGAAGGCGGAAGAGTGGCGCAACGGCACGGTCGAGGAGCGGCTTTCTCATGCGCTGGTGAGGGGGATTGACGCCTACATCGAGACGGACACCGAGGAAGCGCGCGTCAAGCTGGGCCGTCCTCTGCTGGTGATTGAAGGCCCGCTGATGGCGGGCATGAGCGTGGTGGGCGATCTGTTCGGAGCCGGCAAGATGTTCCTGCCGCAGGTGGTCAAGAGCGCCCGCGTGATGAAGAAGGCCGTGGCGCACCTGACGCCGTTCATGGAGGCCGAGAAGGCCGCGATGGCCGCCGCCGGGCAGGTAGTGAAGGCGCAGGGGAAAATCGTGCTGGCTACCGTCAAGGGCGACGTGCACGACATCGGCAAGAACATCGTCGGCGTCGTGCTCGCCTGCAACAACTACGAAGTCATCGACATGGGCGTGATGGTGCCCTGCGAAAAGATCCTCGAACGCGCCAAGGCCGAGAAGGCCGATCTGATTGGCCTCAGCGGCCTGATTACGCCGTCGCTCGACGAGATGGTGCACGTGGCCAAGGAGATGGAGCGCCAGGGCTTCAAGCTGCCCCTGCTCATCGGCGGGGCCACCACCAGCCGGGCGCACACGGCCGTCAAGATCGCGCCGCACTATAGCGAACCGGTGGTGCATGTGCTCGACGCCAGCCGGGCTGTGCCCGTGACCACCAGCCTGCTGAGCGAAGACGGCAAGGCGGAGTTCGTGGCGCAGCATCGCGCCGATTACGAGGCGTTGCGCAAGGCCCATTCGGCGCCGCGGCCGAAACTCGTCTCCCTGGCCACCGCCCGCACCCGGCGCACTGCAATCGAGTGGCGCGCCCAGGACCTGCCCGCGCCCGCGTTTACCGGTGTGCGCGTGCTCGCGGACTTTCCCCTGGCCACGCTGCGCACGTTCATTGACTGGACGCCGTTCTTCCACGCCTGGGAACTGAAGGGCGTCTACCCGCGCATTCTCGACCACCCGGAGCAGGGCGCGCAGGCGCGGCAAATATTCACTGAAGCCAATGCTCTGCTCGATACCATCATCGAGAAGAAGCTGATCAAGGCGCGCGGTGTCTACGGCTTCTTTGCCGCCAACGCGGTGGGCGACGATGTCGAGCTGTACACGGATGGCAAGCGCACCGAGGCGCTCGCGCGATTCCACTTCCTCCGCCAGCAGGCGCACAAGGAGGGGAATGAACCCTGCCGGTCGCTGGCCGACTTCATCGCGCCCAAAGAAACGGGGCTGCCCGATCACATCGGGGCCTTCGCGGTCACCAGTGGGATCGGCCTGAAGGAGCTGTGCGACAGTTTCCGTGCCCAGCACGACGACTACAACGCCATCATGGCCGAGGCCATCGCCGACCGCCTGGCTGAAGCCTTCGCCGAATGCCTGCACCAGCGCGTGCGCCAGGAATGGGGCTACGGCCGTGACGAAAACCTGAGCATCGACGAGCTCATCCACGAGAAATACCGCGGCATCCGTCCGGCCGCGGGCTACCCAGCCTGCCCGGATCACACCGAGAAGGGCACGCTGTGGAGCTTGCTCAATGTGGAGGCGAACACCGGCATGCAGATTACCGAGTCGTTTGCCATGTGGCCCGGATCGAGCGTGAGCGGCCTCTACTTCGCCCACCCCGCATCGCGCTATTTCTCGCTCGGCAAGATCGACCGCGACCAGGTCGCCGACTATAGCCAGCGCAAGGGAATGAGCACAGCAGAGGTCGAGCGCTGGCTGGGGCCGAATCTGAACTACGAGCCGGCGTGAGAGGGATCAGGGAATAGGGAGTAGGGAATAGGGATTAGGTCTCTGACCGCTTGAAGTGGTACTAACCTTGGGTGCCCCAGGTCCCGATTTTGGGACCTGGGAAAGCACGATCCAAAGGCACGAAATCACGTGGTCAGAGACCAGTGTTGCCGCCGAAATAGGGTGCCAAAGTCCTCGCCGCTCACCATTCGAGAGCAGAGTGTTTTCCGATCCAAGGTATTAGACAAATACCAGCAATGCCGCGCGCTAAACGCAGCTGAGGCCCGGTATGGCCATGGCGACCTTGCTATCCCAACGACATAACTTCGGCGCGCTGCTCGTCGTTCAGAAAGTGCGATCCGTTTACGGCGCAATCGAAGTGCGCCTTCATGGATTGCCCTACGGATTGGAGCAAGACGCCGAGAATGAAGCCTATGCCGCCTATGAGAAGGCCAGCAAGCATGGCCACAATTGCGCCGATTCCGCCAAAGCTGCCAAAGCTGCCAACTCCGCTGGAGGAAGCATCGAGAAAGAGGAATCCCGCCAGCGCCAAGAGGCCTCCGATGAGGACCGCAACGATCTTTACCGCGGCGCCTAGGCCGTTGATCGTGCGGGCATGTAGATAGCCATCCCGGTAACGGGCCATCACTAAATCGTCCCTGTTTCCTGTTGTCGGTTTTTCGGATTCTGAAAGTTCATGGGTGAGGTCGGGTGGTATGTACACGGTTTCACTCCTTGCAACGATCATCTGGAGGTTCTCAGAGCACTGCGAGAATTCAGTCCGGGGGATTGACAAGCAATCTACACCTCTTCCTCGATGTTGAGCGTAATTATTTCGCGAGTTTTACCTTGTCAAGCTATAAGCCGTATCAGTAGTGTCCGGCTAAAACCGGGTCGCTCGCTGTAACGATCACATATTACACGGGATAGAGTATAACTCGCATTTTTCGATTTGAAATTGATGGCGGCAGAATCGGGGGCAAGCACCGAGTGGCCGTGACCAGCGCGGATTGCCGACAATGAGGGATGAATGCCGGACAGACTGTCTTCTCCCAGCTCATGGATCACCTGCCCTCCTACGAG
>Ga0302187_10001449_pt1 | contig 20212 bp, 12 predicted proteins | sample II_Bog_E1_3_FD_202120 | JGI IMG/M metagenome (GOLD analysis project Ga0302187, IMG submission 202120) | Peat permafrost microbial communities from Stordalen Mire near Abisko, Sweden - II_Bog_E1_3 | ecosystem: Environmental > Terrestrial > Soil > Wetlands > Peat | place: Sweden: Abisko...
GGACCAATGGCAGATCACCGAGCGGCTCTCTGTGAACTATGGTGTGCGGTATGAGTACACGGCTCCGTTTGTGGAGACGCAGAACCGCATGGGCAATTTCATCCTGAACCCCGCGAGCCCGCAGTACGGCAAGCTGATCTTCGCGGGCGATGCTTCGCGGCCTCGAAGCCTGATCTCTCCCGATCGCAACAACATTGCGCCGCGCATCGGACTTGCGTATCGCGTTCCGGGTGCCAAGGACCTTACGGTTCGGGCCGCGTATGGCATCTTCTATGCGCAGGACGAAGGCACCGGTGTGACCAATCGGCTCACCAGCAACCCGCCGTTCTTCGGTTATGGCTCGGTGACGACATCGAGTGATCAACTGAATCCCTCTACGGGCTTCATGCTGTCGTCCACGGCGACCATCGCTCGCCCCACACCAATCTCGCCTGCTGCCTTCGTGCTGGTTCCCTCCGCAACGACGACGCTAGTAGCGTGGCCGGACCACTTCCAAACGCCATACGTGCAGCAGTGGAGCTTGAGCTTGCAAAAGGAGCTGCCGTGGCAGGTGCTGACGGAGATCAACTACGTTGGCAACCATGGATCGCAACTGGTGGGGCTCGGACAGGGCAATCAGCCGACGGTGCTGAACTCGACCTCGGTGAACTCGCGCCGTCCGCTCGCGGCCTACACCGTTGCTCCGATCAAGACGGTGAGCAACTGGAACAACAGCGAATTCTCGGGCCTCTCCGCGAAGCTGGAGAAGCGGTTCAGCAACGGCTACTCCTTCCTGAACGCGATCACCTACGGCCACGCCTTCGACCTGCAGAACCCCGCGATGGATCTTTGCGATACGTGCGGCGCAGGCGACACCATCCAGGACAACTACAACCGTGCGGCCAACTGGGCCTCGAGCGACAACGACGTCCGCTTCCGCTATGTCCTGACGGGCATCGCAGAACTTCCGTTCGGCAAGGGCAAAGCATTCCTGCACAACTCCGTGGCCTCGGCTATCGCCGGTGGATGGGCTGTCTCGCCGGTGTATGTCTTCCAGTCCGGGCTGCCATTGACTCCGGCGATGAGCTATGACGCGGCCAATGCGGGCACGCTGACTCGGCCAACCCAGGTGTGCAACGGCAACACGAATGCTCCGCAGACGATTCACCAGTGGTTCAACACGGCCTGCTACGTGAACACAGCTTCCTATACGTTTGGCAACACACATCGCAACAGCGTGCGGGCGCCGGGCCAGAACTATCTGAACATGAGCGTTCAGAGGAACTTCCCCCTGCACTTTCTGGGCGAGACCAACCTGAACATGCGGGTGGAGGGATTCAATCTCCTCAATCACCCGCAGTTCGGTACACCGGGCTCGACCATTGGCAATTCGCTGTACGGTGTGATCTCCAGCGCGTCGAACCAGAGACAGGTGCAGATTGCTGCGAGGTTCACCTTCTAGCGAGAAAGGCGGCGTCTCCGGGCGGGGCGCAAAGCCTTGACGTCAGACTTGACGGAGGTCACGCATCTTCCCAATACATGAACCAAGAATAGCCGGAGAAAAAGGCCCGCGCTGGCGGGCCTTTCCTCCCATAAATGCTGAGCAGAACCACTCACCATTCCTCCACGCTGCGCAGAAGAAACTCCCCAATAGATGTCCCCAGCCGAGGCTGCTAGCGGTCGACACAATACGTCGCTCCCATCTTTGGCGGTGCAGTCAAACCTTCAGCCGGGCAAGGGGCACATTGACCCCAGCGAAGCGACCGGGCGCCCTTAGGACGGCTTATCAATGACGGCGGAGCCCCGTACCTCAGATTCCTTTGCAGAAGACGGTGTCAGGAGTCCAATGGGAGTAGCTGTGGGAGTAAAGATTCACGGATGAGCTTGCACCATTGGTCAAGCCGAAGAATTGCGCAGCCGTTCCTGCATCGAGGTCGAACTTGATCTCCTGCTTGGAGCAAGGCACTGGCGTCACATTAGCGGCGTGGGTCGTGCCTTCGGTCGCAATGAACTGGATGTACACATCCGCGTTGGAGGCCAGCACATTGCTCGCTGTCATCTTGGACATCCACGAGTTGGCTACGATGTTCTGCGCGGCTTGGGGAAGCAGGCTTTCGAGCGCGCTCGCGATCTGATCGATCTTGCCCGCGAAGTCGGAGATATAGTCGACGAACTTGCCCAGAACATCCAGGCGAAGCTCGATGCGCGGCGCGCAGTAAGAGATGACCATAGCATTAGGGGCGATCGGTGAGATGCTTTGGTCTGCTGTGATCTGGTAGGTACTGCTTATGGTGTCGCCGTCCGCTACGGACCCAGTGCTCTTCGTCTGGAAGTTGCCGCCGCCGCCCCAGGAGATGGAGAAGCCGCCCCTGCTGTACTCGTTGTTCCCCGTCAGTACAGGATGGATTTGCAGCGCGGCGGAGATGTCGAGCGTGAGCGGCATCCCTCCCAGCAGCGGAGCGAGCGGAACGCTCATCGCGGCTGGCAGCTTGACCCTGTCCTGCGTGGACCAGACGCCGCCGGACGACCGTCCGATCTCCCAATCGAATTGAATGCTTCCCTGGCTGTTCTTGATGCCCTGGTAAAGCTGTTGAGGCGCGCTGGCATTCAATTGCAGGTTGGAAGCGACATCGAAGTTTCCAATCCAACCCTTCATCGCGATCATTGCCACAAAGCCGCCCTCGCTCTTCGCCATCACCAGGTCGAAGTTGGCCTGCCCATCGCCCGGTGTGATGCCCCACTTGGAGATGGTCCACCCGGAGGTGAGAAAGTCCTGCGCGTTGCTGAGCACCTGCTTCGCGGCGTCAGTGGTGCCGTCGGCGCGGGCTCCGGCAGCGTCGGGTCGTTGCAGACCTCCCTGTGCTGCATAGACCGGAGGAACGAGCCGGTCGAGCAGGCCGCGAAGACGTGGCTTCCCGATGGCTCCGCTTTTTGCGCTGTTCTTTGGCCCATGAAAGCGTACGGGCGCATTCAGCTTGATCTCGCCCGACTGGACCAGGTCGCGCAGCGAGGCCTCGCCGGTCGCGATCAACGTCTTGTCCCCTTGCGTGACTCCCCCGATGACCTTCACGGCCAATTCGTTCTTGACCATAAAGACATCGCCCGCCTTCAGAGCGCGGATGCTGGCGGGGGCATTCTGAAAGACCCAGCCGTGGCCATCGCTGCTGATGCCCATCAGTGAAGAGCGCACCTCGGCCTCGTCGAACATCTTTACCGCGGGATTGTAGGTGACGCGAGCGTAACTCTCACCACCTCCGTCGATCGATACGTTCTGCCCATTCGCGATCTTTCGCGCCTGGGCCTTCGCGTCCGCCCTTGCACTCAGCCGCGCGATCGAGCCGGCGTCAGCGGCTGCGGGAACGGATGGCGGTGGCGGCGGAGTCTTCTTGCAGCCGTTTGTGCCCAGGCACACGATGGCGAGGCAGCCCAGTGCGAGGGTTATGCCGGTAATGTGTTTGCGTCCATGATTCATCGAGGGTTCCTCTTCATCGTCGAGCAATTCAGCTCTGAGGTTCGCGCCTACTGGCGTTGCAGTACGACGCGCCGATTGCGTGCGCGGCCTTCGACCTTGGTGTTATCCGCAATGGGCTGCGATGCGCCGTGACCTTCCGTTGTCAGCCGGCCTGGCGCAATGCCGTACTCCTTCACCAGCGCGGTCTTTACGGCGGCAGCACGGGCCTGCGAGAGCTTGAGGTTGAAGTCGTCGCCACCCACGTTGTCCGTATGGCCGGAGACGCTCAGCTTCCACCCCGGATTCTTGTGCATCACGTCGGATATCTGTTTCAGTACGTCTTCGGACTCCGGCTTGATATGAGCGCTGTTGAAGTCGAAATAGATCCCGTAGATCTCGACCGGCTCCTTTTCCGCGAGCTTCATCTCCATGCCCTTGCCAGCACCGTTCGAAGGCATGACACCGCCCTTCATCTCGGCCTCTGGAAGTTTGGGAGGCGTGGTGAAGGTGATCTTGATCGCCTGGCTGCGGTCGCCGGAGACACCCATGCGGGTATAGAGGAAGATTGGATTCGACAGTTGGTCCAAGATGTAGAAGTGGTTCTCCTGACCGTCATCCAAGACGCATTTGGCATGCAGGACAGGCAGCTCCAGAGGCTCATTGTTCACCAGCACCGGTGCGGCGAGATCTACCGGCTCGACACGCTGCAGGTTGCACTGGTTCACCTCCAGCTCTCCCCAGTCCAGCTTGGTGGGTTGCGGAATCATCTTCATCGCGTTCACCAGCCAGCGGTTCGGATCGATTGCATCCTGCCATGGCACCGTCTTGCCGGTACGCAGATCGTTCAACGTCTCGGTCGAGATCTCGTGGGCCGTGCTGCCGGGATAGTGGTCAACCTTGTCGGCATGGAAGAACGGGAAGAGATGATTGGACGACGCGAGGTCGGCAACGTCGATGATGACCTTCCCCTTGCCCGTAGCCGGCGGAGGAGCGTTGAGGTCGACGGGGTGGCCATCAGGAGTGGGAGGTGCAACCTCGGTGTCCGTCTCCTTGGTGATGTTTGCAGGGTTGATATCGATGATCCTGTCAAGGTTCTCCAGTTCGTACTTGCCTGAGATTGCGGAGTCGACCAGCAGCCCCACGACCCGCGGAATCTAGATGCCGGACGTAGTGCTGGGCTTCCAATCCGGCAACTCCGACGCTGGTGTCGGTTGCGGCACAACGGCAGGAGCCTTTGGCGGCTGCGGCAACTTCGTGATGGCCGCGACCAGCTTTTCTTGTTGGGCTGCCAGCCTGTCTTCCGGCGTGGCCTGCTTCTTGCATCCCGAAGCGATGCACAGAAGAGGAAGGAAGATCAGCCAGGCAATCGCGTGGTGACTGCGGGCGTCGTGATGAGAGCGTGCAGCCACACGCTCGCGCAGAGCAAAGAATTGAATCCACATGGTCCTATCTCCAGGGAGTTATCGAGGATCAGGGCAAAGCAGTTAGAACTTCTGAATGATCTGCCGCATCGCCTGCACAAGGTCGGTCTTGAGATGGGGATTCTTTGATACGTCGACACCGAGGCTCAAGACGTGACCGTGATAAAGCACGGTGAGCTTGATGGCACCCAGGCCACTTCGCGTGTAGCTGTTCCACTCGCCCAGGGACGGGATCGTCTCGGTGGTCTCTGCGGGGTCCGACTGCTTGATGACGCGAAGCACATCGGCGGCGCTGCCGCCAAGCTCAGATGCCATCGCGTTCACGTCGATGATGCCAAAGGCAAGTTCGCTTGGCGCGGCTGGATCCTCATGGGAGAAGACACATTGTTCGCCAGCCAGGGGCAGGCTCTGCTCCTGGCCCGCACTGACCGTCGCTCCCAATACTGCGGAGGCCGTTTGAGAACTGATGAGGCTGCATGCTTTGAGGGGGGCGGCGACTGCAGACCACGAGATCGAAAGCAGGACGGCGATGGAAAGGACAGAAAGGCTCAACGGCTTCATGGAAGTAGACCTCAAATTCAAAGGTTGTCGATGCTGGATGATGTGGTCTAGGATCACGACCCACTAAAGCTTCTGCATGTTCGCGCGCATCGTGCGAACCATCAGCGCCTCAGGATGTGGATTCTTTGGCCCACTGCAGACGAGAAACAGGACTTTGCCCCGGTACAGCACGGCCAGGGTGTACTCCTTGTTGCCGTCCCAAACGTAGGAGTTCCACTCTCCCAGTGACGGAATGGTTTCCGAGGTTTGGCCGCGCTCCGATTGCTTGATGAAGCGGGTGAGGCCAGGTATGTCGCTGTGCAGGGAAGCAGCCATCGTCTTTGCATCGGAGACGGTAAAAGCGAGCTTGCCTGGCGTGGTCGAATCGCTGCGATCAAAGGTGCATCGTTGTGCGCCCATGTCGAGGCTCTCCTCACGCCCGGCGCTCAGCTTGTCCCCAAAGACGGAAGACGCAGCTTGCACGGTCATCACGTCACAGGCTTTCACTGGGGCGGCCAGGGCTGTTCGTGAATGGGCGACGACGCTCGCGACGGCCAGGGCAAGACAAATGCGATGTTTCATATGTTCCCTCGGATCGGGAGTTTCAAGGCTGTCCCGACGTAGCGATCAATTCAGGGTCGAACAGAGATACTGAGACGGCCGGCATACGTTGACGCTCAGTACCCCGGCGATTGCACCTGCCTGTAACCGGCGGGAATCTGGAACGAGGATGCCGCCACCGGTTCCCGGGAGAAGTTTGTCTTTTGCGTGGTGGTGACCATCAACACGTTCGAGGCAGCGCCGGCGCCAGTTCCAGCGCCAGTTGCTGGATTGGCCGCAGCCGCAGGAGCGGCGGGAGCGGGCGGTGTGGCCTTCTTGCGGTGAAAGGCGCTTAGCGCGGAGTTCGTGAGGGCACTGCCGAAGATCCCCAGCTTGCTCGATTCGCCCGCAGCCGTCTGCGTCGCGGTGTCAGTCGCGACCTGTCCCGCAACCGAGCCACCCGAAGGCGCCGACTGTGCTGGAGCTCCTGGCGCAGAGCCGGCGGTTGGGAAAGCCATCCCATCGCTGCTCATGGTCGTAACTTCCAGCACCCGGACGCCTTTGACCTTGGAGATTTCCTTCTCCATTTCGGCCATCGCCTCCGACGCGCCCGGCTGGCCCCCGAACATCATCCCCATGCCACCGCCCGCCATCTGCTGGTTCATCGCCTGCATGTCCATTCCCTGGGAGAGTTTGGTGTACAGGCGCACATCGAAATCGTCGATCGCGCATCTCGGGCGGCTCGGGCGCAAACCAAAGCTCGGTGGTGGTGACGTACGTGATGGCTACGGACTGGTTCGTCCCGGGGTCCGTACCCGTCACCTTCGTGGTCAGCGTGATGATCCGCTCTTCCGCTGGCAAACCGTTCACCACTCGGTGCAACCCGGGGTTCTGCACCTGGGTGTCGAAGCTGGTCTTGACCGTTACCGGAGGGGTATTCCCGGTCTGTCCGCTCCCGGCCTGTAGCTCCGCCAATCGCTTCGGCATGTCCTTCACCATCTGGCGGATCTGCGCGAAGGTGCTGACGGTGTACGTCTTCTTGTCATGGTCGATCCGCGTGATCGTTTCGCGATCGATGTCGTAGATCTCGGTATGTTCCCTGGAGATCACGGCCTTCTGGTTCCCGTGCACCACAGTCAGCGTGGTGGTCGGCTCGATCACGCTCCTGGCTGCCTTCGGAGTGAACTGCGACGACCGGATCGTATTGACGAGGGAGCCGCCCGTCATCTGTGTCGTCGATTGATAGCTGGCATCCCCCTCTCCGCCGAGTTGGTACATGAAGAGAAGAGCCGCGGTGGCAGCGAGCTTGGGAAGGATCATGGCAGTCTCCGTTTCTGTGTTGGGGTGGAATCGGGTTGAGCGTGTAGTGCAGCGTCGGGCTTCACGGAAGCGGCCTCCAGGCGTTCGCTACGGCCGCCATCCGGGCTTACATCGCTTCGCAGGGTGGAAAGTCCCTGGGTGGGAGCCGGAGTCAACAGAGATTGCCCGCACAAGGGGCAGACAGCCATACCCGGCGGACCATGGCTGCAGACGACAAGCGTGCGCTCGTCGACCTGCACCGTGATCTCGGTGCGCCGCGTCTCCCTCTGGCTCCATGCCGACAGCGCACGAAACGAGGTTGCCCGGTCCTGCAGCCATTGGTAGAGTGACGTCAACCGACTGCCTCCTTCTCTCTGGTCGCGATCCTGCCGAATCCCTCGGAAAATGGCGAGTGAAAGCTTGTGAATAGGCATGAAAAGTCATCAATCGTGGAGTCTGTGAAGGCAGGCTTGATCTTTCAGTTCGGAAGATTTCGGGTTGATCCCCAGGCCCGCGCTGTGATGAAGGACGATAGCCCCGTCGCGCTCAGCCGGCGCGCCTTCGATGTCCTGGTCTACTTCCTTGAAAATCCTGGGCGTCCAGTGGCCCGCGATGAGCTTCTTGAGAATGTCTGGCCCGACACGCATGTGGAGGAGAACAATCTCAACCAGAGCATCTCCGTCCTGAGGAAGGCCCTGGGAGAAACAACAGAAGCGAACGGCTGTATCACGACACTGCCCGGCTTTGGCTATCAATTCATAGCCCCGGTCAGCCGGGTGGGCGCGCCGGACCCTGCCTGCGAATCGAGCGCAGTGGGCATCCCCGCTGCTGGCAGCTGCGCGCTGCAACAGCAAACCTTGACCACAACCGTCGTCATCGAAGAGCGGGGAACATCGTCCGGCTCCCGATGGTTCGCAGGCTGGATGGCGGCGGCTTTGCTCGCTGGCGCCAGCATCTACGCTGGCATCTACAAGTGGAAGCACACTTCGTCTCCATCACAGCTGCACAAGGTTGTCGTGGCGGATTTCGCCAACTCTACCGGCGACCCGGCGTTCGACCGCACCTTGCGGCGCGCGTTGGAGATCGACCTCGGACAGTCGCCCTATCTCGACGTCATGAGTGAACAGGAAGGCATCCAGACACTGGAGTTAATGGCCCGTAAGAGCGATGACGCCATCACCGCGGCGGTGGCGCGCGAGGTCTGCTTGCGCACCAATCGCCAGGTGGTCCTGACGGGCAGCATCGCCAGTGTCGGCAAGCAATACCTGCTGACGCTCGAGGCGACAAGGTGCGATTCTGGCGCGGAGTTAGCCGCTGCCAAGGCCCAGGCCGCAGCTAAAGAAGAAATTCTGCATGCCCTGGACAGTGTGGCGGAGCAGGTTCGAGCAAAGCTTGGAGAGTCGGTGGCTGCGGTGGCCGACTCGGAATTGCCGATCCAGGAAGCGACCACGCCATCCCTCGATGCGCTCAAGGCGTACTCCATGGGCCAGCACCTGGAGGCTCTTGGGGACGAAGGGACTGAGAAGGGGAGCGCGGTCCTCGCCTTCTATCGGCAGGCCGTCGAGCTCGATCCACAGTTTGCCATGGCGTGGGGTGCCATGGCGTCATGGTACGGCAACCAGAGCGAACTGACGCTCTCAGCCCAGGCCTACCAAAAGGCGTTCGAACTAAGCCATCACCTTACACCCCGCGAAAAGCTCACCATCGAGTCGCATTACTATAACGCTGGCATCAATGACCTGCAGCGGGCCATCAAGAGCTTCCAACTATGGGCGCTGACTTATCCGCAAGACTGGGTGCCCTGGCAGAATCTTTGCAACGACTACAACGAACTGGGTCAGCGTCAAGAGGCTGTCGCGGCTGGCGAACAGGCGCTGAAGCTGGAGCCAGGTCGCGGAAACATTTACAACGTCTTGATCCGAGCCTACAAGAACGCGGGGCGTGACACGGACGCGCAGCGACTGGGACAGGAAGCGGCACGCCGCCATCTGGACTCTGACGCGGTGCATGCTTTTCTCTTCGAATCGGCGCTCAACGCGCACAACCAGCAGGCACTGGAACGCGAGACGAAATGGGGCGAAGCGCACGGTGGATGGTTCTTTCTGTACACCCGGGCCGAGACCGAGGCCGCCGCTGGCAAGATCCATCTGGCGAACGAGTCCTTTGCGCGCTCGCAAGCGATCGCTGCCAGAGAAAATCTGGGCGAGACGGTGGGCAGCATCCTCATCGACCAGGCGCAGGCACAGTATGACCTGGGCATGCTAAGCGCCGCGCGTGCGACCAGGGGGCTCATCAGCAAGGACTATCCACCGATCCCTGACCTGGCGCTGCTACGCGCTGAATTGGGCGATGTCCGCTACGCAGAACGCTTCCTCCTTGTGCATCGTGAGGACACTCCAGACACCTCTCTAAATGCCCGGTATCTACCAGGATTGCGTGCCGTACTCGATCTTCAGCAGCGGGCTCCAATGGGGGCGGTCGCTGCTCTCGAGCAGGCTCGGCGTTACGGCTCCAATGATTATTCGATCCTGACGGAACGAGCCGTGGCCTATCTGCAGGCCGCGAAGCCGAATCTGGCAGTGAGGGAATACAAAGTGATCCTGGCATCCCCGCCTGCCGCGACCCAACCAGCAGACACGCCGCTCTACAACCTGGCTCATCTCGGCCTGGCCCACGCGTATGCCATGCAGAAGAAGATTCCCAAAAGCCGCGACGAGTATGAGCTCTTCTTCAAACTTTGGACGGAAGCCGACCAGGATGTTCCTCTGCTGCAACAGGCAAAGGCCGAATACGGTCGCCTGGTGAAGGGCTCAACAGCGGGCAGGTAGACCACAGCTGACCATTCCAAGGCGATGGCTCGGCCGGAGCGGGCGGTGATTTCCTGGCTGTTGGAGAGGATCTTTCCGTACTTGAGGACGGAGGAGGGGTCTCAAGGGTCTTTGGTGGCGATGACTACAACAGGCAAAGCCTCATCGATGATGGGGACTCGTCCCGCGCTTCATGTCGCCGGCTGGGTAGCCTTCGGGCGTGGATGTAGGAGATCTCCTTGAGCTTGAGGGCGCCTTCGAGGGCGATGGGGTAGTGGATGCCTCGACCGAGGAAATAAGAGAGACCGCGAGGCAGAGAAGCCTCTCGAGAGAACGCGGCAGAGGATTTCTCTCGATTGAACTTTCCAAGCAAGAAGCCCGCTTTCGCGGGCTTTTCCTGACTTCTGCGGCCGAGAGAAACATCGGCGCAGACAATATGGCGGTGCTGGCAGTCTGCGTCGAACCGCTCTCAGCGTGCGATTCCCTGCAAACAGGGAAATTTACAGCGAATTCGCGATCAGAGGGCCCAGACGGCGACGACGATAGCAAGCCTGAAAGCCGCGCATTCTGTCGTTTGCTTCACCTGAACAGTTCGAGGCCAACGACAAAAACAGGGAATTCTGAAAGCCACATCGGGGAATCAAATTGCGCCATCAGGGAGGGTGCATAAGCGGCCATCACTCCTGTCCTCGGGAACTGTCTTCACCGTGCCGGGAGCAAGCGGCCCAGTGGACGCCCTCGACTCGTTGACTATCCGCGCCGCCGTGTCATCCTGCCCCAGACAAATTTGAGGTCGTGCTGGAAGAAGTCCCTACCCGCGGGAAACTTTTCGCGGTTCATGGAATCGTGGTGAGGGCTTTGTGCTGCATTCTGCGCGATATGGTCAGACCCAACTTTTCCGAGGGCATCATGACCAAGACCTTGCTTTGCATCTGCGGACTCGCGTTGCTGACCGCTCCGCTCGTCTCCCCCGTTGTCCAGGCCCAGACGAACCCCGCCCCCAGGAGCGCGAGCGGGCACATGCCCTCTCCCGCGACGGGCTATGGCAGGCTGCCGCTGAGCTTCGAGCCCAACCGTGGGCAGGCTGATCCGGCGGTCCAGTTCCTCTCGCGCGGCAGCCACTACACGGTGCTGTTGCAGCCCCAGACCGCGACGCTGCTGTTGGATCGAACCACAACCAAGCGGGACGCGAGGCCTCTGGACTCGCATCGCGCGGCCATCCGTATGACGCTGAGCGGGGCGAGCGCCACGGCGACGATGTTGCCCGAGCGGCCGCTCGCCGGCTACGTGAATTACCTCACGGGCGATACGGCCCACTCGCACATCGGCCTGCCCAGCTTCGCGGCGACGCGTGTGACGGCCACGTACCCTGGCATCGACGTGGTGTACTACGGCACCGAGCGACAGCTCGAGTATGACTTTGTGGTCGCGCCTGAAAGCGACCCATCGCAGATCCGCCTGGCGATCGATGGCGCTCATCCCACGCTGCAGCCTGACGGCTCGCTGCGGCTGCAGATTGCTTCTGCAACGCAGGACAGCGACGTGATCTTCCAGAAGCCCATCCTTTACCAGCAGCTGGATGGCAAACGCCAGCCGGTCGATGGCACCTTTGCGATCGCCGCCAATGGCGAGGTGGGCTTCCAAGTAGGTAGTTATGATCGCTCGCGCGAGCTGGTCATCGACCCGGTGATCAGCTACGGCAGTTACTACGGGGGCTCTGCGGAGGACGAGATCAATGGCTCCGCGCTGAACGGCAGCAACCAGCTGTATGCCGTTGGCCAGACGTTTTCCGCGTCGCTGCCCAACACAACGGGCGAGTTCCAAACGCTTGGCAACGCTGGCAACGGTGGCCACGACGCCTTCGTGACCAAGTTCTCTGCCGACGGTTCCAGCGTTCTGTGGACGACGTTCCTGGAAGGCAGCGGCGATGACTTTGCCACCTCCGTGGCCGTGAACTCCTCCGACCAGGCTTATGTTGTGGGATACACGAACAGCTGTCAGGGATCCGGCGACCCTGGCTCCTCTTCGAACTCTGTCCGTTTCCCCTTCACCAGCGATGCCATCCAGACGCTCTGCTCCCCGAACGTCATCGGGTTCGACACCTACGAAAGCAACGGAGGAAACTACACCACCTTCCTCGCCAAGCTATCCTCCGACGGCAAGACCGAACTATACGGCACGCCCATTGGCGGCTCCAGCGGCGACTACGCCAGCAGCATCGTGCTGGATGCAACCGGCCGTCCCTACATCGTCGGGGAGACCACTTCGACCTCGTACAACAAGTGCGCCACCGTCGGCCCGCATTGCAGCGACGTTCCTTCGTATCCAGTGGACCAGCACGGCAACGCGGACATTGGGCTCGCCAACTATCCCACGACGAGCAACGCCTTTTACAGCAGCACCACCGAAGCACAGATGTACCCCACCATCTGTACGGGGTGTCCCGGAACACAGGATGAGCAGGCCTTCCTTACGATCCTGAGCGCCGACCTGCACTCCTTCGTTTACTCGTCGCTCATCGGCGGCCCTGACATTGGCGGCTGCGGGAATGGCGCGTGCAACACCAACGGCATCGCGGTCGCGGTGAATTCCGCGGGCCAGGCGTTTATCGGCGGCAACACCTCCTCGGCGCATTGGCCTACGACGGCGGGTGCGTTCTCTCCGACCTGCTCCAACGCCGGCGCCGCCAACAGTCAATGTCCTATGGTGGGCTGGCTTGCTGGATTTGATCCCACGAAATCCGGCGCTGCCTCGCTGCTGTTCTCTACTTATATGACCGGCTCCTCGGCTGGCCTGGATGGCAACGGCAATCAGCTCTATCCCGGTGGCGATGTCTACGGCCTTGCCACCGATTCCAAGGGCAACGTCGTCGCCACGGGCGACAACAACGCAAACAACTACCCCACCACGGCGGGCGCGTTCGAGCCTGCGTGCGTGCAGTTTAGCGACGGCAATGCCAACACCAAGCGCTGCGCTTCGGCATTTATCACCAAGCTCTCGCCGACTGGCGCGACGGTGTGGTCCACGTACTACACCCCGAAGACATCGCCCGGGAACTTCGTCATTGGACAGGGTGTGGCGCTGGACGCGAACGACAATGTATTCGTCGCCGGCACCAGTACGTCCCCCACACTGCCACTGGTCAATACGTTCACCACGAACGGCGCGCAAAACGATGACGCCTTCCTCATCGAGCTTTCGCCCACAGGATCCTCGCTGCTGATGGGAACGTACCTCGGCACGGGCGGCGGCATTACGCTCAACAACAACTCCCTTCATCTCGACAGCAATCTGAATGCGTACTTCAGTGGCTCGCAGGGAAATAATCCCTATGGTGGAACCTACTTCCCCGTCACCACCAACGCTCCGGCTAAGACCATTGGAGGTAGCACCGATGGCTGGGTTGCCAAGTTGATCACGCAGCAGCAGACGTCTACGACTGCCCTGCAGATCACGCCCAACTCCGGTGCACCCGGGACGTCGATCACCTTCACCGCGACGATCACAGGCGTCTCCGGATTCGCTGTGCCCACCGGCACGGTAGTCCTCAGCAACGGCGCCACCACCCTGGGCACCATTACGCTGAGCAACGGCTCCGGCACCTTCAGTACCAGCTCACTGACCGCGGGAACGTACAACGTGATCGCCACCTACTCTGGCGACATCGTCTACGCCACCAGCGCTACGACGGCCCAGACAGTGTCTATCCAGAACACGCCGACGATCGCGCTCACTGCGACTCCGTCGACGGCGACGATCGGCACGGCCATCGCTCTGAAAGCCACGGTTACGTCGAGTGCGGGTACGCCTACCGGCACGGTCTACTTCATGGACGGCACGAGCACTCTCGGCAGCACTGTCCTCTCTGGCGGTTTGGCCAGTTACTCGGCGACGTCCCTCGGAGCCGGCACTCACAACCTCACTGCGCGCTACAGCGGAGACAACTCCTTCGTCGCGGGTAGCTCGCCAGCGCAAACCGTCACGATCAACCTGATCACGCCGACGGTGGCACTCAGCGCGACGCCTTCCAGCGCAACGGTTGGAACAGCGATCGCCCTCAGCGCTGCGGTCGCCGGTACAGGCGCCACGCCCACCGGAACGGTCAAGTTCTTCGACGGCTCGACAGTGCTCAGCACCTTCACTCTTGCCGGAACGTCTGGCGTGGCTACCTACTCGGCCTCCGCTCTCGCTGTCGGCACGCACACGATTACCGCCGCGTATAGCGGCGATACCAACTTCAGCGGCATCACCTCTGCCGCACAGACCGTGACGATCAGTGCCATTCCAATGACGGTCAGCCTCTCCGCCACGCCGTCCTCGTTGACGATCAAGAGCGGTTCAACAGGCACGACCGTCATCACGGTCACACCTGCAGGAGGCTATACGGGGACACTGACGTTCGGATGCGGCAGCCTACCGACGGCAGCAATCTGCAGCTTCGCTCCCACAACGCTTTCCTTTACCGGGGGATCTGCGGCACAGACCACAACACTCACCTTCTCCACCACCTCCACCCACGCGATGCTGAACCATCCTCCTGATCAGCGTCCTCTCGATCGCCGGACACCGATCATCGCCTTCGCCAGCCTGCTGCTTCTTCCCTTCGCGATCCGCCGTCGCAGCAAACTGAAGGGCCTTCTGCCGGTCCTGATCGTGCTCGGATCGACCGGCATACTCGCCGTCTCCGGCTGCAGTTCCTCCGGAGGCTCCACCACCATCAACACGCCAGTCGGAAGTTATTCCGTAACGGTAACTGTCACCGGGGCCACAGCCAGCAACACGCTCAACCTGCAGATCACGGTGCAGTAAACCGCGGCCTCGTTCAGCGCCGCTTGTAGCGGCGCTGAACGAAACCGGGTAAGACTTCGCAGCGATGCAACTTCACAGTCCCGCTCCGCAGACGGACGGTTAGAATTCCCCTAGCAAGACCGCGACGAGCGCGTCTGCTGCCGTGCGCCACCGGTTCTCTGGCGGTCTCGGCTCCCCAGGGGATTTAGCCGCATGGATGGTGATTCCGGCGAAGTGACGCTGCTCCTTAGACGCTGGCAGCAGGGCGATCCCGAGGTTCTTGGCGCGCTCATTCCACTGGTCTATCAGCAGCTTCACACGATCGCCCAGGGCTACATGCGTCGCGAACGCGACGACCATACGCTGCAGCCGACCGCTCTCGTCAATGAGGCGTACATGCGGCTGCTGAACCAGCGCAAGGTCACATGGGATGATCGGGTTCACTTCTTCGTCTTTGCCGCACGCATCATGCGCAACATCCTCAAGGATCATGCGCGGGCCCACCTGGCCGACCGTCGCGGCGGAGGCGCCATGCACCTGCCGATCACCGAGGAGCTGGCGTGGGTTGGAACGTCGCCGGAGCAGTTGCTTGATCTCAGCCGCGCGCTCGACAAGCTCGAGACGCTCGATGCGCGCAAGGCTCAGCTTGTCGAGTTACGTTTCTTCCTCGCGCTCACGATGGACGAAGCCGCCGACGTACTGGGAATCTCGCTCGCCACCGCAGAGCGCGATCTCAAGTTCGCCCGCAGCTGGCTGCATCGCGCGTTGAACTCGCCCTCCGGAGCCTGACCATGGAGCACAGCGCAAGAGGTGCCACACACTGGGAGCGCCTTGAGGCCCTGTTCCATCGCGCCCTCGACCTGCCCGACGCGACGAGAGAGTCGAAGGCACGCGAATGGTGCGGCGAGGAACCGGACCTGTTGAGCGACTTGCTGGAGATGATCGCCGCGAATGCCTCGGTGGTGGAGCGTATTGCCTCCAATCCGCTGACTCCGCCGGCGTCCGTCGCCGTACTCGTGCGGCCTTCGGAGTCGCAGAGCGAAGCGGATCCGTGGCTCGGGCGCGTGCTGGGCGCATTTGAGCTCGAGCGCGAGCTGGGCCATGGTGGAATGGGCGTGGTCTACCTTGGCCGCCGTATCAGCGGCGGCTTTACACAACAAGTTGCGATCAAACTCATCGCACGCCATCTCAACTCCGCACCGGCGGTGCATCAGTTCAACCTCGAGCGCGACACGCTGGCGCGGCTTGAGCATAAAAACATCGCGAGTCTTATCGATGCCGGTGTAACTCCTGAGGGCACGCCCTTCGTGGCGATGGAGTACATCGAAGGCCGACCCCTGGACAAGGCATGCGATCGCGCCGCCCTGTCCCTGCAGGACAAGGTACAGCTCGTGCTTCAGCTCTGCGAAGCGGTCGCGTACGTGCATCGCAACCTGATCCTGCATCGTGACCTGAAGCCTTCCAACGTGATCGTCAACAGTGAAGGTACCGTCAAGCTGTTGGACTTCGGTACGCTCAAGCTGCTCGGGCCTGCAGCCCATCTCAGTTCCGAGATGACACAGGCCGGCATGCGCGCGATCACCCTGCGCTACGCGAGCCCGGAGCACATTGGCGACCGCACCCTGTCCACGGCCTCCGATGTGTACTCCCTGGGCATGATTCTCTATCGCATCCTCGCAGGTCGACTGCCGGAGGGTTTGAGCGAGCTTTCGGCATCCGAGTATCTCCTGCGTCTCGAGTGCGTAGCCATTGCACCGCCGCCACTGGAACCAGGCAGCGACAGGGAGCTCGCATCCGATCTCAGCGCGATCACGATGAAGGCCATCCGCTTTGAAGCATCAGCGCGATACGAATCAGTCGACCAGTTTGCTGCCGATCTGCGGCGTGCACTGGAACAGCGCCCCGTGTCAGCCCGCCAGGGCACGATCCGCTATCGCCTTAGAAGATTCGTTCGCCGCAATCGCATCCTACTCGTGGGGTCTGTCGCAACTCTTATGGTCCTCGCAACGGGCGTCGCAGCCATGCTCTACGAGTCTTCCATCGCTCACGCGCAGAGCAGGCGCGCCGATGCAGGAGTCGAGGTCGAGCGAAGGCTCACCCATACGCTTCTCTTTGACTACTTCGATCAACTTAAGCGCATCCCTGCATCGACGGACGCGCAACGCCGTGCAGTCAGCCAGGCGCTGCCCTATCTTGACCGTCTGAATCAGTCCTACGTAAGTCCGGCACTCCGTCTCGACAGCATTCGCGCTTACACCAGCCTGGGCCTGTTGCAGGGCAGCATCTATGAGCAGAATCTTGGCGACGCACCTGGAGCCATCGTCACGCTTCGCAAGGCCGTCACCCTTGCGGCACAACTGCGAGATAGTGATCCCCGGAATGAAATCTATCTCGGCAGTTATATCTCCGCAGAGCGCGCTCTTGGACAGGTGTACTTCGGCGCGGGCAACGCCACGGAAGCACTGCGCCACCTGCAAGCCGCCGCTGATGCCGGGCAGCTCATGATCGCCATGCCGGATGTAAGCCCTGAGATGGTGACGGAGATCGCCTCTTCCTCCGACCTGCTGGGAGACACGTACGGCCTACCCAGCGCTGGAACACTGAACGATCCCGTCAAAGCACGTGAGCGATACCAACAGGCCCAGGACGTGTATCGCTCCGGGCTTCATCTTCATCCCGACTGCATCGTCTGTCGCCGCGGCGCTGCAGTCGAAGACTGGAAGCTGGGCATGGGAGCTCAGGACACAGCAGACGCTGAGCCCTTCTATCGCGATGCGCTCGCGTCGATCGCTGCACTGCCGGTATCAGAGCAGCACACGCCGCGCGTCAGGCGCATGGACACGATCATTCGTCAGAGCCTCGGGCTGGCGCTGATGGATGATGGCAACCCCAGAGATGGGCTCGCGCTGGTGCTGGCTGCCCAGCAGAGCTTCCGCGCCACGGTCGCCGCCGATCCCCTCGACAATCGCGCTCGCGCGGATCTCGCGTTGCTCAACTCCAGCCTCGCAAACGGATTCGACGATATGGGCCGTAGCCAGGAAGAGCTCGCCGCCAATCAGGAGTTTCTCGCTGACGTCAACGCCATCCTGCGCAAGGATCCAACGAATACCATCTGGCAGTTCCGGCGCTCCATTGCCCTTGCTCGATGGGGAACCCTCCTGATGAAGGCGGGCAACAAGGACGAAGGACTCCGACACGGAGCGGAATCGCTGGCGATCGTCCTTCCGCTCGCGCAGAAACCCGACGCCGGTCCGCGCATCCTCGACCTCGCATCCTCGTCTCTTGTGCACTTCTCCCCGGCGCCAGGACATGACGGGCCACTGGCCGTTTCCTTTGCCCGGCGAGCCATCGGCGATGCGCAACACGCCACCACCGAGCAACTCGTGATTCTCGCGGAAGCACAGCGATTCGCCGGCGCCGGCAACGACGCCATGCTCTCGGCTCAGGCTGCCATCAAGTCGCTGCCTCCGCATCTGGTGGGCCTCTCAGACAAAGCATGGCACGCTAGAGCGTTGCATGTACTTCAACAAGCGACCGCACATCCGCAACATTGATCGCAGCGGTCTCGCAGATAGCTACTGATGTCCCTCGCGTCCCAGCCGCGCGATCTGTGCTTGCGCTGCAGCATAATCGCCATGAGACGGCCGAACCAGCTTGAGCTCCTGCAGCTCCTTGGCCACATCGGAGGCTGCGGCGGCGTCATCATGATTCCGCGTCCGCTCGATCTGCGCCAGCTTGTCATACTGTTGGGCCACTTGCAGAGCCAGGGCCGGATCATCCTTGTTCTCGGCTGCAACCGCATCGAGAGAGCTGGTCGCCGATCGAAGGAGCATCCCACTTGCGGACTTCCCCTGCGGAAGCAGCTGGACCGAGTCGTAGAGCTCGCCCGCTAGTGTACCCGTCAGGCCAACGATCTCATGCAGCCGCTGCGTGGCAAGCTGCCGCTGATGAATCGCACGCACTGTCTGCACGAACACCCCTGCAACGCTGACAGCAAGCGCCACGAGCAACGTGACTGCCAGCGCTGTCGCGGTGCGGTGCCGCCGGACCCACTTGCCGGCCCGATACCGCCTGTTGCCCTTGCGCGCCCCGATCGGTCGATGATCGAGCCAGGCACGCAGGTCATCCGCAAAGTCCTGCGCACTGCTGTAACGAAGTTCAGGTTCGGCTCGGGTCGCCTTATCCAGGATCAGACTCAGGTCGTCCCTCGCTGTAGAGCCACTGCTGCTGCCCAGGAGAAGGCGTGCCACCAGCCCCACGGAATAGATATCGCTTGACGCCTTCACGGGCGCTCCAGCCAGTTGCTCTGGACTCGCAAACGCCGGTGTGTATCTTGTAATGTCCTGGTCGTTGCCTTCCTTCAAAGGATCGGCCGAGGTGGTTCGCTGGCTGATGCCGAAGTCGAGCACCTTCGGTTCACCGGCACCGTCGACTAAAATGTTTGACGGCTTGATATCTGCATGCACCACCATGTGACGCTGGGCGTGGCCGACCGCGTTCAGAACCTTGATCAGGAGTTGAATGCGATTGGCCTTGGAAACGTTCCCCGCTTCGCAGTACTGGTCAATGGGAACACCATCGACAAACTCCATCACCAGATAGCGAAGACCCGTTTCGGTAGTGCCTTGATCGAGCAGGCGAACAATGTGAGCGTGATCCAGGGACGCGAGCGTCCGGCGCTCCTCCTCCAGCTCCGCTCGCGACTGGATCTCCCGGAAGAGCTTGATCGCAACACGCTGAGAGAAGGAATCCGCCCGCTCCGCCAGGTAAACCGCGCTTGCACCACCGACACCAAGTTGCCGAACCACTCGAAAAGGCCCGATCCTTGCGGGCAATACCTGTCGGTCGAATGACATCGGCAACATAGAGCCCTTAGAACTGCTGAACTTCGCACTATGAAGTGAACTTAAAGTTAGCCTCAGATTACACCAATGGCAGGATTGCAAACGGCAGCCGCCTCATCAGTAATGGTGGGCCTCGTCAGGTCACCGACGAGGCGCTGCGGTATTAATCCGTAGGTCCCGAGTGCCTGCATCTTGCCGTCGCGGCTTTCTATGAGATGCTTGGTGCCCCTCGACAGCTCGATGACTGTACGTTGCTGAAACCTGTGGAAGTTTTCGATGACTACAATCGCGCGCTGCATCTCTTCCAGCATGTCCTGAGGGACAATCCCATGATGCTTATAGTTGTTCTTTGGGTCATTGAGCTTGAACCCCCGCAGCCGGTCGCGGAGGCTGCATTTACGAATGCATCCGCGGTCAGAATTACCCTCAGCACTAAGGCAGGACCGACGCTGACTTTGATGTCCTCTCTTGAGGAGTGAACCCGACCATAGGAATCGGGCTTGGACCAGAAGAGGCTCTTCTGTAGCCGCACTGTCAGCTGGT
>Ga0302187_10001459_pt1 | contig 20174 bp, 20 predicted proteins | sample II_Bog_E1_3_FD_202120 | JGI IMG/M metagenome (GOLD analysis project Ga0302187, IMG submission 202120) | Peat permafrost microbial communities from Stordalen Mire near Abisko, Sweden - II_Bog_E1_3 | ecosystem: Environmental > Terrestrial > Soil > Wetlands > Peat | place: Sweden: Abisko...
AACTTGAAAACCACGCCTTGTGGCTATTCAGCACGTTATCCTGGATATCGACTGATCAAGCCACCGTGAATTTTGTAGAGAATTTTTCGTTTCGAAATGAAGTGTTCGAAACCGGGCTAAAAGCGCGGAATAATAATTGGCCCGACGGGTTTGATGCCGTTTGGAAGCTATCACTGAACTGGGCAATTGAAGGCGGCCGTAGCCAGTCTAGTTGGGGGACATTAGGGCGGTGGTTGGCCGCATTGTGCGCCTTGGCGTTGTGGCAAGACACAGACCGAGGCGATCAACTAAAGGCCGAACTCGGTGGACGCCTTAGTGGTACTGGTGCTCCCAGTCAGGAATTGCGAGACACCGCTGCGCGTGACCTTCGCGAAAAGGCCGAGGACATTCGCGAACGTGAGTTCGAACTGGATTTGGTGGAGCGAATTTTGGCGGCCAATGACCGCCAACAAACGCAGACGCTTCTCCGAGAAATTGCCGATATTTTGTCACCCGGGACCGCTGGCGAGCGTGTGCGGCCGCGTTGGTTTCTTGGTGGTTGATGGCGTCATGACCACCTAATCCGCAACATCACCGTATGCCGGTAACATACAATCTCTGGAGCGAATGGCAACTTCCAGGTCATCAGCCGAGTGCGAATACGAACGGCCGAAATTAGGGCGCGTAGCTGCCATCGCAAATAGCGGCACTTTGCGGCAGTTATCCGCCTGTCCCGCCCATCACCTGCCGTTCCGGACCGTCCCTCAATCCCGGTCATTTCGGACAAGATTTGAGCGCCTTCATCCGCAAATTTGTTTGCTGTCTGTTCTCTCGGGTTTTAGTTTGACGGCATGCCTGACGAACCAGAAGTCGCCCACCTTAAGCGCGAGATTGAACGGCTTGCCGCTGAAAACGAAGCCTTGCGCCAGGCAGATTTTCGCGGTTCAAAGGTCGAAGCGATGCTGGCCTTTGAATACGACCGGATCCCAACCGTCCTGAAAACACCACAAGCGATCCGCGCTCAGCGCAAGGTTGCGACAGCACTGCTATTCGTCGTCCCTGCGATGCTGGTTGTGATTGCGATCGTCGGTGGCATTAACGCCTATCATGACCACGAGCAGAGCGTCGAAATCAGCAAGGGCCTTGAGCGGGTCGACGCCGCTTTCCAGAAAGATCCAGCGTTCAAGCCGCAGAAGTAACTTCTCGGCTCGAAGTTGGCGGATATCAATCGACGTCTTTTCTGATTTTTGCGTCACTCACCTGCGTGCTCTCGGCCTTCCCGTTGAAGCCAGCTTTCGCTGCGGCATCGTCTTTGCGAACATCCGCTGCTCCTCGATCAATGGCATCTCGGGCATTCTGATCACCGGGCGCGCGGTGGGTTTGCGGAGCAGCACTAGTCTGGCTTGGCGGGCTCGATCCCTGACTATGACCCGATGGCCCATGGCGCGCGTGACCGTTGTGCGCTGCCGCCGGCCTGTCGAGGACATGAACCGGACCCACCCCACGAACCGTACCCATCTCCTCCGCCGGATCCCTGAGCGCCCCTTGCACACGCCCGAGATCATTCGCCGCGTATTCCTCCAGAATCCGCGAAAGGATCATATTGCGGACCTCGCGCTGATGCGGGGAGGGCGTCGTGCTGGTGAGCGACGGTGCACCAAGATCGCGGAAATCAGGCGATGCAGCCATGGTGGCATAGCGGCTGGCGATGACCTGGCTCATGTCGTCAGAAATCTGGTAGCCGTTGCTGCGCGAGATCGACGCGATGTGTTCGAGGCGGGTGCCAATGTCGTCCGACCTCGAAGCCTGTCGTTCGAGTGCCTGAGCCTCGGAGAAGTCGCGTTCGACGGCATGGCGCTTTTCCGCAAAATTCTCGACCCGGTGAAACGCCCCGTCACGCCAGTAGCCGCCGTCGGTGAGTGTGATGTCCTGCCCATTGGCATGATAGTGCGCGACATTGGCGCTCTGGGTTTCGGTCTGGCTGTCGCTTGATCCATGCGATTCCTGGTCACCTGTGGTCTTGGCCCAGGCATGATCCCATGTGCCGCTGCCTGACCCACCGACTTCGCCGCCAAGCAGCTTGGCGCCGGCACCAGCCTTGAGTCCTGCGTGCAGACCCCAGGTGTTGGTCTGGCTGTGGCCAAGTGATTTGCTGTCAGACAGCATGTCGCCGATGCTGCGGCTCGAACCAGTCTGATGCTTGGCATCGGTGCCCTGCCGGTCGAACTGGGTTTCGACATTGCCGCCTTGCGCGCCGCTCGCCCCTTCGCTGCCGTGCGCTGAGCGAGAGCCGGAGGACGTCCCATCGAGGGTCCGAATCCCATCGCTCCAGCGCTGGCTCGAGCTCTCGCGCAACTGGTTGGCGCGGGTGTGGTATTGCGCGCCGGTGTCTTGCAGATTGCCGGTGACGCTGGCGACTTCGCTGGCGGAAAAGCCGAACCGGCTGATGCCGGGCGCCGTGTTGTAGACGGTTGAGCCGTCGGCCGTGGTGGTTGTGACCGTGCCATTGCCCTCGCGCATGTTCACTTGTGGAACTGTGGACGTGGCCACATTCCAGGTCGGTGCGGTGTTGACCTGGTTCCCGGTCATGTTCTGGAACTGGCTGTTGCCATAGGCGTAATTGCCTGTGGTGCGTTCCACTGCGGCGGTTTCGGCGGCCTGTATGGCCGGGGCGAGCATGGCTGTGGTGTTGGACGCGATCGACATCGCGCCTTTGGCCATGCCGGCGGCGATCACGGGGACAAACATCAGCAGATAGCCGGCCAAGGTTTCCATATTCTGGTCGACGCTGTCGATCCCGGCCATTGTTGCCATGGTCATCCCTTGCGGCGCAAGCGCAGTGAGCTGCGCCGCCGAATACTGGGTGATGAACATGTGGAGCACCGCATAAAGCGGGCCCCACGAGGCCAGATAGAAGAATCCGGTGAGATAACCCTTGAGCAGCGCCGGGCCGGTCTGCGGAAAAAGGAACAGCGGGAACACCACCGGGAACATCGCGTAGAACACGATGGTGAGAACCAGGTTCAGCACCGGCACCCATGTCATCGCCTGGCGCGCTGCGGAGATATAGGAATTCTGCGCCTGCACATCGGCATGAAGCGCAGCAAAGGTGTCGCCGCCGCCCGACCCGAAGTTGGCCCGCGCTTCCATGAAGGCATTGACCAGCGAGCGCTGCTGAAAAATCTGCTGCGCGCTCATCGAGTTACCGCCGAAGTAGGTCTGCGCCATCGTCGGCAAGTCGGTCTGCAACTGGGTGACAGCGGTGGCTGCCGGCAGATTGGGGTAGAAGGATGGCGCTGCCGCCTGCAAACCAGCGGTTCCAAGATTGGGGTAAGCAGACTGGATCGCAGTATAGGCGGCCTGACAGCCGATGACCGAGGACGTGCCGCCGCCTGCCGGGATCCAGCTGGTCGATCGCGCCGGCGAACCCGGGCCCAGCGCGGTCAGCAAGTCTGTGCTGCTCGCCAAGGTGGACCAACCACTCCCTTGGCCCAGCAGGATGTCATAGAAGGTGCACTGCTGGAGATAGGCTTCGACATTGGCCTTCATGATCGGATCGGCGATCGTGAACTGGCTGGTCAGATCGTTGAGCCGGGTCGGATAGAGCATCCCGCCCGCAGTGTACTCGAGGCTGGCCGGCATCGTGAACACGCTCTCGGCGGTCTGCGTCAGCCAGTTGTTTATCTGGCTTGAGAACGAGGCGACGACAGCAAGCCCAATAGGAACATTGGCCACAGCGCCATTGCCGACCGTGGGGTTGACCGTATCGGTCACCACCACGGTCGCGGTCGGCACGATCATGGCGAGGTACATGGCGGTCGCCGAGAGGAACCAGTTGAACAGCACGCGCCAGTTGAGCGCGAAGGCCATGACGATCAGGCAGTAGCCAAGCCCCATGACCATGACGACCTGGAGCATCGACCGAAACCCGCCGCCGCCACACCAGGCAGCGACAGCATTCAAGACGTTGACGATGTACTGACCGCCCCCGCTGGTGATCACGTTGACGTTCATGCAGGGCCTCTCATTGGAGCGGGTGCTGGCCGAGTGATTTTTCGAACTGGAGCGCGGCGGTCATTTGCGGCGACATTGAGTTGCGCAATGTAGCCTCGATGCGGATGGTTCGGTCTAGGATCTGCTCGGTGCGGGTCAGCCGCCCTGAATTGTGCATGACCTGGCTATCGAGCGTCTGGCTGACGGTGCGCAACTGGTCCTGCCACTGCTTGAGCGTGGTCGGATCGGCGTTGTGGAACGAGGTTTGCCCATCGGTGACCATCTTGTAGAATTGCTGGACCACGGTCTCGAGCAGGTCGACTGAAGCGATTTCGGAAAGTTCGGTCAGGTCCGCGCTGTTCATGCCGCCAAAGCTCGCGGCGGAATTGACCACCATGATCTTGTAGAGCGGGATCGTGGTCGCCCCGAGCAGCCCGATCTCCTGGCTCGTCAGCGCCTGGTTGCCCTGAATGCGCCCCTGGATATCCATCAGCATATTGTAGACTTGGGTCTTGAGCGCTGCACTGGTGCTGACGTTGAGCGTGGTCTGCGTCGGGTTGAGGCATTGGTCGGTGGTGTCGCAGGCATAGACTTGCGCTGTGCTGCCGCCGTCGAGCAGCGCAGTGATCAGCGCAGGATCGCCCTGGCCGATGAACTGATAGGTCGGGCCCTGGCTGTCGCTGGTGCCGGGCTGGTAGATCACGGTGCCCACGAGGCTCATCAGGTATTGTTTGAAGTCGGTGTCAAAGCTCGGGTATTTCTGGGTGAGCATCGTCCAGGTGTAATTGTAGGGCCCGGCCGGAATGGTCTTGTCCTTGTTGCCGGACAGTGTCGATGTCTGGCTGCCCCCGGTGCCGCAGCCCTGTTCGGACGCAGCCCAGTCGGAGAACACGCCCTGGCTATTGCCGATCTGCTTGCAGAACTGTGAGTCACGCGCGCCCGCCAATCCGGCAAGTCCTGCGGCCATCTGCTCGCCCGCCTGGCAGGCGTTGAGGCTGTGCTGGAGGAATTGCTGAAGTTTCTGGCTCACTTCCTTGATGTTGACGCCGATCACCGAGCTGATCGCGTCGATCGCCAGACTGAAAATAAACGCCTCGGCGCCGTTGGCGACAGCCTTCATCATCGCGACGATCTGGTCGGAGTTGATGTAGGAAAACGACCCCGTAAAGATGTCGATGCCACCGCAGCCCGCCTTGACGCTCGGCATCTGCAGATTGCCCAGCGTGAAAGTCTGTTGCGCGGGGAAACGCACCCAAAGGTTGCCGCCGCTGTAATAGCCGCCCTGCTGGCCGGAATAGGCGGTCGGGCCGGTGACATTGGCCGAGCCGCCCATGCTGGTGAAGAAGGAGTTCAGTTGGCCCGAGACGTCGGCGCTCGCGGTGTCGGCGCCAATCAATGCGCATGTTGCACCAAGGCAGGTGCCGGCTTTCCAGAGACGGGATTTGCGCATCAGAAATCGCTCCCTGGCTTGACGCTGGTCAGGGTGAAGATGCGGGCCATCACTTCGTCTTCGGCCATGACGCCGTAGCCGATCGGGATTGGCTTCTTGAGATACGTGTCGAACAGCACCAGCGCGGGCACCTGACCGCCGGACAGGCCCATTTTCTGGTATTGGCCATGGTTCACGACAAAGCGCGGAAAATTGGCGTTTGGCCCGCCGTCCATCGATACCGCGAGCACAGAAATGTTGTATTTGTCGGCGAGCGTGCGGACGATCGGGGCAAACACCTCGCAGGCGCCGCATGAGGCGGAATAGAACAGAAAAAGGCCATAGCGCTCGGACAGTGAAGCCATGACGGCTTCCTGGTCGGTCTTGCGCTGGGCGAGCCATGCGGTCTTGCCCAATGTGTCGACCGGGCGCTGGAGCGTGTAATCGAGATCGGAATGCTGCCAGATCGCGCGTTCCCAGACATCGGTGAATGTCGAGGCGCGATCGAGCTGTTCGCGCTGATAGCGGATATAAGCGATGACGTTGTCGGGCGTGGGCTCGAGGATGGCCTTGGCTTTCAATTCCTCAAGCTGCGCGCCGATCTTATCGAGTTGCTTGCGATAGGGCACCGTCGCCGCCGCAGACGCATTGGTCTTGCCGGCCGCCTTGGGGCGTTCACAATAGAACCAGGTGCCGAGCTTGCGTTCGCCGCAGTAGAACGGGTCCTGGCCCGGCATCACGGGCGTGCCATCATTGGGCTCGACCGTCTCGGGAACGGCAGGGTTTGCAACAGCCACGGACGCCGCAATCGTCTCGTCAGGATCCTGCGCGGGCAGCGCAGCCAATGCAGGCGTCGCCAAGCATGCGACGACCAGAGCCGCCCCGCGAAATGCGCGCATGTGAACATGTGAACGTGTGGACGTGTGGATCATGGGTTGGTCCCCGTCTGTGTGCCGGTCGCGCCGGCGTTTCGGTAATATTGCTGGACCTGAGCCTGGATCTGCGCGGAGGTTTGCAGTGAGCTGGGCAGCGAAACGGCGCTGGTGAAGTTCGCGTAGACCTCGGAGAAATCCATCTTGGACAAGTCGAGCTGCGAGAATTGCGCGACGGTAAAACCGCTGCAATTGGGGGTCTGGGGCGTGCCGAAGTCGATGCCGAGCTGCACCCGGCCCTGTTCCTGGATCACGCGGGCAAGTTCGGACTGGTAGCAGCAATAGCTCAGCCGCTCGGTGGTGCAGACGAACAGCGCCTTCTGCGAACAGTATTCCCCGACATAGTGGCACAGCCCCATGCGGTCCTGGACGTCGAGCAGCATTTCCTGCTGCGAGCACAGGAAGGTCACCAGGAACTGGGTGACCATCGAGAGCAGGAAGCCGTAATTGCCGGTCAAGATACCGGCCAATGCGACGGCGCTCGATGCCGCGGTGAGCATCCCGGACACTTTGCCCGCGCAGCAATTGACCAGCCCGAACAGTGGTTTGTGGCAGCCGGTAGAGGTGCCGCTGAAGATGGTCAGGGCATTGGGATCGAACTGGCTGGTGGCATCGCCCATCGCATTGATCGCAACAAGGGCATTCTGGAGATCAGGCGTGGGCGACGTCGGCAGCGTCGTGCAACTGCCGTTGAGGCAATAAACGCTGCCCGAACACGCATAGCCGCCGGGCGCCTGGGTCGGGTTGGGCGTCGTGCATTTGTAGACATTGCTCGTCACCTGGCAGGCCCCGACTTGCGGATTGTCGAGGCAGACCGAGTGGTCGAACGTGCAGTTGGTCTTGGCGGCGAGCGTCGCGCACGTGTTCGCCGGCGTCAGTGCGCCGCACTGATAGGTCGCCTGCCATTGCCAGCAGTCGTGCGTGACAGAAACACCGTCGATCATGCGCGTGGTGGGTGAGGGGTCGATGCAGACTTGCGTGGGTGGAAGACACGTTGCACCGCCCGCAGAGATCGCGGTCAACTGCGACTGGCAGTCGCTGTTGTCGACACTCGATCCCTGGTAGATCTGGACCGGGCCAAGATAGGCCGCGCCGGGAACGCCGGGTGGCTGGTCCACCGCCGGGGGTGGGCCACAAACCGCGCCGCCATAATAGCAATATGTGCCGGACGCCGCAGTCCCATAGTTGGTCTGGCCGGTGCAGGTATAAGTCGTGTCGGTCTCGGTGAAGGACATGCCGAGCCCGGTGCCGGGAGGGTAGGTCGTCGTCGCCGGTTTGGTGACGGTCTGCGCCACGGTGCAAGATGATTGCGTAGCAAAGGTTCCGCAATCCGATGCACTGCCAAATGGCGATACCGACCCGGTGCTCGCCTCGACGACTGACCATTCCGAGGTGTGGCAGGTATACTGGTAGCCGCTGGTGAACTGGTTTGCCCAATTGATGGTGCAGGTGAAACTGGAATCGATCTCGGCCGAGCCTATCTGGCAGGAATCGTAATACACACTGCTGCCGCCCGAAGTCGCGGGCAAGGGCTGGCACGATCCCTGGCCGCTGCTGGTGCTGACGCCGGTATAGGTGTTGGGACTTGCCTCGACACTTTGCGCATTGGTCAACCCAAGCGTCGATGTCTGGAAGGACCCCATGTTGGGGTTGGTGACGATGGCGTAGGGCTGACTGGTTGCGGCGGTGGCCGCGCCGTCGCCGGTCATTTGGCTCGGATTGCCCAGATAGTTCGATTGCGGCAGATCGCTGCCGCCGTAGCCCGGGACCGTGCTTGGCGCATTGGTGTTGGTGACCGTGCCAGCAACCTGGGTTTGCAGGCTGGACGCGACCTGGTTGGCCGCAGCCGTCGGATCGACGGACTGCGCATGAAGCGCGGTCGATGCGAGCAGCGCGATCAGGACACTCGCGCGACCAAAGGTGCGGCGCCCGATCATGGTGCCCCCTTCAGCGCCAGCAAGGCGGCGCGTGCGACAGGCGCGCCAGGGCCATTGCCGTCGGCGATCGTTTCTGCGGCGAAGGTTGTGGTGACATTGCCGGCAAGGCGATCGAACGGTGGTGGGCTGGCATTGCAGTCGTCGCCCGCGCACGGGGCCATGCCGGTGGAGGTTGCGACATACGTCGGCACGGCCTCGACATGGAACGCTTTGAACAGGCGCGGGTCGAGGATGATACGGGGCTGGGTTCCAGGCGAGATCGCCTTTGACAAACCCTTCATGAAAGCGCCCGCACCTTGCGGTGAAAACCCCCGAAACACGATCGTGCCCCCGGCGCGCGATACATCGCCGATCATCTGGCGCAGCGAGTCCTCGGGCATGGCGAGGCTGGCGAAAGCAAGGAACTGCGGCGCAGGGCGCGGGTTTGGTGCCGTGGTCTTGCCCGCCTCGGCCACCATGGCGTCGAGGTCGATCGTGCCGGGCGATGCCGGGCCCGCGGTGACGTTGGCAGCAGCTTCGCCAAGTCGGGCCTTGGCCAACTCGACCGTGTGCTGCGCCTCGGCATTGGTGTCTCTGGCCCCAGCTTGCTGCGCGATGGCGCGACCGATCAGCGCCGAGAGCGCGGCGGCTTCGGTCTGGGCCCGGCGATTGATGGCCTCCAGATCCAGGCCATCGACGCTGGTCTGGGCGAGGACCGTGCCGATGCCGGTGGCGGTGACAGCAAGGCTCGCAAGGAGGATGAGACGTTTGCGCACCTTGGTCATTCCGCGCAGCAATTTCTTTTGCGCCACAGCAAGTAGCCGACGTCTTCGCCGACCACCGGATAGACGTGCGAACTTGCCTGGACGACGGTCGAACCGCCAGGCGGTTCGCAGGCATAGCGGCCCGAGGTTGCCGCGACCGGGTTCACCATCTGCAGCCGGTATTGCGACTTCTGCATGATCGGCATCAAGTATTTGCCGCAAAGGCCCTGGCTGCCCATCGTGCCCCAGGCGAGCGCGGTGCGGTGCATCTTGAACAGCATGCGTTCGGCGGCGAGCCGCATCGACTGGTCGACGGTGGTGTTGTTGCCGACGTGACCGGACATCGGGTACATGCTGCCGTTGCACCCGTCGCACCAGAACAGCGGATCAAGCGGCAGGCCCATGGTGGCCGCAACGCAATCCGCCGCGCAAGCAGCCTGCGCCAAAGGAAAATCGAAGATAGCGGTTTCTGGGTAAACTTCGGCCGCAAGCGTTTCGTCGGCCCAGGTCGGGTCGAGCTCTGTCATGTAGGCCAAGTCAAACGAAGCCTGCTCGAAGCAGATGAAATCGCCCAGAAGTTCGAGCAGATAGAACAGCGGATAGATATAATAGTGGGCCTGGTAGTTCGCGGACATCTGTCCCGAGCCACCCTTCTGGTGCGAATAAGTCATATGTCCGGTGCCGACGTACAGCCCGGGGTTGAGCGTGATCCCGCCAAGATTGGGAAAGCAAAACGGCTTGGTGGTGACATCGATCAGCCGCACCGGTTCCCAGAACCCGAACGACAAGCCAGGCCGCAGACCGCACAGGCACACCGGCAGAGACGGGTTGGGTGGATCGGGGTATTGGCTCGGCCACAGATCTGCGCCGCCAATCGACAGGGGGAAGAAGCAATCCCAGCAGACATCGGTCAGCGGATTGGGAAAATGCCCATGGCACGTCGTCGCACTCTGTGCCTCGGCCACAGGGGCTGCGGCCAAAAGGCCAAGCGCGGCGAGCGCGGGAAGGGCGAGAGTGCGGATCATGGTTCGCGGATCTCGGCGAGCTGTTCGTCGAGCCAGGCCGCATCGGCGCGCAATTTGGTGGTGAGCCAGGTCGTGCCTTGAATGAGGGTGGCGAGTGCAAGACCAAGCCAGAGCAGCGCCGTGCCGAACCGTGAGATCTGAATCAGGCTCGGTGCCATCAATGTCACCAAAGCCATGGCGGCAAGCAGGCCAATTAGCCGCCAGCGCCGACGACGTTGCTCCTTCGTCTCTGGCGCGGCCATCGGCTCCGGGATTTGCGCGGCGACCCGATCACCCGCCGTTTTGATCAGCCGCCGGATCATTGCGGTGCCCCTTCATGGCGCAGCGCCACTTCGTGCACCGCGATCAGATCATCCTTCTGGCTGATCAACGCCGGGGTATGTGCGATGCCGAAACGGTGGGTAATGACCCCGTCCTGGTCGAACCAGAACCGCCGCTTGAGCGCGGTCATCCGCTCGGTCGGCGAGCCCTTCACGAGCACAATCCACACTTTGTCCGGGGCGCCTTGCTTCAATGCCCAGGCGATCTCGTCATTGTTGTCGCCATCGATTACGGCGAAGGCATGGGCCATCGCCACGACATGGAGCGGATTGAACCGCTGGCCCTTGGCGGCGAGCAGGTTGCCACGTGCATCGCGGATGTCGTCGGCGAGCGTCACCGTGGGATCGAACAGCCATTGCCGGTCGGCGGTTGCCGGACTGATCCCTGCGACGGGATGGGGATGCTCGATCGTTTCGCGCGCAGCCTGGACAAACCGGCGGTTGAGCGCGGCCAGTTCGCCGCTTTCCTCCAGCGTGCGAAGGCGCGCATGGATCGCTTCGAGCAAATCCGGCTCGGCAATCGCCCAGGTGGTCCCGAGCGTGCCAAAGTCGCGGCCGGTCGCGGGTGTGGCGCTGACAAACAGCGCGGCGAGCCCAAGATAAAATATCGACCGCGTCACAGGACCGGCTCCCCGGTTCCGATCAGCCGATCGTGGCAGATAAAGCCAATCGCGGCATAGCGGCTGTCAAAGCCATCCTTGTGCGGGGTTCCGGCATAGATGCAGCCTGGCGGAACGCGGCCGATTGGGCCGGGGACCAGAGCTTCGCCCTGGCGCGTAAGGGGTTTGAGCCGCGATACCTCGGTGCCATTGACTAGCACCCGCGCGCCATCGCGCGTGACCAAGTCGCCGGGCACGCCATAGGCAATCTTGGCGAATGGCTTGGGATGTTTGCCAAAATGCTTGGCCACCAGCGGATCGTGGCCGGGATCGAACACGACATAATCGCCGCGCGCCGGGAAGCGCCCCGTCTCGACCAGCAGCGCCCAGGTCGGGAGCGACTCGCTGGCGTTGATCAGGATGGCGTGGCGATCGTGCCAGTCGTCGAGTGCCTCGAACGCGATGGCGACGAGCCCCAGCACTGCGGCCGAGCGAATCCGTTCGCGCCACGGGCGACGTGCCAGGACCGAAGCGCCGGAAGGCAGATCAATGGCCTTGGCCATGGCCGACCTCGCTGACATCGGGTTTCGCGTCGTCCGACTTCATGCCTGCCGGCGCAGGTGCCGGTTCGGCAGCGCGGGGTTGGTGCGCATAGACTTCGGTGCGGACGTTGGCGGTGATATCGGGGACGTCGCCATCGACCACGGCATTGCCGAGAAGCACGATGTCGCCACGTCGGGCATGGGCGCTGACGGCACTGTTGAGCGCCTTCAGAAAGTTCGCAGTGCGTGCGGTGAGTTCATCCGCCTGCTCGCCCGAGCGCGCCTCACGCTGGACATATTCGCGCACGAGATCGGCCAGTTCGACTTTGACCAGATGCGGCGCGTTGTCGCGCAGGGTGAGGATCGTGTGGGTCGCCCAGACACCCCACAGCAGCGCACCGCTCGCGGCCATGACGAGAGCAACCTGACGCATGACGCTGGGCTGGCGCGGTTCGTTTGGCACTGCGGGCACGGCGATCGGTGGGTCAGCGCGATCAATTTGGTCGAACAAAGTGGACATGGTCTCAGGCATGGTCGGCGCTCCCCAAGGCGCGGGCCAAGCCGGCGCGGCGGAAGAACGAGACGCCAAGCATGGCCGCCGTAAATCCGCAGATGACGATATGGTTGAACTGACCCTGCCGTGCGGCATTGGCCGCGACGTAGCGGTCGGCCAGATTGGCAAGCTGGGCCATGGTCAGCGGCAGCGAAAAACTGCCGATGGCAAAGGCGATGGCTGCGATGATCCCGGCAGCGGCGAGCGCGTTGACGGCCAGCCAACCAGTAAGCCGTACCGCCGCAACAAAGACTGCGCCCCAGTCGAACCGGCTTCGGCGCGCGATCATGGTCGCGCCTCCGCTTGGGCGGCCACGCGGTCCGGATAGGCAACCACCTCGATCGCTTCGGCCATGGTGCGGCCATCGGCGATCGCCGCCTCGATCTTCGCGAACGTCGCCGGGCTTGACGAATAGAGCGTCGCTGAAAACGGATCGAGCACCAGGCGGCAGACGCATTGCGTGTCCGGACCGCGGATCAACAGGTCGGAATAGTCGGTGCCGTGCCGCTTCAAGGAGCGGAGCAGGGCGTCGGTATAATTGTCCATCTCGAAGCGGTCCGACTTGCGGAAATCGGCGATCGTCTCGGGTTTCTGCTGGAGGACCAGCATCCAGTCCGAGTTTTCCAGCGCGGCCTTCGAGCCACCCGATTTGTAGAAATCATTGATCGACTGGGTCGCGGTGATCAGCGAGGCGCCGTATTTGCGGCAGGTGCGCGAATAGGTCTCGACGAAGTCAGCCATCGCGCCGCCCTTGAGCATCGACCATGCTTCGTCGATGATCAGCGCCTTGGGGATCTGGCGGTCGAGCTTGCGCATGGTCTGCGAGGCGACGAACATGATCGAGGTCAGCACGACGCTGCGCAATTCCTCGCGCGATGACAGGTCCGAGAGCTCGAACACGGTCAGGTCAGCCGAGAGATCGAGATTGGTGTCACCCAGGAAAAACTGGCCGAATGTTCCTGCTTCCGAGAAGGGAAGCATCGCGGTCGCCAGATCGTCGGCCTGCGCATGGCCTGCGTCGCGCAAGGCCGCCATCACTGCATCGATCGTCCCGTCACGACCCTGGTCATTCCAGACTGTGTTGACCGCTGCGTCGATCAGCCCCCGTTCGGTATCGTTGAGCCGGTTCTCGAAGCGCGCCATTTGCGAGATGATCGCCTTCAACATCGCGAGGCAGTCGATCAGATAGTCGGGATCATCAGCCGCCAGGGCCGGATCGATCATCCGAAACGGGTTCAGCGAAATCCCTGCCGCCTGACGGAACTCGGTGAAGGTGCCGCCCAGCGCCTTGGCCATGTGCTCGAACGAGCGCCCGTCATCGATGACGATGACGCGCGCGTGAACCCCGGCGAGACTGGCGGTCAGATCCTGGAGCAGCACCGACTTGCCCGAACCGGACTTGCCGGCGATCGCGACATTGTGGTTGCCCGCGCCGTTCTGGAACGGTGACCAGAATTGCGGTTGTCCGCGCCGGCCGACGAACAGCAAGTGCGGGATCGACCCGCCATTGTACTCGCCCTGAAGCGGGGCCAATGACGCAACATTGGCCGACAGCACCGTGCGAAACCGGCGCATGCGCTGCAAGTCGGTCGACAGACCATCGGCCAGCAGCAGTGGGAACGAGGCGAGCAGACCGCCCAATTGCAGATAGGTCTCATCGATCAGATCCCACCCGGCGGCTTTGTAGATCGCCTTCAGTGTCCGCTCATTGAGATCGCCGCGCCCGAGTGGGGAAATCACCGTGACGCTGTAATAGATCTGGACCAGCTTCTGGCCGAGCCGGACTTGCTGCTGGACATGGCTCCATTCGGCCGACTGGGTCTTGAGCGCGGGCACGAGGCGGGCCGCCTTGCCATCGGCCAGCGTGGTGGTGCGCGTGAACTTCCAGCTTGATTTGGCCTCGGACATGTCGGTCGCGGGAATGATCCCGGCGATCGACTGGAGCACCGGACAGGGCAGGCACAGCTTGGGGTTGAACACGTCGCCTATGACTTTTTGCGTGTCCCAGGGCGCCCAGCGCTCGGGGAAATAGCGCACCGACATCGTGCGCACGTCGAAGGCGTGCGGCGTGACTTCGATGAGGTCCGGCGTGCCGTCGATCATCTTGCCCGATGGGCGCAGTGATGGCGCTTCGAGGATCAGCCGGTCCTTCTCGACCCGGGTGACAAGATCACGGCGCAGGCACTGCTCGTTGATCGGATCGAACGGGCTGTATTCCGGGGCATCGTCACCGGCGCCGGTCGAAGGGCAAAGGACATCGTCGATAAAACGGATGAGGTCGGTCGGCCCGAGCACCCGGCTTGGCACATTGATCGAATCGAACGCGGCCACGATGCCGTCGCGTATCGACAGCAGTTGTTCGTTCGAGATCGGCCCGCCTTCGGGAACGCCAACCGCGAAGAGCACGCGGAACTGACGCAAATGGAAAGGTCCATCGCCAGCGAGCGAGGCCCAGGCGCCATGCGTCAGGAGATCGAGCCGATAGCGCGCAAGCTTGTCGAACACGGCGCCAGCACGCACGCGGGGCAGAGCCCATTCCTGCAGTTTCTCGGCGACGCGGGGCGAAGCATAGTTGATGATCTGAAACTGGCAGCCGGGCAGCAGCACGTCGGCGAATAGCGTGCCGAGGATATCGCTGATGCGTTCGTCGGCACCGATCAGCGGGGCGAGTTCGAGCACGAACCCCTTCGAGCGGGTCAGGTGAAACAGCTGCTCTGCGGGGCTGAAGGCGCGATAGCCGAGATAGGCTGCGAGCATTGGCACGGCTTGCGTGCTGGCCCGGCTCTCGGGCGCAGCGGTGTCGCCGGTGACGAGTTCAACGAGGCGGGCTAGCATGGCGCGTTACTCGCCCTGCGGCGGGAAGGTGCCGCCGGTCGTTCCGGGCAAGGCCCGAGCCGGCACGGCCTGTACGCCCTGTGCAGGCGATAGAGGTGTCGGCGCGGTTGCGTTGATCGTTGGTTTGGGCGCTTTGGCGAGGATGTCCCGTACTTGGGCCTGGATTGCACCGATTGGTGTGGGCCCGTTGCTCGCTGGGACACGCGGTTCCACAGGTGCGTCGTGCGCGGGCGCCAACGCAGGTGTTGGGCTGACCAGCGTGAGATCGGGCGCAGCCTCGGCAATGGCGAGCAGATTTGTGCCCGTTGGATTGTCCGAAGCATGCGGCGCGCCAACTGCCGCGACCAAACCCGGCGCATCGACGTTCACATATGCGACTGTGCGCTTGTGAACATGACCACTGCCATCGCGCCAGGCCGGATAGACAACTTTGAGTGCGCCGCGCCCGGGAACGGTATTCCCGTCCGCCGAGGCAGCGCGTGGCTTTGGATCGTCTGGCCAAGGTGGGGTACGTGAAGGCGCATCGGTATCAGCATTGTGCGTGTCGATCGCATGAAGCGCGCCGTCATCGATCGCGGTCGAGGGCGCGCATGTGCCGCGTGCAGCCCCGCAGGAAAACCCGCCTTTGACGTTCGACTGGAACATCGCGCAGCTCGACAGGCCAAGTGCGAGGAGGGGAAGGACCAGATATCGCATGGCTCAGTTTCCTCCCTTGAGCCAGGCTTCGAGGAACTCGCGCGGGCGATAGCCGAGCACGACGGCGCCATCGTCGCGCACCAGGACCGGCGTGCCGGAGAACCCATGCGCACGGGCAAAGGCTTCGTTGGCATCGAGCCCGCTGGTGTCGCAGGTGCCCTTGGGAATCGTCTCGCCGGCATAGGCCGTGTCGACGGCACCAGCATGGTCTGGCGCGCACAACACAGCTTCAGAAATTGCGCGTGTGCCCAACACCGAAATCGGCCGCTCGGTCACTCGTGCGCCCATTGCCTTCAGGTCTTGATGGAGTTGCCGACAATAGCCGCAATGGAAATCGCTGAAGACGGTGACATGCGGGCCTTTGCCGCCCCATTCGATCGCGCCGCCAACGGGCAGATCAGCGAGCGAGACTTTTTGCGCGGCATTGCCGGACGATGGTGCGGCGTCCGATTTGCGAACCGATCCATCATCGCCACCATGGGCTGGCGCCGGACTGGCTACCATGCTGTCAGGATTGATTGCCAGAAGCTTGGCTGCAGTCAGATCCTGGTGCGTCTCAAGGTCATAGACATGACCGACGACGAGGAAGCGCGCCTTGGGATCGGTGTAGAACAGCGTCGATCCGGCCTGGACTTCGCACAGGCCGGGCAACACGCCACAATCGATATGGGTGATCCTGGTGCGCGGCAAGCGCGCGGCTATTGCCTTGGTCACGACCTTGACGGTGGTGGTGTCGCCCCTGGCCGGTGCGGCATGCGCGCCGGGCAGGCAAGCAGTGCAGGCCATCAGAAGGGAAAAGGCAAGTCGCATGAGGATTTTTCCTTCAGTTGCGGATGAAGACGCCGTCGAGAAACACCACCTCGACATCGAGGCCGGTCGGCATCTCGACGACGGGCTGGTACTGCTCGGCGCGCTCGATCAGATATTTGGAGACGGTGTCAGCGGACTGGGCGACACCCTGACCGAGCCCGCCTTGCGCAATCGCCGAGGGTGACAGCGCGGCGGGCTGACCGCTGGTGCTGATTGTCGGCGCAGTCAGGAACGCCTGCGAGTTCGTGGCAAAGCCACGTCCGAACCCACCCAGAACGCCGGCGATGAACGCCTGGCCGACAAGGTTGCCTGAGCGGTTGACCACGCGTCCGCGCACGCCGGTCTTGCCGCCAAAGGCAATGAAGCCTTTGACATCGCTCACCGCAACGCGCCCACCCGGTTGCGGGCAGGTCATGCGCTGCAATTTGACGTAGACCTTCTCGGACGACAGATCGGCCATCGCCGCGCCGTTGACCATGCAGCCGCTGAGGTTGGTCTTGAGCAATTTGCCAGCCACATAGACCGAGCGCGCCGGCCCGGTGATCCGCAGCACCACGGGCAGGGGATCGGTCTGGCTCTTGGTATTGGTCGTCGCATCGACCCCGACCACCACGCGCGCCGTGGCGATCGAATTGGGCGGCAAGTAATTTTCGCTATCGGTGAACTGGGTGGTTTTGGTGGGCACAATGCGCGCAGCCGTGCCGCCAGCATCGCTGTTGAACGCCATCAGCTTCACTTCGCTGGAGCGCGGTGCCGCGACAGCGGGGGTTCCGGTCGCGCCTGACGCGCCGATTGTACCCGGCGTGGGCGCGGTGCCAGCGCGCTGATAGGTGGCAGGTGCGCCAGGTCCATACATGGCGTTCGGCCCGGCCGTGGCGCGCTGGACTTGCGTCGACAGCGCTGAGACCTGGCTGCGCAGTTGCTCGTTCTCGGTCTGATAGGCCGACAGCACTTTGGACCCGTCGGTCTTGAGCGCCTGGTTCTGGCCTTGCAGGCCATCGATTTGCTTTTGAAGCTGGTCGATCCGGCTGCTGTCACCTTGCAGCGTCTTGATCGCGGTGCCTTGGGTGGTGAGCTGGTTCTCCGACAGCGCCATCCATTCCTTGTCGGCCATCGAGTGGTTGACCATGTCATCCGTCGAAATCCGCACCGTCGCGGGATCGCTTGCCTTCGCCTCGGGCGTTGTCGCGGATGTGCCCGAACCGATGATCCACCAACCCCCGCCTGCCAGCAGCAGAGCGCCGATCGCATAGAGCACGATGTGCTGACGCCGCCGAACAGCCGCATTGTGGGCGAGATCACCGCCGGTGCTTGCAGCGGTGATCGCCGAGGCAGTGGTGTCGTTCGCGCTCACAGCCGATCTCCCTGCACTTTGCGGGCGACGACAACGAAAGCGGTGGTGGCTTCGCCGGGCTTGAGTTTGGGATTGGCGAGACTGATCGCCACAGCATCGGGCGGGCCGAGATCTTCCTCGCGCAGAGCAAGGGGCTGGGTGCCGGTGTTGGTCAGCTTGAGCAGCGTGGCGGTGAGTCGAAGCCCCAGATAGTGGCCGATGCGCTGGACCGTGACGTCGCCGGTCGCGACCGGGGCGAGCGGGCGCCAGTCAATGTCGTATCCGGCAACCGAGCGCTGGGCGTACAGCGCGGCAATCAGCCGTGTGGCCTCCTCTTGTGGGGACAGGTCAGCCGGCAGTTCCTCACCCACGGCGCGAGGCACGGCCATATCGGCATTGGCGACAAACACCTGCTTTGCGTCAGCGCCACCAACAGCGCAGAGGAATTTGTAGACATAGCCTTTGCGCGTGGTCGCGAAGAACGAGATCGCCGTTTTCGAGAACCCCTGGCCGACCGATATGTAAATGTCGCCGCGCAGGGGTTCATTCACGACATCGAAGTCCTCGGCGGGATTGGTGCCCTGCACCTTCGAGATCGAGGCGAACTGATCGTTCGCCAGCGTGATCCGGGTCAGGTCCTTGAGCGAGGCTTCGCAGCGGACCGTGCCGTTGTCGGATGCCAGCAGGTTCTGGTCGGCAAGCGCGGGGCACGCGAGGCCAAGCAGGCCGACGCCGAGCAACGCGGCGCGCGCCGTCGATTTGAGGGAAGCCATCGGACAAATATCCTGTTGGGGAAGGGCTTTCATTGCGCCGATCCGGGCGCGGTCGCGTCGTGCGTCACCATCCCGAAACCGGCCAGTTTCAGCGAAACGCCGTTGTAGTGCCACCGGAAGCGGAAGGTCCGGTGCTCGCTCGTGACGTCCTTGGAGGCGACGACCGTGTGCAGCGTACCGCCGACTTCGCTGGTCAGCTTGCCCGGATCGACTGTCATCATATCGGGCGTGAAAAACTGGGAAATCTGCGAGCCTTGCTGCTCTGTGACGATCTTCATCAGACCTTTCTTGACCTCGCCGCGATCCTGCTCGTCGGTCAGATCAAGGATGGTGGTCATCCACCAAGTCAGCGTCTCGGGTGACCGGTTGAGCGCGAGCTCGGCAACATCGCGGGTCACCATCTCGAGGTATTCGTGGCTGACCGAAGAACTTGAGAGCGTCATCGGCGAACGTAGCGTTGGCACCAGTACGACTTCGCGGTCGCGGCTCTGCGCGGCGCTGAAGGTTACAGCGAGCCCGGCTGCAAGAAGCACGACAACGCCGGCCAGCACATTGCGCTGGCGCAGCACGCTTTGGGCTTTGTCATGGGCGAGTTCGATGTCCATGCGCGCTCAGCCCGCCAGGACGCGAAGGTGTGACGGCGGAAAGCTCTTCAGCGCGAAGAACTCCCCCGGAAGATGCCAGTACCCAAAGTGCAGGAGCCAGGACATCGACCGGCCAGCTCGAACTTTGCGATAACCGAACCAGGCCAGGGTTGAGAATACGAGCCCAAGAACGATATGCCCGGCAACGATCCCCCAGAAGAAGGGAATGACCATCACCAGGAATTCATCAAGCGTCCAGAACCCGATCAGCTCGGGATCATCGAGGTGCTTGGGAATGGCATAGCGTTCCATTGCTGCCCGCCGTCACATGAGGTTTGTGGAGGGAGGAGGGTGGGCCGGTCCGGCACCGCCGGGGGGGGTAAGCAGTGCCGGCCGGCCTTCTGTTCAGATCGTTGCGGTGACCATCGCGGTGACGATGGGCACGCCGGTGCCTGCGGCAACGCCGGTGCCGACCGGCACAGCAACCTGGCCGAGCGAGAAGCGGCCGGACGCCAGGCCGACCACGCCACCAGCTAGGCTCAGCACGGTGATCACTTTGCCGCCCGACCCGGATAGGAAGTTGGTGAACTGGGTGAGGGCGGTGTTGAAGGTGGTGTCGGTCCCGGCATAGGCAGCCGGCGCGATGATCGCGGCGGCAACAACAGCAGGAACCAGGTAGGCCAGCGGGCGCAGATTGGGCCGCTGGCGCGCCAACGAAAACGGGCGGGAACGCGGCAAGGCAAGTGTAGATGCGAGTGACATGGGGGGATGCCCTTCTTTTTGAGAGACGGCGCTAGTGGTTGTGTTCAGCGCCAGCCCAAAGGTTCCCCGTGCGCGGCCATGCCGCAATAATACCAATCTATCGACTGCCGATATTTCACCGAACTAACTGTCACATCGGATCAATTTGACTGATTCTGCCTGCCGCTTTGCGCCATCTGCCTGATCAGCGGCGCATTTTGGTCTATCACATGACATGATACGCCCAGTAATCGGCGCATAGCGCCGAATTTGGTGCGCACGGCGCCGATGCGTGATAATGTTACGTCACTCTTTGCAGACGGCGGTCGCGATGGTGGGGGACAGCAATC